>Ga0194129_10007682_pt1 | contig 12739 bp, 10 predicted proteins | sample TA2KigCa35mmetaG_FD_150862 | JGI IMG/M metagenome (GOLD analysis project Ga0194129, IMG submission 150862) | Freshwater microbial communities from Lake Tanganyika, Tanzania - TA2015038 Kigoma Deep Cast 35m | ecosystem: Environmental > Aquatic > Freshwater > Lake | place: Tanzania: Lake... | reverse complement strand
TCAGGCAGGCAATTCAGGCAGGCAATTCAGGCAGGCAATTCAGGCAGGCAATTCAGGCAGGCAATTCAGGCAGGCAATTCAGGCAGGCAATTCAGGCAGGCAATTCAGGCAGGCAATTCAGGCAGGCGATTCAGGCAGGGTGCTCTGGAGTCAGGGTGGCCTTCACTCTGCGCAGGTGTCGTTGCACGACTCCGCCTCGGCGACGCACAGGCCGCACGCCGCGTCGCAGCAGTACTGGTTGACCTCGCATGCGAGGGGCCCGCACGGAGCACCGGTGCCGGTGTTGATGGAGACGTCGCCCTCGCAGGCGGCAAGCAAGAGGCCCGCAAAGGCGAAGCCGACGACCCAGGGTACCCGTCGAGACTGCATCGTCCTCGAACCGTATCCCATGGGCCGTCGGCGGAAAACCCCCGCTTCACGGCGCTGGCCGACCTGCGTCAGCGCCGGCCGACCTGCGTCAGCGCTGCCCAAACAGCTCGACCGTGGCGCGACCGCCGCCGCGTCGGGCCGTCTGGTAGACGAAGTCGACGCGCCGGATCACCCGACGATTGCCGGGCAGGTCGATGCGGCGCGACAGCGAGCCCGGGCGGAACTCCTGCCGGACGTTCGGGGAGTAGGTCGTGCCATCACCGAAGGTGACGCGGATGTCGTGGACGTCGACGGGCGCGCCCGAGACCCGCAGGCCAATCGCGCGGAACTCACCCTGCGCGTTCGTGACCTCGAACGTGTCCTTGTCGACGTTGAAATCGACGGTGTGCTCGCCGAGCTTGTCCCAGCCGCGGCTGAAGTCGGCGATGTCCGAGTTCGCGTTGCCGCGGACGTGAATGACGCAACCGGTGCTACCGACGGCAAGCGCCGCCATTAAGAGTGCATGCTTGAGCTTCATGGTGATGACCTCGTCTGCGCGCGTCGCGCGTCGCATGGACCGAACCACGGCCACCCGGCCCCGGCAAGGGGCGGAGGCGCGTCGAGCAGCTTCCCGTCCGGATTGGCGTTCAGGCCGCGCCGTGCTCGCGCATCCGCGGCTCCCAGATCGTCGACCGGTCGCGGCCGCCACGCTTCGAGGCGTAGAGCGCCTCGTCGGCCGCCTTGAACAGCTCCTCCCAGCTCTTGCCGACGCCCGGGAAGGTGGCGATGCCCACCGAGACCGTGCAGCGCAGCTCTTCCCCGTTCGCGTGGAACGTCGTGCGCTTGAACTCCTCGCGGATCCGCTCGGCGAGCAGCAGCGCACCTTCGGCGTCCGTCTGCTCGCAGATGGTGACGAACTCCTCGCCGCCGAAGCGCGCGACCGCGTCGGTCACCCGCTTCTCGCGCTGGTGCACCTGCCCGAGCGCCTTGATCACGACGTCGCCGACGTCGTGCCCGTAGGTGTCGTTGACGCGCTTGAAGTGGTCGATGTCGCAGACGAGCACGCTGAGCGGGCGCCCGAAGCGCCGGGCCGCCGAGATCTTGTGCTCGGCCGTCTCCAGCATCGCGCGCTTGTTCAGCAAGCCCGTGAGGCCGTCGGTCGTCGCTTGCTCCTCGAGGCGTCGGACCATGCGCGCGTTCGAGAGCGAGACCGCGAGGTGGCTCGCCAGGATGTCGAGCAAGCCGCGGGCGGCCTCGTCGAAGGCTTGCAGGCGCTTCGAGCCGAGGACGAGGGTGCCGAGCGGTTCGTCGTGCACCACGAGCGGGAGGACGAGCAACGAGGGCATGTCCGGCGGGGCGAGGTGCTTCGAGAACACCATCTGGTGATTGGGGTCATATTCGCCGCGGTAGGGCAGCGGATGCCGGTTCTTCAGCGCCATCGACACGAGCCCGGTGTTGCTGCCGAAGCGCTTGCCCTCGAGCTCCGTCGCGCGGGCGCCCCGGACCGCGCGGATGAGGTGGCTTCGGTCCTTCGGCTCGTACGAGGTGAAGGCCGCGAAATCCACCGCGGCGATCTCGCTCGCGCTCGACACGCCCGCCTCGACGACCTCCTGCTCCGACAGCGCGGCGCCGAGGCGCTCGGCCGCTCGGTAGAGCTTGCTCTGTTCGTCGCGCGTCCGACCGAGCTGCACGAAGACGCGCTCGTTCTCGATCGCCCGCGCTGCGAAGCGGGCCGCCTGTTCGCAGAGCTCCTCCTCCTCGGGCGTGAACGGCCGCGCGTCGCGTCGGTCGACCACGAGCACGCCGCGGAGCTGGCCGTGCTCGAACACCGGGACCGCGCAGACCGTCTGCACCGGGCACACGTCGGCGTAGTAAGGCAGGTGGTGGTTCGGCTTCAGCTCGGCGAGGCTGACCGGAGCACGCTGCGAGAGCACCGCGCCGAGGATGCCGTCGCGTGCCGAGAACGGCCCCTGGGCGAGCTCGTGATCGTCGGCGTCGGACACGAGCTCGCTGATGCGCAGCGAGCCCGACTCATCGAGCCACAGCAGGAGCGTCGTGTGGACGCCGAGGCTCTCGCGGAGCAATCGCAGCGCGAAGAGCACCGACAGCTGAATCTCCTCGATCAGCGAGCGAAACAGGCGCTCGTCCTCGCGGCCAGCCTCGATCTCGCCTTCTGCCACTGGCCTCAAAAGCCTGTAATTTCGAGCCTCCTCGCGAATCCGGTCGCGCTCGGACGACAGCTCGGAGCGGGAGGCCTTGCGCAGCCTCACCACCTCCATTCGCAAGGACATCATGTTGGTGGCGGCGATCGCCACCATGAAGCCGGCGTGCACCCCGAGGTCGCCCGAGTCGGCGCCGCCGAAGGCGACCGCCTGCAGCAACGTCTCGAAGCCAACCGTCGCGCTCAGCACGGCGAGCGTCGCGATCGGGTGTGCGAACGCGCTCACGATGCCTACCGCCACGTAAACGAGCGGAAAATTCGGTCCCGCCGTGCGTCGGTCGAAGTGGACCGCGAACGCCATCGCGGCGAGTGCGAGGAGCGCTCCGACCTCGATGTCTCGAACGATCTTCTGCTCGACGGCCTGCGTCCGGTGCCACGCGCGGAGCGCGATCGCCAGGAGGAGCAGTGCCGCCACCGGGGCGAAGATCCAGCTCGCGACCTCGAGCGCGTCGAGCAACACGCCGCCCGCGAGGCCCAACACCCCGAGGAGCGGGCCTGCCCTTCGCACGAGCCGCCTCACGCCGACGAACAGCGCCACCAGATCCATTCGCAGGTCGTCGGGCTACCAGAGCGACTTCGGCGGGGCCAACTTGGAGTAGCCTCGGCGAGGTGCGCCTCGGGATCCGTGCCCAGCTGCTCGTCGCGATGGGCGCCGTCCTCCTCGTCGCGCTGCTCCCGCTGTTCGTGGTCGTCGAGCGGCTGACCCAGGCCAACCTGCGGCAGATCTGGGAGGTCGACGCGCGGGCGCTCGGCCGGTCGGTGGCGAGCCACGTCGCCGAGGCGCGGCAGAGCCGGACCGACGCCGACCTGGAGGCCCTGCTCGGGGCCGAGGTGGGCAGCGTCGCGGGGCTGGGTCTGTACGATCGAGGCGGCCGGCTCGTCCGGTCGGTCGGCGGCCCCGCCTTGCTGCCGGCCGACGTCTCCCCGGCGCGCGAGGAGGTGCGGCGCGTGGAGGCTCCGAACGGCTCCGGCCTCGTCGTCGTCGTGCCGGGCAAGGGGGGACCGGTGGCGGCGCTGCTCGTCGCCGATCGCGCCGCGCTCCGGGCAGCTCCCGTCGTGCGGCTCGTCGCGCTCTACATCGGGCTCGTCGGGCTCACGCTCTTGCTGCTCACGCACGTCGTCCTGACGCGCTACATCATCGGGCCCGTCAAGCGGCTGTCCGAAGCGGCGGCTCGCTTCGCCGAAGGGGACCGCAAGCTCGAGGCGCCCCGCGAGGGGGCCCGGGAGCTCGTCGAGCTCGGCTCGTCGCTCGCCTCGATGACCGACCGTCTCGTCAAGGAGGAGGAGGAGCTCCGCCGCACGATCGCCGACGTTCGAGCGGCGAAAGAGCAGCTCGAGCGCGCGCAGGACACGGTCGTCCGCAGCGAGCGCCTCGCCTCGGTCGGTCGGCTCGCGGCGGGCCTCGCCCACGAGATCGGCAACCCGCTCGCGGCGATTTCTTCGTTCGAGGAGCTGCTGCTCGAGAGCCCGAACCTCGATCCCGAGGAGCGCGACTTCGTCTTGCGGATGAAGCGGGAGACCGAGCGTGTGCACCACGTCCTGCGTGATCTGCTCGACTTCGCGCGCCCGGCGCGCGGGCTGTCCCAGGGCGCGGAGCCACCCGGCCAGGGCGACGTCGCCGAGGCGGTGAACCACGTCGTCAAGCTCGTCCGCCCACAGCCCACCTTCCGCGAGCTTCGCCTGTTGATTGAAATCAACGACCGTCTTCCGCGCGTGCGGATGCGCCCCGAGCGCCTCGAGCAGGTGCTCGTCAACCTGCTGCTCAACGCCGCCGACGTGTGTCCGCCGGGCGGCACCGCGGTCGTGCGTGCCGCGCACGCCGGCGACCAGGTGCGCGTCGAGGTCGAGGACGATGGCGGCGGGGTCGACCCGGCCGTCGCCGCGACGTTGTTCGAGCCGTTTGTCACCACCAAGGACGTCGGCAAGGGGACCGGCCTCGGCCTCGCGGTGTGCCGCGGCCTGGTCGAGGCCGCCGGTGGTTCGATCCGCCACGAGTCCGGCGAGCGCGGCGCGCGCTTCATCGTCGAGCTCCCCGGCATCGTCGAGGCGGACGACCGCCTCGGTCCGCACCTCGCGAGCTAGCCTCGGGTCTGCGCGGGCCACGGCAGCGCCCGACCCGAGCGGGCCCGGCGCCCAGGCTTTTCACGCGAAATTCCGACGTGCGGCCGCCCGCGAACCGCTGCCGCCGGAGCGCGGATGGCTTATCATTCCCGAGCGATCATGCACCACGCCGAGCTCAGCTTCGAACACGGCGGCTCCTCTCTCGAGGTCCGTCACATGCGCGTTCGCGAGGCCGTGAACGAGCTCTTCCGCGTGCGCGTCCTGGCCCGCTCCCCGGACGAGCACCTCGAGCTCGCCGCCTTCGTCGGCCACGGCGCGTCGCTGCGCCTCGCGAGCCTCCTCCCCGGCGTCGGCGGGCGCACCTGGTCGGGGCTGTGCGTGTCGATGCGCGCCGCACAGGCGGAGGACTCCGAGCAGGGCCTCGCAACCTACGAGGTCGAGCTTGCGCCGCGGCTGTGGCTGCTCACCCAGCGCCGCACGCATCGCCACTACCAGCACCAGAGCATCCCCGAGATCGTGGCGGCGCTCCTCGCCGACTGGGCCATCGAGCCTGAGCTGCGCCTCGAGCTCGGCGCCTACCCGAAGCTCGAGCTGCGCACCCAGGCCGGCGAGACCGACTTCGCTTTCTTCTCGCGGCTGCTCGAGGAGGCAGGGATCTCGTACTTCTTCGAAGACGCCGCGGGCTCGGCGCGGCTCGTCCTCGACGACGCTCCCCAGCGCGCGGACGCTCGCCGCAAGGCGCCGCTGCCGTTCACCGACGAGCCCGGGCAGGCCTACGCGGCGCGGCTCCCGTTCGTCACGGCGCTCCGGGTGCAGGAGGACGCGCGACCGGGGGCCGTCGTGTTGCGCGACTACGACCACCGGAACCCCCGCTTTCACCTCTTCGCGGCGGCCTTCGCCGGCGAGAGGCACGAGCGCCAGTACGAGCAGTACCACTTCGCTCCCGGCGAGTTCACGCGCGAGGGCGACTTCGCCTCCGGCACCCCGGTGGCGGACGATCTCGGCGTCGCACGCAGCGATGCGGTCTTCGGCGAGCAGCGCGCCCGCGTCGCGCTCGAGGCGCTCCGGACCGGACGCCGCCGCATCGTGATGCGCACCAACGTGCTCGATCTCGCCGCCGGCTCGGTGTTCGCCGTCGTCGGCCACCCCCGCGCCGACGTGGTGGCGGACGCGCTGTTCGCGCGGAGCTTCGAGTTCGACGGCAAGATCGAGGACGCCTGGACCATCGACGTCGAGGCACTCCCCGTCGGCGAGCCCTTCCGGCCCGCGCAGCGAACGCCGAAGCCGCGGGTGAACAGCCTGCACGTCGCCGTCGTGGTCGGCCCCGAGCCTGGGTCCATCCCGATGACCGGAGCCCCGCTGCGCGCGCTCCTGCCGGGGATGACGGCCCCCGAGGGGCTCTCGCCGAGCCTCCCGGGCGAGGACGTCTACGCCGACGAGCATGGGCGCGTTCGCGTGCAATTTCCCTGGGATCGCGAGAGCTCCTACAGCCAGGCGAGCTCGGTGTGGATGCGCGTCGCCCAGAGCTGGGCCGGTCCGGGCCACGGGCTCTTTTCGATTCCCCGCATCGGCACCGAGGTGCTCGTCGCCTTCCTCGACGGCGACCCCGACTCGCCGATCGTCGTCGGCACGCTTCACAACATGGTGCAGCCCGCGCCGTTCAAGCTGCCCGAGAACAAGAGCGTCACCACCTGGCGCACGGCGACCTCGCCCGGCGGCCTCGGTTCCAACGAGATCCGCTTCGACGACACCGTCGGCCGCGAGCACGTGTACCTGCAGGCCGAGCAGGACATGGACCACCTCGTGAAGAACGACAAGCAGGAGGCCGTCGGTCGCGACCGCGCGGCGTTCGTCCAGCGCGACGAGACCCGCGCGGTCGGCCACGACCTCCTCGACGTCGTGAAGTCGACCGCGACCTCGGTCGTCGGTGTCAACGTCGCGCAGGCCGTCGGGCTCGCGCGCAGCACGACGGTGGGGGTCGAGGACGCCACGCAAGTCGGCTCGCGCTGGAGCGTCTCAATCGCGCGCGGCTTGTCGGCGCGGCTCGGACCGAAGCTCGGCCAGCTCTTCGATGGACCGCTCGGCACGGTCCTCGCGGCGCCCGCGACGTCGGTCTTGGGCGCGGTCACCAAGGCGCCGCTCGGTGGCGTTCAGGGCGGCGGGGCGGCGGCGCTCGCGACCTTTCGGAGTCGCGCGCCGGGCATGCTGATGAGGGCGCTTGGCATCGGTCAAGCCGTCGAGCACGTCGAGGGCCCGCCGCCCACCACGATCGAGATGGTCGATCGGCGCATCGAGCTGACGACCGGCGAGGCCTCGATCATCCTCGACGGTCCCAACATCTCGCTGCGCGCCTCCGGAAACATCGTGCTCGACGCGATGAAGAGCGTGTCCCTCGTCGCCGAGGAGGAGGTCGCGCTCGCGGCGCGGGAGCGCCTCGCCGCGCTGTCGCTCACCGACGATGTCATCCTGCAGGCCGCGAGGACCGTGCACCTCAACCCGTTCGCCGCCTCGGCGGTGGTCTCCCCGCCGCCCCGCGCCGAGTCCGTCGCGTCGCCGCCGATGCCTCGCGAGCCGTCGTCCGACGACCTCGAGTGACCCCTTCGATCCCGGTTTTCTCACGGAACTTCACGATGCCCGAGAACGCTCACCACCTCGTCCCCGAAGACCACGAGTCGCGCCGCGAGTTCGAGGAGGCGGAGGGGATCTTCCCCGAAACGCCGTCGCCCATCGGCTTCCCCGAGGGCGACGGTGAGCCGATGGTGTGGCTCGCTCATCCCGCGGAGGATCGCCGCCGGCATCACGGGGTGGTCGTGCTCGCGCGCGGTGACGAGCTCGCGGCGTTCGAGATCGCGATGTGGGCGGAGGAGAAGCCGATCGATCGCTTGTTCGCGATCGCCGGGTATGCGCCCTCGAGGCCGCCGGCGACCACGCACGGGCGCGTCGATCTCGAGGCGCAGGCCCTGGTCCCGGTGATGGGCTTTCGCGTCCCGGCCGCGCGGCTCGGGGCTGTCACCGCGCGCATGGAGGAGGCGATGGCGGGCCGGACCGGCGGCTTCGCGGCGCTCGTGCTCGGGCAGCTCGGCTTTCACCAGGCCCACACCGCCTTCCTCGCCGCCTGGGAAGCGGCGGACCGGCCGCCGGTGGAGGTTCGGCAGCCTCAGTGGGTGACCCTCGGCGCCGGCTCGGGCGCGCCGATGCCGCTCGCGCTCGCGCTGCAGAAGCACCTCGGTCACGGCGCGTCGCTCGGCTACTGGGAGGGGCGACCGCTCTTCGACGATGAGCCCACCGAGGGGGAGAACCCATGACCACCCGACCGACGACCGCGCAGGTCGAAGGCTTTCAGATCGCGGCGCCCCCCAAGCTCGCCGCCGCCCCGGAGCCGAAGTGGGCCGACCTCGAGCCCTTGCCCGGAGGCGGTGACGGTGTCCCGATCTTGATTTCGAACAATCCCGAGATCTTCACCAGCACGGGGCTCCTCGCGGGCTCGGTCCAGCCGAAGCTCGGGGGCACGCGCGGCACGACCCAGCCGATCCCACCGCTGACGGACTTCGCGTACTACCTGTTTCACATCAACCGCACCGGAGGGACGAAGCGGGTCTTCCTGCTCGCGTCGCCGGCCGTCGACGGGCCCGTGTCCGCGACGGTGAACGGCGCCTTGAACGCGAACGCCTGGGCCCCGGGTGCGTCCACCTCCGTGCACACCGCGAAGTCCATGCTGACGCGCTACCCGATCGCACGGACGATCGACGTGCTCCCAGGCAAGGCCGCGGCGCTCGGGTACATCGACGTGTGGAACGGGCACTCGGTCGACGGTCGCTTCGCGATCCGCGCGACCGGCGGCTTGCACGTGTGGGACGTCGCCGCGCCGTACGGTGCCTCGACGGCGGAGGCGTTCGCGCTCGCGCAGTCCCGCTTCGCACCCGGTGAGATCAAGAGCCCGAACGCCGCGACGGGCGCGATGGGGCGGTGCGCGGGCCTCTACCGCCACGAGCGCTGGGGGGGCGCGACGCCGATCGAGGTCGCCGAGACGCCGTTCGTGCGCGGCTTTCGCTTCGACGAGCGCGCGCAGGCCTTCCCGGGGGTCGCGACTTACACCGACAGCGATCCGAACTCTTCGGGAAATTACGGGTCGATCTACGAGCTCGAGTTCGTCGTCTCGAACGCGACGTCACGCGACGCCCGCGTCTCGCTCGAGTTCGCGAGCTACCCCGCGCAGATCGCACCGAACGATCTCAAGGAGTACTGGGCGTTCCTCGCGAAGCGCGGCTGGGCGATCCCGACGCGCCTCTGGGATGGCCACGCGACCGTCGCGCTCGGCGGCAAGGAGCGGCTCGTCCCGATCTTCACGAAGCCGACGAGCCCCAACGCGATGCGCGCGTCGCTCGCGAGCCTCGTCCTCGCGCCCTCCGCGAGCGAGACCATTCGCGTCCGGATCCCGGTGCCCGGCTTGATCTCGATCCCCGGCGCGTTGCTCGTGCGGGCCGCCGCGGCGAACGCCGGTGCGCTCGCCGAGAAAGAGACGTGGTCGAGCAAGACCCGCACGATCGCGGCCGCGCCGCCGAAGCCGACCGCGTCGATGAGTGACACGCCCTCGGGGCTCGGGACCGTCCGCGACCAACCGACGAAGAAGGGCCAGGCGCCCGCGAGCCTGGCCGACCCGAGCGCCGCGGCGGCGAGTCCGAACCCGGCAGCCGCTGCGCCGGCGCCGGCGCCCCCCCTCCCTCGCTCGGGGTTCAATCCCGACGAGAGCTGGACCATCGCCTTCCTCAAGGAGCGTCGCCGCCAGCGCGGCGGGTGAGTCTGCGCGGCGGCCCCTCGAGGCGCGCGTGCTCGGCGATGCGTCACGCCCCGCGTCGAGCCGCGTCAGGGATCGCGGACGAGCAGGGCGCGCACCTTCCCCCACAGCGTCGGGCGCCGCGCGACCTCGGCGGCGAGCGCCGCGAACGGCGAGAGGTTCGCAGCGAGCGGGTCGTGCACCGGTGGGCTCCCCTTGACGCCGAAAGTGGGCTCGCGCGTGTACGGCGTGAACGTCCCGAGCAGCCGATCGAAGACGAGGAGCACGCCGCCGAAGTTGCAGTCGATGAACTCGGCTTCGGCACCGTGGTGCACCCGATGAAACACCGGCGCGTTGAAGAAGCGCCCCGGCCCGAGCGCCCGCTTCGTGCGGGCGTGGAGCGTGAAGAGCAGCGCGGCGTGGGCCGTCGCGACCGCGGCGTAGAGCGTGGGCTCGACCCCGACGAGCGCGAGGAGCGCATGGAAGCCGAGCGTCGAGAGCGACGACAGCGCGCCCACCCGCAGCGACACCGAGAGGTTGTAGTCGCGCGACTGGTGATGCACCGAGTGGATCGCCCAGAGAAGCGGCACCGCGTGCTCGAGGCGGTGCTGGACGTAGTAGACGAGGTCGAGGAGCACGAAGGCGAGCACGGCCGCGGCGGGGCTCGACGGGAGCTTCCAGGGCACCCGTGCGGCGAGCTCCGCGAACGCGCCGAGCAGCACGCCACGGAGGGCGAGCTGGGTCGCGAGGAACACGAGCCCGACGCCCGCGTTCGACAGCGTCTGCCGGACGCTGCCCGTGCCACGCAGCCAAGCTCGGGCCTCGCGCGAGCCGAGCGCGCCGAGCGCGGGCACGAGGACGAACGCGGCGATGGTGGCGAGGTGCGGCACGGCGGCTACCCGACCTCGCGAGAACCCCTCGCGCGGCGGCCTTGTTCCGGGGGCTCGCCCTTCACGGCAGCGGCGCGGCGGCGCAGCGGAAGCCGACCTGGCGGCTAGACGCGCTCGACCCGATCCCCTGCCGGTAGGCCGCCCTCACGAAGGGGGGCGTCGTGACTCCGAAGGAGTCGCCCCGGAAGACCGGCACCATCCCCATGGAGACGCCCCCGAAGGTCAGGCTCTGGGTGAGCTCGAAGACGTTTCCCCCGAGGTCCAGGACCCCGGAGGGCGAGCGATCGAGCGGCTGGGTGCCGACCGCGCAGGTCGAGGTCCGTCCGTTGAAGCCGAGGGGGTTGCCGGACCCGTTCCAGCACGGCTCGCTCGTCGGTACGGGGTTGCCCCACGGGTACAGGCGCCCGTCGGTCGAGCGCGCGGCGTACTCCCACTCTTCCTCGGTGGGCAGCCGCTTGCCGGCCGCGCCGCAGTACGCCTTGGCCTGGCCCCAGCTGACGCAGTTGATCGGGTGGTTGCCGTGCCCCGCGATGCCGGCGTTGCACGGCTGGGCCGGAACGTTGGGGGTGGCCGGGATCGCGCGCAGCGCCGGGGTGCACGCGCCGCCGGTCTCGCACGCGAGGTACGCCGTTGTCGTCACCTCGGTCACGTCGAGGCAGAACGCGGCGACCGTCACGGGCCCGGCCTTCGAGGTGTGGAGGTCATCGCCCATCGTGTACGTGCCGCCCGGGATGCCGGCCATTCCCGGGCCGCAGCGCGGCTTCGGGGGCTGCGGCGGTGGGATCGCGCCGCCACCCGTCCCCGTGGGGACGGGCGAGGAAGGGGTCAGCGTGGGGGGTCTGGCGTCCTTGCTCTGCGCCTTGGCCGGCAGCGCCGCCCAAGCCACGAGCCCAAGCCCCGCCAACGCTCCCGCCACCTTCGTTCTCACGATCATTCGCGGAGGATGCCGAATCGCCCCCCGCGAGGGAAGGCCACGGCGCTCCTCCGGCCCGATTTCGACACGCGGCGAAGGGCTTGTGCGAGGCCGTCGCGGCCCTGGCTTGACGGCGCTGCCCGAGGCGAGGACCCTTCCCTCCATGTCGCCCAACGATCCCTCGACGCAGCCTTCGCGGCTCGGCGTGACGCTCGAGACCTACATCCTCGAGGGCATGTTTGGTCGGCCTCACGCGACCGGCGCGTTCACCTCGCTCCTGAACCAGCTCGCGTTCGCGGCGAAGCAGGTCTCGTCGAAGGTGCGGCGCGCCGGGCTCTCGAACGTCCTCGGCTACACCGGCAGCGTCAACGTCCAGGGCGAGGCGGTCCAGAAGCTCGATGAGGACGCGAACGCGACGATCCTCCGCGTGCTCGGCCGGCGCCACCACTGCGCGGCCGCCGCGACCGAGGAAGAAGAGGAGGTGCGGGTCCTCTCATCCCACCCCTCTTCGTCGTACCTCGTCGTCTTCGATCCGCTCGACGGTTCGAGCAACATCGACGTCAACATCTCGATCGGCACGATCTTCGGCATCCTGCACCGCTTCCCGGACGGCGAGCGGCACGAGCGCGCCCCGACCGAGGCCGACTTCCTCCGACCCGGGCGCGAGCTGCTCGCCGCGGGCTACGTGATCTACGGCTCCTCGACGATGCTCGTGCTCGCGAGCGGCGAGGGCGTCCACGGCTTCACCTACGACCCCACGATCGGCGAGTTCTTCCTCTCGCACGAGAACCTTCGCGTCCCCGCGCGCGGCGACAGCTACGCCGTCAACGAAGGCAACGCCGAGCTGTGGACGCCCGACGTGCAGGCCTGGGTCGCCTCGCTCAAGCGCCCGACGCCGGAGGGCAAGCGCGGCCGCACCCTGCGCTGGGTCGGCACGCTCGTCGCGGACGCGCACCGCACGCTCCTGCGCGGCGGCGTCTTCGCCTACCCGGCGGACGCTGCGAACCGCAGCGGGCGGCTCCGGCTCCTCTACGAGGCGAACCCGTTCGCGTTCATCTTCGAGGCGGCCGGCGGCGCGGCGAGCACCGGCCACGGCCGGATCCTCGACGTCGTTCCGGAGAGCCTCCACCAGCGCATCCCGCTCGCGCTCGGCTCGAAGCTCGACGTCGAGGACTACGAGCGCTTCATCCGCGGCGCGTGAGGCCGCCGACGCGCGGAGCCACCCGGGTTGCACGCCGGTGGAATTTCCGTGCTCGGGTCGTTACAGTGCCACCGTAATCCAGCCCAGGAGTTCCCGGTGGCCATCGAGCTTCCCCCGCTACGCATCCTCATCGTCGACGACGATCGCGCGATCTGTGACTACATGCAGACGCTCCTCGAGCGTGACGGTTACAAGGTCAAGGTGATGAGCGATCCGACCGGCGTGACGGCGGAGCTCAAGCGCGAGGAGTACCACCTCGTGATCCTCGACCTGATGATGCCGAAGCGCGACGGCATCGAGGTGCTCCGCGACATCCGCAAGCACGACAAGG
>Ga0194129_10007673_pt1 | contig 12756 bp, 10 predicted proteins | sample TA2KigCa35mmetaG_FD_150862 | JGI IMG/M metagenome (GOLD analysis project Ga0194129, IMG submission 150862) | Freshwater microbial communities from Lake Tanganyika, Tanzania - TA2015038 Kigoma Deep Cast 35m | ecosystem: Environmental > Aquatic > Freshwater > Lake | place: Tanzania: Lake... | reverse complement strand
GGATTAGAGTATATAAATGATGCTTTGGAAAAAACATTATTTTTTGGAATTTATAATAGAATTGATATACAAATTTTAAAAAGAATGGAAGAAAGGGAAATTGGTATTTTATGGGGTGGATCCGATATTATGCTTGAGAGTAAATTAAGATCACTGGCATTTGAAATCTGCAATCAAAAAAATTTTGTTCATTTTGCAATGAGTAAAACAATATTTTACAAATTAAAAGAATTTGGTTTTGATAATATAATTGAAATAAAAGTATCATTTTGCTGGAATGATATAAAATATAAATTTGCAAAAAATAAATTAGCTAAAAAAGGAATATACATTTACGATGGTATGGACAAAAATGAAAAGAAGAAAAAAATTTATAACCAAGACTTAGTTGATATTTTAGTTGATAAATTAAAGAAATATTTTGATATATATAGAAGTAGTGATGGTTTTAAGGATGATATAATAAAAATCTATGAAATGTGTTTTATAAGTTTAAGATTAACTGAATATGATGGCAATGCAAATTCTGCACAAGAGTGCGGTATGTTGGGGATACCAGTAATTTCGAATCAGGATATGAATCATTGTATAAGTTGGAATGGAGATAATGAGGAGATAGAGAGAAAAGTTTGGTATATTTATGAGAATCGGGTAAAAATAAAGTGGGAGAAGGATGGAGTAAATTTGATTTTTATATCAGGAGATGAACCTGGAAGGGGCGGAGGAGCAACGTTCACTTTTAAAATTGTTGAATATTTGAGAGGTAGAGGTTTTAATATAATAGAAATATATTTGGTGCATATTGAGAATAAGAAAGATATAGGTTGGTTTCGGATTGGAGAGGATCGTTATATTATTAAATTTAATCAAAAATGTAGGTGGAATATTTATGATTGGCTAGAGAAGATAAGAAATAGTGAAGAGAAGTTAAGTTTTTTTTTGGATAGAAATTGTAAGATAATTTTAAGATGTGCTTTAGAAAGGGATGATATCAAAAAGTTATTACATAAATTTGAAGTAAAATTTTTTATTCCAGGGATATTTATAAATGATCTAGATTGTAATTGGAAACTTTTAAAAGATATCAGTAAATATTTTCATATTGGAAATTTAAAAAATGCAAATATGATAACATCATATGCGAATAGTGAATTAACTCAAAGTATATTTTATAAGTATGGATTCAATAATATGAAACTTTTAGAAATTAATTTTTTACAATTACAAAAAAAATATAATGAAAAAAATACTAAAAATATTGACTTCTTATTTGTAGTTAGTAATACTAATAGGAAAATAAAAAATACTAATTTATTTGTAAATTTATCGAAAGAAATAAATGGAAATTTTATGATAATATCCGCAGATAAAATAGAGATTGAAATAGGGAAATGTGAAAAAGCAGAAGGTATAAAAATAGAAGAAATTAATAATTATTATAGAAGAGCAAAATGCTTAATAAATTGTTCATATTTTGATAGCATGAGTAATGTTGTTTTAGAAGCTATAGAGAATGGGTGCCATATATTAATATCAGAAAATAATGGTTTGGCAAGTTATATTGAAGAATCAATAAGAAGTATTTTTGTTGTGGAAGGTTATAATTTAGATGATTGGAAGAAAAAAATGGAAAAAATTAGAGATAACTGGAATATTTTTGAAAACCAAAGAAATCAATTGTGGAATAATTTAAAAAAAAAAAGCTACCAAGTAGAAATCGATTTATTATCTATAATGTCATAATTAACTTCTTTCAATAAATCCCATAGTAGTTGATTGCCAATCAGCATTGGAAAATAATACCTTAATTGCATTTTTACCACTAAAAAGATAAACCCCAGTTTGAAGTTCTACAGTTAAATAACCTTTTCCTGTTACATCAATAAATTGACCAAATGCAACACCATTATCACTTATATTTGTCATAGGAGAATCTCCTCTTGGAGTTAGGTTACCACAAAAATTTCCGAGATTAATAGCTTGAGATGGACCACCTTGTAATGGAGTTACAATAATATTCGCTGAGAAAACAACGATTGTTTGTGTTTTTGTATTAAGAATTGCGTAACTATTATTAGTAGGATCATATCCATCGAGGTCATAGTATGTGTTTAGTGATATTGTTGTATTTGGGTTTTGAGGGGTAAGACCTGGAGGGGCTACATATGTTACATTTAATGTAAATAGGCAGTTATAGAGGGTATTTGTATTTTTGTTAAGAATTACACCAAAAAGATTATAAATTTGTCCAACTGAAAAGTAAGGCATATATTAAATTAGTGTATATTTTTTTTTAATAATTTATAAAAAAATAATTATTTAAAGAGTACGTTCAGTGAATCCCATAGTAGTTGATTGCCATTGAGGATTTGAAAAACTTCCTTTTAAGGCATTTCTTCCATTGAAGAGATATCACCAGTTTGAAGTTCTACAAAGAAATGGCCGGAATTAGAATCGAGGAATTCACCTATAGCAACACCATTATCACTGTAACCTCCAGTTGGTGAATCTCCTCTGGGTCTGAGGTTTCCAGCAAAGCTTCCGAGATTCAAAGTTTCGGATGGACCGCCTCCGAGAGGGCTAACAGTCACACTAACATCTAAAACTGCGATAGTTTGAGTTTTAGTGTTAAGAGTAGTAAAGCTGTTTGTTACAGGGTCAAAAGAATCTACTTCAGTGTAGGTGTTAAGAGAAATAGGAGGGTTGGGATTAAGAGGGGTAAGACCGGGGGGAGCAACGTAGCTGACAGTGAGGGTAAAAGCTGCGTTGAAGAGTACATTTGTATCTTTTTCAAGAACTTGTCCATTAAGGTTGTATACTTGGCCGACAGATAAATATGGCATTTTATAATATATAGAAGAAATAAAATTTAAACGAATTAATTTTTAAATATTAATTATTTTTTCTTCTAAATATCTCAATATATTATATGTCTGTATCTTGTCCAATTTGTTCAAATAAATTTAAAAATGGAATAAAATATTTACATCATTTAGAGAAATATCATGTAGAAGATATTGGATGTGGTTGTTCTCAAAAAGGAGGATTTTCAAATTTTGAAAAAAAAATAGAAAAAGCCAGAAATATTATAAAAAAAACTCAAACCAATATTGAATCAAATAAAAAAATTTATGATTTAAAATTTAACAATAAAAATCTAAATAATGATGAAATTATGCAATTAATTATGATTCAAAATGAATATTTTAAAAAAATTATTAAATATCAAGAATACCAAATATCAAAAATTAAAAATCATATCGAAAATATATGCTCCCTTATTTCAAAATAAATGCGTAGAAGGATCAAGTATAATGAGTTTAAGTAGTTAGTTTTATTTTCTAATAGAGATAAATGGGTTTGCATGATATATTTTATTTATCTGGTATATTTACAAATATAGGAATAATGTATTTTATTTATTTTAAACTTCCGGATCTTTTTGGGAGGAGGGTCGATATAATAAAGAGGGAGGCGGGTGTATTATTAAAGAGTGAAGAACAAGGTGAGATATATAATTTACATTCAAGTCAAAGTGTTGGTCATATAATTGATAAAGAGAAAGATTTGGGGTTGGAAAATGAAAGGAAGAGTTGTTTGAAGGATAGGGAGGATGAGTTAGAGGAGAAGTTGAGAAAGATAAGTGATAGTAGTGAGAAGGATTTAGGAAAAAATTGGTATGATTATTTTCCCGGTTTAGTTAGTAAAAAAAATGTGTAAATTTATATAAATGGAAGAGGAAATAGTAAAAAAATTTTTTTTTGAATTTGATAATTTTGCTCAGAGTTTATTATTTTATAATGAATTTTCTTATGGAACCCTCTTCTCAAATTTAACAGAAAATAAAATGCAAGAAAATATAATTGGCACTTACCAAAATATTTTTACAAATCAATTTTTAAACAATCACGAATTTACCTCGATTCTTAATAAAATGTATAAGCAATTTTGTAGAATAATAAAATTATATAACAAACATGAAGAAAATGATTTTATAATTGAATTACTTGATTTAATAAAAGAAAAATACCTTAAAAAAGAAATATTAAACTTTTATGAATTTTTTTGTTTCTTCTCTGATTGTGTTGAATTACTAAAAACTACAAATAATCTTCTTTATTTATTTCTTTATAATATTTCTTATGCCAAGCTAAAAAAAGAAACACCACTTACTGAAGGAAGACTATTCGTTCAAAGAATAATAATTTTACTACGAGAAATATTATTCATTCACTGGAAAAAAAAAAATATTATGAAAAAATTACTTATCAAAACATCCAAAAGCTTTATCAATAATCTCTAAAGCCATTTGCTTATCACCGAATCCATCAACTACTGCTACTTTATTTTCATTATTCTTATAATTTGAAAAAAAATCTTTTAATATCATCTTATCTAAATCATCTATATCATCTATATCATTTTTATCCTTATATCTTCTATCAACAGAATCAACCGGATATGCTAAAATTTTTGGATCATTTTCTAAGGTATCCATTGTTTTTCCATCTCGCATTAATAAAACTCCAATTGGTTTTACCTTTATTACAGCCATTGGATAGATTGGTTGATCATTTAATATAACAATGTCTAGGGTATCGTTATCTTCAGCTAAAGTATTTTCGATATATCCGTAGTTGAATGGGTAGTTATAGGCGCTTGGAAGGATTCTATCAACGCGAATTTTGTTTGTATTTTCGCAGAATTCATATTTGACTTTTGAGTTTTTTGGAACTTCAACAATTACATCAAGTTCGACCATAATTGAGTGATTATTTTTTTATGAATTTAAAAACTAAATTATTTTAATTTTTAATGGATATTCCGGAATTAATAAAAGAGTGTTATAATGAAAATAATGAGATTTTCTGGCAATGTTTATTATGTTTAAAAAATTTTAATAATATATATAATGCTATAAGGCATACAAAAAATAAAAAAATATGTAATCAAAAAACGGTTTATATATGTAAAAAATGTTTAAAAAAATTTGTTGATAAAACAAAATATAATTTGCATTTAGGTACAAAAAAGTGTGGAGAATTAGAAGAGAAAACAAAATGTGAGGTTGATAATGTTATGGAGATGGGTAATAATTTAGATTTTGAGAGTTTTGGGAAGTTATTTATTGATGAGTGTATATATAAGTTTTGGAAGTATATTTATTCAAAAATTGATTATTCTTTAGAGACATTAAATTATGATCCTGTTTTGAAGACAAAAAATAATTTATTAATTGAGAATTCATTAAAATTTATTTCGCAGTTGGGAGAAAATGATGGGGTTCAAAATTTTTATAGCTTAATATTTAGAAAATTAAAGAAATTAGATGAACAAAAATTTTATATATTTTATCTAATAATTAAAAATAATATTGAATATTTAAAAAATAAAAATGTAGTAAATATCTGGAATGAAAGACTCTATAATGAATTAATAACCGATATAACAAAAAATAATTATATTCTTAAATTTTCGTAATATAAACTAAAAAATTATTTTTTTATAATTATGAATTCTATAATTGAATCTTTTTTCACAAAAAATATTCTACAAATTAATCCTGAAAATATCAACTATCCTTACACAACTGAACGGACAGATGAAATTTATGATATAATTATAATCAATAATATCAATACATTTATAGAATCTCTTGCAGAACTTTTAACTTCAAAAAAAAATTCTAATAAAGATACAATTATCATTTATAATAACTCCCTCAAAAAATCATGGGATATTATGAAAAATAATAACTATATTTTTGAATTGGGTAAAAATAACCTAATATCATGGGGAAAACATAATTTTGATAATTTATACCCTACAGTATACCTTTTTTATAAAGGCATTAATCGTCAAGATCTTTATAACAATATCGCTCAATTTTACCATAAAAATGAATATAAAATATTAGTTGATTTATCAAACTATTATTTAGAGTTATTTGGTGATTTAACTGATAAAATAACAAATTTAGTAAAATTTTTTAATGCTTCTGGTTATTCTCACTTTAATGAAGAATTAGCGATAGAATCTTATGAAAAAATTTTGATGATAAAAGATTTGGAGAGTGAAATTAGAATATGGTCTGAGCATAATCTTTTAAAATTATATACTATAGATACCCAACCAATTCCTAAAATTATTCACTTGCTTTACTTTGGTGAAACTGAATTTCATGAATATCAATATCACTGTATAAAATCAGTTTTAAAAAATATGCCTAGTTATCAAGTTATTATATATAATAATAAAGAGCCGGTGGGTAATAAATTTTGGGATAGATTAAAAAAGAAGCAAGGTTTGATATTTAAGAATGTTGATGTACCTCTTGATTTTGATGATTATGATTTGGGATATTTTCAGTACAAAGCAGATGTTGTTCGTATGCAATTATTATATGAACATGGAGGGATTTATCTTGATTTAGATATGTTAATTCTAAAAAATTTTGAAAAACTTTTTGAAAATAATAAATCTCTTTATTTATCTAAGGAAGGGGAAGGTCCTGGTCTTATTAACGCTTTTATAGCATGCAAACCAAAAAATGAATTTATTAAAATCTGGCTTAATGCCTATAAATCAGGACTTAGAATGGGAGTCTGGGCTTACCATATTCGTGACACTAATCGTCTACTTATTGAAAAATATCCTTACTATATTCAAAAATACCAAATTGATATCCTAGATAGCAAATATTTTTTCTCAATTCCATGGTGTCATAGCGGTACATTTGCTAATCTTAAACATCATCAATTTAATGAAGATAACTACGGGCTTCACCTATTCGAAACAATCCTTACTCCACAAATCGTTAATAACCCATACTTGCAAGATAAACTTGAAGATTTCCCTATATTAGCAATAAGTTTACACGAAAGACCAGAAAGACAAGAATATATTAAAGAACAATTAAAAAATTATAATTATGAGCTCTTATTAAACAATATAAATAAAGAAAGCACAATCCTTGGTTGCACACTTTCTCACATTCGGGCGATTGAATATGCCAAAGAAAAAAATTATGATGCGGTTTTAATTGTAGAAGATGATATAAAAATAAATAGCTTGGCAATTGAAGAATTCCCTGATGATTGGGATGTTTTATACTTTGGAGGAATTTTAACGCATACTTATTATAAAAAAGGAAGTTGGATTAGAGGAATTATATGGTGTAACCATGCTTATATTTTAAAGAAACATATGTATGATGTTGTTTTAAATAAATTTAAAGAAATGGATTTAGAAAATATGAAAGTAAATAAACAATGTATTGATTGGTTTTTTACTACCTATATTAATCAAAATTATAATTGTTATTTGGCAGAAGAGCAATATATAGTTCAAAAGGAAGGATATAGTGAATTAGATAATAAGGTTAAATGGGCAAATTTCAACTGGGCTACTTATGCTATGAAATATCTCTAGAATATTCACAAATAATTTTACTAAATTGATTATCCTTAATAATTGTAATTTTTTCTTCAATATTTTCCTTTACACTGTCAATATGTGTTATAACTATTGTCTTTGCAAAATATCTTCTAATAAAATCAAATAAAATATCTATATTATTTAATCGTTCAGTATCAAATGCACTTATTCCTTCATCCAGAAAAAGAATATTACACTTCGGTAATTTTGCAAAATTACTTAAAGTAATCTTAAAAGCTATATCTAAAATAAAACTTTCCATTCCACCGTGCATATATACTGATCTAGGATTATCTATAGATGGATAACTATCTAATATCAAATCTTCATTTTCTATCCTTAAACTAATCTTTCTAGATATAAAAGGTGCTATGATATTATTTATTGAATCAGTTATTGGCATTAAATAATTTTTTAATATTTGTAATGGTAATCCATCTTTACCTAGACTATCCTCTAATATTTGAATCAATTTATATTCCCTCTTCTTTATTTCTAATTCATTATATTGCTCTTGATATAACTTAATTTCTTTTTTTAATGTATCATGTTGTTGATTCAAAATACCAAATTTTTCATTTAATTTATTGATTTCAGAGTCATTATTCTCAATTTTTAGTTGAATATTATTTAATATATTTTTTATTTTATTATTTCGGATATAATTTTTTATATTTTTTTTATAAGATTTTAATTCTTCTATTTTTTTTTCGATTAAATTCTTTTTTGATTTCATTAATATTTTTGTTTCTTTTTGTTCTTGAAGAAGTTTAAATTTTTTACTTATTTCTAATTCATTAAATATCTCAGAACAAACAATTATATCATTTCTTAAGTTATAAATTTTACTATTTTTTATCTTTATTTCATCATTTTGTTTTTGAATTTCTTGTATTTCTTCTAATATTTCTTGATCTTTTTTTAAAATATTAAATTCTTTTTTTTCTAATTTAATTTTATTAACTATTTTTTCTATTTCTTCTAATTTTAAATTTAACTCATTTATTTGCTTTTGTAATAAATTATTTTTTTCTATTTTTTCTTCAACTACTTTTATCCTCTCTAATTCATACTCTAATTTTATAATTGTATTATCTAAAATTAATATTTTATTATTTTTTTCTTCAATTTTACTATTTAAAAAATCTAATTTATTTTTATCTTCTTCCATGTTATCCTTGACCTCAACAATAATTTCTTCAATTTTTATATTTATATCATCTAATTCTTTTTCTTTTTCCTTTATTGTTTTAACTGTTGGATGTTGTATACAGAACTTACATTTTGGATCATATTTATGATTTTTTAATTCCTTTATAAAATTCTTAATTAAATCTCTTTCTTTATAAAATTCATTTAATTTATTTCTTAAAGGTGTTTCATCAACCCATTTTTTTATTTTTATTTGATTCAACCCTGATATTTCTTCTTTATAATTTTCTATTTTAGAATTAATCAGATCTCTCTCTTTTATCCTTAATTTATACTGCTTTCTAATATCATTAATATCAACCTTTAAATCAATTATTTCTATTTTATTTTGTAAAATTAATAATTCATTCTGCATATTTTTATACTTTTCTTCTTGTGTTTCATCTATCTCTAACTCACCCATTTTTTTATTTATTTCTTCTAGACTTAACTCTCTATAATTTAATCGTGAAATAAATTTATCAACTGGTATCAATGAAATTAAAGTCTCTCCATTTAACTTATTTTGTAAATCCCTTATTTTTTTATCAAATTTTATTTTATTCTCAAAATATTCATTCTCTATTCCTTCTTCATTTAAAGTAAATTCACAAAAATCTATCTCTAACAATTCTTTCTCACACTTTTCTATATTATTATCTATATCACCCAATTCAACATCACTAATATTATTAAATCTCTCCACCCCAGGATATAATTCTAACCTCAAATCATCTATTATCTCCTTATTTATATACTTTTCATACAATTGCTGCTCTATTTCATCTTGACATATACTTATTTTTACAATAATTTCTTGTATTTTTTCATTTAATTCATCTTTATTTACTTTTTCAAGTAATTTCTCCAAATATATAACTGAAGATTTTATCGGTTTTATCAATTCAATTATCCTTTTTAACATCTCATTCCAAATATTCAATTTTAACACCTTATACAAATACTCCTTCCTCTCCCTATCAGTCATCTCCTTAAAAGAATTCATTCTACTCTGTAACTGCACATTTGTAAATATAAAATCTTCATAACTTCCTATTAAATCTACAATTACTTTATCTGTTTTTCTTCGATCTTCATCAGTTAACAATACCATTTTTTCATCATCATATTTATAAAATTCATTCTTAATAATTTTTACCTTATCTGTATGTTCTCTTTTACCTTCTTTAATAACTATATATATTGTAGAACCAATTTTAAATCTTAATTTTGAATAGAAATTAGTACAATGAATGTTAATAATATCTTTCGAAACACCAGTTCCTCTATTTCTACTAAATTTTGAAAATAAAGTAAATAAAATAATATCAATTAAACTTGATTTTCCATGACTATTTGGAGCTATAATTCCAATAGGACCTTCTGTAGTAAATCTAGAAAAATCTATATAATTATTTGAACCATAACCAAATAAATTAGAAAAATCTAAATCAATTAGTTCCCATCTTGAATCATTTTTTTCACTAAAAAATTGCAAATCTACCTGTAACTCTTTATACTTTTCCAAAATATACCTAATATCTTCTTCTCCCAATTTAGGGTCAGTCTTTTTTATAAAATCTACAAGTAGATTTTGGATTGATTCCATATCAAATTGCTCCATATTCTCAATACTCCCCCTAATTCCTTCCTTCTTACAAGTAATAAAATTATGAGTAATTTTAACATTATTTGAACATGATTTTACTATAAAATTTATTTTTGATATAAAATCATGCGTACTATTTTGTATATTTAATTTGATATTAATAGAAGTTGATAAATCTTTCAGGTATTTAAAAATATCATCAACCTCAATTGGGGTATTATCCACAAAAATTTGATTATTAATTAAATTAAATACAAAAAATCCGCATTTATTTTCAATCGAGTAATAGCGATGATTTTTATTAAAAAGATCCCAATGTAACACTCCATGAGGACTATTCCATTCATTAAAATTTTGAGCTATAAGAGATGAAGCATATGCCATACGCTTCTCATCAAGAAATTGAAATTTATGTATATCACCTAAAAGAATATAATCAAATCCATCAAAATCTTCAACTAATTTTTCACCCCTCATTCTATAGCCGACACCTGTTTCACATAATCCAACACTTCCGTGATATAAGCAGATTTTATGAGTAGTGTTTTCTTTTGTTTGAAAATTTGCCGTTATCCATTTATTATCCAATAAAGAATTAACCGCAATAGCTAAATTAGAAAGAAAATATACACCAGAATTTTTAAGATAATAAAAATTTGGAATACTCACATTCTCAACAATCGCAGTTATACTATCTTCCCGCTGAGTATTCGTAAGAAGTGCATCATGATTTCCAGCTATTAAAAGTGTCGTTGTAAGCCGTGAAAGATTTATCAAAAAATTTTGTGTTGTAAGCACACATTCAGGAGACAAAGTATTTTTTGAATGCAATAAATCTCCCGTAATAACTATAATTTGACTCGAATTTATAAATAATTGATCTCTTATAAATTGATATAATTTTATAAAAACATTCTGATACTCATCAGTTCTTGAATACAAACGAATATGAATATCCGATATATGAAAAATATTCGTTATTTCTCTCTTATCCGTCTCTAACTCATAAAAATCAATTTTAACTGGAACAACTATTTCACTCGGAATCTCACTTTTACCATAAGAAGGCTCAAATATATTATAAAAATAACTTAAAAAATTTTCTACACCCCTGTTCTTCATCTTTCCCATCGTATGTAAATATTTTTTATCATTTTCAATTATTTCTCTCGCAGCATCCTCATACAACCTACCCTTATAACGCCCAAAACCTAATACTAAATTATTCATTTTTTATTTTATAAAATTAAGCTTTCTTTAAATCATTTTTTTTTTAATGAGGTAAAATTTTATTGATTTTTTCGAGATATGCGACAATAGAGAGAATCAATAGAGAAACAATATTATAAAAATTTGCAATATTCCATACATAAAATGAAGACATAATTAGGCCTTTTGCCCATAATTTTTTTTTTAAATTATAGCTAGTAATTGTTATAATAAATAGAAACATGAATATTTCATCCCAGTATCCAATATTAACTCTTTTTTCAAAGTTACAACAAAAAAATGCCAAAAATCCTGTATAAAAATGCCATAAATTATGAATAATTGTATAATTATAATTTTTATACTTTTTTTTCCATGATTGAAAACTAAAATAGAAAATACAATATCCAATTATTTCACTAAAAAATGTATATACTAAAAATCTTTTCCAAGGTAACCACCAAACATAATTCGATAAAATATGAAGTTTTAAAAAGAATGAACAAACAAAATCTTCATGAAAAAAATGATATTCATTATGATAATGATATAGACTACTAAAAATAGCCAGAAATATACTATAATAACTAAACCAATAGTCTCTGGGATAAATTAATAAAGAAGGAATACCATAACAAATTACAGATGTCAACACAAGAGAAAAATCACTTAATTTCATATCTTAAAATATCATATCAGTTTTAAATCAAAAGTACTTTAATATTGATAATTTTTTCTAATACCAAAAACTCGATACTAAATATTTTTATAACAAAACGAGCTAAACAAAAGTTATATTCATTTATGATATAATTTATGATAATCGCTTTAAAAAATCGAAAAAAATACTCACATTCCTGGTATAATTCGTAATACTTTTTCACTAAAAATTTTAATTGTATAAGTTACATAAAAAAATAAATGTATAAAAACTTATATTGTAAAACTATTTTATTTTAAGTTTTTTTAAGGATGATTTTTTATTATCATAAAAAAAAGTAAATATTCGATTTTACTTATGGTAATAAATTGTAGCATTTTTTATTTTTAAATTTTAAAAAAAATAAAAAATATGATAATTAAAAAATAAAAAATGTAAAAAAATTAGTTATTTTTTTTTTGTTTTTTCAGATAGGCATTTGACTTTTCAGCCACAACCCCTTTATCCCCCCAATTTTTTTTTATATACATAAACCAAAATAAAAATCTTACTTCATTGACTAAAAAAAATATTTATAATTATATTTACATTCTAATATATTTTTACAAATATTCATTGTATATATTTAATTAAACCAACTTTTATCAAA
>Ga0194129_10007672_pt1 | contig 12756 bp, 6 predicted proteins | sample TA2KigCa35mmetaG_FD_150862 | JGI IMG/M metagenome (GOLD analysis project Ga0194129, IMG submission 150862) | Freshwater microbial communities from Lake Tanganyika, Tanzania - TA2015038 Kigoma Deep Cast 35m | ecosystem: Environmental > Aquatic > Freshwater > Lake | place: Tanzania: Lake... | reverse complement strand
CAAGTCGGTCAACTCCTCGATGATAAAAGATCCCTGCAGTGGATTTTCGTTTTTGGCCAGACCCAATTCCTTGTTGATAATCAATTGGATGGCCATCGCTCGACGCACAGACCCTTCCGTAGGCGTAGTAATCGCCTCGTCATAGGCATTGGTATGCAGGGAGTTGCAGTTGTCGTAGATCGCATACAAGGCCTGTAGTGTAGTGCGTATGTCGTTGAAGTCAATTTCCTGGGCATGCAAGGAGCGCCCAGAAGTTTGGATGTGGTACTTGAGCATCTGCGCACGCTCATTGGCTCCATACTTCAACCTGAGCGCCTTGGCCCAGATTCTTCGTGCCACTCGACCGATCACTGCATACTCCGGATCGATGCCGTTGGAGAAAAAGAAGGACAGATTGGGCGCAAAATCATTGATGTCCATCCCTCTCGAGAGGTAGTACTCCAGGTAGGTAAATCCATTCGACAGCGTCAAAGCCAATTGCGTGATCGGGTTGGCCCCCGCTTCAGCAATGTGGTATCCTGAAATGGATACGGAGTAAAAATTTCGCACTCGATGATCAATGAAGTACTGCTGTACATCCCCCATCAGGCGGAGGGAAAACTCGGTGGAAAAGATGCAGGTATTTTGTGCCTGGTCCTCTTTCAAAATATCCGCTTGCACGGTACCGCGCACCTTGGAGAGGGTATCTGCCTTGATTTGTGCATAAACTTCGCTTGGAAGAACTTGATCCCCCGTCACCCCGAGCAGGAGCAGGCCGAGCCCATTATTTCCTTCGGGAAGTGCTCCTCGGTAAGTAGGTCTTGGAAGTCCTTTTTTCGTGTAAATCGCATCCATCTGTGCATTTACCTGCTTTTCTAAACCCCTCTTTTTGATATACACCTCACACTGCTGGTCGATGGCTGCATTCAAGAAAAAGGCAGTCATTGCTGCAGCTGGGCCATTGATGGTCATGGACACTGAGGTCATCGGATCGATCAAATTGAAGCCAGAATACAGCTTCTTGGCATCATCCAAGCAGCAAATATTTACCCCTGCATTGCCGATCTTGCCGTAGATATCGGGACGGTAGTCCGGATCTTCCCCATAGAGGGTCACCGAATCAAAGGCTGTAGAAAGGCGCTTGGCCGGCATGTCTTTGGAAAGGTAGTGGAAGCGCTTGTTGGTGCGTTCGGGTCCTCCTTCTCCAGCAAACATGCGCGTAGGGTCCTCTCCTTCCCGCTTGAAGGGAAATACTCCAGCGGTGTAAGGGAATTTTCCCGGTAGATTTTCCCGTAGCCCCCACTTCAACTGTTCCCCCCAGGCTTGGAATGGCGGCAGGGCCACCTTAGAAATGCGGGTATTGGACAGGGAGGTGTGGTAGGTTTTCACCTTGATCTCCTTGTCTCGTACGTTAAAGGTGTAAAACTCCCCGGCATAGTTCGCGGCTTCCGCTGGCCAGTCCTCCAGCCATTTTTTATTTTTAGGATCCAGGTGCAAGGCTACTTGCGCATACACCTCTTGCAACTCCTTGATCAGTCGATCTTTATCGGCCACCGAAGTAGTGGCAATGACATCCATGGAGGTTTGGATGGAATAAAGTTGCTGCGCGATTTCCCGCTGCTCCTCCACCCAGGCATCGTACTTCCGGTTGACCTCCGTGATCTCACTCAGGTAGCGGGTACGTGCTGGTGGGATGATGTACACCTTTTCGGAGGTACCCATCGCTCTTTGGAACGTACTTTTCCAGTTTTCAAATTTTTCCCCAAGGGCAGCGACGACCAAAGCATAAAGTCGATTCATGCCCGGATCATTAAACTGGGAGGCCATGGTCCCTACCACGGGTAGGTCTTCCTCCTTGCTGTCCCACAGGTTGTGGTTGCGGATGTACTGCTTGCGCACATCCCGCAAGGCATCCAGGCCCCCGCGCTTGTCAAACTTATTGAGTGCAATCAGGTCTGCAAAGTCCAGCATGTCGATTTTCTCCAACTGGGATGCTGCCCCATACTCCGGAGTCATCACGTAGAGGGAAAGGTCGGAATGCTCAATGATTTCGGTGTCGGATTGCCCGATGCCGGAAGTTTCCAAGATAACCAAATCGTAACCAGCCGCTTTCACAGTATCCACCGCATCTTGCACGTATTTGGAAAGGGCCAAATTGGATTGACGAGTGGCCAAGGAGCGCATGTAGACGCGGGGATGATGGATGGCATTCATGCGAATGCGGTCACCCAACAAGGCTCCTCCCGTCTTTCGCTTGGAAGGATCCACGGAAATGATGGCCACGCGTCGGTCTTCAAAATCAAGCAGAAATCGACGCACCAGTTCGTCCACGAGCGAGGATTTACCCGCTCCACCCGTACCCGTGATGCCAAGAACCGGCACGGTAGCTGCAGCACTGGCAGTTCTGATTTTTTCTAAGAGCGTAGCTGAGCGTTCCGGATAGTTTTCGAAGGCTGAGATCACCCGAGCCACCTGTCCTGCTTCACCAAGGGATAGTTCTGCATAGGGATCTAGGTCCCCTCCTAGCGGAAAATCACAGGCCGATACCAAGTCATTGATCATGCCCTGCAGTCCCATGGCCCTGCCATCGTCTGGGGAATAAATGCGGGTGATGCCGTAATCATGCAGGAGTTGAATCTCCTCGGGCAGAATGGTGCCTCCACCTCCACCGAAGATTTTGACATGTCCAGCACCCCGCTCTTGGAGCAGGTCGTATAGGTACTTGAAAAATTCCACGTGCCCACCTTGGTAGGAAGTAATGGCAATGGCCTGCACATCTTCTTGGATGGCACAGTCTACGATTTCTTGAACGGAGCGATTGTGTCCCAGGTGGATCACCTCACAGCCTGTGGCTTGGATGATGCGCCGCATGATATTGATCGCCGCATCGTGCCCATCAAAAAGGGAGGCCGCCGTGACGATGCGGATGTGGTGCTGGGGTTGGTACCTGACAGTTGGTAAAGTCATGATTTTGGGTTCTATTCTGAATTCAAGGACTGAAAAAGGGATTTCAACCTCCTCAAATACACCTGCGAATATAGGAAAAACTACGGTGTCGGTCTTTGTATTTTTGACAGAGATACAAAATTTGAGAGCACAATAATCCACACGAAAAAGAAGCAGATTCGGTTACAACATCTCTTGAAAAACCAGAGAAATGGCCGAGTCTATTTTGAAATCTAGTCCTTCTCCTTAGTTTAGTGGATTCAATCACCCAGTACTCCTCATGTCTTCGAAAACCTATGCCTTTTGGATTTCCCTCACTGCTGCCCTGGGTGGCTTTTTGTTTGGCTTTGACACGGCCGTTATCTCTGGGGCAGAGCGTGCCATACAGGACGAATGGACACTCAACGATTGGATGCACGGCTTGGCCATTGCCTCTGCCCTCTATGGTACGGTGATCGGTGCACTGCTGGGTGGCATCCCTGCAGACCGCATGGGTCGCAAAAAGAGTTTACTTTGGATTGGCTTGTTTTACTTTATCTCTGCGGTAGGCTCCGGCATCGCCTGGGATGTAACTTCATTTACTTTCTTCCGTTTCTTGGGTGGGCTAGGTGTAGGTGCCTCCTCGGTAGTGGCCCCCATGTACATTTCCGAGATCGCACCCGCCAAAAGTCGCGGCCTACTCGTAGCCTTGTACCAATTCAATATTGTCTTTGGCATCGTGATGGCCTACGTTTCCAACTATTGGATAGGGACGGCCGACATCCCCGAGGACTGGAGATGGATGCTCGGCGTGGAAGCCATTCCTGCCCTACTCTACACCGTATTGATTCTCCGCATTCCCGAAAGCCCACGTTGGTTGATCACCAAGTTCAATGACTTGACCCAAGCCCGAAATATCCTCACTCGAACTGATCCCGAAGGAGTGGAAGAAACCATCCAATTGGCCATCGCAGAGAGCCAATCCACCCAAGCCAAGCATGCTGCAGGCTTCGGCATCCTATTTCGCCCGCAGTACTTATCTTGTACGCTACTGGCCATCGCCATTGCCTTTTTCAACCAGGTTTCCGGCATCAATGCCATCATCTACTTTGCTCCTCGGGTATTTGAGATGGCGGGAATCTCTACAGCAAATGCCTTAATCTCCACGATCGGCATCGGACTGGTCAACCTGTTTGCCACCTTCTTTGGACTCTACCTGATTGACCGAATTGGTCGTAAGAAACTGATGTACATCGGTTCCTTCGGCTACATCCTCTCGCTGACCTTGATGGCCTACAATTTTCTCGGGCCTGGCATTCCCAGTTTCTGGTTGCCTATTTTCATTTTTGGATTTATTTGTTCCCACGCCGTGGGACAGGGCTCGGTGATTTGGGTGTTTATCGCTGAAATGTTCCCCAACGAGCTCCGAGCCTATGGGCAATCTCTGGGTTCCTTTACCCATTGGATCTTGGCAGCTGTGATTGCCAACGTCTTTCCCTTCTTTGCCAACCAGTTTGGTCCGGGCTACATCTTCGCCTTTTTCTGCCTGATGATGGTAGTTCAGTTGGCCTGGGTGCGTTTTGCCATGCCCGAAACCAAGGGAAGATCCCTAGAAGAAATTCAAACCGCCTTACAAAAAAAACATGTCTAAACCCGTCGTTCTCTTTGGAGAAATGCTTTGGGACTGCCTCCCCACCGGTGCTGTGCCGGGTGGAGCACCCATGAATGTGGCCTTGCACTTGCACCAACTGGGTCTTCCTACCCGATTGATCTCTGCGGTGGGCAAGGATGCCGACGGAGAAAAGTTGCTCGACTTCCTGCGTTCCTTCGATCTCCCCTTGGAGTTGGTGCAAGTGAAGGAAAGCCAGGCGACTTCCCAGGTGGTGGTCGATACGAGTGACCCCGAAAACATGCGTTACGACATCCTCGCCCCTATAGCTTGGGACTTTTTGTCCTGGTCCCCGGAGCAAGACCGCATCGTTGCCGAGTCCGATGCCTTTGTCTTCGGTACGCTGGGCGCCAGGCATTCTGAAAGTTTGGCTACCCTACTCAAGCTGCTCCGCCACTCAACACTTCGGATTTTTGATGCCAACCTGCGTCCTCCCCACTATTCCTTTGCGGTAATTGAGACGCTTTTGGGGTACACAGATATCCTCAAAATCAACGAGGATGAATTGGTGGAGTTTGCCGCGCATTTTGGCACCGAAGCGACGATTCCCGGTCTTTGTGAGTTCTTGGATCAACAGTCCCCCATTTCCATCATCTGCATCACCCGTGGATCCAAGGGTGCGGCCATCTACCAAAAGGGCACCTTGGTCGAGCATCCCGGCTACAAAGTGGCATTCCAGGATTCCATCGGGGCAGGCGATGCCTTTTTGAGCGGATTCATCAAGATGTACCTAGCGGAAAAGTCCCCCGAGGAAATCATCGATTTTGCCTGCAAGCTAGGTGGCTACGTCGCTACGCAAAAAGGAGGAGCACCGAGGTATACGGAATTGGATGTGTTGAGGGAAATCCGGTAAAAATTGTACGAAGTACCAAGTACCAAGTACAATGTATAAACCCCAATTAAACCAGAATTCATATCCCAAATGAATCCCTACTTTGTACTTGGTACCTTGTACAATTTGTTATCCCAAGATTCTTAAGTAGCAAGTATCTAGTAGCAAGTATCTAGTAGCAAGTATCATGATCCTTCCGAAGCAGAATTCATATCCTTACCGCAATCCCTACTTTGAATTAATCTGTACGAAGTACTAATTACAATGTACCAAGTATGCGTTGCTGCTAAAAGGATTATTCTGCTAATTTAATCGTCTTGTGCCTTTTGAATTTATGCTTTCATTTAAGAACCTGCTAACCGAAAGAAGACAAGCAAGTCAGGTTTATGATTTAAAATTCTCTCTTATTGGTATTCCATACATTGTACTTGGTACTTTGTACTTTGTACAAAGAATGGCCTTCCTTCATAAATAAAAGCCGCCTTCAGAAGTAATTATTTGCACGAGAACCCAATCCCCTCTATTTTTAGCGATCCATTTAGGGTGCCAACTCCCTAACACTCCACTTTTATGTCGAAAAATCTTGTCATCGTAGAATCCCCCGCCAAAGCCAAAACCATCGAAGGGTACTTGGGAAAGGACTTTAAGGTAGCCTCCAGCTTCGGGCACGTGCGGGATTTGCCGAAAGGCGACAAAGCCATCGACATCAAAAATCGCTTCAAGCCCACCTATGAGGTCACCGCAGATAAAAAAGAAGTAATCAAGAATCTCAAAGCCCTGGTGAAGGATGCCGAAATGGTCTACCTTGCCAGTGACGATGACCGTGAGGGAGAAGCCATTTCTTGGCACTTGAAAGAGGTATTGAAGTTGGAGGAGCAAGATTGCAAGCGCATCGTCTTCCGCGAGATCACCAAAAATGCGATCCTAAAGGCCATCGACAACCCACGAACCATCGACTACGACCTCGTCAATGCCCAGCAGGCACGACGTATCTTGGATCGATTGGTGGGTTTTGAACTCTCCCCTATTCTTTGGAAAAAAATCAAAACCGGGCTTTCAGCCGGTCGCGTGCAGTCGGTAGCAGTTCGCTTGATTGTGGAGCGCGAACGAGAAATCGAGGCGCACCATTCCAAATCCGCTTTCCGCATCACCGCCCTCTTTGAGGTGGAAGGCAAGTCCTTCCAGGCGGAATTGCCCAAGAAATTTGACACCAAGGCCGAAGCCGAGGCATTTCTTAAAAATTGCTTAGATGCGAGTTTCTCTGTAGCCAACCTCGAAAAGAAGCCGGCCAAAAAGACTCCAGCAGCCCCATTTACCACCTCCACGCTACAGCAGGAGGCCTCTCGTAAGTTGTATTTTTCAGTGACCCAAACCATGCAAGTGGCCCAGAAACTCTACGAGGCGGGAAAGATTACCTACATGCGTACCGATAGCACCAACTTGTCTCAAGATGCCTTGGCCGCAGCCAAGTCTGCCATCGAACAGGCTTTTGGAGCCAATTACCATACCCAGCGAAAATTCGCTACCAAAAACGAAAGTGCTCAAGAAGCGCACGAAGCAATTCGTCCCACCGATTTTGGCTCTGCCCAAGTTTCCGGTGATCGCAACGAGCAGCGCTTGTACGAGTTGATCTGGAAGCGAGCCATCGCCTCCCAAATGAGCGATGCAGCCCTCGAGCGCACCACGATCACCGTGGGCATTTCCAATTCCCCCCTGCAATTGCAGGCCACAGGGGAAGTGATCACCTTTGATGGATTTTTGAAGGTGTATCTGGAAGATACGGACGAGGAGCCCGAAGATGAGGAAAGCGGCAACAGCGCCCTCCTTCCACCCATGACGGTAAGACAAGCCTTGCGTTTAAAGGAAATGAAGGGAAAAGAAACCTTCAGCCGTCCTGCCCCACGCTACACGGAAGCCTCCTTGGTGAAAAAATTGGAAGAACTGGGCATCGGGCGACCTTCCACCTACGCACCCACCATTTCCACCATTCAAAAGCGGGATTACGTGAACAAGGAGGCACGTGAAGGAACCAAGCGACCCTACGTGGAGATGGTCATCTCGGGTGGGCAATTTAAGGAGAGTACTAAATCAGAAATTACGGGAGCCGAGAAAAACAAACTCTTCCCTACGAATATTGCCATGGTCGTCAACGACTTTTTGGTAGAGCATTTTCCGAATGTGATAGACTTCCACTTTACCGCCAAGGTGGAAAAGGAGTTTGACGAGATTGCTGCGGGAGGCCAAGATTGGCAGGACATGATCGATGCCTTTTACGGCAAGTTTCACAGCAGTGTGGAAGAAACTCAGCAGGTATCCCGTCAGGACATCAACACTAGCCGCAGCTTGGGGGTGCATCCCGTGTCGGGCAAACCGATTTTCGCACGACTAGGCAAGTTTGGTCCTTTGGTGCAGATTGGCGACAACGAGGACGAGGAAAAGGTATTTGCGAGCCTGAAAAAGGGCCAATTCATCGAAAACCTCAGCTTAGAAGATGCTTTGGAATTGTTTAAACTTCCCCGTGAGGTAGGCGTTTTTGAGGACAAGAAGATGGTGGCTGCACTTGGTCGCTTTGGTCCCTACATCAAGCACAATGCTGCGTTCTATTCCTTGCAGAAGGAGCAAGATCCCATGTTGATCACGGAGGAAGAAGCCATCCAATTGATCGTGGACAAGCGGGAGGCGGTTGCCAACAAGCACATCAAAACCTTCGCGGAAAACCCAGAGATCCAGGTTTTGAATGGACGCTGGGGACCCTACATCAAGCTGGGGAAAAACAACTACAAGATCCCGAAGGGCAAGGAAGCTGCAGACCTGACCTACGCCGAAACCCTCGACATCATCGAATCCCAACCCGATACCGGCAAGAAAAAAGGCCGGTTTGGGGGGAAAAACCGTTGAGGTTTCCAAAAACCTCGACGGTTTAAAAAACCTTATTCTTATTTAAGAAATAAAACCTTCGAGGTCTGAAAAAGACCTCAAAGGTTTTCCCCAAAAATTCCTTATTTTTCGAGAGGTGATTTTTCACCCTCTCCATTACCCAAAATTCCTTCCATGCATCAGAAAATAGCCGTGATTGGCACAGGCCCTTCGGGCATTACTGCACTTAAAAACCTCCTGGACCAAGGGCTCGATGCGGTGGCCTTTGACCGAAATGACTCCGTAGGAGGCAACTGGATTTATTCCGAGAAGGAAAGCCACTCCAGCGTCTTTGAAACCACCCACATCATCTCTTCCAAGACCCTGTCCCAATACGAGGATTTTACCTTCGATGAGTTTGACCCCAACACTCCCGACTACCCTTCCCACAATACACTGCGCCGGTATTTTCAGGCCTACGCCGAGCGGTTCAACCTCCTGCCTCATATCCGCTTTGGCACCCTAGTGACTTCTTGCCAGCGAAGGACCGATGGCAACTGGGAAGTGACCACCGAAAAAGACGGACAGTCGACTACCGAAACCTACACGCACCTGGTCGTCGCCAATGGACACCATTGGAAGCCTCGCATGCCCAACTATCCGGGCAACTTTACCGGAGAATTTCTCCACTCTCACCATTTCAAAAAGGCGGCTCCCTTTGCAGGCAAGCGGGTGCTGGTGATCGGCGGAGGGAACTCTGCCTGTGATGTGGCCGTGGAAACCAGCCGCGTATCTGCCTTTACCGCCATCTCCTGGAGAAGAGGGTACAACATTGTGCCCAAATTCCTATTTGGGAAGCCCTCCGACAAGGTGGCCGAAGGCACCAAGTGGCTACCGCTCAAGGTGCGCAGTTTCTTCAACAAACTGATGCTTAAGGTTTTTGTAGGAGACAATTCCGTGTATGGACTCCGTCCGGTCACCGAAGCATTTGGCGCGACCCACCCCACCATCAACGACGAACTCCTCCAAAAAATCCGTCACGGTAAAGTACATCCACGACTGGATATTGCCCGATTTGAAGACAATACCGTGGTCTTTGAAGACGGGCGTCAGGAAGCCTACGACAGCATCATCGCCTGCACGGGCTACTGGCTCACGCATCCCTTTTTCGAGAAGGAATTGATAGACTACAGCACAGGGCCTGTGCCTTTGTATTTGAAAATGTTCCATCCTACGCTGTCCAACCTGTACTTTATCGGCATGTTTCAACCCCTAGGCTGCATCTGGCCCGGTGCGGAGTTGCAGAGTAAACTGATGTCACAGGAACTGATTGGCGCTTGGAAGCGACCCAAGAACTTGGCCGAGCTCTGTGAAAAAGAGGTGACCAACCCGCATTACAAACAAGTGAATACCCCAAGGCACACGATTACGGTGGATTTCCACCTCTTTGTCAAGGCCTTGAAGCAGCAACTTCCTAAAAACTACGTATCCAAAAAACCAATTGCTGCTAAAGAGAACGTACCAGCTTAAATCAACCTCTCAAACCTAGCCCAATCCAGCCATGCACATAAACGATCATAACCCCCTCCTTCCCTACGTTCCCGCAGCAGATCGCTACGAGCGCATGAAGTACCGCTACTGCGGCAACAGCGGCATCCAACTCCCGGAAATCAGTTTGGGTCTCTGGCACAACTTTGGGCACAATGCCGACTTCACCCTGGGCAGAAAGATTTTAAGAAGAGCTTTTGATTTGGGGATTTGCCACTTTGATCTGGCCAACAACTACGGTCCTCCCTTTGGATCGGCAGAGGAAAATTTTGGACGCATGCTGCAGAAGGATTTCCTTCCCTATCGGGACGAACTCCTGATTTCCTCCAAGGCAGGCTGGGACATGTGGCCAGGTCCCTATGGCAACTTTGGTTCCAAAAAATACCTGATTGCCAGTTGCGATCAGAGTTTGAAACGCATGGGACTGGATTACGTGGATATTTTTTACCACCACCGTCCCGATCCCAACACCCCCTTGGAAGAGACCATGGGGGCCTTGGACCTGCTGGTTCGTCAGGGAAAAGCCCTCTACGTAGGAATCTCCCAGTACAGCGCCGAAGACAGCACACGCGCCTATGAAATCCTGAAGTCCTTGGGAACGCCCCTGTTTATCCACCAGCCTCGCTACAGCATGCTAGACCGCTGGGTGGAACAGGGATTGATGGAGGTGTTGGGGCAAAAAGGAGTCGGAAGCATTGCCTTCTCTCCGCTAGAGCAAGGCTTGCTGACCGACAAGTACTTGAAAGGAATTCCGGCTGACTCCCGTGCAGCCAAGGATGGGCGCTACCTGAAGCCCGAGCAGATTGCTCCAGAGAAATTGGCAGTCATTCAGCGCTTGAATGAGGTGGCGCTCCGTCGAGGACAAACCTTGGCCCAACTCGCCATTGCTTGGCTTTTGAAGGATCCGCGCATCTCTTCTGTGCTTGTGGGGGTATCCCGTCCGGAACAGTTGGACGATAACGTGGCCGCCATCCAGAATAGCCAGTTTAGTGCAGAAGAACTCGCAGAAATCGAGGGTATTTTGAGGGGTTAATGGGAAACCGGCCTGGGAAAGGATTTTTTTCTTTTTTCTTCCCGCGGATTTTCAAAGAAAAATACTAAAAATCAAAAAAAATCCCCCTTGCCCCCTTGGTAAGGGGGAGTAACCCAACGCAGATTCAGACAATTCCTAAGGATAAAATATGCTTTGGGTTGAAATAAAACAGAATTTTTAATTCCTTACCTCAGTGTCTGAGGAGCAAGCGATGCGATTCCCCCTTGAAAGGGGGTTAAGGGGGATTTTCAACTTTAATCCTAAAATAATCCAATCCTCACTATTCTAGGGGCATTTATTTCAAAAACCTTCGAGGTTTTGGAAACCTCAAAGGTTGTTCCTAATTTCCCTTACACAAACACCAGCATCCCATGGGAATCACACGAAGAGATTGGATCAAAACTGCCTCAGTCAGCAGTGGAATGGCTTTATTGGGAGGAAATGCCCTCCTCAACCCGCTGCAAGCAGCAGCAGCCCCAGTTTACACGTCACGCCCTTTGGCAGGGATGATTCGTCTCGGATCCAACGAGAACCCCTACGGTCCCTCGCCGAAAATGCGGGCGGCCATGCAAGCCGCCTTTGACGAAGGATGCCGCTACCCCTGGGTCTCCAATGCCTCTCTAGTCAAGCTCATCGCCGCCAAAGAAGGCGTGCCCGAGGACCACATCGTCACTGTTGCCGGTTCGGGCGAGGGGCTGAAAGTAGCAGGCCTCACCTTTGGACAGGGTCGGGAGATCATCTCCTGTTCCCCGACCTTCCTGACCATGATGGAGTATGCCTCCCTCTGGGGTACGGACATCAACTGGGTACCTTTGACCAAGGACCTGGACTTCAATCTGGAAGAAATTGAAAAGCGCGTGTCCTACGAAACAGGCCTCGTGTTCCTCTGCAACCCCAATAACCCTACCGGTAAACTCCTTCCTGCAGACCAGGTGCTTGACTTCTGCGAGACAGTCAGCAAGCGCACCGTGGTCTTCTCCGACGAAGCCTACTCGGACTACATCACCGAACCCAACTACCCCTCCATGGTACAGTTAGTCAAAAAAGGGATGGACGTGGTCGTGTCCCGCACGCTATCCAAGGTGTATGGACTCGCAGGCATCCGCCTTGGCTACCTGATCGCCCGACCCGAATTGGCCGCCAAACTCCGACAGCGCGTAGTGGCTGATACGAACATCATGGCCATAGAAGCAGGCAAAGCCGCCTTGCAAGACCAGGATTTCTACCGCTTTTCCCTACAGAAAAACAACGAAGCCAAGGCCATCCTCACCCAGGCCTTGGATGAACTGAAGCTTCCCTACCTTCCCTCCCATGCCAACTTTGTCTTTTTCCAGTCGGGCAGAGACATCACCCAATTGAATGCCGAGATGGCCAAAAAGGGAATCGGCGTAGGCAGACCCTTTCCTCCCCTCAACGATTGGTGCCGCATCTCCACGGGCACGCTGGAAGAAATGCAGCTTTGTGTGAAGGCCCTCAAAGAAGTGCTGGGATAATGCTTCCAAAAGATTTGGTCCTGCAAAGTGAACGCATTTTGCTGCGCCCACTTTTGCAGGAAGATTTACCGAGGTTGCTGGAATTGACGCAGGATCCGGGGCTATGGACTTACTTCACCCATGACTTGAGTACGCTTGCTGGGCTAGATGCTTGGGCAGCAGGGCATTTTTCGGGGGATCGCTTCCAATTTGTGGTGGTGGATCCAGGCAGCCAGCAACTTTTAGGGTCTACGGGATTTGGCAATTACTTCCCCCGCGACCAGCGGATAGAGATTGGCTGGACCTGGCTGGGACGTGCTGCACAGGGTACGGGTACCAACCGGGAGATGAAGTCCCTGATGCTGAATTATGCCTTTGATGTTTTGGGTATGCTGCGTGTGGAGTTCAAGACCGATGTACTCAACCTCCCTGCTCGCAAAGC
>Ga0194129_10007670_pt1 | contig 12760 bp, 6 predicted proteins | sample TA2KigCa35mmetaG_FD_150862 | JGI IMG/M metagenome (GOLD analysis project Ga0194129, IMG submission 150862) | Freshwater microbial communities from Lake Tanganyika, Tanzania - TA2015038 Kigoma Deep Cast 35m | ecosystem: Environmental > Aquatic > Freshwater > Lake | place: Tanzania: Lake... | reverse complement strand
CCAGTTGCCGCTCCCGTTTTCGCTTCCCAAGAGCCATACTTCCCTCCGTGGCTGGCGAGCCTCAGACGCACGAGGCCCACGGCCGCAGTTTAGCGCCCTCTCTCCGGCTGTGAAGGCGAGTTTTTCCACGGCCTGCTAACCTTCTCGAATGGGTCGTTCAACGCGCCAGACACGACGTCGAGCAGGGCCGCGCAGAATCTCGTGCTCTCGGGAACCAGTACCGGCGTGATCCAGGGACGGATCGTCAACAACTCCGCCACGTCCGTGATTTCGCTCGTCAAGGAGGGCACGGGAAAGTGGACCCTGCGAGACCCCACCACTTTCACGGGCAACACGACGATTTCGGCGGGCACGCTGGCGGTGGCCGCCCCTACCGCCCTCGAGACGTCGCCCAGGGTGACGGTGGCGGCTGGAGCGACGTTCGACGTCTCAGCGATTGGAGGATACACCCTGCGGCCGACGCAGACGCTCGCCGGCAACGGCACCGTCGAAGGCTCCGTGACGCTCGGCGGGGGCGCCACGCTCTCCCCCGGCGCCAGCCCCGGCACGCTCACGGTCACGGGCAGCGCCACGCTCGGCGCGGGGGGCAACTATAACTGGCAGGTGTACGACGCCGCCGGCACGGCGGGCAGCGCGACCGGCTGGGATCTGCTCTCGGTGGGCGGGGCGCTCGACGTGGCGGCGACGTCGGCGGATCCCTTCAAAATCAACCTCTGGAGCCTCTCGGGCGTGGCTCCCGATGTGAATGGCAACGCCATCAGCTGGAACGCCACCACGAGCGGCACCTGGCGGATCGCGAGCGCGATGGGGGGCATCACGAACTTCTCGACCGACAAGTTCCTGATCAGCGTCTCGGCCACCAACGGCACCGGCGGCTTCACGAATCCGCTCTCGGGCGGCACGTTCAGCCTGGCCCAGGCCGGCAATGATCTGAATCTCGTCTTCGCCGCCGCGCCAGTGATCCTCATCGATGTGGCCAGCGGCACGCAGACGCAGACGGCCGCAGGGTATCCGCTGCTCTCGGGAGCAACGCCTGTGATCAAGACCGGCGGCGGCACGCTCGTGGTGGACCAGGCCAACACGCTCACGGGCTCCACGACCGTGCAGGCAGGCGCGATCCAGCTGGCCAACGGCTCGGCCCTCTCCGCGAGCCGACTCGTCGTCGTGGCCGGCGGTACCGGCCAGGTGGCCCCGTATCTGGCCACGAGCGTGGCGAGCCTCGACCTCGCCAGCGGCAACGGCCTCATGGACCTTTCGAACGGGGCCCTCACGATCGCGGGCGGCATGACGGCCACCGAACTCGTGGCCGAGATCCTCGAGGGTCGCGGCGACGGCTCATGGACGGGCACCTCGGGGATCACCTCGAGCGTGGCCGCCGCGGAAGTGGCCTCGAGCGTGCCCCGTGCGGTGGGCTGGATCGACAACGGCGACGGCTCGCTCTCGGCGGCCTACGCCGCGCCGGGCGACACCAACATCGACTGGTCGATCGACATCCTCGACGCCTCCAACTTCCTGGCCGGGGGCAAGTTCGACACCGGCTCGCCGGCGATCTGGATCGAGGGCGACTTCAGCTATGACGGCGTGGTCGACATCCTCGACGCCGCCGACTTCTTCGCGACGGGCCTCTACGACGCCGGCAACTACAACGCCGCGCCGGGGCTGAGCGGCGGCGTGGCGGTGGTGCCGGAGCCGAGCGCATGCGCTGTATGGCTCGCGGGGCTTGGCATTGGTCTGACGGCAACCCGTTGGTGTCGACAGATGCGGCCGCGTTTGGTGTCGGGCCGCTCGAGAAGCCACGCCAGCGTTTCCCGGAGGACAGAGACATCATGAACCCTCCATGCGTCGCGTACGCTCCGCTGCAGGCCCATCGCGTCGACGCCCGCCCCTGGCAGCAGTCGAACGCGAGGCCGCGTGGTTTCACGCTGGTCGAACTGCTCGTGGTGATCGCGATCATCGCGGTCCTGATCGGCCTTCTCCTGCCTGCCGTTCAGTCGGCTCGTGAGTCGGCTCGCGCGACACAGTGCCGCAACAACCTCAAGCAGATCGGGCTGGCGACGCTCGTGCGGCTCGACGCCAAGAAGACCTACCCACCCTCGCGGTATCGGTACTCGTCACCGTCGTGGTTTGCATGGATCATGCCGTTCCTCGAACGAGGCAGCGACTTCGATCGCTGGAGGCTCGACAAGACCTACTACGACTCGTCCAACAAGCGGGCCCGAGAGACGATCATCCCCGCCTACCTCTGCCCCTCGAGGGTACGGTCGAGCCTGCTCTCGACGGGCGACGGCGGTGGAAGCACCGGGATGCCTCCCTCGCCAGGGATGGTGGGCGACTATGCCGGATCCTGCGGCGACACGTTCGTGGGTGACCTGAGGGCGACCATCACGCCCTCGCGGTACGACGGCCTGATCGTGAGCACGGTGCGCCAGCAGGGTGATGTCAAGCCTAGCGACGTCACCGATGGACTGAGCAACACGTTGCTCGCAGGAGAGATGCACGTCCCGAAGCTGACTCCGCCAACCAAGAACTCGATCGACCTTCAAGGTTCGATCTACAACGGCGACGACCACAACCAGTTTGTAAGGGCCGCGGGAGGTGGCTGGGCCGACGCGGACGACAACCCCGCCACGGGAACAATGGGCCGGGAGGTTTTTCAGGTCATGCCTCTGGCGGCTTCGCTCAACGACGTGTCGATGGGGAACTGGAGCGCGGTCTTCGGCAGTTGGCATCCGGGCGGCGCGTGCGGATTCGTGATGGCCGACGGCAGCGTTCGCGCGCTTCGTCCTGATATCAGTCTCGAAACTCTTTCCAGACTCGGGAACCGACGCGATGGCCGGGCGATCGGTGAAGCCTGGTGATCCCATGACGGCGAGAACACGACGACTGGTGGTTCAGGGCATCGCGTGCCTGGGATCGCTGCTTTCTGCCGCGCTCCTCGGGGCGGGGTGCAGCGAAAAGACCTACCCGGTGTCGCTCACGTTCACCCTTGCCGACGGTGCGCCTTTGTCGACGGGTTTCGTGACCGTGCAGCACACGAGCATCGCAGCGATCCTCGGCGGCGGGGGGATCGCCGCTGACGGCAGCTGCAGGCCGGTCCTGCGTGGCCGATCGGCCCCGGGATTGCCCGCGGGCACCTACCGTGTGGGGGTCACGGCAGGCCCAGTCACGGACTTCGACGCCCCGCCCCCACCGCTGCCCTTCAGCCTCGACTACACCAATCCCGCCGGCTCAGGCCTCACATTCACCGTCGACCCCGCAGACTCGGCGCATCACACGTTCACCCTGGCGAAGCCCGCTGCCTCCCGGCCGATGCCCCGGGCCGCGGGCTCGCAGTGAGCCGCGCGCGGGACCATTCGCCGGACCGCCCACCAGCTGCTTGATGATGGCAATCGCACGTCCATATCCCGAGTCGTTTCCAGGCTTCCGTGCCAGAAGGCACGGGCAAGCGTGTCTGCTGATCCTCCTGATTTCCGCGGTATCCGTCGCCGCCCTCGCCGAGAGCTTCGATGTGACCGGCTTCAGTCCCGACGCCGTGCCGGCGGTGCCGGAAGGGTTCGTGGTCACCGTCCCGGCCCGGGAGCCGCTCGTAAGGAACGTATCGATGCTCGCCTTCGACACGCGGGGCCGGCTGTTCGTCGGCATGGGCCCGCAGTATCGCATGCCCGCGAAGGACACGCCGGGCGACGCGATCGTGCAACTCGTTGATGCGGACGCCGACGGCACCTTCGACGCCGCCAAGACCTTCGCCGGGCCGTTTCACTGCGTCCAGGGCATGGCCTGGAAGCAAGGGCCTCGCGGACCGGAGTTGTGGGTCGCCAACGCGCCCGATCTGACGATCGCGCGCGACACGAACGGCGATGACGAAGCGGACGAGTACGTGCGGGTGGCCACCGGCCTGGGCACCCTCGAGCATGCCCTCGACGCGCTCGTTTTCGCACCGGACGGCAGGCTTTGGATGGGAAAGGGCGACACGCCGTCATTCGGCAGCGCCCCGCGGGCGTTCCGCGAGCTGGCAAGCGTGGCAGCCGGGGTGGGTGCCGTGAATGACTGCCAGGCAGTCACGTTCGCCGCCGCTGCCTGGCCAGCAGCGTGGCGCGAGAGCTATCGCGTGCCCAGGGATGGTCACACCGGCGGCGGGATCGTGCGGTGCGATGCCGACGGCCGGGGCCTCCGGATCGTCTGTCGGGGGCTGCGGAATCCGTGGGGGATGGCCTTCGATGGCGGCTTCGACTGGCTCGCCACCGATCAGGACGACGTTGGGGGCGACCGATTCGTGATGCCTTTCGTCGGCGCGCACTTCGGCATGCGTCACCCCTGGAACAACTCCTGGACGGGTGTCGACAGTCTCGCCAGCGTGCCGGCCTGCGGACCGCTTTTCGAGGGCTCCGGCACGGGGATCGTGTTTCAGGACGATCCGTCGTTCCCAGCGCCTTACCGCGACGTGTTCTTCCGCGCCGACTGGCTCAGGGGCACGGTGGAGATGTTCCGGCCCGCATGGCAAGGCGCGATGCTCATGCCCGCGGACGGAGCCGTCGAGCCATTCATCGCGGTCGGCGACCAGAAACCCCTCTTCAGGCCGACGGGAATGGCGGTGGGACCCGACGGAGCCCTTTGGATCGGGGGCTGGGGCTCAACCTACGGCTGGAATGGCGACGCCACCGAAGGCCGCGTGTTTCGGATTGCGGCGGCCGACGGGCCCCAACTGGCCGAGGCCGCGGCGAAGCTCGCGGCCCGACCGGCGGTGGAGTCCAGGGCGGTCGCCCAACTGACCGCGGACTTTGAGTCACCGATCGCGGCCGTTCGCGTCGCTGCCCAGGACGAACTCCTCCGTCGGGCGGCGGGCGACGGCCACGCCGCGACGACCACGAAGTCCGCGATTCTCGCGCTCGCAACGGAGGCCGCCGTGACTGCCGCTCGGCCGGCCCGACAGACGTGGTTGCTCTGGACGCTCGGCCGCATGGCAGCGGACGAAGCCGCCGCCGATGTCTTCTTCACGAGTCTCATCGAGGATGCGACCAGCCGAACCCCCGTGTCCGCCCGCGTGCAGGCCGTGCGGATCCTCGCCGACCGCGCGGCGAGACGCTCCGGTGCTGCCCGCCGGCTGCCCAGCGGCGTGGCCGCGGTGCTGGCCGACGCCGCTCCCAGGGTGCGGTTCGCGGCGGCGCTCGCAGCCGCCGACGTCGCCGATCGCGGGGCCGTCCCGGCGCTCGTCTCGCTCGCCGCCGGCGAGACGGATCGGCTCGTGCATTACGCGGCCTGGACCGCGCTTCGTGATCTCGTACCGGCCGACGAGCTCCGTGAGCTACTCGCCGACGAGCGACCAGGGGTGCGACTCGCGGCTTTGCTCGCCCTGCTCGACGGCGGTCGCCTGGACGGTGCCGCCGTAACGGCGTTCGCCGACGACACGGATCCGCGGGTTGCTCGGACGGCCACGGCCTGGCTGGCGAACACCGGCTATGGTCTCGACGATCCCGCCACGCTGATCGCGACGATCAAGCGGCTCGACAACCGCCACGTCGACTACCGTCTCCGGCTCAACCTGCTCCAGCGGCTGGAGGGCAAGCGAATCGACGGCCAGGTCAGGCGCAGGCTCGAGGGGATGTACATCGACCGGTATCGCGAGCCGCCGCCCACCCAGGACGAGGTCGTGCCGGATGAAAAAGCACAGGAGATTGCGGCCGTGTTCTGGGCTGTGAAGCCCGACCAACGCACGGCCAGAGCGGCCTGGGACTTCCTCGGCCACGACTGGCCGGCGCTCGCTGATCTGGTCGCCGCCGGCTTTCCGCGGCTCGGTGAGCACGGTCTGTCCGAGCTCACCAACGGGCTTCCACGGGCCGATCCACGCCGTCGGGCTCGTGCGGTCGAGGCGCTGTCGGGCTACGCAGCTGGAGGCCACACCCTGACGGCAGATCAAACGCTCGTGACGTCGCTTGCCGGCGCGTGGGCCGATCACCCACAGCCCTCCTGTCGCGCGCAGGTGCTCGCGTGCCTCGCAGCGATCGCCCCGGAAAGCTGGCGGAAGGCCGAGGCGGCGCGCGGCCTGGCCACGACGATGCTGACCGAGGCCGCCCGTGATCCTGATCCGCGCTTGCTGGACCGCGTGCCGGCGGTGGCCGCGAGCCTCGGCGTGCCGGTGCCCATGTGCGTCGAGCCTCGGCCGCCGGCAACGGTTGCAGACGTCGTCACCCTCGTACCATCGGCCGATCCTCTGCGCGGAGCGAGGCTCTTCGCGGATGCCCGCGGTGCCAACTGTGGAGCCTGCCATCGGGTGGGTGACCTGGGTGTCGCCGGCATCGGCCCCGAACTCTCAGACATCGGCTCACGGGCGCACCTGGCAGCGATCGTCGAGTCGATCCTCCAGCCGAGCGCGACGATCATCGAAGGCTATCGCGTCAGCACCATCGTGCTCGATGACGGTCGCAGCCTCACAGGCCTCGTCCTCGACGACACGCCCGACACCGTCCGAGTGATCGACACGAGGGGCGGATCGACGGCGATTCACAAGACCGATATCGAGACTCGCGCGGTGCAGCCGATGTCGCTGATGCCAGCCGGATACGACCGCACGCTCACGCCCGAGGAACTGGCCGATCTCGCGGCATTCCTCCTCTGCCAGACGCAGCCGACAAGGCAGGTGACTCAGGCCTCCTCAGAACCGACTCGCACCATCCGTCCGACAGCCCCGTAAAGAGAGATGCTCATGCAAACGCAGCCCACGATTCATCATCGCGATTCCCTTGCCGCCCACGCCTCGCCTTGGCGGGAAAGGCCGTGGAGCGGCGTCTATCCCGCCACGCTCTGTCCTTTTCATGAGGACGAGTCGATCGACGAGGCGGGCCTGGTGGCTGCAGTCGAGGACGTCGCCAGCGTGCCGGGCATCCAGGGTATCGTCTGCAACGGACACACGGGCGAAATCATGTCGCTGTCGCCCGACGAGCGGGCCCGCGTGACGCGGTTGACGGCCGAGGGCGTGGCGCGGGCCACCGCGCGAACGGGCAGGCACGTGCGGGTGATCAGCGGGGTTTCTGCGGAAGGCAGTCGCGAGGCCATCGATCACGCGACGGCGGCCCGTGACGCGGGCGCCGACGCAATCCTGCTGATGCCGCCGCATCATTGGCTGAGGTTCGGGCGTTCAACCGCGACCGCCGTCGGCTTCGTCGAGGACGTGGCGGCCAACGCGGGCGTGTCGATCATCATCCATCAGTATCCCGCCTGGACGAAGGCCGGATACACGCTCGCGGAGATGCAGGCGATGGTGAGGCGGCCGGAGGTGGTGATGGTGAAGATGGGCACCCGTGACATGGCCCGCTGGCGGTACGACTACGAGCAGCTCAAGGCGACCGCACCCCATGTGTCGATCACCACCTGCCACGACGAGTTTCTGCTGGCTTCGCTTCTGGAGGGAGCGGACGGGGCCTTGATCGGGTTCGCGGGCTTCGTGCCGGAGTTGATGGTGGAACTCGTGCACGCTGCCCTCGACGGTGATCTCGCCCGCGCGCGGGCAGCAGGTGATCTTGTCGCGCCGTTGGCGAGAATCGTCTACGCGTTTGGGGAACCTGGGTGCGGAGCGCACCAGCGCATGAAGGCGGCGAAGTGGCTACTGGGCCGGTTTCCCAGCCCCGTGTTTCGCAGGCCCATCCGACCGCTGTCCTTCGAGCAACTCACGGCGATTCGGGTGGGCCTCGAGGCCCTAGGGCTAAGCTGCCCGGTCGCCCCTACGGTCGTCTCGGCCGCGACCCGCGAACGGTGGCAAGCAGACGGCACCCCTGCAGGCTGTGGCTAGCAGCCGCACGGATGCCGGCGGCCCAGGAGTCGGCTCAAGGACTGCGATCATGAACCTCCCGACCGACTCGCTCATCGTCCGTGCACCAGCCCGGCTCGACACCGGAGTCCACCCGGCGCTGCGAACAGCACCACGACGACACGATCGCCGAAGGGCGGGCGGCCGTCATCGACGGCGAACCGGCTTGGCCATCGAAGCCCTTGAACCGCGAGCTCTGCTTTCCGGAACCACGCCGGTCACCGCCGCAGACTGGGTGGTCGATGTCGGGCCTGGGGCTGATCAGGTCGATTCGTTCACTCGTGCGGGTTCATCCCGGCTTCTCAAGAGCGGCAGCGGTACGCTGGCCCTCGATCGCGCCAACGGACACACTGGTGGGGTCTTTGTCGAGGCGGGCACGCTGGTGGTGCGACACGTGGAGGGCCTCGGCGGCGGGAGGGTGACGGTCGGCGCCGGTGGCCGGGTCATGCTCGACGTGGGCGCGGCCGGCGTTCGCCTGCCAAGTCTGATGATGGACCAGAGCGGCTTGCTGGATGTCGGACGCGGCCGAGTGACCCTGCCGACCTCGACCTATTCGCTGATCGACGTCGTCGCCGCCTTGAAGGCGGGGCGAGCGGACGGCTCGTGGAACGGCACGTCGGGAATCACGACCCGACACGCGGGCTCGATAGTCGGCGGAGGACTCGGCTACCTCGTCAACGACGACGGCAGCCTGACCGTCGGCTTCGCCGCGCCGGGTGACGGCAATCTCGACGGCTGGGTGGACATCCTCGACGTGTCGCTGATGCTCGCGGCGAGCAGGTTCAATGCGACTGCCACGGCATCGTGGTCGGAGGGTGACTTCAACTACGACGGCTCCTTCGACGTCCTTGACATCTCGGAGCTTCTGGGAACTTCGCTGTTTAACTCCGGCGCCTACGCTCCGGATCTGCCAGCACCCGGTCAGCGTCGTCTCACGCAGGACGTCGTGCCCACCAAGGTGTTCGACGCCAAGGCCGACTTCGGCGCGGTCGGCGACAACGTCGCCGACGACACCGCCAAGGTGCAGGCCTGCATCGACGCCGCCCGCCGCTGGGGCGACGGCGCGATCGCCTACTTCCCCAAAGGCACGTACAAGGTCACGTCGACGATCAACGTCACCGGCGGCAACTATTTGATCGGCGGTGCGTCCCAGAAATACACCACGATCCAGGGTCATGGAGACGTGAACCCGGTCGTGGTCATCACCGATCCAGGCAATCTCAGGATCGAGTTCATCGACATCCGGCACACCGACCAGCTCAAGACGGCGATTCGGCAGGTGAGCAGCGATTCCACCGTGCCCTCCCGGATCCATTACGACCAAATCGCCCTCAACGCCTACGGCACGTCGTTCGTCAACGCCCGGACGTTCACCGGCTCGTCGGGCATGGCATTCGAGGTCAAGGACTTGTCGAGCGAGTCCGTCCTCACGGGATACAACGTCAGTCCGCAGCTCAAGGGGATGTCATTCGAAAACGTGTCCGATGCCCGCGTCTTGTTCAGCCAGATCGGGGGGATGGGGTGGGGAGCGCTCCGGATCTCGGGGACCGAGGCCGGACGCGACGGTTTCTTCGGGATCCTGAACGGCTACACGACCTATCGGGTCGCTGACAACCACAGCCTCGTCATCTCCGACGGCTACATCGAGCAAATGCGACCGGAAAATACCCCGGACACAAAGTACATCGCCACGCCCTACATGATCATGAGCGGCTCGGCCGACCTGCCCGCCGGCCGGGTCACGGTGAGCTCGAACAAGTTCGACGGGGCGGGGGCGGGTTCGGGACTCATCAACTCCTCGACCCCTCCCTACGAGACCTACTTCACGGTCGACAACTATCACGGCGTCCTCTCGCACGTCGCGACCGAATACAAAAACAGCAGCGAGACCTTCGACCCCAATAAGCAAGCGTTCAAGATCGCGACCAGCGGCACGGCGCCCCTGGACGTGCTCCTGATGGCCAACACCTACGAGCAGGGCCCCACCGGATCTGGTCCGGTCGTCGAGGGGGGCAGCAATGTGAGCCGCCATCTGCTGGCCAACTGGGCGCCCGGGCTGACGTCATCCGCCAACAAGCAGGTGCCGAACGTTACGAACTCGAGCACCCTCGCGCTGGCGGGCCAGGCGCTCGACGACTTCCGGGAGCTGGGCAGCTTCGACCTGCTGCTCAACTACGGCATCGACAGCCCGACCTTCCCGCGGCCCACGGCGGAGCAGGCGGCCACCTACCCCGAACTGCCGGAGTTGAACTGGCAGAAGCGGTCGGATTGGCTCGACGTCACCGCCCTGCCCGCGAGCGTCAACGGCGGCCGGTCGGCCGTGGGCGACGGGATCGCCGACGACACGGCCGCGATCCTGGCGGCCTGCAACGAAGTGCGGAAGTCGAACGGCCGCTGGAGCACGGTCTACCTCCCGCCCGGCACCTACAAGATCACGTCCACCCTCCATGCCACCGAGGGCCTCAGCACCACCGTGGACACGCATCTCGCCATGCGCGGTCATGGCAAGAGCACCCGGATCGTCTGGCACGGCCCCGAGAACGGCCGGATGTTCAGGTCCGACAGCAACACGTCGTCGTCCTTCATCGGGATCGTCTGGGACGGTCGCAGCATCGCGGCCCAGGGCTTCATCCACGACACGTCGAGCGGCGGGCGCCGCGAGACGAAGGTGCTCCATCAATACGAGGCCTTCCTCAACTTCCGGAAGGAGGGTGCCGGCACCGCGAGCGGCAAGCCCGATCAGCGATATCTGGAATCCTCCTCCTATCGCAACTGCATCTTCATCAACTGCGGCACCGGGCTGGCCGTGATGCAGGCCAACGACTACATGATCAACGTCGAGGGCTGCCACTTCTACGACAACGGCATCGGGGTGTATGCGGGCAACGGCGAGTTCCTGATCCGCAACAGCCGCTTCTTCCGCAGCAGCCAGTTCGACATCATGAACGACAACAGCGCCCCGAGCTCCTCGATCCGGCGGGTCAGCTCCGTCGGCTCCAATGCCTTCTACAGGCGCAGAGGGACGACGATCAGCGTTTCCAACGATCAGACCGCGACCCTCCAAGACTGCTACGTCGCCGACTGGAAGAACACGTCGTTCGCGATCCAGAACATGGCCCAGGGGGCGACCGGCTGGGATCCGATCCTGATCTTCGACTGCACCTTCGAGAACGCCCCCACGACGAACCCGCCGATCCGGCTCGACCGGGCAGCCCAGGTCGTCCACTCCAACAACACCTGGACGGTGGGTGGCGAGGTGAGGACGGGCGCGCAGCTCTTCGCCGGCCAGGTCGCGAACCTGCAGGCCATTCCCCACACGCCCGCCTCCAGGCCCGCGACCCACACCGTCGCCTTCGACGCCCAGGGCGGGACGGCGCCAAGCCCGGCCAGCAAGCGCGTGACCGCCGGCTCGCCCTACGGCCCGCTGGCCACGACCTCGCGGCCGGGCTATACGTTTGCCGGCTGGTGGACCGCGCGGGGGGACGGCGGCACCCAGGTGACCGATACGACCAACGTCGCGATCTCGGCAGCGCAGACGCTCTACGCCAGGTGGGCGCCGAGTTCCATCCACACCGTCACGTTCGATGCCCAGGGCGGCGTTGCGCCGAGCCCGGCGACCACGAGCGTGACCTTCAACGCGGCCTACGGCCCGCTGGCCACGACGACCCGCTCCGACCACCTCTTCGCGGGCTGGTGGACCGGGCCCGGCGGCACGGGCACGCTCGTCAACGCGACGACGCAGGTCACCACCGCCGCAAACCACGCGCTGTATGCGAAGTGGACGCCCGTGGCGAACGTGTCGCGGTTCTGGGACAACTCTGGTGGCACGGCGAACGACTGGGGCGGCCTGGCCAACTGGTCGACCGTCGTCGCCGGCGGCACCACGCCCGCCGCCCTGCCCGGCACGGCGGAGGTGGCCACCTTCGCCGCCACGCCGATCGCCGGCACCACCCAGACGGTCAACCTCGGCGCCAACCGCTCGGTGCTCGGGCTGGCCGTCACCTCGGCGAGAACCGCCTCCACCACGCTCCAGGGCGGCGGCACGAACCGCACCCTCACGATCGGTGCCTCCGGAATCACGAGCGCCGGATCGGGCTCGCTGACCATCGGATCCGGCACCGCCGGGCAAAACGTCGCCGTCACCCTGGCCGGCAGCCAGAGCATCGCGGCCAACGGCAGCGGGGGCATCAGCTTCGCCAACACCGTGGCGGGCACGGGCAGCCCGACGCTCAGCAACAACGGCACAGGCACCGGATACGTGGGCCTGGGCGCCCTGCAGTCCACCGTGGGCAAAGTCGTGCAGAATAGCGCCACGTCCTCGCTCGGGCTGCGGGCCAACAACAGCGCCTTCGCCGGCGACCTCGAGATCCTCAAGGGGAAGGTCTTGATCGGCACCAGCGCCACCAATCTCGGGAGCGCCACGTTGGGCAAGGTGGTTCTGGGCGGCTCCGGCAGCGACGCTGCGACGATCGAAATCAACGACAATCAAAACATCACCTACAACGCCCGGCCGATCGTGCTCGGCACCACCACGGGAACCTTGAAGATCGTCCTCCGCGATGAAGGGGGCGGGTCGTTTACGCACACCATCACCGGTGCGGTCACGGGCACCAACGACCTCACGATCGAGAACCAGGCCGAGGGCGGGAACGCCGACGACAAGCTCGTGTTCAGCACTGGCGCGATCAACCCTTCTGGAACCATCGAGCACGTCGGTACCGGCTCTGGCGACGTCGTCATCAACTCGGTCATCGGCCCGAACGTCACCGGCGTCTTCCAGGACAGCGCGACTTCCCGGTTGGTGCTCAACGGCGTCAACACATAACGCGGCTTATCGGCCGCAACCCAAGAGGATCGTAGCCGGCGGTTCGGGGCTGGTCACGCCCCATCGCCGGACGCTCGCTCCCGGCATCCTGCCTGCGCTTGCCGCCAACGCCGGCTCCCGGGGCATGACCAGCC
>Ga0194129_10007667_pt1 | contig 12762 bp, 11 predicted proteins | sample TA2KigCa35mmetaG_FD_150862 | JGI IMG/M metagenome (GOLD analysis project Ga0194129, IMG submission 150862) | Freshwater microbial communities from Lake Tanganyika, Tanzania - TA2015038 Kigoma Deep Cast 35m | ecosystem: Environmental > Aquatic > Freshwater > Lake | place: Tanzania: Lake... | reverse complement strand
CCAAACGAGAGGAAAGACCAAGAAATTTATGGTTGCACATAATCGTACTTTGCGAAATATTAAAAAATCAAGTAAATAGTTTGAAACAAATTGAAATACTTTTTATTTATGAAGAACCAGCAGCAGATTTATCCCTGAGTATTTAAGAACTTTGAGAACTGAAAACTAACGAGAGAGAGAGAGAAATGTCCGACTATGTCCAATTTTCCGATGAGCAGATGGTGGCCCGTGCCAAAATTTTGAAGCACTACGAAAGTATTCGCTATGTGCTGATGACAGCCGAGATGCAGTCTGGCAAGTCGATGGCCTATCATTTGGTCGCAGGAGAAATGGTAAGACTTGGAAAATCTAAAAAAATCATCATTATGAGTGGCAACCAGGAGACCGAACTGAGAGACCAAGTTATCAACAAAAACCGCCGCGAATTCTCCCGATTCTACCGCAAATACCTGCGCGACGAGGTGCATCTCAGTGCCGACGAAGCAGACACAATTACCGACAATATCCTCGACAAGATTGAAGTCTTGTGGGGAGCGAGCCTGATGAAGTTCCGCGGACAGGTCAAGGATGCATTCGTTGTCTGGGACGAGTCGCACTACGCACAGACAAAGGGTATGCGCCCAGATAAGTTCCTGAAAGCCGTCGGAATCTCCGCAGATGGAGACATTGGCGTTCTCGAGTCCAAGAACAATTATGTGCTGTCTGTTTCTGCTACTCCCTTTTCCGAATTCAGCGACCTGGTCCATTTGAAGCAGAAGAAGGCACGCGTCCATTTGTTCCCCGGCCAAGGATATATTGGAGTCAAGTATATGCGCGACAACGGTCTTATTGTGGGAGTTTCCGATGAATGGCAGACCGACCTCCGAAACGAACTTGCACAATACACCGGCTCAGCTAAGTATGCATTGATTCGCGCGGCGGGAAACTGTTCCAAAGATATCCGTATGATTGCGGCAGAATATGGCTGGGATATCAAGACTTATGATTCTTCTGCAGAAACAATGATTCACGAGATGGACGAGTTGGAGACCGAGCCGACCAATAACACTGTGGTCATTTTGAAAGGTAAGTGCCGTATGGGAAAAACTGTTCCGAAAACACACGTCGCGTTCGTTATGGAGACATCCAAGATTCCCAACACGGATACGGTTTTGCAAGGATTACTCGGGCGTATGTGTGGATACACGAACCCCGGAAATATTCGCGTGCTTTTGAGTGCTAAAGTGGTGGAGGGCGGAGAATTAGACCGGTTTATCAGATGGACATCTTCCCAAGATATTCGCATTATTCCTCAAATTGCGTCTAATTTGTCTGCACCGACAAACGAGTATCAACGAATGAACACTGCGATTCAGAATGGCGACCAAGTTCATCCCATTATTCCCATTAAAATTCATATTTCCAATGTGGATATTTCCGACGAGTCTATTCACCGCCAGATTCGTGATGGCAATATGGAGGACTATAACGATGCAGCGCAACAGCAAGAAATCCGAACCCGCATGGATGCAATTTGCAAAAAAGAGACAAATGAAGAGTTAAAAATTACATTCATACGCAAAAATGGAGATGCGGTGGAACCACGTACATATGGAGAAGTACCGCAGAAAATCTACGAATTGTTTAGCACAAAGACTCCCGGAAAACTCGGTTCATCTTGCGGCATCGCCGCGTCTGGCGAAGGAATTAATGCGTGGGGGTTTTTGGCTGATTTCCCAACGCTAGGAATCAAGAAAGGCGATGTGTTTATTGATGCAAGAACAAAGGCATTTAATATGAAACAGTATGCGGATGTTATTAATCGTTCCGCGATTTCCACCACGACGAAGAAAGAAGTATTCTGCCGCACTTTGGAGACGGGCGAGGAGGTGGAAAACAATGGCGGATACACAATGTCATTATTGGAACGCACCCATAATGATATTGAATTCATGGAAAACTCCATCAACGAACTGATTCAGATTTCTCTGCAACCGTCGGAGTTCATTTTCAAACCACGCAGTATTACCTCCAACTATACCCCGAACTCTGGCCACCCCAACTGGCAAGGAATCGCCATAACAGAAGAAGTATTTAATGCGCTGAAGACCGGACGAATTTTCAAGAAGATGCAGGAGAAGTACGGCGTAAATCTCAAGGTGGAGAAATCGCGCGGACCAATTCCCAAGGCTTTGAAGGAGCGCGGATTATTGCGATTGAAGTTTATCTCTTGGTAATCCCAAGATATAAACATAACCATAGACTATATTTGCAGATTTGTATTTTCATATTTGTTTGTTATTTGTTGTTTATTATTGTAATATAACTTTTTTATGCAACAGTTGCGCCTTTAGTTCCAGTTGAACCGAATCCTCCTGCACCTCGCTCCGTGCTACTCAAGTCTTCCGTCCGAACCATAACCACATACACCGGGCACAAAGTCGGATGGCAGATTTGAAACAAACGCGTATGTTTTTCCACAACATACCCCGGTTCATACAAGCATCTTACTGCAGCCAATAAATTGCCGCGGTATCCCGAATCAATAATGCCCGTATGATTCGCCAACATAAGCGGGGTCTTCGACATACTAGACCGAGGATACATATAATACCCGCAATTATACGACACACCGTGCATATCCAACTCACCCGACTCCGTATTCGTATCATACGTTTTATTGCAGTAAATCATCTCGCAACGGACCTTCAAATCCACCATTTTTGTGCGAAATAATTCCGCAAATTCCGTATTATCCGGAACAAACAAATCAAAGCCGGAATTCTGGAACTCGGAAGTATCCAAGGACGCATTGTGTTTTGCAATATGACCCGCGTATAATTCAAGCAATTCGGAATCGTCGCCCTGCACGGCCAATTTCAAAACGGCATAATTGCCAATGATATGTTCGCGGTTGAAATCATTCATATACTTCTCGTCTTGGCGCATAAGGAGAGAGAAATGGAGTTCGTCGTTGGAAACAGAATCAGTCATAGTTTTTGCAGTTATAAAACGAGAGGATTGAGGTGGTGGTGGTGGGGGATACAATTATTATGGGCGAGTGCTTTATGTCGGTTTTCTATTCTTTTTGGAGGAGGGGGATTTGCCGGTTCCCGTTATTTGAATTTTCTTGCGTGTATCTTTGCTGCCGCGTTTCCGATTCCTCTCTTTTGCAACCGAATTATAGAGACTGTCAAATAGGTCGTCGCCGACAACACTGTAATTTCCGTTCCCGCCGTCATAGTGCTCGTGGGTAGAATTATATTTTTTATATTCGTTTCCCAATCTAGAATCCAAGACTAAACCTGCGGGAACCGCGAGGCCGGCATACTGAGAATTACCGCCCGATTGTTCATTTTCATCGCCGTGTTTTGTTCCGGAACCGAGAAGAACATCCACCGGAATTCCGGCGACTTGTTTTCCTTCGGAGGTTTCGTCGTCATCCGAGTCCAGGTTGCCTCCCAACATTGTGGTAAATGCATATGTTGACACGAAAGAATCTACAAGAACGTCCATTTTTAAGTACTTATAATTTCATTATACTATTTTTCGGAAGAAAATCGCAGATATTGGGTCTCTTTGACCTCTCGATTATCATATAAATAATCCAGTATAAATTCTACTTCTTCTCGCTTCGTTAGTATTTTATCTAAACACTCTTCTATGAAACAAAACGTGAGTCCCCCATATTCTTTTTTCGTGGATACAACAATTTTGTTTGTTCCGTCTCTGTTTAATTTGATAGGCTTGTCGAGAGCATTGTGTTTGGACATATATTCCAGTATTTTCTGTTCGGTTGAATTTTTAGTTGCCCGAATCTTTCTTATTTCGTCATTCTTTTTTGTCAGAGAATCGGATAATTGTTGCCAGAGAAAAACAGATTCTTTAAACTCTTGATATTCTGCGGAATTCATATTGTATATTTTACAGTCTTTTCTTTCACTATGCTTACTTCACGCACTAATGTCTATCCAACCAGCCGTTTCCGGCTGGGTGGACTTGCTCCGAAGGCGGGCTCCTAAGGCAGGCGCGCAGTGCCTGCCCGCCTTGTGGGCATCGCCAGCTCGCCAGCCTTAGGTGGTTTTGTTTCACAAAACCAAGTAGCCATCGGCATCCATCAAACCGCGCGGGTGCATTTGCTGCGCATAGGCACCCACGTGGTAGGATAGAGGCTAAGAACTTGAATGAATATAAATAGTGTCGGATATATTATTTTATTATTCGTAAAATGGAAGAAATAACAGAAAATCTAAGCCCGATGTCGGATGCCGAGTATCGTTTTGCATATAAAACAGTCAAAACGCATATAGAAATGTTGCAAGATTACTGCTCTCTTTCCCATACATATTCAAACAATAAACTCGACGAATCTTATTTGGACGATTTGAGACATATTGTGGATAGCGAAATTATTCCGATGGCGGCTTGGAAACGTATTGCCGCCATTCCATTTCATATTGCAGTAGATATAAGAGAGCGATGGTATTCTACTGCATTATACAAGCCCGACCGCTTGACCCAGCAGGAAGCATTGAAACTGTTTTTTGATTGTGATTATGACAATAATTGGGTGCGAAATTTAGACCAAGTTCAACATATGCCGCCCTTTGCCAGGAAAGGTGTGTATGATAGATTCTTGTTTATGTTTTATTACACGATTAATGTCCGTGCAGAACTAGAATATGAAATTCGTCAAATTATTTCGCATACACCGTGTAAGTCATAAAGCCACGTTTGCATTTTGATTATACTATTATTTGCAAATAGTATAATTGTGTTATTGAAATAAATGCCCGAAAAAATTCCAGTAGAAAGTTGTGTCCTGCAGAAATGTGTTTTTATTCTCAATGCATTGGAAAAAGGCTGGTCAGTTAAAAAACGAAAGGGTTCCTATTTATTCACCAAAAAACACAATGGAAAAAAAGAAATATTAAGCGATAAGTATTTAGACATTTTCTTATCGGAAAACTCGGACGCAGATATTTTACTGCAAGGCCAATAGCATATTATCCTGAATATATATAATGGCCGCTGAAGCAGAACCAAATCCCACAATACAAGATAACACTGCACAGGTAATCGCTTTTCACGGTGCAATACGCAACTTTACGCCAATTCCGGAACCTTTTATAACAGACCCTAGTCCATATGTTTCAAAAATGTTTTTATGGGTATCTCACGGAAAAAATATTTCAGCAGAACACAATTATTATCCGATGCATACTGATTTTAAATACTTAAATTATTATACGGACCCATATGAACCTGTAACTACGTACAAACTGTTTCAAATGGAGTCCGACCCGTGTAGATATATACACGGAACATGTCCCAAAGTTCCAATTCAAATCGGAAATGAGATGGTGGTGTTTGTTCCTCCAATATTGTTTTTTAATAGGGTTCTCGAACCATTCGATGCGATTCGCGATTCAACGGGTCTCTATTATTTTGAGATAAACAAATTCTTACATCCAAAAAAACGTAGCGACAAAAAAAGTAGGGCTGCAAGTTCAGTATGCAAAATAATAAAAAAACATAAACTGCTTACTCACGCCAACTTTGTGGATGAATTTGGCGAGGGCAATATAACTTATTCTAAAATATTCAGAATAATTAAACATTGGTGTTTCCAGATGGGGTTGAATCCCGCAGATATTGGCGTGGGGATATTTTCGTGTCATCTTCCGGATATATTAAAACGTATAAATGCCGCGACTAAAGCAGAACCCAAATTAGTGTTAAATGCTCCGCCACAAGCAACGTTTGTTGATGATATTACCCAACTGGATGGAAATGTAAATGTATTATGTGTTCCGGTTCCCGAGGAAAGACTGGACACTGGTTGGAACGAACTTATTGGAGCAAATTATCAAGGATGTGCAATGAATGTATTGGCGTATTATAAAATTCTGGACGAATACTATGCTGCAGATACAGCGGCGTGTTTACCTGCGACTGGACAGTCTATTTTTACGGTTGTCAACTATATAAATCAATATTTGGTGCAAAACGGAACAGTCAATTCAAAATACATGATAGTCCGGTATCCGTTAGAGACTGCAATAAACGTCATATACAGTGCGGGAATGCAAGATAGACAGGCAGTCATATTTAAAATGTATCGTGAACCGTATCGCGCTGTAAATGGAGTGAACCAACATAATCATGTAGGACATACTGTATCTATTGTCAGGTATGGAACCCAATTCTATTATATTGACCCTCAACGAAAATTTATAAATCCAACCGACTATAAACATAATATAACCCAATTATCGGCTGCACAAATAGCAAATGGAATAAGCAACAATGGTTATTTTACGTTTGCAGATATTATATATTCTGTTTCTACCCCAGACGAAATTTTGGCGAGCAGTGTGCAAATCATTAGAGGTATCCAAGAATGCATACAGGCAACTACTTGTGAAATAGTTCCCCGTCTGCCTTCAATACGATTCGGAGGTTCAATAACAAATTCCAAGTCTAAGTCCAAGTCTAAGTCTAAAACGAGGTCTAAGTCTAAGTCTAAAACGAGGTCTAAAGGGAGTTCCAAATCCAAAACGCAGAAACTCATAAGTCCAAAGGAATTACAAAAATTAGACAAATTTGAGAGGCTTATGCTGGAAGCCGATCGTAAAGCCGGCATAAAAACTGACCTACTACTTGATTTAAAATTATATCCAATTCCCAAATAATTTTGTGCAATTATGTCGGCACATATAAATCGTATTTTTTGATAGTTTATTCGTATCGGGCGTACCAATATGAATAAAACAGGTACCGACAAATAAGTTATATTTAGGCATAATATAATCAATCCTTATCAAAAATGGGTGGAGCACTTATGCAATTGGTCGCCTATGGCGCACAGGACGCTTTCTTGACTGGAGTCCCCGAAATTACCTTCTGGAAGGTTTCTTACCGCAGACATACCAACTTCGCGATGGAATCAATCGAACAAACTTTCTCAGGCCAGGCTGACTTTGGTCGCCGTGTGACTTGCTCTATTGCCCGCAACGGTGATATGGCTTTCCGCACCTACCTCCAAGTCACCCTCCCCGAGATTAACCAAAGCATGGCCCCCACTGGTGGCAATGTCTATGCCCGTTGGTTGGATTTCCCCGGTGAGCAACTCATCGCCCAAGTTGAGGTTGAGATTGGTGGTCAACGCATTGACCGTCAATATGGTGACTGGATGCACATCTGGAACCAACTTACCTTGTCCGCTGAGCAACAAAAGGGCTACCACAAGATGATTGGCCACACCACCCAATTGACCTACATAACTGACCCTGCCTTCGCTGATGTCACTGGTCCTTGCGCCTCCACTGGCGGCCCTGCCCAGGTTTGCGCTCCCCGCAAGTCCTTGCCTGAGACCACCCTCTACATCCCCCTCTTGTTCTGGTTCTGCACCAACCCTGGCTTGGCGTTGCCCCTCATAGCTCTTCAATTTCACGAAGTCAAGATTAACATTGATTTCCGTCCTATTGGTGAGTGCCTCTGGGCCGTCAAGGACATTGCCGGTTCTTCTGGCAGTCAATCGGTCACCACCGCTTACCAACAATCCTTGGTGGCTGCTTCCCTCTACGTGGATTACATCTTCTTGGACACTGACGAACGCCGCAAGTTCGCCCAGAACCCCCACGAATATTTGATTGAGCAACTCCAATTCACTGGTGATGAGTCTGTGGGCTCGTCCTCCAACAAGATTAAGTTGAACTTCAACCACCCTTGCAAGGAGCTCATCTGGGTCGTGCAACCCGATGCCAACGTGGATTACTGCTCCTCCCTTGAGGCTGGCAATGTGCTCTACAAGACCCTCGGTGCCCAACCCTTCAACTACACCGATGCCATTGATGCCCTCCCCAACGCCATCCACGCTTTCGGCGGTCCTGCCGAGACCTCTGGCGTCAACGCCTTCATAACTGCTTCTGGTCTTTTCCAGATGCCCGGTGCTCTTGATGCCGTCGCCACCCAGGCCTCCGCCAGTGCTGCTGACTGGAACAACTTCACCACCACTGATGGCGCCAACGCAACTGCCTCTTCCCTCTCGGATGCTGGAACATTCGTTCTTGCCGAGACTGCTCTTGACTTGCACTGCTGGGGTGAGAACCCCGTGGTCACTGCCAAGTTGCAACTCAACGGCCAAGACCGCTTCTCTGAGCGCGAAGGCTCCTACTTCGACGTTGTCCAACCCTTCCAACACCACACCCGCCACCCTGATACTGGCATCAACGTCTATTCCTTCGCCCTCAAGCCCGAGGAACACCAACCCTCCGGCACTTGCAACTTCTCGCGCATTGACAACGCTGTCCTTCAATTGGTTCTCTCATCTCCATCGGTTATGGGTACTGCAACTTGTAAGGTCCGCGTGTATGCGCGCAACTACAACGTATTCCGTGTTATGAGTGGCATAAACGATATGATACTTCAAATGTTTTATTTTCATTTGTTGTGTTGTTTCATCTGTGCAGAAAAATGCTCTGCTGCTAACAACTGGGCAATGTTAGCAGATAACTCAGTTTGACTCCCAGATTATAGTCAGGCATTAGTGCGGTCTATCAATGATAGACTGTGCAAGACCATCGGTTGTTCGGGAAACCCCTTAGAGCCTCAACTACCAAGTATGTTTGGGAAACCAGCGTATGGCCAAGAAAAAGACTTGGAAATGGTAAAAATGTTGATGGATTGGGTAATCCGCAGTAGAAATTCTAAGTCCGCTTTGCTAGGATATGAATTCTATTCAGAGATCGGTAGGTGGTCGGTGTGTTATGAAGGTTTAAGCAACCTGAGCACGCTTAAGGTACGATCCGGCCTGTAGGGAAACTTACGGGGCGCCACCGGGGTGGCATCGCATTGACTTTAGTCGCCTTTATGGACGAACTCGTTTTCAGAACGTTCATAATGTGTTTGATTATAAATAGTGCAGAAAAACAACGAGCCGTCGACAACCAGGCAATGTCGGCGGAAACTTCTCTTTGACTCCTGGTATTAAGTCAGTTGTTAGTATGTTTGCAAACTGCAAATGTGCAAGACTATTGGTTGTTCGGGGAACCCCTAAGAGCCTTAACTACGAAGTATATTTGGGAAACCAGTATATGGCCGAGAATAGAACTCGGAGACCGTAAAAATGTTAAGGATATATGGGCAATCCGCAGTAGAAATCCTAAGTCCGCTATTCGCCAGGATATGGGTTCTATTCAGAGATCGCAAAATAGTCGCTCGGTTATGAAGGTCTAAGCATCCGGAACTGGGTTAAGGTACGATCCATCCCCCTAGGGAAACTTAGGGGTAGTAGAGATTCTAATTAAACAAAGTCGTAAAATATATATCATTTTAAAAATCCATAAATAATATGTGCAAATATGCATACATTATTATTTTGTTAGTGTTGATTCCGACCGTTTTCCCATTTCATACCGTTTTTTATCTTGTTTTAATTCTTTGGATGTTTTCTTTGGATTATCAACCGGCAAGCAGTATAACTGCACAGTTGTATGTGGAATTTCTGTTTGCTTGAGTCGCCAAATATTCGCAATTACATTAACCTTTTGCAAAAAGTCAGACAAAGGAACACTCCGTTTCATATGATTGCATTGCCGACACAGCGGTTTGCACTGGTCCATTTTATACAATGGCTCCGTTCCGTTACGGTCAATCCCATTTTGATGACCATTAACGGATTCCTTTCCACATACGTGGCACGGCATACTCAGCAGTTGAAAATATTCCTCTTCTGATAATTCAAACGTCCATTTGTGCTTTAAAATTCGCGCGCGATATGTGTTATAACTTACCGCTTTAGAATCTGGAAACAATTCTGGAAAAGAAAAAATCGCACTTTCAGGAATTGCTGTGCTTCTAGAATCAATATGTAGCATTCTGCGAATAAAAGTGTTCACGTCCAACATTCCCTTCATATTATGGCACGATTCGCAACATCCAACACAATTTTCCAACATATAGCCTTTTGTCGGGTCTAAACAATCCACTACATTGAATCCCCTGTCTTCCATAACGCCGCAGTAAAAACACGGGGTAGTCGCAACCGATTTGAATTCTTCTCGAGTTAGTAAAAACAAAATGCGATTGTGCAGTGCTTCTCGATTATAAACCTTTTGTTGCCTATAAATAGAATTACTCAATTGGTCGTGGGGAGTGTTCTGTATGGGGGTGTCGGGTTCAGGGCTGGATGTAGTTTTTTCCGTGTCTTTTCGGGGCTTGGTATCGTTTTGAGGCTTCTTTTCTTTGGAGGGTTGTGGCTTTGGATTATGGACTTTCTGCTTTCCTCTGCCAGAAGATGGTTGCGGTTTATCGTGCATCTGAGCCCAATTGTACCTGCAACCTGAACAATGATTTACTGGTTTCTGATTAAAACCTACAAATTGTGTGAGAGGGAAACTTTTTTTACACGTTGCACATAATTTGGTGTCGTCCATTTTATTATGAATCTGTTTCATCTTGTTATCAAATTATGTTAATATTGATTATAAACTAATAAACAATTCAAAGCCACCGTCATTTATATATTAGCATCGAAATGAATTGTCTGGCAAAAGACCGAAACGGTAATAACTGCAGAAATTATCAAGTCTCCGACGAAACACGGTTTTGTCGGTTTCATCAGTATATGAATGATTATACCTCCGAAATGTTGGACCTTGCAAAATTGTGCGGCGGCTGCAAGAAAATGCACTATATATCTGTCGAGTTCAAAACTTGCGACCCGTGTAGAAGTCGGGATAAAACAAAATATAAAGTTCCAATTATTCCTTGCAAATACCCAGATTGCAAATTCAAAAAATCGGAAGAAAATGATTATTGTGGGAAACATCAATTGCAAGTGTTTGTAGATGAAACTAATGCGGCGGGTCTCAAATTATGTACTGGATACAAACGCGGTTGTCGTTCGCAATTGGATAGTTCTTATATGTTTGCAAAATGCCCTGAGTGCTTAAATAAAGAAAATGCTTCTGACCGAGAGAGGCGGGCAACAGCAAAGTCATTGGTCCCTGCAGATGAAAATAATAAAATATGCACATCTTGCTGCAAAGAATATCCATTAGATAATTTTCAAAATGGTAAGACACTAACAAAAACGTGTTTGCATTGCAGAACTCAAAACAAAATGCAAGATGAGAAACGCGATAAAGAACACGTAAATAAACTCACACGCACAAACGTAAATCGGGCGTTTTATGCATATCAGCGTTCTGCAAAATTACGCAATATTGAGTTTCACCTAACACGCGACCAATTTGATTCAATTATAACAACTCCATGTAATTACTGTGGAATTATAGACGAGGAAAAAGGATTTAATGGGATTGATAGGATAGACTCGGACGCACATTATACCATAAATAATTGTGTGAGTGCGTGTAAATTTTGCAATTACTTGAAACACACCGTCAAATTAGACACGTTTCTGCAGAGAATTGAACATATATTAACCAATTTGGGAAAAATACAGGGAAAATTATTCCCCAGTAGTTTTACAGACGTTATTAGCAGCAATTATATAATTTACAAGAGGGACGCAAAGACAAGAAAGTTGGATTTTGAATTATCTGCAGAGGATTTTATCAATATAACTTCAGGAAAATGCTATATGTGCGGAAAACCAAATGCTGAAACGCATCGGAATGGGGTTGATAGATTTGATAATAAAATTGGTTATACTTTAACGAATGCACGGACTTGTTGCAATACCTGTAATATGTTAAAAAATGATTATGTATATGAAGACTTATTGGAAAAATTTCAGAGAATATTAGTTCATATGGGTAAATAATTCATCTACAATATTGCACCAAATTCGTCCAAGCCAATTCCAATGATGTTGCAAACAAGGTATATAGTAATTTTCGGTCTCCGCCGAATTTACGTGCCCTCAGTATGGCTCGCATATAATGATTTCTAGATTTTTTATGTCCCGTCGTAATTGGAACCGGAATCGGAACCCCCGCAGCAAAAAACGCATACGCCGCCATCAATCTACATAACCTACCGTTTCCATCCTGAAACGGATGTGCAGTTATCAAATCATAGAACAAATCAGCGGCAATAATGACCGGATGACACTTATTCGCAATATTGCTGTTAAATTTTTCCACTATAAGTTCAACCTCTCGTGGAATATCTTCGTGCCGCATATAAACATACGTGTCGGCACAAACTGAAAAATTACGAAATTGCCCATTCAACACAAGATTTCCACCACCGCATACCGCGTTTTCCATCAATAATTTATGTGCGGTCAAAATACGCTCAACCGTTAGGGGCGCAGAATAGGACACATTTTCACCGCACAAATAATTATATGCAATACAGTTGTGGTATAATTGGCAACGAAATCCATTCGCATCTTTCCCATCGCTATTCCACAATTGTCCGTGCAAATTAGCGTCTATATCTACTGCAGAAAATACATTATCCAATATTTTATAGGTATCCATTTGACTCATTCCAATCGGTATAGTAGATTCCAACTTATTCGAGGAATAAATCAAAGAGATGGCTTTATGGCGGCGAAATTCGGGCAGATGTGGATGACCTGAGTATGGATTCTGTGTTATGTCAAATGAACGGATAAATGATTTCAACGATTCAAACTCTTCGTCATCTTCTATCCAAACTCCCCTTATCAATCCAGGCAGAGACATACCGATTAACATATACACAGTTATTCTTTTATGCATATTTTCGTCGTTTTAGCGGGAAAATTACAATTGTGGTTCCATCCATAAATTCACACATTATCGGGAATGTGAAACATATGGA
>Ga0194129_10007665_pt1 | contig 12763 bp, 11 predicted proteins | sample TA2KigCa35mmetaG_FD_150862 | JGI IMG/M metagenome (GOLD analysis project Ga0194129, IMG submission 150862) | Freshwater microbial communities from Lake Tanganyika, Tanzania - TA2015038 Kigoma Deep Cast 35m | ecosystem: Environmental > Aquatic > Freshwater > Lake | place: Tanzania: Lake... | reverse complement strand
CCCAATTTTCCAATGTTTTTTGATTTCCAGTAAGAAATGAATTAATTTGTAACTCTCCATTCTTGCCAAAATGAAATTGCTTCCTATCAACTTTTAAACCAATTTTAACATAATCCCCCAAATTAATTACTGATTTATCAAAATCAATTCCTCCATCGCTTATAAAATTCATGTGAGAATTTTCTAGTAAATGATTACTAACTTTCCCTCTTTTTATTTCCAATTTATCTTCATTAAATCCAAAAACATCAGAAATATTGAGAGAAAAATTATTTCTAGTTTTTTTTATTCCTTGACCCACTCCGTAACTTTCTGCTCTGGAAAAAATATTGAATGAAACTGGACTTTCTTCCCAAATAAAATCATCAAAATAATCGAAACATACTCCAGTATTTCCATACTTTCTCCCATTTTCTATAAATACATAAAATGCCTTCAAATCATTTAACTCCCTCTTCGGACAAAAATCATGTGTTCGTTGTAATACTATTCTATTCTCACTTTCCACAACAATATATATTCCATTTTGCCAGGAATAATGTTGATGCAATAAAATACACCTCTGATTTATCTGGATTTCATATCCATCAAACAATGTCGCCAATTTTTCCAATTTATCATTTGTCCTTAAATGTAATTTCATCTCACTTTTACTATAATCTGCTTCCAGGTTTCCAGTTGTTGCACACTTTACTGATTGTGATATTCTTATTCCAGATAAATATCTATCAACATACCTCTTATTAGCAACATCCATGTCATATAAAGGGTCACCTAAGTCTGTTATTCTGTTATTTGACATAGATAAATCATCACCAAAACTTTTGCACCATAATTGTTGTTTATCTTTTGTGCTAACAATTTCTCCATTTTCTGGACCTTTTTTTCCACATAAAAATTCAGCATTCAAATTTGCAATAATTTCTGGATTTTTTATTGTTAAATGGTTAATATCCAGGTTTCTTATAAAAACATTTTTATTAAAATAAGTAGTTCCATTTATATTAATTTCTGCTTCTCTTTGAGTTGTTTTATAAAATATGTCTCCCAGAGCATTAACTTTTAAAATATCTTCATCTTTTGCTGTAACAAATCCAAATAAATTATTATATACTGTTAAATTATATTTTTGATTTTCTTCCAGAGGTATTCTTTCTTTATTTAAGGGGTCAATAATTGCTCTATCACGAAATATTTGAAGAACCTGGTAATAATTATTTTCAATAATAATTATATCCTGAATTCCCAGGAATTCTTCCATTGTTCCTGAACTTATCTGGAATAAAAGAGTACTATCTCCAATATATAAAGCATTTTCTATTGTAAAACATGGTAATCCTTTTATGGTAACACCATCAAGTTTTTGATTTGTATGAAATCCAATTTTTCCCATCTTGTCAATGCAAAAGTCATTGTTTACTCCAAAATCCAGAGCATCTGGATAAATTATTTTTCCAGATAAATATAAATTACTCACGAAATTATTAGGTGAACCAATGTCGGATAATGTCGTTGGAAAAAGATTTCCAGAGTAATGAATTGGACCTTTAATTGTAATACCATTTTTAGGGTCATATTTTATCAAATCTTCAACTTTTTTAAGTCTTTTTTCTGTTTCATCGAATTTTACTCCGATTGTTCTTAAATATGATACTGCTTCTTTGTCATTCATTTTTTATATTAAATCATATTGTTTTTAATATTTATTTTTTCTAATTAAAAATAATATTGTTATTTTGAAAATAATAATTTCTAAATTAATGCTGAAACAATTGGTAAATCCAGATCCATTAGAGTTTTATTACCAGTTAATGTCAAAGGCCATAAATTACGTTGATTTCCAATCATAATACTTTGAAATACATAGTAAGAGTTTAATGGAATTGGTGTAATATTTATAGTTGCTGATGCATTTTGAGGAATTTGTAAAGAATATTGTTTTATGATTGGGTCATAAGTAACAGGTTTTGCTGAATTTGAACTTTGTGAAATAAGTTTTGTTAATCCTATTCCACTGCCAATTCCATTTCCAACAGTTGTTACAATATTTATATTAACATTTGCATTATCTGGATTTGTTGATGAACTAGTTAAACTAGTAACTGTTTTTCCAGTGTAAGTTATTTCTGGAACCCATGTTGGATTTTTTAATATTTTTCTAGTTATATCAACTTGAATTGGAAATACTGTTAAATAAAATGTATGAATACCAATATTTGCCTTAAGAAGTGAAACAAATCCAACTGTTACACCTTCATGGTCTAGTACATTATATCTGGAACCATCTGGAGTAACCGCTCTAACTAAATTATTTGTATTATCTATTGTATAACAGGCTAAATTTCCACCATTTTGTTCTTTGTTGTAAGCTAAACCAAGTTTCATTTTACGACAACCAGTTGATATTTTTCTGACAATGAAAATTCCTTCTTCATTTTCTCTAGTTGTAGGGAACGCAGAAAGAGTCTGCAATTGTTTTACAAATTCATAATATTCATTTGAATTTTGTATTTCAAGAATTTTTTTTAGACATTTGTCTTTTACCATAAATTTTACGTATATTGTTTTTTATAAATTACCTAATTTTTCCTCAATTAATTCAATCCTCCTTTTTAATTCTTTATTTTCCAGTAAAATCTTTTCTACTGGGTCCCACACTTTTTTTACAAAATCCTCTTGGTCCATAAACTCCCAAACCATCTGGGTTATAAAATTTAATCCAAATATCTTTCTCCCATTCTTTTCCCCAAATCTTGACAAAATTAATGGTGTTATTCTAGGCCTATTTTTTAAAATATCAGCACAATCATCCGCCAGTTGCAAAATCCATTGCTGATTTTTATGTCCTTTTGATATGACAATATATATTCCATTTTCAGCTGGATTTTGCTGATTTTTAACCAAAATTCTATCTCCAATTTTTGCTTCAACACAATCCACAATTAATTGTTCCATATTTTTTGATACTAACTGATAAGCCGATGCCATAAATACTGCGTCCAATTTTTCATTCGTTGCCAATCTAGTTGGTTCCAAAATATGTCCGCCAGTTACAAATTGGTCAACATATTTTTTATTAACCGCATCATAATTATCTTCTGGATTATCCAGATTTTTTATCTTAAAATATTTTGCATCCAAATAAGTTCCCAAAATCTTATTATGTAATTCTTGTGAAGCATGCGTTGTCATTATATCACCTTCCGTATTTACTTTTTTATTATTAATATATGATACACTTGCATTTTCCAGGTGAGATAATTTTGTGAAAGCAATTCCAGTTTCATCGCCAGTAAAAATTAAGGATTTGCCCAGATATAAGTTTCCACCAACTTCCAGCCCTTGTTTAAATTCTCCTCCTTTTTTTGCATGAAAATATCCAGAAATATCCAGATTCTGCCCAACATCAATATTCGCTTCTACTTTTAAATTATTTGCACTTATATCTGCACAATCCATATCATTCGTCTTTATTCCATTGCATACCAATTCTCTTGTAATTTCTACGCCATTTTCAACTGTTAATCCTCCTTCTATTCTTATAGTTTTAGTAATTAATGGACTTTTGATGTTAAGAATTTCTCCAGAGGAGTAAAGATTTCCTTCTATTTTTGTGTTACCTTTTATACATAAATTACCTTCTACGTTTATATTATTAGAGTCATTCAGAGAAATAATTGAAGATTCCAGTAAAATATTTTTGCAATAAGCATTGTTAAAATTTATATTTTTCAGTTTAACATTTTGTAAAAATATGTTTTGTCTTTTATCAAAGTATTGTTCGTCGGCGAATATGAATTCTTCATCTTTAAAGTCCCACATTAAACCTTTAACGAATGTATCATCACGAACTCTGAATCCAGAGGGTTTATTGGGTAAAACGGCAACATCACAGAAACTGTTGAGAAGTCCATTTCCAGAGTTTTCATATAATAGGTTTCCTTTGATAATTAAGTCGCCAGTTACACATCCTCTTCCTTTTATAAAAAAATCATAAGCTGGATTAAAATCACCAACATATAAACCATCTTTTGCATAGATTGTTTTATCTGCTACAATGTTCTGTTTGGTATGGACATCGGATTCTTCAAGTAATTTTGAGGTTAAAGTGACAATTTGAGCGAGATGTTTTTCGTTCATGAATTTTATTATAAATTTTTTTTTAATTTAAAAAATAAATAGCTTATAAAGTATGCCAGGAGGTTTATTGCAATTGGCTGCATATGGTCCCCAGGATGTATTTTTGACAGGAAATCCACAAATAACCTTTTTCATTGCAGTATATAAAAGACATACAAATTTTGCTATTGAAAGTATTCAGCAATTATTTCATGGTGTTGCTGATTTTGGCCAAAAAGTTTACGTTGATATAGACCCCATTGCAGATTTAATTCATACAATATTTTTAAACATTAAATTACCAAATTTAAATCTTTATCCAGAACAAAATCCAGATTATACAGTTAGTTGGATTAATGCAATTGGTCATGCAATTATACAACATGTCGATGTTGAAATTGGTGGTAATTTAATAGATAGACAATTTGGCCAGTGGTTAGAAATCTGGAGTGAATTAACATTAATGACTGAAAAAGAATATGCGTACAATTTGATGATTGGGAAAAAACTTGTCTTTAATACTGATTCGCAGCCAGGTCCATTAAATTTGTATGTTCCTTTGCAATTTTGGTTTAATAGAAATATTGGATTAGCATTGCCACTTATAAGTTTGCAATATTCGACTGTTAGAATAATTGTTGCATTTAAAAATTTTGATGAGTTATGGGTTAGTAGTAATGGTTTACCACCTGGCTTGGGAGGGCCAGATAGTAGTATTGTTTCTGGAAAATCAATTGTGGAGACAAGCCTTTGGGTTGATTATTTCTTTTTAGAAAATGAAGAAAGAAAAAAATTTGCTTCTTGTAATCTGGAATATCTAATTGAACAATTGCAAGTAAATACAGTTGGTGTTGACCAAAAAAATATCATTGTCCCCATGTATTTTAATAATCCAGTAAAAGAATTGATATGGGTTTTACAGACAAATCGGATATATCAGACTGGTCCGAATAAGGGGTATGAGTTTTTTGATTTTAGTAACGGAGAAACACCTCCTGGAGATACAATTAATTATGCGACAATTTTATTTGAAGGACAACAAAGATTCACAAAAAGAGAGCCATTGGTTTTTCGAGTTGTTTTTCCATATCAATATCATACAAGAGTACCAAGGAATTTTATTTATTTATATTCTTTTGCATATAAGCCAGAACAACATCAGCCAACAGGTACATGTAATTTTAGTAGAATAGATAATGCTAGTTTAGAATTAGAATTAAATGAATGTGTTATTCAAAAGGACACCCAATTGAATATTTATGCAACAAATTATAATATATTGAAAATTGAGGCCGGAATATGTGGAATAGTTTATGCAGACTAACCAAAAGTGCTTTGAACCAAATGAGGTAAAGCTATAGCCGCAGCTGGACTTAATTCGACAAGAACAGTCAGAACTAGGTTAATTCCGAGTGTTTTATATTCTTTATCTTCCCCTTCGTCGGCGATTTTTTCCATTTCTTTAAGAATTTCTATTTGCAACAATCTTTTGTGTTTACTTCTGAATAAACTTACTTCATTTACAATTCCAGAAAAAGGTCTCCCATTTTTTACAATTTTCTTTTTTGTATCATCATTCATTTGAGCCCTATAATCAAACATATCAAACGCATTTTTGTAAAAAAATTTTAGTTCATCAAACGATAAATTTTCAAACCATTTTACATCTGTATATTGACCTATCATGTCATATTTCTGGAATACTCTTAACATAAATTGTGAAAATCTTTGTTCATCAGATAATTTTGGAGAATCATGTTTCATTTTTTTGTCTGATTTTTTGATATAATTTGTTTTTGAAACTAATTTTTTATTGTAATTTTCATCCTCTGGAAATGGCTTTTGATTGTATGGATTAATTTTTCCTAACATCTCATAAGTTCTTAAATCAAAGGAATAAGTAAAACCATCTTTATCCAAATAACTAAAATAATATTCAATTGGAATATCGTAAATACTATCAAAAGTACCACAATCTTCCTTATTATTTGATTTATTTCTTCTTCGAATATTCCAACCTTTAAAAACCTTCTGGATTGAAATAATTTCCCGACTAAACTGAGAATAATTATTCAATACCCTATCAACTTCCTTATTTTTAATAATAGGCGTGTCATCATTTTTAACAATTTTCTTTGGTTTTTCAACAATCTGAACAATATTTTGTGGTATTGCTAAAATTGAATCAATACGAATTAAATTCTTAGATTTTAAATGAATACCACAATAATCTGTTCCATCCTTTTTTAAATGAGGACATTGATTATTACTATTTTTACATTTTATGGACATACATAATAAAGGACTGTACTCAACAATTTCCATCTTCTTACTAATAAATATTTTATAGTTTTAAATATTCACTTTTTTAATATTATCTTTTAAATTAAATTTTTTTAGTAAAATTGTTTGGATACTGGGAAAATCAGTTTAAAAAAAAATTGATTTATTATTTTAATAAATAACTGCTTAATTATACGCTAAATTATTCAGCTAAACCCGATGTCCGATATCGTTTGTGTTGCTCCGGAGGCATTTGATGTTTCCAGAATTTCTGCTACTGAGCTTCGTAAGAAGAATGACCAATTGAGGAACATTCTTTTGTATGGAAACTCTGCATTTTACATTGAGACCGAGTGGGGTCGTGCGCCTTTTGGTGTGCGTTCCTTTAGTGGAGGAGAGAAGACTGATTATTCTTTGAATATTTCTCTTACTCCTGATGGTGATTTTGTGAAGAAAATTATGCAATTGGATGAATTTATGATTGATTTTGCGATTGAGAATAGTATGACTATTTTCAAGAAGAAATATACTCCTGCACAGAAGGAGGTTGTTCGTGCGATGTACACTCCTACTGTAAAGATTGCTGAGGATGGTGATTATCCTCCGAGAATTGCCCCGAAGATTCAAAAGAAGAGTCCGACTGATTTGACTCCCCAGCTTTTATTTTACCATAAGGTAAGTGATGATTCTGAGGAGGTTGAGGAGGTTGAAATTCAAAACTTTGAGCAACTTGTGAAGTTGGTTCCGAATGGTTCTCGTATCAAGGCACTCATTTCTTTGAAGCCATGGTATATCTCTGGACGTTTTGGCATTGCCTATACTGTTCAGCAGCTTCTTGTACCGAAGCGTACTGGTGGTCGTCCGACTACTTATGCATTCAATGACAAGAGCAAGGTGACTACTACAAAGGTTTCTGCTGAGAAGGTTGTGGAGAGCATCAAGGGCGATGAGTCTGAAGATGATGCTCCAGAGCCTGAGGCGGAAGCTGAAGCTGAGTCTCAGGAGAATACTGATGTGGTTGAGGACCAGGAGGGAGAGGAGGAGGAAGAGGAGGAGGAAAGACCACCTACACCTAAGAAGGTTGTGAAAAAGGGTCCTGCTGCTGCTCCTGCTGCAAAGGCTGCTGCACCTGCAAAGAAGCCAGTTGCTGCTCGCAAGTAATTATTTAAAAATTAAAATTTATAAAAAATAATGAAAAATAAAAAATTGTAATATTACTATTATAGAATATGTATTCTATAATATTTATAGGAAGTGAAATTTGATTGCTTCTATGATTTTGTTTGGACAGTTGTGTATGAGGTAATGTTTCATATTTTTAAGTTCGATAAGGAATATTTTTGGGTTTGAGCAGCTGAATTCGAAGCTGGCGTTGAAATCGGTTATTTTGTCGTCAATGTCGTGGAGAATGATTGTTTTGCAGTTTGGGAATTTTTTTCTACATTTTCTTCCCATTTTTATGATGGCGTTCAGAGTAGAAAATTTTATGTTTTCTTTGTAAGACATATCATCTTCAATACACCAATTACAAAAATCTTTACAGATAACTGAGTTTTCTGGGTTAATTTTTAGTTTTAAAAAGTTTGGGAAAGCACTCATTGGAAAAATATAACTTACAAAATCCAATACTTTTTCCAAAAATTTATATTTATTACTTGTTAATTCAAATGCTGGAGCAAGTAAAACACATCCTAATATATTTTTAATATATTTTGCTGTTTCAAGAGCGATAGCACCGCCCATGCTGGAGCCTAAAAGTATTATTTTTTTCTTTGTGTTTATAAGTTTTATGAATTTAATATAGTCTTTGACTAGATGGTTTGTGTTTAAAATAAGACCTTTTTCACCCTCACTGTACCCATGACCTTGAAAATCAATTGAGTACATTGAAATTTTAATATTATTTAGTTCTTTTGCGAAGTCGTTAATAATATTTTTGTTAATATTGCAGTTATATCCATGGAAATAGAATATGCAAATGTCTCCTTCACATTCCCATTTTTTGAAGTGTATTTTATTTCCATGCGTATTCAGAAAATGATTATTTGTTTTAGGACAATTGTAAAAAGCCATAAAATTAATAATATTTTTTCGTTTTTTTAAACCCGCATAATAGCAGTTAAAAAAATATATATATAGTTAATTATAATGGAATTTTTCCACAGCCATCAATTGGGTGATGTGAATAGCTACGACGATATTATCGCAAAAATTAAATCATTAAATAAATTCGATAAATTAATTATAGTTAATGACGATGATACATTTACATCTGTTATTGTAGATTTAGATAATAATCATAAAAAATTAACTAAAAAAGATATGACATTTCATTTACCGGGGTATAAGAAAGTTAATGATAGTATGTGTGGTAAGATATGTGCAATTTGTCAGGAATCATATAAAAATAATGAATATTATAGGGAATTAAATAAATGTGGGCATTGTTTTCATAAAAAATGTATTGACCAATGGTTTTTTAAATCAAAATCATATTCTTGTCCTAATTGCAGAAAGAATCCATTTTCTTTTTTATAATTTATAATATAATCTATTATAAATTAATGGTAAAACATGGTTCCATTGTTGAGCTGACAGATTTAATTCAAAAATATAAACAGGAAGTATTTTGGGAATCATTAAAATTACGTAAAAAATTTGATAATTTTTATAAGAAGCAATCGAAACTTGGAAAACATATTTTAAGTGAGTACAAGGTAATTTTATTTAAGGAGTTAAATATATTTTTGTTTGATAGAGAGCTTTATTTTTCACATTTTGATAAATCTTTATTTAATATAATTAATAATGCATATAACAAAAAGAAAAAGTTGGATAAGGATGAATTGAAACAAAAAATAATATCAGATATTTTTTATGTTGTTTATAAAGAAATTAAAAATGTTATTGAAATTGATAAATTGTTTAAAAATGCCCCAAAATTAGAAGAAGATATTTTTGTTTATAGAGGATTGAATTTTAAAGAACAAGAATTTGAACAAAAACTTACTGAACAATTAAAATCGTTAAAAAAAGGAGATACCTATATTAATCCAAATTATTTATCAACTTCATTATTAAATCAAACAGCCTTGGATTTTATGGAGTCAAAATTTATAGAGATTAAAAAGGCTAGATGTTGTTTATTTAAAATATTTGTGCCGAAGGGAACAAGGTTTTTGTATTTGGATTCAAATATAGAAGGTAATGTTCAAAATGATAAAAATTTATTTTTGTTTTCTGAATTTGAGGTATTATTACCAAGAGCTTCTATTTTGAAATTCAAAAAGGAATATACGATTTCTGGAAAATTACCTATGAAATGTAAAATTGAAAACTTAAGCAAAGGAAAAATAACTGATATTATTGTATATGAATTTGATTACATGGGATATGATAAAAATCGAGAAAAATTTACTGATAAAGATTTGAGTAAAGAATTTATAACAAATATAATAACAAAATTCAAATATACTAATTTGAAGGTTACACAGTATGATATTTCTGCTTATTCAAAAACATCTGATATAAATGAATTATCAAAAGAATATAAAAAAGAAGTAAATAAAAATAATTAATTTATTGAATTGATAAAATTAATTTTTTGGGGGTGTTTTTTATGTTTTTTTATTTTTATAATTTTTAAATAATAACCACTGCATTTTTAAGCATCAGAGGTCTCATCTTCCTTCTTCAGGTGAGGGCTCAAAGCCTTCATGATGTTGTAGAAGTAGAAACTCTCTTCTTCGGTCACCTTGCCTGACTTGTCCTTCTTGGAAGCATATTCAGGGAACAGCTTCTCAAGAGTCTTGTCCATGTGAATTCTCTTCTTTGACTCATAAGTCTGAAGCTTGTGATGTCTGACATAGGCATTCACAAGTCTGAGCGCATTCTTGCGAGAAATCATCAAAGCATCTCCATGAGCAGCGTCGTATGTCAAATCAGTGATGATTTGGTTTCCGTCCTTGTCAGAAAGTTGCTGATAATTCTTCTCAACAAAAGTCTTGAATTCATTTGTTTGAACAGGGACAAGCTTGTCAAGTCCATTGGAACCAGTGCGCTTCTTCTTTCCACCAGCAGATTTCTTGGAAATCTCCTTGGCATGCTTCTTCTCGATAGCAATAAGAAGCTTCTGAGCTTTCTTTGTCTCTTGCTCTGATTTTTGGAACAACTTGATTCCCATTTTATTCATTTCTTGGATTGACTGAAGCAAGCTGGCAAGAGTAGCCTCATCGGACTCTTCCTTCTCAGATTCAGCTGCAGATTCAACATGCTCCTCAACTGGAGCGGCAACAGGAACAGGCTCAGCTTTAGCTGGAGTAGCCTTCTTTGTCTTCTTCTCAACTGGTTCTTCAACAGGCTCGGCCTTGCTGGGAGCAGGGGCTGCAGCAGCAGCGGGGGCAGTAGTAGCGGTAACTTTGCGAGGCATCTTATTTTTTGATGATATACATAAATAATTTAGGGTAAAAAATAAATCAATTTTTTTTTAGAAATCAATTTTTTTATTGATTCTTTAAGTACTATGGGTAAATAAAGTGAAAATTTTCAGCGATTTGGTGAAAATTTCAGGATTCCTAAAAAAAAATTAAAATTTTAACAGATTTCCAGTTAACCCATATGACTTCAACAAATCGATAAAATCACATGTCACAAAATTTTATTTTAGCGTCTTTTAATTGGACATTTTTCCTTTAGAACTTAACTTTTTTATTTATTGCGGTTTTTCAATCCATTTCATTCCTTTAGAATGTTAATAAAAGACGTGCATATTTATTTGTTAATTCCTTTAGAATATATTTAATTTTTTTACAATTCGTAAAAAAATCGATTTTTTTCTGATTTATATATTTATATAATGCCTGCATCTGCTACTGCATCTAAGAGAACTACTCCTGCTAAGACTTCCAAGAAGGAAGAGACCCCTGTCGTTGAAACCCCTGCTCCCAAGGCTGAAAAGCCTAAGGTTGAGGCAGCTCCAGTTGAGCCTGTAGAGGCTGTTGATGCTGATGCTGCTGATTCAGAGGTTTCCCCCCTTCAGGCAGAGACTCAGAATTTAATTGAGATGGCTCGTGCTTGCCAGGCTATTCTTCAGAATCTTATCAAGGGAACCCGCACTACTGCTGCCAACATCAAGCGTCTTGAGCGTGATGTCAAGCGCCTTGACAAGAAGAGCCGCAAGAGTCGTGAGAACCGTGCTTCCAATGGAAACAAGGGTCTTCAGCAGCTCAAGCCTGTATATACTTCTGAGATGCGTGCTTTCTTTGAGGCTAACAAGTCCCTTACTGACAATGATGGACAGTTGATTGTTGAGAACCTTACTTATGATTCTGACCACCTTCTTGTTTCCCGCAAGCAGGCACTCAAGCTTGTCACCTCTTACATCCGTACTCACAAGCTTCAGGATGAGGCTAATAAGCGCAAGATTAACATGGATGGTACTCTCCAGGGACTTTTCCCTGAGCTCTGTGCTGTTAAGGACAAGAAAGGCAAGGTAACTCAGGAGGAGAACTGCTATTACAACACCTTAATGAAGGCCCTATCTCGTCATTTCACTGCGTGAAATGGCGAGACTCACCCCCACATGTGGGGGTTCGGTTCGGCCGTAAAGGCCTCACATTCGAAATTAATTTGCTAAAAATAGGGTGTAAAAACAAATGTAATAAATATTTAAGATAGTTAAAGTGCCGATTAACTATTTTGAATTAGTAAATATTTGAAATAGTTAAAGTGCCGATTAACTATTTTAAATTAGCAAAATTTAAAATATTCAAAGTAATTAAAGTGCCGATTAATTATTTTGAGTTTTTAAAAACAGCAGATAGTTAATCAGCCCATTATTAACTATCTTAATAAGTACCTATTGATTGAGCAAATTTTTAAAATTTGCTCAATGTCAAAGAAAAAATGAAAAATTGATTATTTTATTTTTTATTTCATTTAAAATAAAATGTATAAATCACAAAATATTAACGACTATTATAAGAAAAAAAGTAAAACAAAAAAATTAATTGAAAAGTACAATCAATTAAGATATGATTCAATTATTGATAGAATTGCAATTAATCTAAGATATAGGGCAAGACCATATTTAATTCAATTTAATCTAATTCATAGAAATATACTTGGTTGCTCTAATAAAGAATTAGAAAATCATTTATCTAGCAAATTTGTTGAAAATATGACATTTGAAAATTATGGTGAATGGGAAGTTGACCATATAAAACCATTAGCATCATTTGATTTAACTATTGAAACAAATGTGAGAGAATGTTTTCATTATTTAAATTTGCAACCTTTATGGCTTTCTGAAAATAGAAGTAAAGGGTCCTCAATTACCTAAAACTTTTATCAACATATAATG
>Ga0194129_10007664_pt1 | contig 12764 bp, 10 predicted proteins | sample TA2KigCa35mmetaG_FD_150862 | JGI IMG/M metagenome (GOLD analysis project Ga0194129, IMG submission 150862) | Freshwater microbial communities from Lake Tanganyika, Tanzania - TA2015038 Kigoma Deep Cast 35m | ecosystem: Environmental > Aquatic > Freshwater > Lake | place: Tanzania: Lake... | reverse complement strand
GTCGGTATATATAACACCGCCGATTATTTATTTTTATGCCGAGATGACTCATGATCATGATCATCAGTGCTGGCGCTTCGATCCATAAAATAGTCGGTAACAAATGTCTTATCCAATAAGTCATCTAAATGTTGGTATGAATCAGAGTAATGCGAAGCATGTCGTATGTCTTCTTTGTAACGTTTAGTTGCTGCTTCTTGAGCTCTTACATTATCCAATAACATGAATTTCATTATTGTCTGTGTAATATACATATACAATAATATGGTCAGCAAAACGAGAGAAAAAATGCGCCAAAGTAAGAAACACAATCACAAACAAAAACACAAACGCCTGGCTCAAACCAAAAAAAATCAAAGATCCGCACACGACACACCCGAAACACTCACCGCACCCACACAAGTAATAGAAAGTCATCGGTTTATGTCAAGCATGACGTTTGATGGAAAGACGCTTACAACAAAAACACAAAAAGATAATGAACCTGTGATTGAGCGCAGATACACAAAGGAACAACTTGCTCGAGAGATTCCAATCGGAAAAGAAATGGTGGATATGTATTTAGATGGTAAAATGCCGAAAGGGCTACAGGATCATCATCGTAAGCACACACACGGCACCGATAGGAGTGATGTGTTTCAAAATGTGTTAGTAAGCCCAGCTGATTTAGGGCTATTACCACCTCGTTCAACAAACGAAGAATTAGAAGAAGATTTACTACGACTACGACAAGGTCATCGTCATCATACAAAAAAAGTTCGAAGGAACCGCCTAGAAAAAAAAAGAAGTCGAAACACCAACGACGACGACGACGACGACGACGACAACGACGACGTAGAACACGGCTTGGATATGATTATAAATGAGAACAATAATAAAAAACGCTTGTTTGAATTACCATAATATATGCGTGAATTCACGTCATTTATTTTTGATAGTTATTATATATCACGCAAGAAGTAAAGCGTAACATATAATAATTGAAGGATGTCAAATAACAACAATAATTGGAAAAGAATCGGAGGATTTTCACGAACAGGAACCCAAAATTATGTTAGAACGAATGATGCGGCGATGGGAGGAACCACATTTGGAGGTTCAACAGATGTCTCATATAATACAGGGAATAATACGTTTCGTATCGGGAATAACTCCGGTGTAATTTTCATAAATGGTGATATTGACATGTCCGGCGGACCCGGAATTGCTGCGCCGATCAACCGTGTTCGAAATGTGCGCGATCCCATAGCAGATCAAGATGTCGCAACAAAGTATTATGTAGATAGGACGGTTCAAGCGATTCAACAACAAAACCAACAAATTGGGCCAACTGGACCAGGAGGCCCACCTGGTATTGGATATGCGGGTGACGCAGGTTCAGTAGGAGATACAGGGCCCACCGGTGTAACTGGTCCAATTGGGCCAACGGGTAGCATTATAGGTGTTCTAGGTCCAACCGGCGCAAATGGAGCAACAGGATCAACCGGCGTAAATGGCGCACCTGGAGCAACAGGTCCGATTGGTCCTGCGGGAGCAAAAGGCGATCAAGGCGTCGCCGGTGCTCAAGGTATTCAAGGATCAAACGGTACGATTTTATGGCTTAACCCAGACGGTGATTCCGTATCAAATGAAATTATTGAAGATTCATATTTGTTGTCACAGACACCGATTCAAAGCACGATGCGAACTGTGGGTCCGATATCCGTCAGTGCTACATATGGTAACGCAAATAAAACCATTCCGATTACACGGTTTCATAATATTGCAGAGAAAATATCCGTTTTAGCGGTGATTCCAAGTGGTGTATGGGTGTTGAATATTTATGCTGCGGTTCCTTCCAACTCAGACGCCAATCAAGTATCATTATATGCGGCAGTTTTCATGATTAATGGAACGCAAAATCAGCCGTCAGCAGCAAGTTTAATCATCGAAACCAAAGAAGGCGGTGATGCGGGGTATTATCCACCACGTGCGGCATATTTGCCCGACCACATCAAATATATTGGCCGAAGTTGGGACGTAACAAATACCCAAAATGTTCTTGATTCAACAACAGACGCTAATAACGGCGCAATAGTGACAAGTACAGCAAAGAAATTATACAAAATTCAAATGCCAGTAGATTTCCTGGCACTTAAAGATGCTAGTGGAAATTCAGATACGATATATGTTCAACTACAAATTTACGCAAAAAATACAAAATTGGCGAATCAATCCGCAAATGTATTTTTGTATTATCAAACGAACCTCTCAACAACCGAAACAACATATTCCTATCTTCAAACCACATTTGGTGCAGTAGGGTCTCCAGGACCTGAAGGTAGAACTGGTCCTGCCGGCCCAGCAGGAGCCAACGGCGAGAGAGGTAACACCGGACCATTTGGTCCAGTTGGCGTTCAAGGTCCAACTGGCCAAACTGGTGCAAGAGGACCACAAGGAGTTCAAGGGGCAACCGGCATAACTGGACCGTACGGACATGCGAATTCATATGGACCGCAATTTTCGGTTCAATACCGTGCAAATCCTGCTCAAGGTGGCGACACAGATCCAAGCGGTAGTTTCGGTGGAACGCAGAATTTTCGGTATCTCACTACTACCTCCACGACAAACGAATCGGACGCAAGTATGGGAACCGTTGTTATGAATGACCTAGCTTGTCGGTCGATCCATTCATCATTTTACATCGAAGATCCATCGATTGGTGGATCGAATACACGTCCGCGCACATTCGTGAAAGGCGGCGAATCAAACGGTAGTTATGTTGTTCTTGCTTCAGGAAAAGATACAATATCAGGAGGAACAACGAGCTCACCTGGAACCGCTGGAGATATCACACATGGAATTAAAATTATTCATGAGATGGATACAAATCCACCGACAGCAAAGATCAATTTACACAATAATGATAAAAATTCAGGCAGGGTTGGCATGAAGTTTGATCTCACAAATGGAAATATTTCTGCGGGGGATCGGTTTTGTATTGTAAATTCGGATGGAGCAGCTGGTGTTGGCGGCATGACGGTAAGTGAAATGACCGCTATAGGACAAAGTGGTCTAAACCGGATGCTTCATGTGAGTGGAAATGTTATGGTGGGAACACACCCTGGTTCGAATCCGTCAAAAACAGCATCATCCGCAATGGTTATGTTCAGTCAAGCAACAGCGGCGCCGACAACAACAACTTATCCTGGAATATATCATCGTGGCGTTCTAGGCACGACAGCAAGCACACTCAATCTTGCGGACTCATCTGGCGGATTAGGTATTACAGCACCAAATTTCATCACATTCCAGACAGGAACATCTTCTACTCAAAGTAATTCAATCGTGATCAACTCTGCTGGAGATGTATCGGTGACAGGACGCGCGAATCTGAATGGCGCGGTGGGTATTGGAAGAAACTTCGCAGATACTTCGACTCATAACTTGGTGAAATCAATACTTGATGTAACTGGAACAACCCACCTGACAACTTCTGTTTCATCATATTCCGATAATCCGCGACTTAAATTAGTATCTTCAGCAATAAACCCACTAGCCAACCTCCCATCACTTTCTCAAAGTACGAATGAAATTAGCGGTGTAAATACTAGTGAAAATTCGGGGTTTCTTCGTTTATCCGCACAAAATGCCGCAAAGAGTTGTATTGAATTGATTGGAGATAATACATCTGGAGCGAGTTCAAGTTATAGTAATTCAATACGTTTTAATACGGCAAATACAGAGCGCATGATTATAAATTCGAGCGGTAATGTGGGTGTTGGAACAAACGCACCGGGGGTGAGGTTGGATGTATCGGGTGCGGCCAAAATAACAGGAAATTTGGATATGAACAATTCCGGCAAAATCATTCAATTAGTTAATCCTACGAACAACCAAGACGCTGCTACCAAATCCTATGTGGACACATCGATTCCAATTGGTGGGATTATCATGTGGAGTGGGACGATTGCGTCAATTCCGACGAATTGGAGATTGTGTGATGGAAGTAACGGAACACCAAATTTGACAAATAGATTTGTTATAGGTGCTAGTATTGATACGGCTACAACCGGAACAGGCGGTTCTAGTGGTGTTACAAAAGCACATACGAATATTGAAGAAACTAATTTATTAACGGGTGGAAGTAAAGATGCGGTGGTTGTTAGTCATAATCACAGTGGATATACAAATGGTGGAACTAATGACGGGGCACATTCACACTCCACGGTTACAGCTCCAGGAGGTGTTAACACTGTAGGTAATTACGCAGGTGGACTTAGCAACTCCATCATTTTTGGGTCGGGACAGGCAATAATTAATGCAACATTATCAGTATCCTCTAGTGGTAGCGGTCATTATCATGCCATCTCTACAGACGGTGTCTCCGGAACAAATAAAAACCTACCTCCATACTACGCACTTGCGTTCATTATGCGTGTATCATAAACTATTCGCTCTCACATTTTCACGCCTTTTCCAGCGCCTTCAATCTCTCGAGAATGTCGTTGATGAGAGATTGTTGTTCGGAAACCTTCGCTTCCAACTCCACAATCCGCATCTTATCCGCCTGCTGTCGCCTATCGACTTCTTGGAGGGCGGGGCGGAACCCCCGCAGAACCCCCCCCCATCACAACCGCCACGCCTTCATATCCTTCCACAATTTTGCCCGCACCTTCGTTAATATCGCGTCATCCGACAAAGCACCGCCCATCATCTTATCAGCATACTTATTATAAAGCATAGCGAAATCCTCCGACAAAACAGGATCGCTCCCCACCACCGGTGTCGTCGGTGTATTGTCATCAGCGTCGAAGTGAGTTTCATCGTGAGTGTCCATTTCTCCTGGAGTCGCATACATTCCATCACATGACGCCATAGCCGGCGAGCATTGATACTTTACGTTCTGTTTGACGTGCTGCTGCTGTATAGAGGACATCATCTGTTGATATGAAGACGCCGCCTTCTGCCGCTGTTTCGTCAATTCGCGCTGCTCCTCCCAATTCGAATCCTGCCATTTCTTAAACTCTTTGAATAACAGTTTATGAAATGTCCGCACCATCAACTGAAATTCACAGGGTTCCATCGCGCGCCATCGTCGTGTTGGGAGGTCTGGGGCAATTTCTGCGGGGGCGGCAGCGGCCACCTTGAACTCCGTGTCGAAAATATAGAATGCTCCCTGCTTAATATCCGCCAGTTTGAACGGGATCAAATGCGACTTTCCGGATTCCGCTGTATATTCCGATAAAACACGGAGAATCGCTGCGGTGATTCCGCTCACGAGGTCTTCATGAAATACGATATTCAAATCTGCGGCGGTAAGTGTGAGTGCGGGAGAGGTAAGCCATTCCGCGAAACCTGGCCGTGCTTCTGCGATATCAGGGTGTTCTGCGTCTTCTTCATTTAGAATCACTTCCATATTTTGGCGCTTTTGACGCGTGACGGATGTGAAATCGAGGCCTGCCACCGCCGCTCCGCCGCCTCCAATACGCCGCCCGACCATCTTCGCCCATTGCTTCATGACATCGAGTTCATCCTTGACTTTATTATATTTCGCTGCGAGTTCTTGAATAAGGATGAACATTTCGCGCTGGGTGGGCATTAGGGGGTCGTTGTCGGCGGTGGTGTGAATCGAATTAGTTATACTCCGATTCTTTCCCGCTGAATCCCCCGCCGCGCTTGCGCTACCCCTTCGTATCTCCGTAAGTGTTCTACAAAATAACATGTGCCGATCAGCGGTTGTCTTATTCGGGAATTCCATACGACAATTATCGCATTCATATTTTCGAGTACAGCTGCTGCCACCGCCTCCAAAGCCACTACCGCCGCCGCTGTCACTATCACTTCCAGAATCAAGTGCTTCGTTTTTCATAACAAGATTCATCCTTTTCATCATTCTCAAATCCAATTTTATATTTCAATTTATCTACAATCTTATAATCTTATAGTATTATATATCTTTTAACATATTATCGCCGCATCATGCCTCAATTATTCCCAAACTGTCCTACTTGTAAATTCCAAGTCCCACTTAAAGACCGTAATATTAATACAACGATACCCGCGAGTGATGTCGCCGCAGCCGCAATATCAACCCAACAAAAAATATGGAATACGGTTCGTGTTCCTGCGAGCGAATACACGATGAACCGCGCAGCATTACATGTATATACCGCACCAACGCTGCCCATCGGCGTAAATTGGAACCAGTATAGTGACCGTGCTGTTGCTGGTATCGTTCGGTCCGATGTTCCTACACATGCCAGTTCTACTCGTCATAGTATTACACGATGCCGCCCTGGATCCACTTCCGCACCTGGTGCTGGTGTAGATGTAAAACACGGGTCATATGACCGGTATTTAGCCCGTTTGAAGGGAAGGTCGGTTCTTCGCACACAAGCCCCTGCGAAAGCCGCTGCCGTGCCTCTCGAAGGAAATAAAACACGTAATTTCGGTATTGCGTATTATAATAAATGCTTGTGCTAACCAACCAACCAACCACAGCTGAGCACGCGTGTTTCAAATAGGAATTCATACCAAATAATTGAATGTAAATATTTGGTATAATGCTGATAATATCGGTTGAAACAAATGAATAAAAGGATTTGGATTTCTGGATTGATAATGATGATGATGATGATGATGATGATGATGATAATGATGATGACACTTTCGGCAGCAGAAGCGGAAGCAGCAAATACCGCACCACCAGCTATCAAGATTTCTCCTCGTTCGCCCGCGTTGCCACCTTCGAAATCATGGTTTCGAGAGAAATACCTGGTCGGATTTTATGCGATAGATTATGACTATAATATCAATCGGTTTGAGTTCGGGGACAACGATCGCGATATGTGTCCTGATGTATATAAGTTATCAACGTTATTCGCCATAACAGGCCGATATTTTCTGGAAATGAAACACACATGTGCATCTTTATATGTTGAACTCCCTACGAATAACAACGATTCACATATAGATTATATACTTCCACGATCATTCGAGTTACAAGACTTAGAAATGATATATATTATAGCGACAGATGTTCTCCAATTTTTAGGCCAATTTCTGTGTTATATATTTGATATTGGAATAACAATATTGTCGCTAGTATTTGCGTCTTGTTTCACTCTATTTATGGTTATTCTTATGTTCTGTCAGTATTGATAAATAAAATAATGCGGTTATATAACACACACACACCACTATCTTACAACAACGATAACGATAACGATGCGACGAACTCTTTTATTTACAACGATGGCGAATCATCGACCGGTGATTTATTCAAAATCAGAGTCAAGAAGCGATTCTGAAGTCCGTATAGAAGAACCAAGACAATTCCATGTAACGCAAGCGAGAGATCCGATGGACACGAATTATCAGAATCCACGCAACGCACCGCAAAAGACATTAAGCGAGCTTCTTGCACGATCAACCCAACCTATTTTTTCTGTTTCATCGATGTTTCGTATGAATGCGGGGGGTGGCGGATGCGGGGCGTGTGGGCACTAAGGGGGGCGTTGCGCCGCCTACCACGGGCGTTGCGCCGCCTACCACGCTGTACTGCTCATTCCCCTCCACTCGCGCGGAGCGCTCGTTCCGGGAAATTCGCGGGGGGGGGGCTTCGCCCCTGCTGGCGACCCGTGTTTTTATTGGATTATTTATGTGACGATAATGACAGCATAAATAATTGACTTGACGCAAATACTGTGACGATGAAGGTCCGCCTCAGGGCGAAGCCCCCCCTCGAGTTGCGAAGCAACGAGAAGCGTGGTAGGCGGCGCAACGCCCGTGGTAGGCGGCGCAACGCCCTAGGCATATATACACTCAAACATCAACTCCATCGACCAATCCATATTGTTCAAATTGATGACACGACCATACTCATCATATAATGCCACTCTCATTTTCTGAATATCAACTGGCCCGAAATAACTCCTACTTCGGTCCAATTCTGTAGAATAACCCTCCTGTTGTGCGTAATGAAATACGGTGACATCCTGTGCTAAATCCGCAACATTAATGCGCGTAATGATATTCGGCGCCATAACCGAACTCGCGAATGCGGCCGTAAAATAATTATTCGAACTATTGACGAAATCATCGATGCTTACATAAATATACCGCGTCCCTTGAACATTACATATACCCTCCGAGAGAATCGAATTCGTGAAACCATTTACCGTTCCCGAACTATACAATCCGTTGAGACCGTTCATGGCACGATAACCAAGCATCCAACCCAACGTCATCTGAAACGGTTGCGGGTTCTCAGCAACAGGCAATACCGTGCCCTGATTCGTAGTATTGAAGTGGATTTTGAAGGGAATGGGTGTAGGAACCAATACGGAAGAAGGGTCCTGGAAAAAACGCGACTTTCCTGTAATCGGATTCACCTCAAATCGCAGATTCAGTTTTCCAACGGTGGCGACACCCGCCTCAGTAGCCGCCAATCGTGCGTTGATTTCGGTCTCAAGTCGTGCGGCCTTCGTCTTATCCGATAGACCGATATCATAATTGCCGTCCGAGAGTGTAATAACTGCCGAAGACGCATCAACAACACCACCCCAATTCCACGTGACTTTGAAAAAATGGTTGCCGAGTTCCGAACTAATCGCATAAAACGACATCGGGATCTCGATAGACGCAAGACGCATACTGACCGCACGTTCCACCTTTGTCGGCAGATGAATCTGAAGATCGGTGCTCTTCGTAGTATAATAATTGGGGCGGAATCTGGTATCGATATTCACAGCACGCTTAATCGTATTTACCTTCAACGGGTTCATTACACCCGGAGGAGCACCATTATCATCCAAGTTGATTCCGGTTTTGCTAGTCGGGTCGTAATTCTTGACACCATCGCGTGCTGGATTGTTGATGATAAAATGACCGTTGTCGCCGCTCAGCGTGTTTTGCGGTAGAGCGGTGATCGGCTTTCCGCTTCCGATAGGTTGAAGATGCTGGACAATACGTGCGAGAGCCTGGTCGAGAAATGTATGGATACTCGCACGAGTCGCCGCATTAAGTGTCGAGTCACGATCCACCGCCGAACACATCGATTTCTTTTTATGAACAACATCCTGGATGTCGTAGTTTTTAGTAGGAAGCGTAAAGAAGGCTTCTAAATCCGCCATGCGATATTCGTCGATATTGAGATTGATATAATTCATAGCACCAGGAGGGTATTCAGCACTGCTGATGCTAATATCTGCCGCAGACGTCACGCCAGAGAAGCCAGAGTGACCAGAGACACCAGAGACACCAGGTATTACACCAGGAGTGCTGGTGGGTCTTGTTTGGATGGGTTGCGGGAAGGAGGTAAACGGACTATGATTCGGATAGAACGACATTTACTATATACAAGTATTATTATGTCACAGCGAAAGTTGTTTCGTTTTGATATTGTAATAAAAATGTTTTTATTATATATATTTGTCACAGAAGGATATGGATGTCAATAGTCGCGATCCTTCACAAAATATAATACCATTTCGCATCAAGGGTGCGGATGTTGCCCGGTTCGATTCGGCGGGAAATCTAGGGATTGGAACGACCACACCCACGTCGAAATTAGACATTGCTGGTGCTGTGAATATTGCCAATTCTGCTACCATAGGCGGAAGTGCTACCATAGGCGGAAGTGCGGTCATAACTGGAAGCCTTAACATTATGAACAGTAGTAGCAACGGAAATGATACTGGAATCATGTTAAATGGCGTAGCACTCGAAAATAAAATCAACAGTGCTGTCGTCGTGAATATCGACTCACAGCCGGTGCCAGCCACGGCGTTAAATCGACAGAAGAAACAGAGCATTCCTCTCTCTGCGGCGAGCACTCTATCAACCAGCGACGTTGTTGCTAAAATGAGCGGGGTGAGTGTGGGGAAGTCGCAGACGTACGGTGTCGGCCCATCGCAAATGGCGAGTTACGGAAATATTGTCGTCGCGGTGGGAGAGGGGACGAACAGTATCGCATATTCGCTGACGAACCCGCCGACGGCGGCGAGCTGGGTGGGGATACCGGGTATTTTCTCTTCAAGAGGACGAAATATTGCTTACGCAAATGGAACATGGGTTGCTGTGGGTGATGGGACAAATAGCATAGCATATTCTACGATGACACCACCAGTTGCGTCGAGCTGGGTAGTCATCCCCGTAGGAACATCGATCAACAACGTTACAAATACATTTAATTCATCGCAAGGAGTCAATATTGCATACGGAAATGGCACATGGGTTGCTGTTGGAACGGGAATAAATGGTTTTGCGTATTCTCTCGCCAATCCGCCTACTGCTGAATCATGGGTGGGAATTCCGCTTTCATTTTCTCCTACCATTTTTGGAACTAACGTGGTTGGAATCACATTCGGAAATGGAACATGGGTAGCAACTGGAACAGGAACAAACAGTATTGCGTATTCAACACGAACTCCACCTACGGCAGACAGCTGGGTTGTCGTTTCGATAACAAATACAAACGATGCTAGTGCGAATAATACATTTACAAGCCAAGGAATTAGTAATATCATCTACGCCAACGGTGTTTGGTTGGTTGGTGGATCTGGAACAAACACACTTTGTTATTCTGTTGAAAACCCACCCATCGCAGGTAGTTGGATGCCTATTACGAACTCCGTATTATTTGGGTCTTCAATCGGCAGGTCTATCGCCTACGGAAACGGAACATGGGTCGCATGGGGAGATAACGGATTATTCGCATATTCTACCTCTCGTATCCCCCACAGCAGCAGTTGGGTGTCAATGAAAGGCCCGACCCCGTCGTCCGCAAATTAAGTTCTATACAACATCGCCTTCAACGCCGCCACGAATACATGGTATTTCACAGGTGATATCGGGACAAACTGTATGTTTTATTCCACAGCGACACCGCCTGTCCCCGCAACATGGGTGGGTGTTCCACGAAGCACCAGCACATTCACCACGCAAGCATGGAGTGCAATCGGCATCACCACGCCCGCATTCACATCCCCCATAAATGTCGCACGCCTCGATAATAAAGTGACCTTCCCAGCGAATCGTATGCTCGCGGTGGGTGGCGGCAGCGATGTCCTCGCACGGTCGGCGCTCACTCCCTCGCCCGCTATATCCAGCACGATTTCGTATTCTGATGATGACGGCGCAACATGGCAGATGGTTCCCGGCGGTGCTACGAATTCGATGTTTTCATCCGCAGCGGACATCTCCGCCAACGTGTCATTCGGGGTTGGCGGGTCGCGCGGTGCGAATGCGGTGGCATGGAATGGCGAAAAATGGGTGGCTGCGGGGAATGGACGCACACATTCGCTGGCATTTTCCGATGATGGCGGAATGACATGGTCGGGTGTGACCGGTAAATCCATTTTTTCGGTGGAAGCACGTGATGTCGCATGGAATGGCCAGATGTGGGTGGCGGTGGGTCGCGGTGCGGCATTTTCGACCGCATATTCTTATGATGGTGTGACATGGATGGGACCGATTGACGCATCCGGTGCGCCGATCAACGTGTTTTCGTTGGATATCGCCGGTCCTACCGCCGCTACGAGCGATATTTCGGGTGGTGGTAATCACGTGATCTGGACAGGGAAGATGTGGGTCGCAACGGGAACACGCACACTCATCGCAGGGTCGTCACCTGCGGCGTATTATACGATTGCTTACTCGACGGATGGAAAGACATGGACTGGAGTGCCGGATAGTGGTGCGGCGAGCACGGGTTTTGACGTGTATGCGCACGGGGTTGCGTGGAATGGCCGGAATTATATCGCGACGGGTCGTGGTTCGGTGAATACGCTGGTGTATTTTACCGACGTCATGGCGACATCGACTTCGACGGCGGGGGCGGCAGCGGCAGTGACTGCTTCATGGCAAGGATTGGGCAATTCGGTGTTCTCAGTATGGGGTCGCGGAATTACATGGGGCGCCAAACGGTGGATGGCGACGGGCCGCGGCACAAACACGGTGGCGTATTCTTCCAACGGCAGGAACTGGCAAGGATGCGGTGCAAATGTGTTTAAACCCCTCCGACGATTTATGGCGATGGGCGATACGCCGTTATACACCGGTGTATCGTCGGGCCAACCCCAACGCGGAGTAGCGTTTTCGTATTCGGATGATGGTGTAACGTGGGATGCACCGGTGGTAAATCAGGCGGTGGAAATATCATCAATAGGAGTAACTGGAGCAACATTCATACCAAACGCATTTTATGTAAGGATTGGTGGAACTAACTGGCGCGAGTTTATTCCATTATTTACTGCGAATACTACTACGAATCTTCAAACTTGGACACCTGATTCTCAGTTCAACGATGGTATTGATGCTCAAAATGAAATCGCCAAGCAATTCAGTTATTTTGCCGGATATTGGCTAAACTATAACCGAGCAACAAACAATCAAAGTTTTAGTGTTCCTGCTTTTGCGGCACAAGGTTCAATCGGAACATTCACATTTATAGCAACATCAAATTATCCGGTTACAACATATAATGGAATTTTGACGGGTTACAACGGGACAACATATACATTAACTCCTCAAACGGACGGGAATAACGAAGGGATAATAAATGGAGCAAGAATTAGCCAAAGTATTTATACAAATCAGTTCATTTTAACAAACACGATATGTGACAACGCATCCCAACACGCAGGCCTCATGTATTCTACCGATGGTGGCTCATCATGGGCACGTGTTCCTGGAACAAGTGATACTGAAGCCAACGGTGGAACCGGTATGACGGTTGCCAACAACGGTGCGTGCTCTATCGCGATGAACGCAGAACGATC
>Ga0194129_10007663_pt1 | contig 12764 bp, 14 predicted proteins | sample TA2KigCa35mmetaG_FD_150862 | JGI IMG/M metagenome (GOLD analysis project Ga0194129, IMG submission 150862) | Freshwater microbial communities from Lake Tanganyika, Tanzania - TA2015038 Kigoma Deep Cast 35m | ecosystem: Environmental > Aquatic > Freshwater > Lake | place: Tanzania: Lake... | reverse complement strand
CCGTTAAGTACTGTTGCTCCTGCTACTGTAAGTGTACCACCGGTGCTTACGTTACCTGACGTATCGGCGACGCTGAAGGCGCCGGAGTCCATGCTTAAACCACCGTTAAGTACTGTTGCTCCTGTTACTGTTAGGGAACCAGCAGAAGACAACGCATTAGAAGCTGCCAATTGAACGAACGAAGCGGTAACGCCTGTCAACGAGTCAGTCGTCTTATTATATGTTAATCCGCTATCTCCACCGAACTGGCCACCATCGTTGAACTGGATTTGTGTGTCAGACCCGGCGACGATGCCCGTCGACGAGGCTGAAATTACAACTGCACCGTTTGATGCCGAAGATATCGACACGCCGCCGCCGGCGATAAACGCAGAAGATCCATCAACCAATTTGGTTAGCGAACCGCTGAGTCCACCATCGGCCTTGACGATGTTGGCGTGGAAGTTGCCATAAGAGGCTACAGATATTGCTGTAGCATCAGGATTTGACGTTGTTCGTGCAATGGCAAATTCATTTTCAGAATTATCCCAGAACACGGCTACGTTATCTCCATCAGAAATTCCACCGACGAAACCACGATCACCATTAGCCGCAGCGACCGAGCCCGAGGTGAAGCCCAGCGCGATCAGCGGATCTTCAATTGTGACTGTCGTCGCATCGACAGTCGTCGTCGTTCCATTTACTTCGAGGTCGCCTGTGACAACAAGCTTACCTCCGACTGTCGCGTTACCAGTAACGCCTAGCGAACCGAGCGTGGTAGCGCCGGCGAGCAACGCGTTGCTAAGTGTAACGTTACCTGTGACACCGAGCGTGCCAGAGATTGTTGCATTCGAAGACGCACCGAGGGTTGTCGTTGAAATGCCACCGTTGTGAGTTGATTGACCAGTGAATGTTGAAGCTCCCGCTACACTCAATGATCCACCAGAAGAAAGCGCATTAGAAGCTAATAGCTGATAGAACGAACCAGTGACGCCCGATAACGAATCGGTCGTTTTGTTATATGTTAAACCACCATCGCCGCCGAGCACACCGCTGTCGTTGAATTGAATTTGTGCGTTCTCACCAGCTGCAACAACTGCGAGGGTGATTGAGCCGGAAGATCCAGACAACACTGATACACCAGACCCACCAACCAAGTATGGATCGCCACTTACTAGTCGTGTTAAAGAACCTGTTACGCTGCCAATTAATGCCATTTGAATTATTCTCCTAGGGGTTGATAAATTCCCCCCTCCTAAATATCTAATTCAAACTTAAATTATCTAAATTATTTCGAAAGTAAGCGAAATAATTCCAAAGATATTATATATTTAGTCGTCTAATTCAGGCACGGGTTCCATGTTAATTTTAAAACGTTTACCCGTCTTGTTGTTTCTTATCGACAAGAAAGCTTCTTCCTCGATGAGGGTCCAATCGCCTCTATCGTTCTTGAGGTGCAAGTCACCAGTATAGATATTCGCCCAACGTTTACTGGCAGATCCTAAATCGTAAGTGACATCGGAATCTGGTACGATATTTCCATTCATCCCCAACGTTCCTGTGAGAGCTAAAATACTAGTATCAATGTTATACGATAGATTTTCCGAAGAATCGATGATTCCGTTGTTGTTAAATAACATTTGTGTATTTTCGCCTGGGGCGTAGGTTTCTATCGTAACGTTGCCTTGTGAACCTGTCACGATGGAAATATTCGATCCCGCGACGAGATAAGACGTGTTGTCTAATAACCTAGTAAGAGAACCAGAAATTTCATTTGCTCGAATTATACTATCCGGCGTGTCTAACAACAGCGTACCGTCCGTCATTATCAAACCGCCACCGACTTTTAACGGAGATCCACCATGTAGAGTACCAGATATTACGACGTCGCCACCGAAGACTGCAGTTCCAGGGATGGCAGTACCCTTCGAATCCTTCGAACCAGAAACGTAGAAGAAAACGTCTGGTCCTTTGTCTAGTGGGGAATCTATAGCCTCTACACCACCAACGAATGCCGCTGAACCCGTGGTGAATATCGAACCTGCTGTGGTGCTATTGAAGTATTTACCTGTCGTCGAAGATATTGTTACTTGTCCGTTCGACGAAGAAACTATCGAAATATCTCCGCCTGCGACCAAGTAAGAAGTATTGTTAGAGAGCCTCGTCAACGAACCTGACAGGCTATTCGCGTATACGGTTCCAACTACATGTAATTTACTTGTAGGACTCGTCGTACCAATACCAACATCTCCGCTACCTGATACGTATAATAATGAAGTTCCTATTGAGTTTTGTACGTTGAGGACTGGTAGGCTCGCTCCAGTTGCATGACCGTGGCGAACTAACAATGTCGTATCTGAGGCGATTGAGCCTGAAATTATTACTCTTGCCGAAGTTGGCGAAGTACCAAAAGCTGTGCGACCGGATTGATTTGCAGTTAAAATTTCTAAACGATCTGAATTGAATAGAACGGTACCGTCGGCGCTGGTTTGAGCGATCGTAAAATTGCCGCCAATTTGACCAATGCTATAGTGCACAACGTTTGTGTCGTTAAACTTTATTCCTATTCCGTTGTTAAAGGTTTGAGTTTTGAAATCACGATCACCGAGGCTTACCCAAGCACCTTCTATTTCTATCGTTGGAGACGTAGAAGCATCGGCTGAGCCTGAAACGTGAAGAGGCGAACTTAAAGTACCGGTTTTTTTAATTCCGACGTTACCCGTGAATCTGGAACCACTGATCGTTGCGACCACCGAGTCGTTGATCGACAGCGTTACGTCGCTGCTTGTTCCACCGCCCAACAATCCAGTGCCAGCGGTCACCGAGGTTATATCACCAACATTTCCTGTAATAGTAATCGCGCCGTTCGAGGCGGATGTAATGGAAATACCATCGCCGGCAACAAGATACGACGTTCCATCTGTCAACTGGGTCAAAGATCCGCTCAACCCGGCATTAAATTTGGTAACACCTGTGAATGTTGCGCCTGTCAGCATCGCAACCTCATCCATATGAGCGACTTGCCTGACTGAGCCTGTTGTGTACATCACAAGTCTGCCTGAGTGTGTATTCATTCCCAAGTCGCCGGCGGCCAGTGGTGTCGCCGTCGCATTGAATCTTAATATCGCGCCGGGGGCTGATCCGCTGACATTTATGATGCCTGCTGCGGCGCGACTGAAACCTGAATCGCTCGCCGCGCCGAGCGCAGATTGAAATCCTAACGTTTTATTAGGTGGTAATAGAAAGCTAACATCTGACTCAAGCGTCGTGATAGCTGGTGTACCATCAAATCTAAAAATCCCCCCACCCGCAGCTACGAATTCTAGATAGTCTGTAGTTCCAATTCTAATTCCTCCACCGTGAATGTGAATGCCTCGCTTCGGCGACGCGACACCAATTCCTAAATAACCTGTCGCCGCATCATATTGAAATCCTGCATTCTGTTGAATGACGCCATTGGCATGATACAGTACGCCGCTCATTACGGTCAGTGTAGAAGACCCAAGACTTCCCGTCACACCAACGCTACCTTTAAATTGCGTACCTGACACGGTCGCAACGACGGAGTCGTTGATCGACAGCGTTACGTCGCTGCTTGTTCCACCACCCAACAATCCAGTGCCAGCGGTCACCGAGGTTATATCACCAACATTTCCTGTAATAGTAATCGCGCCGTTCGAGGCGGATGTAATGGAAATACCATCACCAGCGATCAGGTAAGACGTTCCATCTGTTAATTTGGTGAGAGAACCGCTTAATCCAAGCGTAAAAGCAGCCGAGTCGTCGAAATATGAAGTTCCATTAACTCTTAATTTTTCAGTTCCAGCGACATTTGTCGTGCCTATAACTACAGGACTTTGCGTACGTAACCCTAAGTTTAAGGTCGCAGCACCAGTTTGTGACGATATGTCAACACCAATCGCGTTTGTTACACCAGTGCCACCCATGTTGGTAACTTGGAGTCCTTTTGCCGTGGTTATTGTTGTCGAGGCACCTACGCCCGTTTTAAACGCATAAAGAGCGTAAGCGTTAGTAATTGAACCCGCGCCGACGGTACCATGAAATCCAACTCCCCCCAATGTACCATAAGCCGTCTGTAAGTTACCTAGGGTTTCTCCTGTTGAACTTGATAAAACTGTTTCGCCAGAACTACCGACTAAAAAAGTAGTATTGTTTGAAGTGCTAGCATGTATTGCAGTTGATGTCGAACCATATATCCCAATGCCGCCATTCGTAGTTTGAGAATTAATTACTTCGGATCTCGATCCGATAACGCCTCCATCGAGGGCGGTACTTTTTATGCTAATTATCGCGGCGACATTATGACCGTCGTTGTAATCAGACGTAGTGATGTATTTTTGAACCCTTAGAAGACTGCTAGACCAACCTTGCGCCGGCGTGTATTCTAAAGATCCAGAAGAGACATGAATGTAACTACCAGTTATTTTTGCAGAACCAGTTAAATTCAGAATCGAACCATTAAAATTAAAGTTAGGTTCGGCGATCAGATTACCATTGCCGTCTGTCGTAATTAAATTATTATCGTTGCCATTTCCACCCGCGAAAGGCGCGCCCGAACCTGTTATTGCTAATATTTGAGAAGTACCAGCAGCACCGACTACATTTATTTCGATACTGCCGCTTGTGTCAATTTTAGAATAAAGAAAATTTGGTGTAGTATCATCTGTCGTGATACGTACTTTCGTAAATTCCTTTTCTAATGTATCATCGATATTCGCGGAAGTTATTGTCCCGTCGAAGATCTGATTGCCTTTTATTCTAGTGATCACGGTGAATATTTATCAAGAAGTCTATAATTATTTCCCACTATAGGGCATTCTGAATCGTAACAAATTATATTTTGTCATTATACTGATATTTACATAATGTTATACTTATGAAGACGACCATTGGAAAACTACGCCAAATTTTAAGAGAAGAAGTTAAACGTGTCGTTCGACTACGCGTAGTCGATGATTCTGCAGGTAAATTAGCGGATCCAATCGCGACGCAGAATCTAAAAATAAATACAAAAAATCATAACGCAGCAATAAAGGCTGAACACATAGAATATGAACCGCTTAATTTGTCCTACGAGAATTATTGAGAACGTTTAGCGGAGCACCGGAACACGATCATCGCCGTAGCAAAAAGATCAGTGCGCGGTAATTGTGTGGCGTTTGATATATTGCCACGCATACAAAAGTTTATACCAGGAGAAGTAGAAGACCCGGATGGACACTTAGGTTATTGTTGAATGCACCATTTCAAATGTCATTCTGCGCGATCATGTTATACCTGGGCAGCTGGCGGATCTATCGTCGAAGACAAGATATCTTACGATTGGCAATCACGATCGTGACCATGGTTTTAAAACAAGGGTTCGATGCAACCAGCAGTTAACTTTACATTTTTTGAAATTGATTTGATTTGGAGACAAGTAGAATCGCACAAAATGACCGAGTTAGATACCTTGTCGATATAAAATTCATCGACATCTTCAGAACAATTTGAAGAATTTTCGACTTGTTTGAGTTCGATGATTCCCGAATCTGTTTCTACTTCTAAAACGACTGTTGAAATATCTACCTCAGCGTTTTTTGTTAATTCAATAACACACACGGTCGATGTAATAGAATCTATAGACTTAGCTATTCTATCAAAGATAATATCGAATTTTTCTGCCTGACAGATGGGGAACCTTAACCCACCCGTTAGTCTACTTAGAGCCTGATAGCCTTGACCCGCTGTCACTGCAGTTTTACAAACGTTGTTAACAATTCCTTCAGCCGGTAGAAATGGATCTTCGGATTTACCCAAGGGATCAATCTCGACGTAGCTTTCGTCAATCGCTTCGGGTTTTTCCATCATTCCGACTATACTGTAAAAAATATAATTTCTAGCATCTGGTGTTCCAAATTGTTCAGGAGCTAGTTTTGTTAATTGTTTATCAAATTCAAGAGAAAAAACAAGGCCACCTAACTCAGATTGAAAATCTCCAAAAATTTTCTTTGCTTTTTTTTCATCGTCGACATCAGGATACCACCAACAATTGGGGGCATCATCAGTTACTTCAATAAACACTTTAAAAGCAGACTTTCTCAACCATTTGATCCACCCGTCGGGCGCTAAACCAAACATATCAGGTCGATAATTTTTTGCGAATAGCGTGTCAAGAATAACGCAGGGCGAATCGTTACTTTGGACGTCGTAACTATAATGGTAGAATTTTCCAGGATTATTTCCTGGTGGCGTCGAACCTATATCTGCGCATCCTCCTATTGGAATCATACTCAAAGGAGCCTCAAAGCATGCTGATACTGACCACGATTCAGGCTGTCCGTGTTTCACGATCATGATGACTCTATAGTCTAAACCAACCTGATCCATTACGTTAGCGAAATGATCGTTGATGTTGTTGACGATCGCGCTTATTTCTTCGCTCATGGACCCTGAATTGTCAATTACAAAAATAACATCGACGGGCCTTGAAGATACAACTTTAGCAGCGCTTGATTCTATACAGCTTTCATTTTTTTCATCGTTTTGAATGTTAAGATTTATCGATTCTTCTTGGTTCGTTTCTTCATCATTCAGCGTCTTTAAATTAGCAGAACACGCAAAGTAACAAGCTCCGAATCCAAAAACCAATAAACTCGTAGAGATAATTTTTTTAAGTAGATTTTTCACAACGTCGCCTCTACATTAAATAATCGTTGATGATTATTTAAATCGAAGATGAGACGAAGATATAAAAATTAAGAATTTTCAACGCTTTCTAACCAAACGAACTTATCGAACGCGCCTTTTTCTCTTCTTTTCTTCTTCACGGTTAGTTCTAGATCTGCATCCAAAAATCCTCTCTCATAAACTAGCGCTAATAAAACTTCGTAAACATCTGCGGCTTCATCTAGAAATTTATCTTTTTCTTTAGAGAATGAACGCTCTTCGACCTCTTCTCTTAGTTTATCTAACAAAGCCCCCCTACGATGCTCCTTACATAGGCGCGACCGAAGGGGCCCCCCACCGAATTTTTCAATAATCTGCGGGATGTTGTTTTTTAAGATTACTTGTTTCCATTTTCTAATTCTTCCAATTTGCTATAATCTTTTGTATAACCTTCAGACGCATCTACAACTTTCATCGTTCTAGGATCGATTATCGTATTAAGAGGTGTAGAAAAACTAGAAGTGCTCGCGAAAGTCTTTTGAGGATCAATGCCTACGCAAGATAAACTTTGTTCATATTGAATTTTCCACGTTAATGCGCTGGTTATATCAGGAAGACCATTTGTATCAGAGTTGATCAACAATGTTACGACTTTAATTTTTCTCTTTTGAGATTGCCAACTCTTTATTGTTTCATTCAACCCTTTCGCTTCTTCGGCGCAAGATGAACATTGATACTTTGCTGTAATAACTAGAATTGCATTGATACCAAAATTACCCGTTGGATCGTACCAATCTCGTGTGGTTAGTTGCACTTCTTTTGGAGAAGAAAGTGGACCTTCTGCGAATCCATTCCAAAACACAAAATCTGGAATTGTTTTTTCAATTCCAAATCCGATGTTTTCTTGGGGCCAGGCAGGACTTTCGTCTCCTGTGGTTGAAGTCGACGCGATCGAGACAGATGTTGACCCCACTGTCTGAGAACCAAAAATATTCTTGTCTTCAAAGTCTCTACCAGGACCACATGCAAGTAGCAATCCTGACAAATAATAAAAAAATTTTTTCATGATGACCTTCTTTTTGAAACATAGTCGTGCATCGCGATCGAAGAAGCTACTCCAACATTCATGCTTCGAACGGACCCGAAATTAGGAATCTCCACGAGAACATCACACATAAAGATGATGTCTTCTGCGATACCATTACACTCTTCGCCAACAATGATGCACGGAGGCTTTGGTAGATCCCAGTCAAATTTGTGAATCGAAATCGTCCCAGGAATATTGTTTTCTAATCCGACCAGTGTATATCGGTCTTTTAATTGAAGAATATTCTGGACATCATCCAGGTGCTGCATTTTGGTATAGTTGTGAACGCCTACACACCCCCTGCGATCGAACTTGCGTCGACCATAATAGAAGAAATCACGGGCACCGTGAAAGTTGGCCGACCGCAGCACTGTACCGATGTTAAAATCGCCTGTGATGTGAGTCATAAGAATGGCAAACTCGTTTGACCTCTCGTCTAATCGCTTGTGGATTTCCTCGTTTGATAGTTCCTTGAACTCATCGATGACGTTACGTGTCCAAGCGCAATAAGGACTCTCTGGGTCATATTTCTTGGTGAAAGTTACCATCTACTTATGATATCACGCTGCGTGACTATTTTTCATTCTACCCACGTCTTCCACATCTTGATGACTTCGTAATATTCTTGGTCGTCCTTGAAAATTCTCTTCGCGGCAGCGCTCACTATTTTGTAGTTGCCATCCCAAACATTCATCGGCACAGAAACGTTGATGAACTTATCATTGGCGTATCCTATCGTCAAAAATCGAAAACTCTTTCCGTACCTAGAAGTGTTACGCATCTGAGCGACCAATCCTCGAAATGCCCAAATGTCTTCTTCAGCGTCGACTCGTTCTAAGAAACATCCTGGCAAAAAATCCTTGCCTTGCCACCAACCTTGTTTTAAAAACTGTTGAGTGCTAGTCATCTTATAATTTTTAGAACGTAAAAAGACACCTGCGTTTTGAGCAGCACGTTTATGGACCCACGGGCGATAAGAAGACTGGATAAATTTCGTCGTTGATTCCCAGAACTTCTTTGGATTATAGGTCTTGTGATATGCTAGCGCCCAGACCAGCTGTCCATACGCCAACGAATGACCCTTACAAAAAGAATACTTGTTAAGATCGCTTAATTGTTTGACGCGCATTTCTTTGTGACGCTTTGGCCTTAACTGCTCGTAAAACTCTTCGATCAACTTTTGATCACCTTTCTTAAAGGCTCGTCTGTATGCGTCGGCTTCGTCCATCGAACAACCAATCGCATCCGCGATAAAGAAAATTGAATCGTCGTCATAGACCATCATCTTGCGTTGCTCGCCTTTTGACAACGAACGAAGATATATCGATTTTCTACCTCGGTCGGCTGCGGCAGGTCTAATCAATGCTAACGCTAGTGCTACGTCTCGATAATTTTTCGGCTTGATCGCCATCAAAGCCTTGCGCATCGTCGGCGATTCAGCTTGCGTCAAACCGATTACATCGCCTGCCGCTAGTAAGTCGGACATTTTTTCGTCTTCGTACGGATACGAATCCAGGGACCTGCCGTCGATGTCCCATAATTGTGATAAACCTCGATTACACAGCAGGTCGATCTTGATCAAGTTTTGTTCGTCGACGTCGTACTTCGTCACCTTGATTTGATTGTCTTTCAACACCAAATCCTCGGGCACGCCGTTGTCATATACGATAATACCACCACAGTGTAGCGACCAGTGTCGATGATTACCGATCAACTCCGAAGCGTTCCGATGAATCGCCGCAATCTCTTGAGGATCATCAATGTAGTCTTCAACTTTAAAATACTTCGGAATGCGACCCTTAACTCCATGGTCTTTTAAAACTTTACGCAACGCTGTCTTCTCTCGATACTTTACATCGTTAGAGATTCTGGCGACTTGATTCGGCCACTTCGCGTAACAATATTCCAAGATCTTTGGGCGGATCCAATGTGGCACGTCGATGTCAATATCAGGTTGATCTTCGCGGGTCGAGTTCATGAATCGCGACAGCGCCATGTCTTCCTTGACAGGATCGATCGAAGTAATGTTCAACAAATAACAAACGAGAGACGACGCGCCGGAACCTCTCAACACGTGTGGTATCGACTTGGCTTCAAGAAATTCGATGATGTCTCGAACTTGATTAAAGCATTTTACGAAACCCTTTGTTTCGATGATGTTAAGTTCTTCATTCAACCTATCGACGTATCTAGCTTCGTTTGGACACTCTCTAACAAATCTTGCAATCAATCTGTCAATTTCATTTGAGCGTCTTACGGGTTTCGACATACGTCGATATTGTAATTTAACGATTAAGGATTGGACAAAGACGAAATTACGGTAAAGAAACCATCTTCGGTCCAACCCACATTCCCTCTGCGCCCCAATACTTTTATCTTGCCCCATGTCGAAGAAGCTGGCGGCATCACCGCCAAAACCAAACATAATTCTTTGATGTCGACTTCGCCAGACTCAAAAGGCTTCCGCCCGAAGTTAACCAATTTAACGGGGTTTTGACAGTTTTTTAACAAAACTAAATCGCCTACTCGCATGTCGGTTTACCAATCGACTTGAAGATAAAAATTTCCATAAACATAAGGTCTTATCAGCGCTTGTAAGACTGTACGTCTAGCGCGTAATGCGGAAATATCGCTTCCCCAAAGCGACCAAATACTTTATAAAGTTGAACAGATTTTTGTTGCTCAATCACTTCTAAGACAACAACCAACTCGTTCATCCAAAGAGAACCACCCAGAGGCAAAACTTTTGCCAAGCAACCAACATCTATCGGCAAATAAATAGTCGGTTTTGCCCAATGTGGCAAAGTTACATCACCGAAATTCAAACTGCCGCTAGGTATGACGGCCGATTTCATTAAAATTAAATATTCATCAAACATTTATTAAGGTGAATCAAGTCCAATTTCGTGATAATTCATCGTCAATTCTTCACCCGCCCGAACATCACGGGCAGCTATCCTGTTTCGTTTCGCGGGGGGCGTGGTGTCATGGCCATCAATAACAACATTAGGTTCAATGGAATGATTAAAATACGCGGCACCATCACCCGCCAAGGACCAAGTCTCTCCATCCCAAGAAGCCAGTTCTTTAAATTCATCGGATTCTTTTGGTGGCAAACTGTCTGGATATTCTCGCGAATATTCAAAGTCAACCTGCGGGTTCCATTTGAACACGGAGGTACCGGCATCTATATCTTCGTCAGCAAACAACCCAGCGCCTGCGATTCTACTCGAATCTACTGACGCAGCTATCTGTAATTCTTCTCGAATCAACTTGCGAAGATCTCCTAAACGAATCTGCATGACAATTAAATATTCGCAGTTTCGCGTTTATTCGTCTGACTCTAATATTTCCGTATATTCGTTTCTAAACGGATGTCGATGAACACGGCGGTCAACGACCCAGTTGCCAGCTTCTGCGTAGACGCACATACCTTCTTGCCAGTCGGTGTGCCAGTCGTCATCTATTTCGTGTTCATCCAATACAATCATGACAATAATTATGAACGAATAATCCTAACATAGTCAGAATACGTCCAACCTATCACATCCCCAACAACAACTTTGACCTGATAATACTCTTGTGGCGGTTCCAACGTTTGAACATCGATAACAATGCCAATCATGTCATTCTCCCAAATCATGTCAATTGGATCCTCTTCAGACTCTGCTTTATCCGGTATCGAATATAGAAAATCACGATCATCCGTGGGTAGAACCATATCGCCCACACCGACGCTGCGTCGAGGTCTCATATACAATAATTACATCACGGTACCAAAATCTTTTTCAAACTTCAAATCGTCAGTCCTGTGCAGCCATGCATCGAAGTCTTTATAAGGTAGATTAAATTATTCTTCACCCTGAATGCGATCTAACCCGATGTCTCTGACGCCTCGCGCAAAAAACAATGTCAACAATCCGACAGGTATCGCCGTCCAACCGACACAACACTGCCATGCTTCCCAAGCAAATTGATGCCAGTTTAGCAACCATCCGACAAAGAACGCCCACGTGCCAAAAAACAACGTATAAACTGGAAAAACGACCGTAGCGAACAACACTTGTGTCAGTCTCGGAAAGAACACCACTAAAAATAAACTACCAACGAAGGCCCAACCTGCGCCAAACAAATAAGCAAAAACCCACGCCAACAACCATCCAATCATGTCAACGTTCTCACATAATCTGAATACGTCCAACCCACCATACCTTCAACCATAACCCGTATTCGCATATATCCCCGCGGGGGTACAAAATCTTCAACGCCCGTCACAATGCCAGGAATACCCGACCAACAACACTCGATCGGATCAACTTCTGAATCCATCGCAAATGCCGAAGAAAATAAAAACTCTTCCGAATCTATCGGCATTACCAAATCGCCGATTTTTACTCGATATGTCTCAATCGATTCATCAATATCCATCCTACCTCCCCTTCACCTCCAACTATTTTCACATTCATCCCGTCAATGCTTAAAATTAACGCGATAGAATTAACCATCATGCAACCTTTAAACTCTCCTCCAATATCGCTGCGCAACCAAACACCGCTACGATATCCTGAATCTACGCCGACTAAATCTCCTACGCTGTAACCGCTACGCCCCATATCGATCAATATATCACATCACCCATCAACTATATATCGACATGTAACGTTCGCCTCGATCACAGAGCATCGTGACAACGATGCCAACCGAATTATTCGTCGCGATCCATTTCTCCGACGCTACAAGATTCGCACCAGAACTTATTCCAACCAACAAGCCCGTCTCCCTGGCAAATCGCTTTGCCCTCTCGATCGATTCCTCGGTAGAAACAACGATGACCTCGTCCATGTCACTCTGCTTCGCCAGGAAGTCTCGACCGTCGCCAATACCCTGGATACCGTGGGGAGTTTCGGCGGGAACGACCATGCAAATCTTCGGCAAGATCTCGTTATTCTTCATGAAACCATCCGCACATCGAGTGTACTGCCTGATTCCCTCGATAGTACCACCAGTACCAGATCCGTGGACGAAAGCC
>Ga0194129_10007661_pt1 | contig 12768 bp, 12 predicted proteins | sample TA2KigCa35mmetaG_FD_150862 | JGI IMG/M metagenome (GOLD analysis project Ga0194129, IMG submission 150862) | Freshwater microbial communities from Lake Tanganyika, Tanzania - TA2015038 Kigoma Deep Cast 35m | ecosystem: Environmental > Aquatic > Freshwater > Lake | place: Tanzania: Lake... | reverse complement strand
GAAAAACTCCTCGCCCGCGGCGATGAGGTCATCGGTCTCGACAACCTCAACGACTACTACGACGTCCGCCTCAAGGAAGCCCGCCTCGCCCGCCTCACCGGTCACCCCCACTTCCGCTTCCACCGCCTCGACCTCGCCGATCGACCCGCGATCGAACACCTCTTCGCCACCGAGAAACCCCAACGCGTCATCCATCTCGCCGCCCAGGCCGGTGTCCGCTACTCCCTCCAGAACCCCCACGCCTACGTCGACTCCAACCTCGTCGGCTTCGTGAACATCCTTGAGGGCTGCCGACACCACGGCGTGGAGCACCTGACCTACGCCTCGTCCTCCTCCGTCTACGGGGCCAACACAACGATGCCCTTCAGCGTCCACCACAACGTGGACCACCCGTTGAGCCTCTACGCTGCCACGAAGAAGGCCAACGAACTGATGGCCCATACCTACAGCCATCTGTACCGCATCCCCACCACTGGCCTCCGCTTCTTCACCGTATACGGCCCCTGGGGACGCCCCGACATGGCCGTGTTCCTATTCACCAAGGCCATCCTCGAGGGAAAACCGATCGACATCTTCAACAACGGACAGATGCGCCGCGACTTCACCTACATCGACGACATCGTCGAAGGTGTCGTCCGGGTCAGCGATCGGGTGGCCCAGGTGAATCCGGAGTGGTCCGGAGCCCATCCCGACCCCGGAACGAGTGCGGCCCCGTACCGGATCTACAACATAGGGAATAACCAAGCGGTGGAGTTGATGCGGGTGATCGAGTGTCTCGAGACAGCATTGGGTCGAAAGGCCGAAAAACGATTTCTCCCTATGCAGGCCGGGGATGTGCCCGCAACGTATGCGGATGTGGAGGACCTCACAGCCGCCGTGGACTTCCGCCCCGCGACACCGATCGACGAAGGCATCGGACGGTTCGTCGAATGGTATCGCATTCTCTACACCCTTCCTCCTCGATAGCTTCTCTCGGCCGGCATTGCTGCTACATCTCGTCAAAAATCTAATTTGCTTCCCCTTCGCGCATCCAAAATATTTTAGTTAACGTAAACTTTATTCGCCTAAATAGATTTCAGATTACGCTATCAACACAATGCAATCTAGCCGACCCGAAATAGCAGTCACAGGAGCAGTGGGATTTATAGGAAGTCAAATCCTAGAAGCATTATTAAATATATATCCAGCGAGTGCTTTGGTAGCAGTCGATCATCCACTAACAAGCGCGAAGTTAGGGAACGCACAAAATATCACGAGGGTAAATCTTTTAAACCACGAAACATTTTTGGCGCAGCTTGAAGACGGACAATTGAATCCCAAAATCGTAATCCACATGGGCGCATGTTCATCTACGACCGAAAGCAATTGGGACTATCTATATGCAAACAACGTTGTCTATTCGCAAAAAATCTACAATTGGTGTGCCCAAAACCAAAGCCGATTCATCTACGCATCGAGTGCTGCGACTTATGGAGACGGAGAGCTTGGATTTGACGACGAAGTTCCAATCGAACAGCTGAAGCCAATTAATCTTTACGGACGATCAAAACACGAATTTGACATTTGGACCCAACACCAAAAAAGAAACCAATTCAGTCCACCACAATGTGTAGGCCTAAAATTCTTTAATGTATTTGGCAATGGTGAATCCCATAAGGGTCGGATGGCATCAATGGCCTTGCACGGGTACCTTCAAGCAATTTCAATCGGACACATAAAACTATTCAAATCAAATAATCCTGCAGTTGGAGACGGAGAACAAAGCCGGGATTTCGTTTATGTCAAAGATGTTGTCCGAGTCATCCTTCAGTTAATCGAAAAGTCCAACATTTCAGGAATCTACAACTTAGGGACAGGAACAAGTCGGACCTTTAACGACCTGGCGACAGCGGTCATGAATTCATTGAATCTGCGGGTGGATATAAAATATATACCGATGCCGTCTGATTTACACGGTCGATATCAATATACTACATGCGCAACAACCACAAAACTTGAGGGCACGGGTATATCCCCCCTTAGAACCGCATTAGAGGATGCAATTGGTGATTATATAATAAACCTTAATCAGTTTAACCGCGGATGTAAAAAGTGATTACTATTGTAATAAAAGGCGGTCTCGGAAACCAAATGTTTCAATACGCCTTCGCCAAATCGCTCTCACTACGACGGAATCAAGAACTAACCTTAGATTGCCGATATGTAAACGATCGAACTTGGAGACCAAGATTTACATTTCGAGAATATCAACTAAATAAATTCGGAGGGGAAAAATTTATTTTCCCGAGTCAACAATATTTCCGCGGCGAAATTTATATTCGAATAGGATGGTGGAGAATTTTAAAACAACTAAATAACACTCTCAAAAAAAGAGTCACCCGAATCCGGTTTGAGTGTGACCCGTACACATACGATGAGAATTTAGTCAATGACCACTCCGGTAATAGCTATCACGGATACTTTCAGAACCCGAGGTATTTCGATCAATTCCGGAATGAAATCTTAGGGGAGTTCCAATTTAGATCCAACATCCCCGAAAATGCGAAACCATTAAAAGAAGCGATCCAGAAATCGACAAGCGTTTGCATCCACGTGAGAAGAGGAGATTACTTGAAAAGTGATTTCGGAACTCTGACGTTAAATTATTACAAAACGGCAATTAATATCCTCAATTCCAATTTCACAAAGCTCCAATATTTTATATTTTCCGATGAACCAAGATGGTGCGCTGAGAGATTCAAAAATTTCCCAAAAACAACAATCATCGGTGTAAACAATGACAACTTTGATCCCATTGTTGATCTAAACTTGATGTCGGCATGTCAGCATTTCATAATACCCAACAGCACATTCTCCTGGTGGGCAGCATATTTGTCGGAAAATCCACTGAAAAAAGTAATCGTCCCCAAAGGCTGGCACCCAGAACTCAAGTCTAGTGTTGGAATTATCCATCAAAGCTGGTTTCAACTAGAGGACAATAATCACTAAAATGGAAAACAAAAAATTAATTGTAGAAATCGCAAAATCCGTTGGAGAGATCCAAACTATATTCGATTGTGGTGCACGTGATGCGGCAGATGGAATTGATTTAATGAATAAGCTCGGGGCTAATTCACTGCATGCCTTCGAATGTAACCCAATTGCAATAGAAAAATGTAAGATCAACTTGGAGAAAGCTCGTGTCGAAAACCCAAGACAACAATTTACCCTATGCGAATGTGCTGTTGCCGATAGAGTCGGGAAGATCGAATTCTATCCAATCAACACATTGAAATCCAAAACAAAACATGAAGATGGAAACATTGGTGCCTCGAGTCTATTAATTTCTAATGGAAACTACAAGAAAGAAACATACGTACAAGATAAAATCGAAGTCGAATCAACAACAATCGATGACTACTGTAAAATCAAGAAATGTCAGCCCGATTTACTTTGGCTAGATCTCCAAGGAGCGGAATTGCTTGCTTTGAAAGGGGCCTACAAGACACTATCAGCCGTCAAGATAGTCCACGTTGAAGTGGGATTTCGATCAATGTATACGAATCAAGCTCTATTTCACCAAATTAATACATTCTTGAACGATGTGGGTTTCCGATTGGAAACGCTAAGTGGTACACGATGGCCCAAACTCCCCAAATTGTATTCAATTCTCGGAATAGGACCTTGGGTCTGTAATGCAATCTACATAAAACATTAAACTATATACGAGTGCTAATAAACTCACTTAAAAAAATACTTGTATGGGCAATCATCCAAGCATCCAATGCTGGTTTAATAGTCCTCGAAAAATTAACACGAAGAATTTCCGCTAGCGAAACCACACAAAGACAGTCAATACTGATTATAAGAACCCAAGCAGTCGGCGATTTTCTGCTGTCACTTCCGGCGATTGATGCAATAGCAAAAGCAAATCCAAAGGAAACAAAAATCCTTTTAATTCCAGAGAACCCAAAAACAAGGAATGCAGATAAACTCCGAGCCTACACAAATCAAAAATTTATCTGGTCTGAACTGCTTCCGGATGGGTTGATAGCTGAAACCCATTTACTTCCTCTAACGCTAGACGGGGTGAAAAGTCTCAAGCAGAAATTGGCGATCGCAATAAAAGGTGTAAAAACTTGTTACCTAGTGGGGGAAAATATTGTAAACCCAATCGGAATATTCAAAAAAATAATATTGCTGAGATTTATTGGATACCGCGGAACAATTTACGGTATCAAAATAAGGGCTATACCATCGATCTTTCCCGAGAGTCAAATTGGAGAGGCGAGGTTAGAACACCACTTGGTGGCACTCCTACGAACAGTCAGCGAATGTCCAAAGACACAAAACAAGGCACAAAAGCCACCGACTTTCCCGATCAAAATAAATGAAAAAATAAAACACAACGTTAAAAAACACCTCCTGCAATTCAATGGAACGAACAGCCCACGACTTGTAGCAGTAGCACCAGGCTCAATTCTTGATTTCAAACGATGGCCGATCGAAAATTTCAAGAAAACAGCCCGATTTGTTTTGGAAAAATACGATGTCAATCTATTAATAATTGGAACACAATCGGAACTCGAATTTTGCAAAGAATTAAGCTCCGATCTGGGTACTGAGTCTAGGTATAGTGGACGCATCCTAAATCTATGTGGCAAAACATCTATCGCAGAGCTAGCAGGAATTCTAGAACAGACATCGCTATTGATTTCAAACGATGGAGGCTCTTGCCATTTGGCCGCAGCGGTTAATTGCCCGGTTATAAGTATTGCCAACGGAGCCGAAATACCAAACTCAGTGGAACCTTGGGGCTATCAACATCTAACCGTCCGGCACAACACAGAATGCTCACCCTGCTATAGCTTCACACACTGCCCCAAAGGCACAAAAAAATGTGTTAATCAAATCAGCCCAGAAGTTGTAATCAATAAAATAATTAAATGCCTCCAACCATAAAAAGCCCTAATAACGGCCGAGTTTCAGTATTGTTAACAGGCGCACACGGGTGCCTTGGAATAGAGCTGGCCAAGCAGTTCTTACAAAGAGGAATAATATATTATTCCCACGCAAGTCAAAAGCGAAATCAAAAAACAGATATAGTCGCTGATTTCAGAAACCCAAACAACCTCAATAATCTAAAAGATTTAATCATATCAAAAAAAATAAACTGTCTCATCAATAATGCTGGTGTCTATTGCGGAAAAGAGCTTTTGGAATGCAGCGAGGAAGATATCACCAACACAATAAATGTAAACTTAATAGCCCCGATTATATTAGCGAAGTACTTTTACGAAGGGGCAAAAAAAAATCATCTCTCAGGAAAAATAATCAACATAAATTCTATAGCCGGTCGGATACCTAACTATATGGAATCCGTGTATTGCGCTTCAAAGTTCGGTCTCGCCGGTTTTGGATCATCACTTTCAATAAACCAAAAAATCTCACGAATAGAAATCATTGACTGTTTTATCGGTGGAATGAAAAGTAAGATAACTAGGAATCGGAATAACTACGCCGATTTGATGGCGCCAAAATCAGTTGCAGCTCTAATCGCCGACCTTGTTGAATCCAGAGATCAATATGTAACAAATGCGATCGAAATCCGAAGCAGCCATAGAGTCTGAGAGTTAAGGATTCAAATCGGCACTGTTACTAATGAAAAGACCGCTTAAAACCAAAAACCACGATGCAATAATTATATCAGCTCTCTCTGCGCTCACAAGTGTCCTAACCTTTTCAGTTCAAGTACAAATCCTAAAAAACTATGGAGCAAATTGTGAAGCTGATGCATTTTATATGGGCGCAGGGATTCCAAGTGCATTGGGTAGCCTTTTGTCTGGAATTCTAAGCTATATTCTAATACCTCAATTTTATTGGGAACGCGATTCTAGCCATGGACTTCAAGCCGCACTCGGTGGAAACCTTGTTGGATTCACTGCAATCGGAATTGCAATAACAACCGTAGTAATAATCTTCAGCGAACCGATCCTTGGAACAAATGAGTGTTCAAAGTTAGCGCAAAAAGTCTCAAGTGTCTATGCATTTGCAGTTCCATTAACAACAATCATTGCAATCCTGTGTGCGGCAAAACAAGTTGATGGAGATCTAAAAATAAACGCAATCCTTCAACCGTGGCCGAGTTTAATTCAATTGATTGGAATATCAACGTTTGGAAAATCAGCTACCTTATACACCGTTTCAATCCTCTACTTGATGGGGTGTCTATCTCAAATACTGTATCTTTTTAAAAAAACCAAACTCAGCACGAAGATTACTTTTGGATCGTTCTTAAAATGCATCAAGAAGGTTCCGATAACTGCATCAAGCCTAGCAATATTCGTATCGATACCCATCACCGACATTTATTGGGCTAAAACCTTAGGTGAAGGATCGCTTACTTATCTTGCAAACTGCCAACGGATTATCGTTGGTTTAACAGGAATCCTTTCCGCTGGCGTCTCAACATTGATACTAAACAAATTAAGTTCAATGCAAAACGATTCTTGCAAATCAAGACGCCAATTGACTGGTGAGTACATAACCGAGTACAATTTTGCCGCCATTCCGTTGATTCTAATTATCACACTTGTTGCGAACGAGATTGTCGCAATTGTCTTCGAGCGAGGTCAATTTACGACCACCAATAGTGCTGAAATGGCCAAACTCCTAAAAATAATAATCTGGGGAATGCTCCCAATGGGGGCGTCAACAATCCTTTTCAAAGCAATGTACGCTGAAAGCAAAACACCTCAAGCCACGATTGTAAGCCTCGTAGGAATGTTATCATATTTCCTCCTATCTGGAAAACTTACAGCAACCATGGGAATTTTAGGAATTGGATATGCGTACAACATTGTCTGGTGTGGAATATTATTAGCGGCACTATTGATATTAAACCCAATAGAGTCAATCGGCCAGGCTCTTTCCCGGCCCCATTGGTTGACTCCATTTATCACCATATTACCGGCAATAGGAATCTGGAATTTTATCTCTCCTAGAATCGCAATGGCAAACCCACTAGGCCGAGCGGATAAAGCCCTTACTGTCGGATATACGAGTGTTGTCATCTTGGCTACCTTCGCTGGAACATGGTTGCTAAGAAATAAAATTGCATTGGCATTTGACTCGAAGCCGGAGCAAAAATAATCTCATAAGATTTAAAACAAATGAAAGCAGCAATACTGACCAAATTAAATAGTCCACTCGAAGTCCGTGATGTTGATCCAACAGATCTCAAAGTCGGACAGGTACTAGTGAAAGTAATCGTGAGTGGACTTTGTGGCGCACAGCTTCAAGAGATAAAAGGATTCAAGGGTAACCTGAAATTCATTCCCCACTTAATGGGACACGAGGGATGCGGAATCGTTCAGTCAGTCGGCCCCGGTGTCACGAATGTAAAAATTGGAGAAACAGTCGTAATGCATTGGCGAATAGGTCGAGGAATCGAGTCAGATTTTCCACAATATAAATTCGAAGGTCGCAACATTGCTAGCGGCAAAGTGGTCTCATTGGCTGAATTCGCGATTGTTTCCGAAAACAGATTGACCCCAATTCCGGAAACAACATGTCCATACTTCGCGGCCCTATTGGGCTGCGGTATGACAACTGCACTTGGAATAATCAATAATGAAATAGATTTAAAGTTTGGAGAATCCATAGCAATCGTTGGTTGTGGAGGAGTTGGGCTCAATCTAATACAAGCTGCAAAACTTGGAGGAGCTTACCCAGTCATTGGAATCGATGTCAGCGAAACCAAGAAAAAACTATCCATTGATGCAGGAGCAACCTTCTTTGTCGATGCAAAGACAGAAATCTTGGGTACACAACTCCAAAAAATCACGACAAGGGGTAAAGTTGATATTGTGGTAGACACTACAGGAAGTCCTTCTGTCATCCAAGAAATGGTTAATTATCTTTCTGATGTTGGCCGAATTGTTTTAGTGGGACAACCAAACCCTGACCAGCCGATCTTAATTCCCAACGCTGTACAACTTTTTGGGGGACGAGGAAAATCAATTCGAGCAACACAAGGTGGAAAAACCGACCCAACAAGTGATATTCCAAGATACTCAAAACTAAATTCGGCAGGAATACTCAATACTGACAAAATAATAACCCACAAGATGGGCCTTAAAGACATTAACACAGCAATTGAAATTCTTAAAAGTGGTCATGCCGGTAGAATAATGATTGAAATGCAATGATTATGAAATTAGAATCCGCATATCGCTCGATGTATAAAATAAGAAAGTCGGAAGAGGCAATCGCCGACTATTATTTCACTCAAAAAATATTCAGCTTCGTTCATTTTTACGTCGGCCAAGAAGCTGTAGCAGTCGGAGTCTGCCAAAATCTCGAAAAAACTGATCGTGTCTTTGGGAACCACCGTTCACATGGCCATTATTTAGCAAAGGGTGGAAATCTGACGGCAATGTATTCGGAGATGCTGGGAAAAAGTAATGGTTGTTGTAAAGGAAAGGGTGGGTCAATGCATATGCTCGATCGCAGCGTAGGCTTTATGGGGTCCACACCAATTTTGGCAAGCGCGGTTCCAATCGCGGCGGGGAGTGCGCTAAACCAAAAATTAGCCAACTCACCAAATATTACAGCTGTCTTTTTTGGTGATGGCGCTTCAGAAGAAGGAATTGTCTATGAAACTATAAATCTAGCTGCTGTCTGGCAATTACCACTTTTATTCGTTTTAGAGGACAATCTTTATTCAGTCTGCACACCTCATGAAGATCGAAAATCAAAAAATTATAATCTAAAACAAATAATTGAAGGATTTGGTGTAAAATTCCTTGCCGCAAACGGCAACGATTTTGAAGATGTCAACCGCAATGCCAATGCGGCAATTGCTTCGATAAAATCCGGTAATGGGCCTTGTGTCTTATACTGTAGGGCCTTTCGCCACATGGCTCATAGCGCACCAATTCGCGATGACAAAGCTGCCTACAGAAAAATTGATACTCTTGAGGCAAGGAAAGAAGAAGATAGTGTTCAACGCCTTCGCGAGATTTTAATCAAAGAAATTGGTGAAGTTAGAGTATTAAAATTAGAATCAGAAATAAATTCAGAAATCGGAAAATCGTTGGAAGAAGCAATAGCAAGTCCCCAACCCGAGACCGCTGAAATGTATACCAATGTCTATCATGACTAAAACACTTAAATTTACCGAAGCCATTCTTGAGGCAACTGCAGAGTCTCTAGAAAACGACAGTCGCGTATTCGTCCTTGGGCTTGGAGTATCCTATAAAAATGGTGCTGATGGCACGATGGGTGATCTCAAAACCAAATATCCTGACAGAATTTTGGATACACCCGTTTCCGAGGGTGCAACAACAGGTGCTGCTGTTGGATGCGCACTCTCAGGATCGCGTCCAATCATTCACCATGGTCGGGTTGAATTTGCCCTATTTGCCGCAGATCAAATCATAACCCAGGCGGCGAAATGGAACTATATGTTCGGAGGAAACTACAGCGTTCCTATCGTTTTCCGTCTTGCTGTAGGTCGTCAATGGGGAAATGGACCTCAACACACTCAAGCGCTCTATTCTCTTTTTGGAAATATTGTTGGACTAAAAGTTGTCATACCCTCCAGCCCGAAAATGGCAAAAGGACTATTGTTATCTGCTGTTCGAGACAATAGTCCTGTCGTATTCCTCGAGCCACGATGGCTCTACCAGACAAAGGGAATTGTGCCAGAGGCAATTGGTTACATCAATATTGACCGTGCAAGGATAGTGCGAGAGGGAACTGACGTAACGCTGGTGGCCTATGGAGATGGACTTGTTGATTCCTATAAAGCCGCTAAAATCCTAGAAGTCTATGGAATATCAGCCGAGGTGATTGACTTGGTTTCGATTAATCCTATTGATCATGAGACCATTTTGATTTCGTTAGAAAAAACAAATCAGTTAGTTTGCGTTGACACTACAAACAAAGCGTTTTGTGTTGGAAACGAAATCATTGGGAATCTTGTTCAGTTGCGGAGTAAGCCGCTACTTTCTAAACCAATCTCAATATCTTGTCCGAATATCCCATGCCCGACAGCGACAAGTCTAACAGACAATTATTATCCAACGAAGGTCTCAATAGCCAATACAATATTGGCCATGTTCGGCAAACCAGCCATCAATATAAAACTAACATTCGAAGAACTTAATTTGGCCCCAACCGATATTCTTGATATATGAAAAGAGTTCTTGTGATAGGGGAAAGCTGTCGCGATTTATTTGTATACTGTGAATCTCTGCGCTTGGCGCCCGACCTGCCCGTTCCAATTCTACAACCTCGAAAGACGAAGGAGAATCCCGGGATGGCAATGAATGTCTATAGAAACATTATTTCAATTCATAGCAATTGCGAGTATTTCACAAATGAAAATTGGCAAAGCGTAACAAAAACCCGATATGTTCATGAGCGATCTAACCATTTGTTTCTAAGAGTCGACGAAAATGATCGGATCGCTCGAATCAAAATCGATTCTATCAACCTAAATGTTGATTGCGTCGTGATATCTGACTACAACAAGGGCTTTCTCCTCCAAGACGACATCGAGTACATTTGCGAAAGAAACGATTGCGTTTTTCTCGACACCAAGAAACCGCTTGGCAAATGGGCTTCAAAAGCAAAATTCATCAAAATTAACAACTTTGAGTATGGTCGCACGGAAGGCAAAATCGCGAAAGAGCTAGATGAAAAGATTATATGCACCCTAGGCGGCGAAGGTGCCCGACATAAGAATATAATATACCCCGTCGAATGTAAGGATGTGCGCGACACAAGCGGTGCAGGCGATAGCTTCATGGCTGCATTAGTAGTAAAATACATGGAAACCGAATCGATTTCCGAGGGAATAAATTTCGCAAATCAAAAAGCGTCTGAAATTGTGTCCAAGCGTGGTGTTGGAGTGATTTCGTAATAAGTTCGAAAATACAAAGATAAGCAGTAGCACCAACAAAAATGCTATCCGAAGCTGTAACACAACTACTCGCAATAGTACTTGTCCTCCTTTCTTTGTTTCCGACCTACACAACAATAAAATCAAAAAATAGAGACCTTCTAGATCCAAGAATTCTTTTCTCTCTATACATTGGAATGCAATTAGGTCTCTATCCAATGTATGTTGAATTAACAACAGCTGACTACCGATATATTTCTACGGAGGGAGGATATTCGCGGCAATATATAAATCTTGTAATCATCTTTGGTTGTCTCGGACTTTTGCTCTATTACATCGGTTATAGACTAGGGGAAAATTCAAATTTGAAACGCCTAAGTCTCGATTTTTATCCAACTAAAGGAGGTCTAAGAATAACAATTCTCGCAGCAGGACTTATGTCTGCGTATGGTTTCTACTCGACCTTTTTAATAGGAGGATTCCAAAACTACATCGACAACTTTACCGGTTACCGATATGGTTTCGAGGAAAGAAACGCCTCACTAGCATTTCTATGCACAAATCTCCTGATCACAATTGGCATCTTAATTGTCAACGCGCAAATAAAAAACAAAAGACACAACATTACAGCCTATATAGTGCCATTTGCATTTTTCTTGGTTTCTATTTGTGCGGGAGTGCTGAGCGGATTTCGATCGGTATTGTTGCCAATGCTTCTTTCACTCGTAGCGTTGTATCATTATAAATATCGTAGAATAAAAACTCTACAGTTTCTGGGAGGTACTTTAATCCTCTACCTAGCAAGTTCACTTTATGGAATTTATCGGCTCGACTTTGAAACAAGTGGATCAGTTGGTGACGCAATCACTCAAAGCGATTCTACGGGACTCATTCAACGATCTGCAGCTTTGGATGTATCCGCGTTACTCGTAGAAAAGTCAGAATCGAATTCATTTGAGCATCCTGGCGTTCTCCCTGGACTATACGAAGCGTTGACAATGATCCTCCCACGCAAAGTTTGGACCGACAAGCCAATACCTCAAGGAGTTCTTTTCACTGAGGTGATTCTAAATCAACCAAATGGAGGCGTTTCAATGTCGATAATCGGATACCTATTTTACCAAGGTGGAATTGTTCAAATATTTCTTGGGATGTTTATTTTTGGTATTGGATCCGGATTTGTTCACAAAACATTTTTAATAAATCGAGGAAATTTAGCGATCGAGACACTATATATCTCTTTATACGGAGTATACCCTAAATTCGCAGAGGCGCCGCAGGAAACCTTGAATTTTTCGATAACAGCTGGAACTTGTGCGATACTGGCAATTTTAATCTGTTCCTCAGTGAATAGGCGGTTTGATTTAGTCGTAAAAACCCAAAACAAGCAGTAGAAATCAAACGCAGTAGAAATCTAATGCAGTAGAAATCAAACGCAGTAGAAATCTAATGCAGTAGAAATCTAATGCATTTCCAACTAGTCTAAACTAGAGAGAGTGATCCGTTTCAAAACGGATATTGTCAACTGGGAACCACCTCCATTCCGAATGGGTTTCGATTGAGTGACCACAGCGTTTTTGGAATATCGGTCAACTTTTATCATCCAACCGAAACATTACTAAGAACTAATCAATAGGTGGTTGAAATGGATCCACGATTCTCGGTTTACCTATTATCGCAACTACTCTAATACTCCGATATGACGGTTGCAGAGGAAGCGTTTGCTTGAACCAGAAGCCAGTCCGGGATGAGGGAACGGACGCGGCGTGGGTCCGACCACCAGGTCTGCAGCCATGACACGATACGCTCCCGCTGTTCGGTGAGGCTGGCGAACACCCGGTTACAAAGACTGTCCTTGAGCTGGTCCCATCGCCCTTCCA
>Ga0194129_10007658_pt1 | contig 12771 bp, 11 predicted proteins | sample TA2KigCa35mmetaG_FD_150862 | JGI IMG/M metagenome (GOLD analysis project Ga0194129, IMG submission 150862) | Freshwater microbial communities from Lake Tanganyika, Tanzania - TA2015038 Kigoma Deep Cast 35m | ecosystem: Environmental > Aquatic > Freshwater > Lake | place: Tanzania: Lake... | reverse complement strand
CCTTCCTGGATCATCCTGATGTGGAACCCACGAACAACGCCGCAGAACGGGCGCTCAGACCAGCGGTGATCCACCGCAAGCTGAGCTATGGAGTTCAATCTCAAAGGGGTGCGCTCTGTCAAAGTCGACTTCTCACGGTGACGACGACCCTCAAACAGCAGGGACGAGACGTGATGGCGTTTCTGGTGGAGGCATGGGAAGCCCACAAGAATGGTCTGCCCGCACCCAGCCTGCTCCCCCATCGCGACTGAGCTCGCCAAGCGTTCAAAGCGGTAGCCCGTGGGGGGCGGGTAACGACCGCTTGGTCATGGATCCGTGGGTGGCTTGGGGTGCTCAGAGAGGCTGATACCCCCCTGAACGCTTACCCTTGAAGTAAAGCTCATTAGTCGCGAGAGAGACCAGATCAAGCTTGGGGTTGGCTACAACTCCTTCGTTGTCTCTGTTCTCGCTCACCGGCGGTGATCGGCAACCGCAGAGCGGCCCGTTCCAAAATGCTGCTGGTCAGTTCTTTCCCGGCCCGTGACCGCACGCCGGAGATCAACGGCTACATCATGCGTTTTCAGCGCCGCTTTGGCTACAGCCCCAGTGCCCTGTCGATCAGCACACGCCAGGCGCTGGAACTGCTCGATCAGGCCCTGGAAAGCGGCGCCAACCGCCCCGATGAGGTGAAGCGCTTTTTGCTCTCGCGTCCTCAGCTTCAGACCAGCCTTGGCCCCGTGGGGTTTGATGCCTATGGGGATCACAAGGCAACCTTCCACATCATTCCCGCCGAAATGGAAAAAACCTGAAGCACCTCGCCAGGCGCTTCAGGCAGGACTGGGATTGCAAATGCAGATTAAAGAATGATATTTGCCGCAGAAATAGACGCAAGACCATTCAGCTGTATCTCCAACTCCGAGGTGGACATATTTGCATCCATGTTTCCATACAGGAACAGATTACCTCCACTCACCTGGAAGCGTAGTTGACCCACATTTGTAAATGTGGCACTGCTACCAAGGAAGCCGAAGGCCTGATCCAGGCGCATGAATGGATTGGCATCGATCGCGCTCAGGTCCAGCTTGTCCAGACCAAGCTGGAAGTCAGTGATCGTATCTCGATTGGACACGCCGGCTGCCGATTCCGCCGCACTAGTGTATCTAAATACATCATTCCCCAGGCCTCCGGCTAGCGTATCACTTCCAAGTCCACCAGTGAGCGTATCCGCTGAAGAGCCAATCTCAATAATACCTCTCTGCAACTTGCCAAAATCAGGGCGATCATTCCACCTCCCGGCACTACCAAAATTGAACTCCGCGTAGTCTTCATTGCCAGCGTTATTGGGCTCGCCTGGGAACCAGTTGGTATAGGTGACAGCCTCTCCGTTTGCCCATGCAAATGCGCCCTCTGTGACTTGATCTGTCAAGCCAATCCATAGGCTTTCTGATCCGCCAAAGGTGTTCACCAGGAATTGATTTTCGGCGGCATCATTCACGGCAACAAGATTGCCACCCAGGCTAACGGCTTGGGCCTGGGCCTGGGTCCAGCTCCCCGCATTGCTCAGGGTGTAAAACTTATTGTTATAAGAGAAGATGGGTGTTGTAATCGAACTGGTGAGATCACCAAAGATCGTGTCGTTGCCGCCGCCGCCGTTGAGATTATCGTTACCGCTACCACCCACCAGCCTATTGTTGCCAGCATCGCCAACAATAGTATCGTTATTAACAGTACCAATCACATTGGCAAAGTTGGTCACGCCAAAGTTCAGGGTTGGGAATGTGCTTACGCCGGTTTTCACCTCTAGAGATTTATTGCCTAAGTCGACATTAATTGTCGCTGTGCCCGTGGCCGTCGAGGCATCAATGACGTTGGCTTGACCTGTCGCGCCGACAATTTGCTCAATGCTCACAAGCTGGTCTGTTCCCGCCGATCCTTTGCTCACAACCCCTGTAGGTCTCAGGGTAATCGCCTGACCGATGCCACTGTAATCAGCGGTATCCTGGCCAATGCCGCCATTGATCGTATCGTTGCCAGTGCTCCCGGTGATGGTGTCATTGGCACTGCCAATCTCGATAATACCCCTCTGCAACTTGCCAACATCAGGGCGATCATTCCACCTCCCGGCACTACCAAAATTGAATTCCGCGTAGTCTTCATTGCCAGCGTTATTGGGTTCACCTGGGAACCAGTTGGTATAGGTGACAGCCTCTCCGTTTGCCCATGTGAATGCACCCTCTGTGACTTGATCTGTCAAGCCAATCCATAGGCTTTCTGATCCGCCAAAGGTGTTCACCAGGAATTGATTTTCGGCGGCATCATTCACGGTAACAAGATTGCCACCCAGGCTAACGGCTTGGGCCTGGGCCTGGGTCCAGCTCCCCGCATTGCTCAGGGTGTAAAACTTGTTGTTATAGGAGAAGATAGGATTGGAGAATGCAATATTCACGTCACCAAAGATCTGGTCATTGCCTCCTCCACCATTCAGGAGGTCATTGCCACCGCTTCCGATTAGAACATCATCTCCATCCAGCCCCATCAGCACGTCGTCCGTCAAAAATCCGCGCAAAACATCCCTAGAGGACGTTCCTGTGATGTTAGCCATGTTGGTGTTGTTTTGAGAGTGGTAAATCACGAATGCGTCAGATTTCCTTCGCGCCTGCAGTGTCTTTTCCTTGCGCCGCCGCCCCTGTCAGCCACCTGACAAATGGCTGACAATTTGCCGACATGAATGACCGAGACAAGTCCGAAACCCTTGCGACAGCCAAGGTCTCAAGTCATTAGAAGGGTGGGAAGCCATGAGGACCTGGGGGCATGAAACCTCGCCAATCCCCTGGAAACCCCAGGCCCTCCGCCTCACGGCCTAGCGCCACGTCCTGGTGCGTCTTGCCCGCCACTGGCGGCTCCAACAGCGCGACGCTGTCATCGTTGGCCGCCCGGGGACGCGGCCCCGCCTGGCGCATCACCACCTGCTGATCGCGAAGCCGCACCATCCCGCTCTGACCCCCCAGGGCCGACGCCTCTGATGACTCACCCTGTCGCTCAGTTGCCAAGTGGCTCAGTTGTCGTGTCGCCGCTGGCTCCGTTTTCGATATCTCTGACAACGCCCCTGCGACAGTGAAGTCCTTCGCCTTCGCCGCCACGATCGCTCTCCACCCCGACCCTCCCGCGCGCTCCCGTCTCACCCCGGCCCGGGCCCCGACCGGGGAGCAAAAGCCCTCAGAGCACCCCCCCGAGGCAACCCCCGAGGCAACCCCTGAGGCAACCCCGGCGGACCCTCCTGAGGAAGCCCTCCGCCAGGGCCGCTGGGTGAAATGGATCGGCGGCGCCAGCAACCAAGACCTGCAGGCGATCGAAGACCTGGCGGGGATCTACAGCCTGGCGGGGGTGCACTGCCTGGATGTGGCGGCGGACGGGGCGGTGGTGGCGGCGGCTCGGCGCGGGATGGCCTGGGCCGAGGCCCGCGGCGCCCGGAGGCCTTGGTTGATGGTGAGCCTCAGCGATGGGGACGACCCCCACTTCCGCAAAGCCTGGTTTGATCCAAGCCGCTGTCCCCCCGACTGCCCCCGGCCCTGCGAGCGGGTCTGCCCCGCCCTGGCCATCGGCGTCGCCGCCGGGGTGGTGGCGGACCGCTGCTACGGCTGCGGGCGCTGCCTGCCGGCCTGCCCCGCGGGCCTGATCGAGGAGCGGCAAACCTTCCTGGCTCCGGACGCGGTGAGCGCCCTGCTGGCGGCGCTGCGGCCCGACGCCATCGAGCTCCACACCCAGCTCGGCCGCGGGGAGGCCTTCGCCGCCCGCTTGGAGCAGATTCACGCCGCCGGCCTCCCCCTGCGGCGCCTGGCGGTGAGCTGCGGCTTGGAAGGCCAGCCGGCCCGGGGCGATCGCCATGACGCCGCGACCCTGGCCAGCGAGCTCTGGCAACGCTTCCGCCTGCTGCGGACCCTGGGGCTGCGACCGCTCTGGCAGCTGGATGGTCGGCCGATGAGCGGCGATGTGGGCGCGGGAACGGCCCGGGCCGCCGTGCGCCTGCTGGAGGCCGTGGGTCCCCTGGCGCCCCCCGGCCCCCTGCAGCTGGCGGGCGGCACCAACGGCCAGAGCCTGCCCCTGGTGGAGGCGCTGCCGCGAACAGCGCCCGCCGTGGCCGGGGTGGCCTTCGGCAGCGTGGCCCGCCATCACCTGCAACCCCTCCTGCTCCAGGCCCAGGCCCGGGGCGAGCGCCTGCTCGACCGGGCGGATCTGCTCCCGTCCGCCCTCGCCCTGGCTTCCGCCCTTGTGGGGCCCTGGCGGGAGCGGCGCCGGGCCGAGGCCCGCCAACCCCCGCGAGACGGCTAGAAAGAGGGGGCGTGTCCGCTCAGCCGCCCTGCACAGCGCTCCCCCCGGTCCCGATCCCTCCCTCGTCTCCACCCAGCGGATCACCGACGACCTTGACCGCCTCCTGGACGTGCTTCCCGAGCGCGTGCGCGCCGATCTGGCCGCACCGGTGCGCCGGGAGCACCTCTTGGAGGTGGTGCTTGATCTGGGCCGCCTTCCGGAGGCCCGCTACCCCGGCAGGGCGATCGCCCTGGGGGAGACGCCGATCGAGCGGCAGGACCTGGCGGCCGTGCTGCAGCGGATCGGCCGCTTCGGGGAGGACAACCGGGCCGGCATCGAGCGCACCCTCCATCGCATCAGCGCCATCCGCAACCGCACCGGCGAGGTGGTGGGGCTGACCTGTCGGGTGGGGCGAGCGGTGTTCGGCACCGTGACGATGGTGCGCGATCTGCTGGACAGCAGCCAGTCGCTGCTGTTGATGGGGCGCCCCGGGGTGGGCAAGACCACGGCCCTGCGGGAGATCGCCCGAGTGCTGGCCGATGACCTGCTGCGGCGCGTGGTGGTGATCGACACCAGCAACGAGATCGCCGGCGACGGCGACATCCCCCATCCCGCCATCGGGCGAGCGCGACGCATGCAGGTGGCGCGGCCGGAACTGCAGCACCACGTGATGATCGAAGCCGTGGAAAACCACATGCCGGAAGTGATCGTGATCGATGAGATCGGCACGGAGCTGGAGGCGCAGGCGGCGCGCACCATCGCCGAACGGGGCGTGATGCTCGTGGCCACAGCCCACGGCAACGAGCTGGCCAATCTGATCAAAAACCCCACCCTCAGCGATCTGGTGGGGGGGATCCAGTCGGTGACGCTGGGGGACGAGGAGGCCCGCCGGCGGCACAGCCAGAAGACCGTGCTGGAGCGGGCCGCCGATCCCACCTTCCCCCTGGCGGTGGAGATGCACAGCCGCCATCGCTGGCTGGTGCACCGCGATGTGGCCAACACCGTCGATCTGTTGCTGCGCGGGCAGGGCGGTCGCCCCCAGATCCGGGAGGTGGGCGCCGACGGCCAGGTGCAGATCCGCGAGGCGCCGCCCCCCAGCCGCGTCAATCCGCTCGCCTCCCGGTCGGAAACCCCGCGGGACAACGAGCCGCGCCGGCCCCTTCAGGCCCGCGGCCTGGCCCCCAAACCCCTGCCCGATCCCTTGGCCCCGTCCCCCCACCACCCGCAGGTGGCCGCGCTGTCGCCGCTGCGACTCTGCGGGGTGGGAGTGAGCGCCGGGCAGTTGGAGGAGGCCGCCCGGGCGGGCCATCTGACCGTGGAGGTGGTGCCCGAGCTGGAGAAGGCGGACGCTGTGTTGAGCGTGCGGGGCCAGCTGGGGCAGGACCCCGCCATCCGCCGCCAGGCCCAGGCCCTCGGCCTGCCGATCCTGGTGATCAAAACCGACAACCCGCACCAGCTGCGGCGCGCCATGGAGCGGCTGGTGGCCCGCCGCGCCGAGGAGGGCGGCACGGGCGGAGGACGCCCGGGGCCCGAGCTGCCGCGACGGCTGGATGACAGCCACGCCGCCATGGAGGAGTGCCGCCTGGCGGTGGAGCAGGTGGTGCTGCCCCAGGGACGACCGGTGGAGCTGCTGCCCCGCAGCGAGCGGGTACGGGCGATGCAGGCCGAGCTGGTGAGCCGCTACCGGCTCCGCAGCGCGGTGTTCGGCCAGGGGGAGGAGCAGCGGCTGCGGGTGTTTCCGGCGTGAGAGCCCCCGGGGCGGGCCAGCGCCAGAGGCGGGGGGGGGTGAGTTGACGAAGCGCCTGCCGCTGTGGGTTACTGGCTGAAGGTTGCGCCACCGCCCCGGCGGAGGTGAGTCAGCCCCTGCTGATGAAGGCTTCCAGCCTGCTCAGCGAATCGATGGGCCGTCGCCAAGCGGTAAGGCAGCGGGTTTTGGTCCCGCCATTCCTAGGTTCGAATCCTAGCGGCCCAGTTCCATACCTTTTCCTGCGGGTGCCGCTGTCCCCCCTGCTGGTCTTTGATTTTGACGGCGTGTTGGTGGATGGCATGCCGGAGTATTGGTGGTCGGCGCGCCGCGCGGCCCTGCGTCTGGAGCGGGACGCGGCAGTGGGCCAGCCCCCCCTGGATCTGCCGGAGGAGGCCCCTCACGCCTTCACCCGCCTGCGCCCCCTGATCCACAAGGGTTGGGAGATGGTGCTGATGGCCGCCGAGCTCGGCCGGGCCGACACCGACGTGGGGTCCATCCTCCAGGACTACCCCCGGGCGCTGGCCGCCGCCGAGGCCCGCTGGGGCTGGCCTCCCGAGGCGGTGCAGGGGCTTCTGGAGGCGGTGCGACGGGAGGCGCTGCAGAGCGATCGCGCGGCCTGGCTGGCGCGCCATCGCTTCTATCCGGGGGTGATCGAGCGCCTGCGGCGGCTGGAGGCTGAGGGAGCGCCCTGGGCGGTGCTCACAACCAAGGGGGGGGCCTTCACCGCCGAGCTGCTCGCCGCCGCCGACCTCCGGCCGGCGGCATTGCATGGCCACGAGGCGGGGGCCAAGCCGGAAGTGTTGGCGCGGCTGCTGCGGCAGCCGCCCGGACCGGATCCGGAACCGCGCCCGGTGTGGTTCGTGGAGGATCGGCGGCCCACCCTGGAGCTGGTGCGCCGGACGCCGGGGCTGGAGGCGGTGCGTTGCCTGCTGGCGGCCTGGGGCTATCTGGCCCCCGGCGATGGCGAAGGACTGGCGGAACGGGGGATCGACTGGCTGACAGCCGAGGGGTTCGCGGCCCCCTTGGCAGAATGGGCGCAAACCCCTAAGGTACAGACGTACTAAGGATCAACAGCACGCGGCCTTCCCCGGGCTTTCCCCTCCCCCTGAGACGCTCGGCGATTTCGGTGGCACTGACCTCCATGAGACCGCACCATGGCCCGGGGCGACGGCCTCCCGGCCGCCACCGCTCCTCCCTCCGCTTCGAGCCCGTTCCAGGCCTCCGAGCGAATCGTCCACCGCCATCGCGGCCTTTCTCCATCGTTCCCTCCATCCATGCCAGCTGACACCAAGGCCGCTTCCAGCAACGGTTCCGGTTCCTCCTCCGCCGCCACCTCCTCCTCCTCCCCTGCCTCCCCCGCCCCCAATCCGGAACGGGACAAGGCGCTGGGTCTGGTGCTGAACCAGATCGAGCGCAACTTCGGCAAGGGGTCGATCATGCGACTGGGGGATGCGTCCCGCATGCGCGTCGAGACCATCTCCACCGGCGCCCTCACCCTCGATCTGGCCCTGGGTGGCGGCTATCCCAAGGGACGGGTGGTGGAGGTGTATGGCCCGGAAAGCTCGGGAAAAACCACCCTCACCCTGCATGCCATCGCCGAGGTGCAACGACGCGGGGGCGTGGCCGCCTTCGTGGATGCGGAGCATGCCCTGGATCCGGTCTATGCGGCGGCCCTGGGGGTGGACATCGAAAACCTGCTCGTCTCTCAGCCCGACACGGGCGAAATGGCCCTGGAGATCGTGGACCAGCTGGTGCGTTCCGGCGCCGTTGACATCGTGGTGGTCGACTCTGTCGCCGCCCTCACCCCCCGAGCGGAAATCGAGGGGGAGATGGGCGATCTGGCCGTCGGCAGCCAGGCCCGCCTGATGAGCCAGGCGATGCGCAAGATCACCGGCAACATCGGCAAATCGGGCTGCACGGTGATCTTCCTCAACCAGCTGCGGCAGAAGATCGGCGTCACCTATGGCAATCCGGAGACCACCACGGGGGGGAACGCGTTGAAGTTCTACGCCTCCGTGCGTCTGGACATCCGCCGCATCCAAACCCTCAAGCGCGGCACGGAGGAATACGGGATCCGGGCCAAGGTGAAAGTGGCCAAAAACAAGGTGGCGCCACCCTTCCGCATCGCTGAATTCGACATCCTCTTCGGGCGGGGCATCAGCACGGTGGGCTGCCTGCTCGACCTGGCGGAGGAAACCGGTGTGGTGACCCGCAAGGGGGCCTGGTACAGCTACGACGGGGACAACATCGGCCAGGGTCGCGACAACACCATCGCCTGGTTGGAGCAAAACCCGACCCAGCAGGCCACGATCGAGCAACTCACCCGCCGCCAGCTGACGGAAGGGTCGGAGGTGACGGCTAACTCGATGCGGCCCCTGGCCGCCGCTGCCGCCGCCAAAGCTGCCGCCGGGGGCTCCAGTCCCGCCGCAGCGGCCGCCGACAGCGTCGAGCGTGAAGAAGTGGCCTCCAGCTGACCAGCTGACCAGCGCGCTGAACCGTCGGCTTTCGGCTGAAGCGTCTGAACAGCACAAGGGCCCGGTCATGGCCTGACCGGGCCCTTTGCGCCGAGGCGGGAACACTCCGCGCTGAGCTCCACTCCGAACGTCAAGGACAGAGCACGGAACTGCGCCCTCAGGACTCAGCGGGGGGCTTTCACGACGGCGGCGGCGGCGGCGGGCAGCTGCTCGGGAGTGGGGGTGGCGCCGATCACCGCCTGTTGCAGCTGCTGGGCGACCCGATTCAGTTCCTGGATGGCATCGGCGCCTTCCAGCTTGAGGAGTTCCATGCCGTTGCGGGATTCCACCCAGGTGATGCCGTAGTCGGAGACGAGGAAGCGAACGACGTGGCCCTCGCCAAGATCCGCCACGAAAGAGACACCCGATCGGCTTTGGCCTTCACCGCAGGTGTAGCAGCTGGCGACCTGACCCCGATCCCGCAGGCAGCAAGCCAGGGCCTGGAGGCTGAGTTCGAGGTCGCGAACGACGGAGCGGTACTGCTCCGCCAAACGGGCAAACATGACAGATCGGATTATGTGCCCCGAATCCTAAGGTTTTCTTCCGATTTCGGCGAACCGCAGCGGGCGGGTGCCGGAATCGACACCCAGTGAGGCATTGCGGCCTCAGCCGTCGGCGAGGGTCCACCAGCCCAGGGCAGGGCCCAGGAAGCGGACGGTGACCCAGAAGAACACCAGCGCGCCGATGCCGATCCAGGCGCCCCGGGTGGAGACGGCGACGAAGCGATCGGCTTGCTCACGGGTGAGGGGCAGCCAGGACACCAGACGGGGAGAGGCTTTGGCGTTGGCGGACTTGGCCTTGGCGCCCTTGGCGTTGGCGAGCGTGGCGCCGGCTTTCTTGTCGCTGGCCTTTTTCTCGCTGGGTTTCTTCTCGCGGGGGGGCAACCCCTGGGCAGCGCGGCGCTTGGCTTCTCCCATCGGAACAGCACACCTGTTCAGACACTAAAGCCCGCCCGCGGCGGGTTGGCGGCTCGTCAGTCGGGCAGGAGGCGGGTGAGGGGGACGGTGGGCTCCATCGCCCGGAACACCTGGCGGCCCCAGGAGCGGGCCCGCAGGCGACCATCCAGCACAGCGAGGCGTCCGCCGCCCCGGCGCAGGCAGGCCAGCCCCCGGCGCAGGCGCTGAAGGGCCGTGGGCAGGAGCAGGTCGCGGAACCAGTCACGGCCCTGCTGGCGCAGGCGGGCCACCCGGGCCGCCGTGAGGGGATCGTCCAGGGCGGGGAGGGGGAGGAGCGCCACGATCACCTGGCACGGGAGGGGAAGGCGCGGCTGCTGATCGAGCCACCAGCTCCAGGAGGCGCAAAGCACGCCATTGCTCTCCGGCGCCATGCAGTGCTCGGTGACCCGCGAGCCGAACTCCGCTGCCAACGCGCTGGCCAGCCCCGCCCGCAGCCCGCGATCATCCACCAGGATCACGGTGAGGCCGGCCTGGCCAAGCACCAGGCGGCGGCAGTGGTCGAGGAGGTGTTCGGCGAAGGCAGGGCTGTTGGGCAGGGGCTGGCGCATCGGGGCGTAGAGGGGGAGGGGATCGGCGAGGGGCGGATCGTCGAGCTCCACCACCACCTGGGGCGTCCAGCCCGCAGGGAGCGCGCGCCCCGGCTCGCACGCGGCGCCACCCGCCACCTCGCCGAGCAGCACCGTGCCGCGTCCGGCGAAGAGCGCGGCGAGCTCCTGGAAGGGATCCAGGGGCTGGCGATGCCACTCCCACTGGAGCAGCTTGGGATTGACCCGTGCCCAGCCGGTCCAGGCCGGCGCGGGGGTGCTCCGCCAACGGTCCCAGGGGGCGGGCAGGGGCCGCAGAACCGCCAGCAGATCGCGCAGGGGCACCTCCTCGGGGCTGTCGATGGCGACGAGCTGATGGGCCTGGCGGGGCTGGCTGAAGACGCGCCGGCTGAGGCGCTCATGGAGGGCGAGCAGGGCCTCTTCTGCAGCGGGGAAGCCACGCCGCAGGCCATCCCAATCGCCCGGCCGCACGACGACATTCAAGGCCTCGCCCAGCTCCGCCTCAATCCGCTCCGCCTCGGGGATGACGAGCTGGCGGTCGCCCAGCCGTCCCTGGTGCCAGGCCTCCACCAGCTGCTGCGGACTGAGCAGCCAGAGCCGCGCCTCCGGCGGGGCGGTGGCCCCCTCCCAGCAGGGCAGCCGCAGGCCAACGGCCCGCAGGCGGGGCCATTCCACCTGGAGCAGCCGCTGGCGCATGGACTCGCTGGCCACCAGGGCCACTGGCGTTTCGCTGAGGGCGAGGGGCACGAGCACGCTCGGCCACCAGGTGGCCTCCATGCCGGGCGTGAGCGCCACCAGGGTGTGATCGCCGCGCCGCAGGCTGCGGCCCACCAGACGGCTGAGGGTGAGGTGATGGGGCCAACGGGGCTCCCCCTCGGCGCGCAGCAGCGCCTTGAGATGAAGGTGGGCCGAGGCTTCCAGCATCGGCGGATCGTAGGCAGACGGCCGAACCCGATTGGCCGCCGAGGCGACAGCGGCGAGCGGGGACGGGGACGGGGACGACAGGCGGGGGCGGGGGCGAGCGGGGGCGGAGCTGGCGCGAAGGGCTGTGGAAAGCTGGAGGGAGTCCGCGCCCGCTGGAACCATGGCTGCCCTCTGGCGGGATCGCCCGGTCGGTCTGGTGGGGATGGGGCTGATCGGCGGCTCCCTCGGACTCGACCTGCAGGCCGCTGGCGCGGAGGTGCGGGCCTGGGTGCATCGGCCGCAGACGGCGGAGCGGGCGCGGGCGCGGGGCCTGGCCCAACGGGTGAGCACGGAGCCGGAGGTGTTGCGGGACTGCGGGCTGGTGGTGCTGGCGCTGCCGCTGGATCAGCTGCTGACGCCCGCGCCGGAGCTGCTGGGGGCGTTGCCCGCTGAGGCGGTGGTGACGGATGTGGGGTCGGTGAAGGCGCCGGTGGTTGCGGTGTGGACGCCGCTGGTGAAGGGATTTGTGGGGGGGCATCCGATGGCGGGCACCGCTCGGGCGGGCGTGGAGGCGGGCGAGGCGGGGTTGTTCCAGGGGCGCCCCTGGGTGATGACGCCGACGCCAGCGACGGACCCGGCGGCGGTGGAGGCGGTGTGGCAGCTGGCGGAGGCGATGGGCAGCCGGCCGCTGCGCTGCGACGCCGCCGCTCACGACCGGGCCGTGGCCCTGATCTCCCATCTGCCGGTGGTGGTGAGCGCGGCCCTGATCGCCGCCGCCGCAGGGGAGGGGGGCGGTGCTGTGGCCGGGGACGCGGAAGCGGCCGGGGAGGGAGCGGGAGAGACGGGGGAGCTGGCGCGGGCGCTGGCCTCCAGCGGCTTCGCGGACACCAGCCGGGTGGGCGGCGGCAATCCCGAGCTGGGCACCCTGATGTGCCAGGGCAACCGGGAGGCCGTGCTCGCCGCCCTGCACCGCTACCAGCGGGAGCTGGCGACGCTGACGGCGGCGATCACGGCGGGGGATTGGCCAGACCTGCGGCGGAGGCTGGAGCGCTGCCAGGCGGTCCGGCCGGAGTTTCTCTGAGGGCCGCGACGGCGGGGACCTCGGGTGGCCGCGACGGTGGGGGTCAGGGTTTCGGGCGGGGCTGGGCCAGGGCGTCGGCATCGGCCACGGTGGCCCGCCGGGTGCGCTGCTCGAAGAGACAGAGCTCGCGGCCCAACTGGCCCCGCGGGGCGGGCTGCGCCCAGCGCCCCTCCAGGAGAAGGGCGGAGATGAGAAGGGTGCCGCCGTCGGGGGTGCGATCGGCCACCGGCACATCGACCCGCTCGCCCAACACCCGAGGCTGGCGCAGACGACTCGCCTGAAGGCAGGCGGCGCGCACCTCCCGGTCGTAGTCGCGCCAGGCGGCGGGGCTGGAGGCCAGGGCCGGCGGCAACGCCAGACCCAGGAGCAGCAGCACCCCGCCCGCCCGCGCCAGGCCCCCTCGCCGCGCGGGGGTTGCCGACGACAAAGCGGCCGCGTCCCCGAGAGACGGGCAACCCTGTGGAGCGGAGGCTCCAGGGGGCGGCGGGGATGGAGCGCGGTCCTGCGACATGGGCTGCGGGGGTGGCGATGGCTTTGTCTTAGCGCCTCGCCCCGCCACGGCCCGCCCGACTGCGGGTCCCGACTGCGGGGACCCAGCCTCGCGATCAGCCGGCCAGACAGCAGGCCCAACAGCTATCGGCGAGACTGGCTCCTCCCTTCACGCCCCGCGGGCCTTCCCTCCGCCCGTCCCCCCGCCCGTTCCTCCCCCCGTCCCCTCGCCCATGGCTGCCAGCGGCAT
>Ga0194129_10007657_pt1 | contig 12773 bp, 14 predicted proteins | sample TA2KigCa35mmetaG_FD_150862 | JGI IMG/M metagenome (GOLD analysis project Ga0194129, IMG submission 150862) | Freshwater microbial communities from Lake Tanganyika, Tanzania - TA2015038 Kigoma Deep Cast 35m | ecosystem: Environmental > Aquatic > Freshwater > Lake | place: Tanzania: Lake... | reverse complement strand
CGACAGATTCAGCAGCGAGCAGTTGGGGGCAGGCCACTGCAGCCTGGCCTTCCGCCTGCGCTATCGCGACCCTTCACGCACCCTCACCGATGCCGATGTCGACTCGGCCCACGCCAAGGTGCGGGGCGCGGTGAGCGCCCGCAGCGATCTGCAACTCAGGAGCTGAGCACCGCCATGCACTCGACGTGGCTGGTGTTGGGGAAAAAATCGATCGGTTGAACCCGTTGCAGCGCGTAGGGTCCTGCCAGCAACGCGCCCAGGTCTCGGGCCAGGGTGGCCGGATCACAACTGAGATAGAGCAGCCGCGAGACCGGCCGCTGGATCAGAGCCTCCCGCACGGCGGCCTCCAGCCCTTTGCGGGGAGGGTCGACCAGAACCGCATCGACCTGGGGCAAGAGTGCTTCCAGGTGTTCGGCCACGGGCCCCTCCTGGAAACTGGCCCTTGCACTCAGGTTGTTGAGCTGGGCATTGCAGCGGGCCAAGCTCACGGCAGCACTCTGCAGCTCCAGGCCGATCACCTGGTGACCGGCGGCAGCCAAGGGCAGCGAAAAAGCGCCGACACCGCAGTAGGCATCCACCAGGGTTGCGGCACCTGGCTGCAGGGCCTCCAGCAGCAGCGGAACGACCCGTTCCGCCTGGGGAGTGTTCACCTGGAAGAAGGAGTCACATCCCAGTTGAAACTGCAGGTTGCAGAACCGTTCACTCAGCCACTCGCGACCGGCCAAGGGGCGTGTGTGTGCCCCAAACAGGGTGTTGGTCGGCTTCGGTTGCAGGTTCAGCACCACACCCACCACCGCAGGCCAGCGTTCCAGCCAGTGGTGGGCCAGCTCGGGCAGACCATCGAAGCGGTCGTGACTGGCAATCAGGGTGATCAGAATCTCGCCACTGTGATGGCCGATGCGCAGGGCCAGGTGGCGCAGACCGCCTTCGCCGCTGAGGTGGCGGTCGACCGGCCAATCGGCCTGCTCGAGATCGCGCTTGATCGGTTCGATCAATGCATCCAGCCGCGGATCGAGAACCGGGCATCGGTTCATGTTGACGATCTGATGGCTGCCCCGGCGGTAAAAACCCGCACGCAACAGGCCGTCTGCGGTGCGCTCGAGCGGGATCACCGCGCGGTTGCGGTAGCCCAGCTCTGAAGCAGCGGCGAGAATCGCATCGGGGCTCGACCTGATCGTGCCGATGCGGCCAAGGGCCTGCACGACCATGTCGTGCTTGCTGGCGAGCTGGCCCTGATGGTCGAGGTGCTGCAGGGCACAGCCGCCACAGTGGTCGGCCAGGATGCAGGGCGGCCGTCGGCGATGGTCGTTGTCGCTGAGACGCTGCTCACACTGGCCGATCAGGTGGCGTCGCGCTCGGTGCACAATGCGCACGCGGGCCCGCTCACCGGGGAGTAGGTCGGGGACGAACACCACCTGTCCGTCACTCAGCCTCCCCACGCCCTGGCCGTCATGGCTGAGGCCGGTGATGGTCACGTCGCAGGTCTGCTCCACCGCTCAGCGCAGCGTTCCAACCTCCATTCAAGACCGTGGCTGGCCGGGGCTCCGCCGGAGTGGGCTCATGCAAAGGGGCGTTACACCCTGGTGCGATCGAGGCAAGGCTTCGATCCGGCATGACTAAAGTTGTGACGCTTGACCTGTGCGCCATGAGCGTCGTTCGCGATCTGATTCTCCAGGCAGACGATGAGCTGCGCTACCCCTCGGGCGGAGAGCTGCGGTCGATGGTCGACTTTCTGTCGGGTGGCGCGCAACGCCTGTCGGTGGTCAAGGTCCTCAGCGAGAGTGAAAAGAAGATCGTTGACGAAGCCGCCAAACAGCTGTTTGCGCGCAAGCCCGACTACGTGTCCCCAGGTGGTAACGCCTACGGCCAGAAGCAACGGGCCCAGTGCCTGCGCGATTTCAGTTGGTACCTTCGCCTGGTGACCTACGGGGTGTTGGCTGGCAGCACCGAGATGATCCAGAACATCGGCCTGGTCGGCGCCCGTGAGATGTACAACAGTCTGGGCGTGCCGATGCCGGGCATGGTCGAATCCATGCGCTGCCTGAAGGAAGCGGCTCTGGCGCTGCTCAATGCCCAGGATGCCGCCATCGCCAGCCCCTACTTTGACTACCTGATCCAGGGGATGCAGACCAGCACCTGATCGCAGTCGAACGCGATCAAGAGCTTCAAACCATCCGCTCGGGCCCAGCTGAGCTTGGTCATGGTGCTCGATCTATGCACGAAGCTTGCGGTCCGGTGGGTGGCCGTTGACACGCCCACCGGCCAGGAGTCCTTGTCACCTGGGTGAACGGAGGTTCCAGCATCAAGCCATCGCAACAAGCTTGCCGCGAAAGGCAACATCCACGACAAGCGCCAGGTGAATGCGCCTTTTGTCTCAAATCAGTCTTGCTTTAAGTCTTGAATTAAGTCTAATAATAGATTTAAGCGATCAATGCAGTGCCCTTTGGGTTTCGTTAGGTCATGTTGTCAACATGCCTGTTTGGCCGGCGGGCGTGGTTGGCGTACAAGCCTTGTTGTACCCGGCAAGCGTGTTGGATGGCAAACCTGCAGGCAAGCAACAAGTCAAGATGAATTGAGCAATCCCCTCTCCGTGAAACCTGGAGCATGGGGTCTCACCGCTCTTGATCAGCCTTCATTGCTAGACCTGCTATGGGTCTAGAATGCGATATCTGGATTTGAGCGATCTCGTGCCGCGCTCACGTGCATGACTGCCGCCACCGCCATAGCAGCTGATCCCGATGTTGATACCACTGGAGATGCGGCTGATCGATTAGCTGCGTAACCACCCATTCTCATTACGCCTTAACCAATGAAGGGGGTCACGTCACTGGCAGTCAGGCCCGCAGCCATGCTTGATCATGCGGAATGGAAGGTACAAGCCCAGGGCGAGCTCCTCACTGCACATGCAGCTGACAGTCCATGGCATCCACCTGTCGCCACAAAAGACATCGTTGTATTTGTCGCAGATGAGAATAGAAACACGTCCCATATCGTGGCTCAGAAGCCTCTAATGAGACAGCATGTTTTGCCCGTAGGGCTGAATAGATCCATCCCGGGGGCATGGCTGAAGCCCAGGCAGCAAACTCAAGCGTACCTGTGTTTTAAGCAGGTACTCGAGACATAAACCTCAGTCACCAAGAGCGTTTTTAAGCAATTCTGGGGCATTGGACCAACGCTCTGGCCAACAAATGCCGTGTGAAGACCCCCGGGATCCTTTCTCGAAGCAGGCGGGCATATGAGCACTGAAGGTGTCGGAACATCAACGGGCACTTGGTCAATCGATCCTGAATCAGGAAGAAAAGAAGTCGAATCATTGGCTACGGACATATGTGGGATTGCCTGGAGCGGCGTGACCCAGAATCCACGAAATATGCATTGTTCTAAAGAATGCCTCTGTCGTCCCAGCTAGGTCTCAGAATAAAACGCAGAACGAGAATCAGCTGCGACATCTGCAAGCTGTTCGAGGCAGCCTGGGCTGTGTCATAGGGCCCTCCCTGCTGGGCTCCCCATCATCCCAACGCGTGACAGCTCGGACTGGCATGCATGCTGGGAGTGGCTTCGGTGGTGGCCCTGCAGGTCGCCTCCAACAGCGCCAATAGACCTGCAGGTGACCGCTCCGCTGCTCCGACGCACGAGAGGGGGCGAAGAATAGGCTCTCAGGCGTCGCATTCTTGCTGTAGAAAAAGACCAAGAATGAGTCTCAATCGCGAACTCTGCGCAGATCGTCAGGATGCCCGGTAGAGCTCCTTGAGCATTTGATAGGCCTCATTCAACCGTCGCATTTGTTCTGCGCTGCCCCCGGAATCGGGGTGGTGGTGCAGTGCCTGCTCGCGATAGGCCTCACGAATGTTGGCGAGGGTGAGTCGATGCCCTGGTGCCGTGGGGAGCTGAAGCAATTTCAAGGCACCGTGGAGACTCATGGTGTTTTCCAGGGTTTCAAACGACATGCCGCGTTGTCGGCGGCGCATGCGTTGCACAAAGCGTCGAATCAGCGTCGGGATGCGCATGCTGAGGGTTGAGGCGCTGAACGGGTCTTCCAACAGACCCGCCATGGCCATCACCATGTCAAAGCGTGGCTGACCTGGCGGCCATGAAGGGGCGATGTCGAGAGCGATCTGACACGCTGCGGACCACGTGAAGGGTCGTCCTTCACTCTGCTCCACCTGGGGCCAGATCTCCTTGGCCAACCAGGCCATGGCAGCTTCCAACACATGTTCATTAGGAGCCGTGCCATACAGCTCAAGCCAATGCTGCTGCGCGCACTCAAGGGCATCCTTGAGACTGCTCTGCTCCACCAAGGGCAGAGCATCCAGCATGCCCAGCTCCTGGGGGGTGGGTGGGTGCAACGAACGGCGAAGCTGATCGGATTGACGTCGTACAAACCCCGGCAGATCAATCCCACCGGCGCCAGCACCTCGTTGCGTCTGCTGGCGGTTGTGAGCGCGTTGCACACTCTCGATGTAGTCAGCCGAGAGTCCTCCACCGCTGCTTTCGGCCACCAGCACCAGAGCTCCTGCTTCATCAAACAGCGCTTCGGAGGCGTGGCGCTCTGCTGCCGAGCTGGCTGAATCGCTGTCTTGGCTGCTTTGGCTGGGATCAACCAGCAGTTCGCCAATCAGGCGTTCAACGGTGTCACCACGGCTGCGCAAGCCCCATTCGGACCGCAGCCGATCAATCCCTTCCACCAAATGATGGGGGAGTTGCAGGGTGATCCGGCGTCGATCCTGTGGGTCTTCGTCAGAGACTTTGGCCTTCACCATCGCGGCCTCCCCTTCAACGGGTCATCAGGCCACGCATGATCGATTGCTGGGCCTCTAGGGCTTGCTGGTAGCGATCAATCAGTGTCTGGTTGACGCGGGGCGGGGGCATCACCGCCGGAGCGACGCTTTGTGGAAAGCTGTCGGGCGGCATGGCGATCGGCGCTTCGATCGGGGGTGGCATTGGCGTCACCGGGGTTTGCTGTTGCATGTCGGCCAATTCATCGGGGAGCTGGGCCTCCACGGGCGGAGGCGGAGCGGGTTGAGCAGGGGCAGGCGGCTTGCCTTTGCTGCGCATTCGCGCCGAGGCTGCGCGAGCCGCCCGTTCTGAAGCCTGGCGTGCCAACTCCAACTCCCGCTCTTGCTCCTGCAGGCGGCTCAATTGAACCGAGGGCACCACACTCAGCAGATGCCCTGGTGTTGCATCGGCTGGATAGACCAGCGACACACGCACTGGATTGTCGATCCCTGGTCTCAGATTCAAGGTGGTGACCCCCAGGCTCTGCCCTGAACGGAGAACAACGTGATAGTCACGGGAGCCAGCGTCCGTGCGCACTTGAATCGATCCTCGAAAGGCGGTAAAGGGTTTACCTCCCACCGCTGATGGATGGCTCAGAACCAACTCATAGGGACCATCACCTTGAAGGTTGAGATCAACATTGAAGCGGACTCCATAGGTGCCCACGTTGTCAAGGGAAGAGTCCAGCATCCGGGATGCCAGGGGGTTCACCTGCACATCCCTGGTGCCAAAATGATAACGGTTGGTACTGGTCAAGGGGACATGCAGAGATCCTTGCTGGACTAGGCTGTGGGAGAGACTTGCGTTGTATTCATTGCCCATGGCGACGCCGCCCACGCGTGAGAAAATGGCGCCGTTGTTGATTTCGGCAATCCGATTCAGATAGACGCGCCCCGATGCAAGTTGGCCTTGATCCAGAACGGCGATGAGATCGTCATCCCCCTTAGGTTGACGCGCTGCCACAACAGCCATCTGAAACGGTCCGTCACTTCTGCCCTTCAACAGCGCATTGGCAATGCCAAGTGCTGGCAGATCGGTTTGGAACAAGACGATCCGGCTGCGGGGCGGAATGGTGATTGCATCAGCCAATCTTGGGTCCAGTTTTTCGCGCAGCATCTGGATGGCCGTGGCATCACCAGGCCCGGTGTTCCAGGGGCGAGGTCCCAGTGGCCTGACGCCATTCATGCTGTTGGCCAGGTAGGGCGCTTCAAAGCTGTTGCGCACGGCCCCGGAGAGAAATTGCAGGTGCACAGGCCGGTAGCCTGGATTGATCAGGATCAACCCAATCGTCAGCTCACTGCGGCGGCTTCCTGCCGTGATCTGATTGCGGTAGGGGGGGAAGTATTTGTGATGAATGTGGATGCCGAAATCACCGTTGAAAGTGAATTCGGCATTGCGCAGCGTCTGGCCTGTTTCTGTGCTGTAGGCCGTGCCCGGTGCCGTGTTGATGAGAATGCCAGGCCCTTCGACCTCTTCGGGCTGGTTCGAATGAAGAACAGGGACCCGATTGAATTGCCCGTTCAGGGGACGTGCTTTCTGGCCCGCCATCAGGGCCACGTAGGCGTAGGCAGGTTGGGAGCCGAGCAGCAGCGCTCCTCCACCCACGGGGACGATCATCGTGGCTGCAGCCACAGCCATCGCGCAACGAAGGGGCAGCCTCTGCAGTTGGCTGCGCAGGCGGACGCATCGATCGCGTTTCGTTGCCATTGCTGGTACAGAAAACACGACGTCCGGCTCAACCGCGGGAGTTGCTAGAACCACGCAAGTTCTCACCATCGTACATGCTTCTCCCTTTTCTCGACTGTTGCGCAGCGTCCAGCGGCAGCACCGGTCGCCGTGGCCTGCAGGAGCGCAAAATGCGGATGCTCACCCATTGGCGTGATGCGGCCGAACGGCAGCTGGCCGCTCTGAATGCTGCCATCAGCACCCTCGAGCAGCAGATCGATCGCGACGCCGGGAGCCCTGACCCGTCTCGCTGAGCGCTGAAGCCGTCAGGCCCTGTCGGAGCTCTGAGAGTGCCGCATGCAGCAGACGCTGCACGGTGGGGGCACTCACCCCGAGCGACAGTCCCGTGCGCCGGTAACTCCAGCCCTTGAGTACGACGCGCCGCAGCACCTGCTGCTTGCGGTGATCCACCAAGGAGAGCAATCGCTTGATCGGAACGTCGTGCCAGGTCGGGCTGAGGTCGCGCGGGGTGTAACTGCACGCCCCGTAGATGCCCGGGCGATCGTCATCGCTCCCGTTGATGCGGCTGAAGCGGCGCTGATCAAGGTCTGCAATCGCTTCCAATGGCAGAGGTCGTGCCATCGCCCGCCACTGCTCCAGGGTGGCCAGGCGCGTCTGGTGGGCCTCACCGCGCCTCTGGTCGTGGGCCGAGCTGTCTGCTTCGCCCTTGCCCAGGTGCTGTCGCCATTCCTGCTGGCGCCGCGGCAACCGCACCAGAGGGGCCTGATCCCTCAGGTAGTGCAGGATTGCGCCCCGCACATGGGGTCTGGCGAAGCCAGCAAACGGCACCCCCAGACGGTTGTTGTAGAGCTGCGTGGCGCGAACCACGCCAGCAGACCCACCTGGATCAGGTCATCCACGCACTCGCGGCTTTGACGGGCATAGGCCTGGGCAATGGGTTTGACCAGGTCTGCGGCCTGCTGCACAAGTCGATCGCGGCGCCGGCGCTGACGAGCGGACAGGGGGGTGGACATGGGTTTCAAGCAACTGCCATCCAGCTGCGTTGATCGCCCCTGGCGCTGTCAACCGTGGAATCCCTGATCGGCGGAATCAGGCCTGGGAGCAGCGACCTGCTGCAGCAACTCCCAGCCACCCGAGCGCTGCAGCCAGGTCACATCCGATTGCTCCGTGGCGAGCAGATAGCCGGCAAAGCCCAGGGCATTGATGCTGAAGCCGTGGGCATGTTCCCTGCGGCGGCGAACGGTGAGGCACCAGCGGTCGCTGAACAGGAGGTTGTACGGGGCCCGTGGCACGGGGTCCTGCTCCGGTTCGCCCAGGTCGAGCAGGCGGCAGTGGCTTCGATAGAGCGCAGCGAGTTCCTCGGGGTCGCCAGGATCGTGCCTGACGCTCAGGGCATGGCACCAGCCGGGTCGTTGAGTCTGCACTGCTGGACTGGATCCAAGCCACGAGTCCAGCAGCGGTTCCATCGGGCAGGCGCGCTCCTGCTGGTGACGCGGCAGCAGCTGAAGATGGCGATGCGGCTGGCTGGCTCCTGCAGCGGCACAGCTGTTGAAGAACCACAGCCCCGATGTGTCGGCACTGACCTCGCTGACAGCCTGCCAATCGCTGAGCTCCAACCAGCCTGATTGCGGTTTCCAGCCCCTGGTGATCACCAGCAGATGACCCTGTTGAACAGGGAATTTGTTGAGCAGCAGCACATGGCCCCCGCCAACGCGTCCAACCTCCAGCTCCGTGTCCCAGGGCAGAAAGGGATTGGGCTTGGGCCCGCCGGCCCGCAGGTGCTTCGGGGTGCGGCTGAGTAGACGCCTTAGCACAAAGGGGCCCAGATCGGCCGATTCCAGCCTGGTCTGCAGGGGGATCAGTGCAGCGCAGGCGCGTGCCGTCGCGCTGCGCTCCAAGGCCATCTGCCAGAGGCGCTCAGCTCGCACCGGCGCGCAACCTGGCGAGGGAGGCCCCGGGGTAGTAGCGGCCGAGGATGGCGTTGTAAGGGTGACCCTCCTCGGCGAGCTGGCGGGCGCCGTGCTGGCTCATGCTGGCACCGAGATGGCCATGGGCTTCCAGGGTGATCTGGCGGGTCGAGGCGTACAGGCTCTGGACGATCGCCCCCTGATAGCTGAGGATCAGCCCGGCGGTGCGGGCGGCGGCCTCCAGGGTGCGGCGGTTGACCCGCTCCAGCCCCTTGTAGGCCTGCCAGCGGGTGGTATCGCCGAGATGCCAATGGCGGCTCGGCGGCCTGGCCATTTGGGCGAGGGCATAGGAGCGGGCGGCCACGGCCTGAGCCATCAACGCCTGCTGCTCCCAGTGGCTGGGCATTTCAGAGCCCACCACCGAGGCGATGTAGGGCTCGAGACCCAGATGGTTGATCACCTGGACTCCGCCATCCTTGGGAATCAGACGCAAGCGTCCTGCATAGGAGCGGCCATTCACCTGCACCGCCCCCCGGGGGGTGGTGATCAGCCAGGCCTCACCCGCCTGAACCGCCGGTTCGAGGGCCACGGCAGCGCCCGCAGGGCCCTGCTGAAGAATCTGGCCGCTGCTGCTGCGCAATTGCCACCGGTCCGTGGCACTGACGCTCGGGTTGATGCCTGCCGATAACACTGCGATGCGGATCTCGAGATTCAGCGACGGGCCGGCTTCGGGTTCGCTTAGCAGCAGCTGGCCGCGGTGCTGGGGATCGGCAAGGGTGCGCTGGGCCGATCGTTGGGCTTGCACGGAGGTGATGGGCTGGACCACAGGCTCCGCCATCAGCGCCTCCAGCACCGGATCGCTGCCCCTTCCTGTAGCGGCGCCCAGGGAGCCCACGTTCTGCAGGGCAAAGCCTGTGGCAAAGACCACCACGGCCAGTGGCCCCCCCAACAGCAGGGGGTGAACAAGGCTCAATCGCTGCCGCAGAGCCGCTGCCAGCGCTCTGCAGCGCTGCCGCAGCTGTCGGGTTGCATCTGCAGACTGCCTTGCCACAGCACCGATCCCGGACCGGACAGGCGAATCATGCCTGAAGATGACACGTCAGCGATCATTCCGCCGGGGCGAGGCGAGCATTGCCACCCCACCGTTTGTGTGCGGCCGGTCTGTTGCAGCCAGTAGGGCGTGACCAGGGCGTGGGCCGATCCGGTCACCGGGTCTTCGGAGATCCCTAGGCCCGGGGCAAAAAAACGAAGCTGATAGTCAGCGGCCTGCCCCATCACCTGAGGGGCGTCCGCGCCCACGTCCAGCCGCTGCATCAGCACCAGACCACGGGCTTCAGCAGGCTCCAGCACAGCGTCAGACCACGCCAGGGCAGGCAGAGCCGCCTGCGGGGGCAGCAGGCCAACCCTGTAGCCAATGGTGCTGTGCCAGAAGCCCTCAAGGGGGGTGCCGAGGGTCTCCTGAAGCAACCGCTGCAGGTAGGACGGCGGCGGTGCTGGCTGCATGGCGGCGGCGGGGAGTTCGATGCTCGCCAAAGGGCCATGAAGGGCCACTGGCAACGCACCGCTGCGGCTGCGGAACACAGCCTTGCCGCTGCTGTCCAGCTGGCCCCAGTGGCCCAGGGCCAGCAACGCCGCCAGGGTGGCGTGACCGCAGAGGGGAACTTCGCAGCTTGGGGTGAACCAGCGCAGCAACCACTCGCCGCGATCACGAAGCAGGAAGGCCGTCTCGGATTGGTTCAGGCTGCGGGCCAGGCGCTGCATCCAGGCGTCACTGACGGGCTGAGGCAGCAACACCACTGCCGCGCCGTTGCCCTGGCAGGGAAGGGCCGTGAAGGCTTCCACCAGCAGCGCTGGGATCGGCTCGCTCACGTCAGACGTTCGGCTTTGAGCTCGCGCCCCATCAGGGCGCGCACCGCCTGCCGAGGCTCGATCCGGCCCTCGATCAGCGCCAACACCTGGTCGCAGATGGGCAGATGCCAGCCATGCTGCCGGCCAAGGGCCAGGGCCGCTGCAGCCGTTGACTTGCCCTCAACGGTGGCGGCGATGCGCTCCTGGGCCTGCTGGGCACTCAGGCCTTCGGCCAGCAGCAAGCCGAAACGGTAGTTGCGGCTCAGCCGGCTGTTGGCTGTAGCCAGCAGGTCGCCGACACCGGCCAGGCCATAGAGCGTGGCGCTCTGGCCACCCAGGCCTGAGACCAGCAGGGCCATCTCAGCCAGACCCCGGCACAGCAACGAGGCCTTGGCATTGGCGCCCAGGGCCAAGCCGTCGCAGATGCCCGCGCCGATGGCGATCACATTTTTGAGTGCGCCGGCCGCTTCGCAGCCCAGCGGGTCGTCGTGGCGGTAGAGGCGCAGCGTCTCCCCGCTGAGGTGCTGCTGCAACCAGCGACAGAGGTCGCTGTCTGCGCAGGCCAGGGTGCTCGCTGCCGGCAGCCCCTGTTCGAGCTCCGTCGCCAGATTGGGGCCGCTCAGCACTGCCAAGCGGGCCTCCAGTCCCAGCCCCCGGGCCCAGAGCTGGGATGCGGTTGTCAGGGTGGCGGGATCAATTCCTTTGCTGCAGCTCAGCAGCGGCAGGGTGCTGGGCCAGTGGGGGGCGAGTTGGCTGGCGAGGTCGTCCACCCCGGCCATGGCCACGGCTGAGACCACCAGATCGGTGTCAACGAGGTCCGTGACGGGCAGCGGGCCGTCTTTGCGGCCCCAACTGTGCAGCTCATGACCCTGGGCTTGCCACAGCCCGCCCAGGGTGCGCCCCCAGGCGCCACGACCCAGCACGAGGATCCGCAGTGTCATGGCTGCCATCATGCGCCATACCCTGCGTCCTGCCGATGGATCCAGCCTCCCCCTGGCGCGACTGGCAGGGTCATGCCCTGATCGTGGGTGGCGGTGGACTCGGTCGGGCACTGCTGGCGGCGCTCCCTGCCCGGGCGCCGCAGCTGCAGCTCACGCTGGCGACACGCCAGCCCCGTAGCCAGGAGGAGTGGCAGCTGGACCTGACCGATGACGCCAGTCTGGGTGCGCTGCAACAGCACGCCGTCACAGATCTTCAGCCCCTGAGGCTGGTGATCAACACCGCAGGCCTGCTGCATGGCCCCTGCCTGCAACCCGAGAAACGCCTGGCGGCGGTCAGCCGGGGGCAGCTGCTCGACAGTTTTGCGGTCAACGCGTTTGGGCCGATCCTGCTGGCCCAGGCCGTGGCCGAAGCGCTGCCGCGCAACCAGAACAGCCACTTCGCCAGCCTGTCAGCCCGCGTGGGCAGCATCGGCGACAACCGTCTTGGCGGCTGGTACAGCTATCGAGCCGCCAAGGCCGCCCAGAACCAGCTGCTGCGCACCCTGGCCCTGGAGTGGCAGCGGCGCCTACCGCAGTGCTGCGTGAGCCTGTTGCATCCCGGCACCACCGCCACGGCCCTGTCGCAGCCCTTCAGGGCCGGTGTAGAAGCCGCCAGGCTGTTCACCCCCCCACAGGCTGCGGGCTATCTGCTGGATGTGCTCCAGGGTCTGGATCCCGAGCGCAGTGGTGGTTTCTGGGCCTGGGATGGAGAGGCGATTCCCTGGTGATCAAGCCGCAAAGCGCTCCAGCACATCGAGGGGAATGATCTCCAGGGTGGATGCCTCGCATGATGCCAACAGGACAGGCGGAGCCACCCCATCCTCATAGGCCTCGAGCCAGCGCGGCGCGCACACGCACCAATGGTCGCCGGGCTTGAGGCCGGGAAAGCCGTAGGCCGGCACCGGGGTGCTCAGGTCATTGCCCTGCGCCTGGCTGTAGCGCAGAAACTGCTCGCTAACCACACAGCACACGGTGTGCCGCCCATGGTCTTGGCTGTTGGTGCGGCAATGGCCATCGCGCATCCAGCCGGTCATGGGTTCGCAGCCGCAGACCAGCAGCGGCTCGCCCAGCACGTTGAGGGACTCCTGGCTCATCTCAGCAATTGACTGCAAACAAACGGATCTGGAACGTCCAGCCGTTCAGAGACTGCCACAAGTTTTTGGCAGGTGGTTGACGAATTCCGGGGGTCAGGCGTTAAAGGTCTTGTTGAACGCCTTTCGATCGCCCTTCACCAACGCCGCTGCATGAGCTGGGATTTCACCGAAGACGCGGCCTTCCTGGCCCTGTGCGACGCCTACAAGGAAAGCGGTGAGAGCTCCGCCATGGAGTTTCTGGCCCACGGTGAAGGGGCCTTTCACTTTCAGGAACTGGCCCAGAACGCCGCTGGCGAGGGGATCGATCTGAGTGATTCGGCCGACCTCGAAGCGTTCCAGCAGGAGGTCATCGACACCATGCAGGATCTCTGCAGCTGAGCTCAGCCGTAGAAGAAGGCGATCTCCTTGTCCTTCAGACCGTCCCAGCCAGCGGCCCGCAGGCGGGCATCGAGGGTGGCCTGATCGAAGTGCTTGGCACCGGT
>Ga0194129_10007654_pt1 | contig 12780 bp, 11 predicted proteins | sample TA2KigCa35mmetaG_FD_150862 | JGI IMG/M metagenome (GOLD analysis project Ga0194129, IMG submission 150862) | Freshwater microbial communities from Lake Tanganyika, Tanzania - TA2015038 Kigoma Deep Cast 35m | ecosystem: Environmental > Aquatic > Freshwater > Lake | place: Tanzania: Lake... | reverse complement strand
TTTTTGTCTAGAATTTTCCTGAATTTGCCCTCGTGGACACGGTGGACAGGGTGGAGACTCAACTTTTCGCGTACTCAAACTAATAAAAAACTAGCAGGACATCTTAAGGTCTTGGACTCGACAAAACATATTAATTATGTACTGAATAGCATTATCTCCCAGAGTTGTATAAGTACCCTGTCCACCCTGTCCACATACTATTATAGATATAGAATATCTCACGGAAGTATATATATTCTATATACTTAGAGGGGGGTTAACCTCGCCGTTCTAGTGGACAGGGTAGCGGACAGGGTGGACAGGGTAGGCGTGTCCAACCATTAACAATGCTCTTAATTTAACTACAGACTTACAAGATGGTCAATTTGGAGATAAAACAAAAAGGAGGGTGAGGAGGGGCAATCTCCCCTATTCAAACTCATCTAATACTCAAATGCTCCCGATAACCGTTGACATCGCCCCCCCCTCTGAGCTATTATAAAAGCCTAAAAAGCGGTTTATCTATCCAATATTAAAGGGTAAGGCAGTTGATAAAATACTTGGGGTCAAAACGAAAGCTTCTCAATAAGATTTATGAAGAAACATCCACGCTATTTGAACACCAACGCGCCGATGTTTTAGATCTTTTCTCAGGGTCTGCGCGCGTAGGGCACATGTTCAAATCTAAAGGCTATTCAGTCGTGTCTAACGACCACAACGCCTACGCCTACACAAACGCACTTTGTTATGTGCAGGCAGATGAAAGTTGTGCGCGAGACGCTCAAAGAATTATTGAGGAGCTCAACAAGGTGTCCCCCTCGCCTGGATTTATCACAGAGACATACTGCCTCAAGAGCCGCTTCTTTCAGCCCTTCAACGGCGAGAGAATCGACGCTATACGCGCGCGCATTGAGCAGTTAAGTCTCCCGCCCGAACTCAAAGCCGTTGTGCTTGTGTCGCTCATTGAAGCCGCTGATCGTGTGGACTCTACGACAGGTGTTCAAATGGCGTATCTCAAGCAGTGGGCTGCCCGTTCGTTTAATGCTCTTGAGTTACGCCTCCCTGCGCTCCTCCCGCGCTCCACTAGGGGATGTAGCCTCGCGCTTAAAATGGATGCGCTAGAGGGCATGAAATACGCCTCCGCAGAGGTAGACCTCACCTACCTAGACCCGCCCTATAACCAACACAAATACCATTCAAACTACCACATCTGGGAGACTCTTGTTCTTTGGGACTTTCCAGAGGTATATGGAGTAGCGTGTAAAAGAATTGACGGGAAACAAAAGGGCGGCTTGTTCTATTCAAAAAAGACTTGCAAGAATTCTTTTATAGAGTTAGTCAATGCCTGTGAATCCTCTCACGCGATCGTCTCTTTCAGTAATGAGGGATTTATTACAAAAGAAGACATCGAGAGCTGTCTAAAAATAAAATTTAGTAGAGTGCGGGTTGTTGAAATTAACTTCGATCGCTATATTGGGCATTCTATCGGCAAGCACGATAAGCAAGGCAATCGTATAGGGGACAGCACTCACGCTCAAAATATCGAGTATCTTTTTATTGCAAGCAGATTTTAAATTGACATTCAAGTCAGTATTGAATATACTCGAATATCTTGTGTTACTTCAAAGATAATGAGAGCATATGCAATCGCCGCAACTTGACTTTTTATCGAATCAACATGTGCTACCTGTCATCGGAGCCTCGAATGATACCACATGGCTGAGTGCGCTGTATGAGCATAATAAGGAGTATATCGATTCAAAATCAATACAGATAAGCGTCATTATTCCATATTACAAACGACCAACAACTCTTGAGCAAACCCTTAATTCTGTATTAAGAAATGAATACGACTTGTCTTTGATTGAGGTAATTATAGTAGACGATGGGTCGCCTGCACATTTACGACCAGATATTTCTTTTTATGTTGCGAGAGGACTTGATATAAAATACATATGGCAACCTGATGAGGGGTATCGAGTGTCCGCCGCTCGAAATGCGGGGATCCAAGCTGCGAAGTATGACAATATTATTATCCTAGATTGTGACTTAGCTGTTCAAACTAAATTTTTCAAGGCTCACTCTAATGTGCTGAAGATTAGCACAAATGTAATTAGCATTGGATTGAGAGACTCCTATGGAGTAACACATGAAATGCAAACAAGTGAGTTTTTAGAAAAAGATCCATCATTAATCGGATGCTTTAAAAAAGAAGACTGGCGTTTGACATCATGGATCAAAGAGTATAAGGGGATAGAACATAGTGACTCCTGTTGGCGTTTGTGCTCGGGAGGTAACATCGCTTTTCACAAAAGCATCATTTCTAAAATTGGTTTATTTTCTGAGGAGTTTAATTTTTGGGGAGGCGAGGATTTGGAATGGGCATATCGAGCGCATAAACATGGGATATATTTTCACATAAATTATGAAGCAAAAGCATATCATTATGATTGCCGAGATGATGAGTATCAAGTGGATCGGCAACTAGATGAAGCGAAAAAAGAATATCTTTTAAAGGATCTTGTTCCGCCATATCACTCTAGAGAGTCCACAGAGGGCAGGATTCCATATGTTTCCGTGTTTATTACAAGCTATAACAAAGCAAATTTTATCACTAAAGCAATTGAATCCGTTGCTCTTGCAACTAAATATAGGCATGAGATCGTTATAGTAGATGATGGTTCAACGGATGAGACTGAGAATAAAGTGAGAGCAATAAAACCCGCTCCTCTTCAGGAAATCGTTTTTATCAAAAACAATCATTTTGGTGTTGAAAAGACCTATAGCACTTGCTTAAGTTTTTGTCGTGGAGAATTTATCGCGCAACTAGATGCAGACGATGAGCTATTGCCTAATTCAATTGATCAGTTAATTTCTCAGATCAGTGGACAGCCGATTGATATTGCTTACGGCAAGTACTGTCGTTTTATAAATGAGGAAACTGCGTCAGAACTACCCACACATTCGTGGACATACCCACGGTGTGACAGATATTTGTCAATATATAAGGGGATGTATACCCATCCTCTTCGAGTTTTTAAGCGACGCACATTACAACGAACAGGCGGCTTGCGACACATCGGGCTTGAAGCCGCTGTTGATTTCAGTCTCTATAGTCAGCTTCTTATGATAGCATATGGAGTATTTGTAGATACTGACACATACAGATACAGACAAACTACAGACTCAATATCAAATAGCCAACTGAAGTCGCAAGACTTAGCAACAAAATTAGTAATAATAGACAATGTGCGTAGGACAATAAAATCACATAATTTTATTGTGGAAGAGGTATCTCACAAGACATTTGAAATAAAAATAGGGTTTGAAGATGCGTGTCTGTATTTAGAACATTTGGGGATCGAGGACCCACTGCTAGCGCATAATTTAAGTGTTCTATTTCAGAAATATCCGCTACAGTATATCTATAGACCTTTTGCGTTAGATATATTAAATGACTCTAGTTTCTTGAGATGACTACTGAGCTCTCTATTAATTATATTAACAGGGGAGTCAATAATAGATGCAGTTCCAAAAATAGAGTTTTGGACCGACTCTAAAGGCGACGGAAGCAGCCAGTGTTTTCTATGAGCTAAGACAACTATCGGCATTTTATTGAGTTGGCAATAGCAACCAACAAAGATATCCGCTGCATTTCTTTCCTTATTAAAAATGTTAAACGGGATACTTATATGTCTTAAATCCATACACATAACTCCTGTTCCACCGAAATGGACAGTCTCATCCGTATACACATCTGCATTAAAATGTAGGAGTTTTTGTTTTTGTAAATGGCTGTTAAAGTAACCTCGAAGGGGTAACTCTGTGTCATAAAAAAGCCGCCCATGATATGTGCAGATGGCTTGTCCATCATATCGTGCTAAACCAAGTATGGAGTTAGCAATATAAGATGGGGGATAAATGATGTCGTCATCTACTGTGAAGAAATAGACATCTTGTCCTTGCGACTGAGGCAGCATGTAAAATTTACCGCTATCTCCTATATCTCCTAGAGCGTGTGTAGAAAGGATCGGTATTACATTTTTAAACTGACCTAGCCAAGCGGGGATATGATCATAGTCGTTCAGATATAAGAAAAGGGTATCGAGTTGAGGCGCGAGTGAATGTACAACAAGATTCAAACTTGACTCGCGGCGACGGATAGATGCCATTCCTGCAACAAGACGCATGGAGCCCCCTTAGTATAAATAGAGATCAAAATGAGAGTCAATGTAATCTTTAAGTTCCTCTACCATTTTAATATAGTCATTTTTTATTTCATACGCGTTCTGTGAAGGGATAAGTGATTTGTCGATAAACTTTTGTGGATTTGAGGATATAGTCACAGGTTTATTGAAAACATCTCTAAAAATACAGAGAAGGTCATATTTGGATATTTTACATTCTCTTGATATATGAACCAAACCAACAATATGCGGCTGTAGCGCCCAAAGGATAACCTCACTTAGTTCTAATGTTGAAATGCCTGACCAAAAACATCGGCTAAAACCTGATATTTCTGCATTGCTCTCAAGAGATAAAAACCAGTGCAACAAACCTGTTCGATTAGGTCCTCTTTTTAGCAATTCAGGACCAATGATTGATGTTCTAATAGTAACATCTTTTGAATTTTTTATTTCACCCATCGCTTTTGATAATCCATAAACACCCATTTCATCGGGGATATCCGTATCTTTATAAGCTCCGATCATCCCATTAAAAACACAATCCGTGCTTATATGTATTATCTTCGTCTGTGTTTTTGAAAACTTCATCTCTAAGTATTTCGGCAAAACCATATTGGCAGTATATGCGAGGTGTGGGCTCTTTGAAGACTGCTCAACCAAGACGCCAATACAATTAACAATGAAATCAACTTGAATATTATCGAAAAACGCATCATACATTGTCACATCAAAGGCGTTGAATTTTAAAGTATCCTCTAAGTCTCTTGATGTGCTTGTTATGTTCATACCTGCACGCTCTAAAGAGTCTTTGATAACATGTCCAGCCATTCCTGTAACACCTAAAATTAAAACATTACACGGCATCGTTTATCTCCACAAAAAACAGTGATAGATAAGTAGCACACAATGTGACCAAACACAATGATTATTTTCGGGTTTTAGCAAGATATTCAGCCCGAGTGTATATTAACTCTTTAAATTGAAGAACATTCATGCTATGTTGAGAAGCGAAGAGTGTGACCATATCAGGTAAAAGGTCAAATATAAAATCTATGACATTTTTAAATGTTTCATATCGCCCACGCATATCTTTGGATAGATTTGTATTATGTAGTCGGTATTTGAACAACGGCTGTGCAACTCTTGACATTTTTAGACCGTGGCTTCTGAAGTATATACCATTTATTGTATCTGACGAGCGGGACTCGCCATGATACAACAACCAGTCCAACCCGAGCTCAGTTAAAGATGCTTTTTTAAGCACACCATTCATAGGCAAAGATCCTGATAATGTGCAAAGCACTTTATAAACATAGTCTTGAAATTCTACTAAAGGAAAACGCCAAAAACCAGATCTCTGATCTAAAGCATCGATAATCTCAAAATCTGAAAACACATAATCGCTTTTTGTTTTTTCAATATGTTCTATCAAAACTTTAAAATAGTTAGGTGTTAGCACATCATCAGCCCCAAACCACGAAAAATAAGGCGTTGTAGTTCGTTGTAAAGACTCTTGTATCGCTAAACCACACGCGCCCGAATTTACACTATGTTGAAATAACTCAAATCTAGAATCCGCTTCACAATATGATTTTAGAATTTGTATTGTTTCATCCGTCGACGCATCATCAATAAAATGAACTTTGAAATCTTGAAAAGATTGCGAGAGTAAAGAATCCACTGCAAACCTCAAAAAACGACTCGCATTATATGTGGGGATGCAAACGGTAAGCATTGCTGATTTTTTCTCCAACTCTGGGGGTGTTATCATCGGATATATGTAGAGTATCCATATATCAATATCAAGTTAAATACTCATTTCAAATCCACACACATAACCATAATTCTTTGGGGTCAACTATTTGAAGGTGCTCATTTAGATATATATTCTTACCTAATGAAATTAATACATCCACAATAACATCTATAGACAGACTTGTGTTTTTAAAAACACAATCTTGTATAATAAGCCCACTCGTGTCTGATTTTAGTGTATAATCTATAGAAAACTGTATAGGGACAGAAAGCATACTTCTACAAACACCATGTGCTTGAGTATAGGAAACTACAGCCTTTGGATTTTTTAAAAATATTTCAGTGTAAATTTTTCTATCCTCTGAAAGATAGTTTTCTTTTGTATCATCTAGGTCAACGAACGCAGCAGATCTAGTTAAAGACCCTTCGCGTATTTCTGCTCTGTACAACGGCGCTTTGATCTCATAAACACTCATGCTGCCTAAAAATAAATCGCATCTGTAAAAAAAACCGCCATCTGCACCATAACGTAAAGGTTCAAAGAGTCCGATCTTTTCAAAAACAATAGAATTCAACAAACAGCCAGCAAAACTTCTGCGTGTAGGAGCCCCATTAAATGGAGACATAGAGTGCCCTTTGATTCGGTATAAGTGCGGGTATACTAATAAACAATTGTCCTCTTTTCTGAATATGTCAAACATTGCTTTGTAAGCGTCGTGTAAAATAAAGTCATCGCTATCTAAAAAAGCAACATACGAGTATTGGCTTTTTATCTTTTTTATAACTAAGTTTTTACTTAAAAAAGGACCTACATTTATTTTATTAGTCAAAATACGAACACGAGGGTTCGCAGAGAGTTGTTGTTTAATGTCATTCAAAGAGTGATCAGTCGAGGCATCATCTATAATATATATGATTGACGGACCCACGGATTGGATCAAAACAGATTCTACGGCACGCTTCATATATAAAGACGTGTTAAACATAGGAATAATCACTGCAAAGTCGTCTCTGATTACTGACATGTCATGAGAGACTATAACTCGCTCAATAGTAACGCCATGTCCGATATGCACATTAATTTCACAAGATTCAGGACTCTCTATTTCAAACACATATTCTTTATATTGCCCAGATATCGCAAACTCTATCTTTGTGTTTAAAAAGAAATAAGCACACTTCGCGGATACTATGCCTACATCTAGTGTGCCTAACACAGCCAAACGGTTCACACCTTTTCTTAAGGTGTGCGATGTTATTATTTTTTTGCGGCGTATAGAATCCTTCTAAAGCCACCGTTATCTGTCACCCGACCTTGCACATCTGCAAGAATATCAAAGTATTCAGAAACGAGAGACATCTGAGGTGGATCAATCTCAAAAATCGCAAATTTACACCGAATATTCTCCAATGTTTTACGTTGGTCATCGCAGTGATTAAGCATATTCAACACCAAAGCGATATCACACTCTGGAGTGACTTGCCCACCTGTCCAGACTTTGAACTCTACATTACTACTTGATGCCTGTTTCAACTTTTCAGAGAATGCTAAGACCACATCTCCTCGGTCCAAACCAGTCACGCTTTGAGCGCCCATTTGCTCTACCTTGAATGAGAAATAGCCATGAAAACATCCTAGGTCGCAAACAGTAAGTCCCGACCAATCTAGACCGAGTCCTAGAATCTTAGCCCATGTTTCATGGCTCTTCGAGTATCCGTTAAAAGCCAAAATCTCAATATCTTGATAGTACTTATCGTAAGTTAAAGAGTCCAATTCAGAGCGCAAAGTTTGCAGATCCATACATGCTCTCTCTTTCTCAGAAAAAAAGTCTAAACTAGTTGTAAAGCTAGAAGACTCCGAGTTATAGAAGTCCATAATATATCCTCTACTGCGCCAGAAGTCAATAAGTTTTTTAACCTCCGTGCAATAAAAAAAGAACTCTGATTTAAGATGTTCAATATCAGACTCTATTGAAGTATGGAGTTTCATGCGCTCTCGCATCCTACACTCCCAGGTTTCGATAGATGAATACACATATATAAGTCTACAAGAGTGTTTAATAGGTTCAATAAAATCTGAAAATCGAATTAGATTCTCAGAAGTGATATCATAGTCGAATGTAGGTACTGCGTCGAGAACAAAAGAATCTAATTCATACATCTTACGATATACATCTGAGAAGTCTACTGCCCCACTTTCATAATTAAAAGTGCTATCGAATGATATGTATTCACAATTTAAAATAGAACTTAGTCTTTTTGATAATGTAGTTTTACCACTTCCTGTAAATCCAGTGACAAAAACACGCATACAGAAACGCCTTTAGAATATAGTTAATCACATTGGGTTTTTGAGTAGTCTCTTGAAAGACTACTCTCAAATTTTTCAGCAACCATTAACACACCGTCAGCAATTTTTCTTTTGAAACGGACCTGGAAGACACTTTCAACTTGTTTTGTAAATTTTTCGTGGATGAAAAAAATTCCTGTTTTGGCATTTATATTGCACAACATTTGAGCAAATTGGAGTTCGGTTAATAAGTCTGTTTCAGGACCGACAAATATAATGTTTACTGTGGGCAGTTTTGTTTTAAAGACATCGGACACATACTTCACAGGGATTCTCAGGAAGGTGTGCATAAATCTGTCAAAATCCACATTTTCAGACAGGCTTGCAAAAAATTCAGTAGCTCCCATCCGCTTAGCAAAATACAAAAAACCAAAAGTGCTATATGAAAGGTCGCATACGCGAGCATTTTGCCAGTCAATGTCTACTTTAGAAATCTCCTCGAACACAATCTCAAGATTTCGGGATGTTTTAGAGTGATAGGCGATCACTGCGCCAAGTAATTCCTCTTGAATGTTTGTACATAAATTATAGAAACATCTCTCCGTTTTTCGTGCGCAATGAAGAATTAAAGTATTATTTTTTTCATTCTCCACAAATGCTAGCATATCAAAAAAAACTTCGATCATGGAGCGCAAACTGCTTGGGACTTCAAAAACAACATTCTGAATTTTTAAATTTTTTAAGAACAGAGGAATATCTTCAAAAAGATGAAGTATATTCAATACTAGAGCAACATCAGCATGCGGAAACGGCTCTCCCTCTCTCCATTTTTCAAAATGCACATTGCTGTTAATAAAGCTTTTTATTTGAGAGCTTACATCTATCAAGAAAACATAACGATCTAGCCCCGTCACAGATCGTGCTCCACTGCTCTCTGCTTTGAAGCTGAAAAAACCATGATAGCTGCCAAAATCTAGAACATTTTTATCTGTGAAATCAACGCCTAGCTCTTGTATCTTCTTCCATGTTATATCGCTATTCGCAACTCCTTTAAAGTTGATGCACTCAATGTCCTGAAAAAACTTATCGTAGTATAAAGAGTCGAAAGATTTTTTAAACTCTTGAAGATTCATTCAGAGCACTCCTTTTCTTGTATAGCGTTGAAGCATGTCAGCATCAAACACAGATTTTTCCTGGAGCCGTTTCAAGATGCGTGTAAACGGGCTTGTGGGCGTTTTAATAGTTTCCGAAAAATTAAATTGGTTCAAAAAGTCACGCGTATTTTGAGCCCCATTGAACCAGTGCACACAGACAGTTCTTGAACTAATTCGTAACCCAATATGGGGGTTAAATAATAGCGCAATCTCGTTCCATAAATAAGGGTATATTACACGAGGCTCTACAAAAAAGACTGACGGGTGGTCGTTTAACATCTCATCTAAATATGGGTCTAGAATTCTAGTCCACAAGTTTGGACCAATTGATTGGTAATTGGCCATATGTCTAGCGTTCTCGCTAAGATAAGAGTCTAAAAATGCAGAAGCAATTTCAAATATACTGCATCTCGGCACCCCGCCTATGAAACCTGTGGGAATACATTGATCATATGATGTTAATACACAGGTTTTACTTTCAGAGCTCGATAACAAGAACTCTTTTGGAATAGGATTCAAAAACAAGACATCAAGATCAAACCAAAAACCACCGTGCTCATAGAGCTTTTTTATTCTAATAAGATCAGCAAGAAATGTATGGTATCTAGGACCTGATATCCCGTATTCTTTTTCAAAATCGATTGTAATACATTCTAGCCCATTAGCGGAGATAAAGTCCTCAAATCTAATTTTAGTAAAGAAATCAACACCCTGTTCACCAGATGTGAAAAATTTTGTGTCGCACGCTTGCCCTTCTTTCGCAGTATATAGGATTACTTTGAAATCTGGATTAAGTTTGATTGCAGACAACAACGAGATATTATGCAGTAAGGAGATATTATCACCCGACCAGTAGGAAAACAGCAACTTAGGAATTGTACCCACAATAATCTCTCTTTTCAATTAAGTTCAATATAAAATCGTGGAAGTGCAGAGATTGGAAAATGTGTGGATTCTAAAATACCTTTATTTACATTATGTAATGACAAATAGTTGGGTTTCATCCACACTTTTTGATGGAACTGATGCACGACAAATGGATCATTAGTGATCTTAATGTCAAAATTTTCTCGATGCACTCTTAAAACGAAATCTAGGTCGTCAAAGTCACACCCATCTGAAAATCGAGGATCAAATCCTCCAAGTAGAAAGTCATTCAAATCAGATTTAAGCAAGGCTGCACAGAAGTGATAGCCTGTAGGTCGGAATAAAGAGTGGTTGTACCATACCCCCTTGACCGAATTGGGCGACTTCGAGAGGTTCCATAGTGTTTTAGTTGCCTGCTCGTTCACAGATAGACACGCAAACGACAAGTATTTTTTGCGCTGACCGTCCGCAAAGTATACTTTAGCATAACTAGATATGTCGGAACTCCAGCAACACTCGGGGTTTTGTATGATTACAATGTCGCCTGTCGACTCGGCTATCGCCTTATTGTATGCGATACACGGATTCGAATATTTTTTGTTCGGATACACGACTCGAATGTTCAGATTAGGAAACTCTGAAATGAGCTTTTTTGGATTGTGCTCAGCGCTGCTAAAATCATCACTTATGACGATCTCGCCGTTCTTTGCAAAGTATATCTTAACTGATCTATGCGGTCGACATAAGCCATCACAACTGAAACTTTCATTCTTACCTCTTTCTGTATTAAAACGGGTTGGATGTTTTAATAAAACATCACAGAAGGTCATGCTCTTGAAATACACCTAATTCAAACAATCTTTTTAGCTCTACTTCTAAGATAGTTTTAGGATTGTGTATCTGAGAAATATGTATGTGTTTTTGCAGAAACGATCTGACATCTGGCGCACCATTAAACCAATGGATGCCTATAACTTTATCTGTCACTCGTTGTTTTGCACTTGAATGATCAAATAACTCATTCAACTCATAATACTCATACGGGTACAGAAGAGCACTATTAAGTAGATACACGCTCTCAGGGGACTTTTTCATTTCTTCTGTCCAAAGATATGGACCAATGTGCTGATAGGTCAAGTTTTGAGGCTTTGTCGTCTGTAAAGTATGTCTGGCAGACTTAAGGATTGTTGAAAGAAATGGAGCTTGAGGGTATGAAATCAAGAACCCTGTCCAAATATCAACCGCCACTGCTGATTTCATAGTTGCGGTTAAATAGGGGGCTGGTAATATAACATCATCCCGTCTCCAAAAAGGCTTCAGAAATAGGATATCCATATCAAACCAAATGCCCCCATGCTCAAAAAGCTTCCATATTCTTACAAAATCAGCGCAATGCACATCTGAGAAAACAGTGTCTGTATTCAAATATTTTTGAATATCAATCTCTATAATCTCAACATTGGGTATGTTATTAAAGACATCTAATGAGTAGACTTTCTTATATAGAACACTATGTTCACCTGTAGTCCATGTAATCTGAGCATTTGTTTTCTTGTTAGTGTATATAATTATTTTCGTGTCTGGATTAAAGAAGTGCACGCTTTTTATCGTCAGCAGATGTAAGTAAGATAATTGATCTCCAGACCAATATGTAAAGGCAATTTTAGGAAGAGACTTCGGAGTCATTTTTTAGACGGCTTTCTCTTTTAACATGAAATGTTATTAACATGAAACATTATCACTTAGTAGCATTACGATCATTTTATGTCAAGTGTTTTTTTTCAAAAATTACTTTTTAAAATTCAAAGTATGCTCATGAATCAAGTCGGTGTTCCTGGTGAGTATTGTAACAGACATTTCCTCAACAATACAAGGCTTACAGTATTCAAATAACTCTTGCGCGGAAAAGTTTATATCTTTTTTATATGGTGTATCATGAAACTCACCTTCCAGAAAAACGACTCCGTTTTTATGAAACATGTTCGAGTCCTTTAAAGAGTATTCCCCCCCCTCACAATCAATTTTTAAAATAATTAAAGGTCTTGACACAATATCGTATTTGTAACAAAGATCGTCGTATGTAGTCGTGTTAACAAATCTACTAGACGAACTTGACTCAAGCGTATAAAATGCATCTAGATTGCCTACATTTGTTGAGGAAGCGCCAGAACATGAATTGGCTAAGAATAGTGTTGTCCCGTTTGAATTAGTATGTAAAGCTTCATTGTGAAGCGTTACATTAGTAATGCCGTTATCTTTGACATTCTTGAGTATAATATCGCACAGTTCTGAAATAGGCTCAAGCGCAACAATTAACGATTCGGGGTTTTGTTTTGCAAGAATGATTGTTACTAGCCCACAGTTTGCCCCAATATCGAGTATCACATCATTTTTTATATTTTTGAAACGATGGAGTCTGTAACTGTTTTTATTTATGATTTCAGAGATACACCCTTCGCCTGAATTGTCTGTAGCATAGAACGAGTATTCCAACTGAGTACCATCATATGAGATTGTTTTTGTAACAATATCTCCAAACATACCACTA
>Ga0194129_10007653_pt1 | contig 12780 bp, 11 predicted proteins | sample TA2KigCa35mmetaG_FD_150862 | JGI IMG/M metagenome (GOLD analysis project Ga0194129, IMG submission 150862) | Freshwater microbial communities from Lake Tanganyika, Tanzania - TA2015038 Kigoma Deep Cast 35m | ecosystem: Environmental > Aquatic > Freshwater > Lake | place: Tanzania: Lake... | reverse complement strand
GTTAGTATGATTAGATATAAGAATAATTTTAGAGTTTTGATCTTCTTTTTTTTTCCATTCAACGATATTATTTTTATAAGTAATTGGATTATTAGTAGTATTATCAATTAGATTAATTTTAATATTAAAAAGTCTAAAAAAATATTCAACCATACTATAAATATCTTCTTCAGTTACAGCAGCAATTAATCTATTCATAATTGAAGTAAATTTAACCATAGCAAAAGGTAGTGTATAATAATTAATACTTGATGTATTTTCTGATAATCTAACTGATTTAATATCAATTAAATTTTGATGATATCTTGAACTAGTCAATTTATTTTCGGTTAGGATCTTTGTAAAAGATACATTACATAACGGACATTTTTTTTTATTATTTATTAAATAATAACTTATACATTTTTCATGCATTAAATGATTGCATGGCAATAAAACAACTATTTTTGTTGAATTATAAAAATAATTATTACAATAACATATGTGATTAACCATAGCATCATCGTAATTTATTTTATCTTCAGAACTCTTTTTATCTGGACTCTGTTTTTTATCTGGACTTTGTTTTTTATTATTTCTATTATTATCAATATTCATAAATATTATATAAATAATATATAATATTTTTCTTATTTTAACCTAATTTTTAAATCTTTCTTATAAATAAATTATTTTTTTTTCTATTATTAATAACATTTTCGGGAACATCTTCTTTATCTGCATCTATATTATTTTTTGTTATTATTTCTTCTTGTTTTATTTCTTTTTTTTCATCATCATAAATAATATTAATATTTTGATTAGCTTTATATAATTTATCAAAATTATCATTTTTTAATGATTCTCTTAATAATTTATTTTCGTTAGAGAGAGTAGTTAATTGATTATTAATATTTTTAATTTCTTCTTCCATAATATAAACTTTATTGGATAGTGCTGTCATTATATCGGAGGTATGTTTTAGAGTATCAACAAGCATATTTTTATTTAGATTATGTAATTTATCATCAGTATAATCAGCAGTTTCTTCCATTAAAATATATAATTTATAAATAAATTTAAAAAAAAAAATAAACTCTATACGGTAATTTATAAAAGTTTTTATATAAAATAAATTTAATAAATAAAAAATGCTAACTATAATTAATTTAATAAATTATTTAACTGGTTCTTATGTAAATAATATGGTATTAATCTTAATAACAGTGGTTATATATTATTTTATAATAAGTAAATATTGGAGTAGTATTGAAAATAACTTTGTTTACATAGTAATACTAATAATGGTGCTTATGATAGATATTGTGACTATATATTTAATATTTAGTGAACCTCACAAGTTTGATTTTAGTAAATTAAATAAAAAAGATAAAAAGAAAAATAAGAAAAATAATTCAATAGATAAAATTAAAAAAACTAAAGATAAAAATATTAATATTGATAAAAAAAATGATAATAATTCTATAGAAGTTTATAATGAAGAAAAAAGTGTTAGTTTAAACACTTTTCAATAATATAAAAATTAATCTAATTTAAAAAATCTTCTAATTGTTCTTCTTCACTAGATTCCTTAGATTCCTTAGATTCCTTAGATTCCTTTGCTTTAGATTCAACGACTATATTTGCATTAGATTCAGCTACTGTATTTGCACTTGATTCATTATTAGGCATTTGTGGTAAATTTAAGTTCTGTAAAGCATTAAGTTGTTCTGAGTATTTTTTTTGTAAATTAACTTTAGAGGATCTAATTTCTCTAAATTTACCTTGTTTTTCTCTTAATTTTCTTCTTAATTCTTCTCTATGGTATTGTTTTTTTTCTTCTTCAGTCATATTTTTAGTTGGATCTTCTCTTTCAACCATATATTCAGCAGAATTAGTTGATGAAGACATTTGACTAAGTAAATTATTTCTATCTTGAGGAGTTAAACTAGCACCTTTTTTTCCTAAGGAAGTTTTACTAAGACTTTTCATTAAATTTTGAATATCTGCAGTTGATAGTTTTGAAGAGTTTAATTGACTTGCTAAATCTGGATTCATAAATATTATAAGTTTTGATAATAATTATTTATTTATATTTATTTTTTTAATATTTTTTTTATTTTCATTTAATACAATATGAATTGATAAATTATCTAAATAAGAATTAATTAAGGATGGTTCTAGATATGTATTTGTATCTAAAATTTTATTGATAGTTTCATTATCTTCTTCATTTGGAATAAAATTAAGTTTAAATTCATTCATTTTTTTAATATGTTAATAACTATATTAATATCTATAAATTAATATATTAATATTATTTATCAATTTTTTATAGTTGAAACTGATGTTGAATTAAATTTTGAATAGGTTCTTGTTGTAGATGTTGTAGATGGTGTTGTTGTATTAGTTATTTTAACTAAATTATAAATAGTAGTTCCAGTTGCTGCATTAGTAGTTGTTCTAAAAGAACCTCCAGCCATGATAATACTTGTATCAATGGTAGCTGGTGATAAACCATATACAACTCCAGGATCTGTTCCACCGGTATCTTTTAATAAACCTGTAGTTGCATTATCTCTTTTTACAGGATTCCAAGAACTTCCATTATAAGTAGCAATACTATTTGCTGTACTTCCGCCAGCATTTACAAAATATCCACCAACCCATAAATTAGTTCCAAGATATGATAAGGCAAAAACTTCTGCACTTGGATAAATAGGAGTAGCTACTGGAACACCTGATACACCTGATCCTAAATTAGTAAAAGAATTATTAGATGAAGTTGTAGATATAGTAAAATATGCGATATTATTGCAATTAGTTGCATTACCAATACTTGTGAACTTACCACCGATAGCTATTCTAGTAGTACTAACTTCCTGTAATACATTAATATTACCAGTTATAGGACTTACACCTAATAATAAATTAGTCCAAGCAGTTCCATTATAACTATAAAAAATACAATTACCGCTAGAAGTATTAGTGCCTGCTACATATAAAATTCTATTTACAACAATCATTGAATTAATTGTTACATCACTTGAATCTATTAATGTTGTAGCTGTTGTAAAACCAGTATCTATTGTATAGGTTGGAGTTGTAGTTACATTTAAACGAACCATATTTTTATAAGTAGTTGCACCGCTTATATTTGCTGTATCGAATCTACCAGCTAAATATATTTTTGTAAATGCACCAGTTGTATCAGATGATATGCAGTTAACAGCGTTATTACTGCCAGTAAATGTAATACCACTTAGTGTATTAAAGGTAGTAGTAGCAGTCTTACTTACAGAAGGATTAAATCGTGCTATATTATTTGCACCACCAGTTAAGGAAAACTGTCCGCAAATATATTGAATATCACCTCTATTGAATAATGATTGTTTAATTGTAGTAGGTACTAATCCTCCTTCTGGATAACCGGATATTAAAGGAGCAGTTTTACCGTTAAAATTTCCAACATTAAAAATATATTTAAAATTTGTTGTATTAACAGAAAAATTAGCCCAAGTGGTGCTAGTTTTAGGAGCAATATTTGTTCCTCCACAAGTTAAAAATTTATTACCAGATGGTAAAGTTCCGCCACCGATTAAAGTAATAACACTATTTTGACTTACTATATACGACATTATATATAATAGTTAAATAAATAAAATTATTTATTTATATCAATTAAAATACTATATTTGTTATTTGATTCGCTATTAAAAGTATTATTTATATATTTTTTTATATTATCAAAAGTTATTTTTTTTATAATATCATAGGACAATTTTTTCAAATTAAAAATATTATAATTTTTTAATATTGGTGATACATAATAGCTTATTTCATCATCTAAACTACTATAATCTTTAGAATAATATAATAATTTACTTTTTTGTAATGATACAAATTTATCTTTATATTTATCTATATTTTTTTTAAAATCTTCTGTAAAATAAAGGTTAAAATCATTAATACATTCTTTAATTTTATTTATATCATAAGTAGATTGAACTAAATAAGCAAGATAATAATAAGAATAATCATTATATATATAAGAATACGAAATACATTTAACAATATAACCAAGTTTGTCAGTAGTTCTTAATTTATCAAATAGAGGTTCATTTATAATACCAGCAATAAAACCGGATAAAAATAAATATTTTATTCTCTTTTTAATATCAGCTAAAACTATTAAATTACCAACAAAGTTTATTTTAAATTTTTTTAATTCATAAAATTCATACAAACAATTATTAATTTCTTTAGGATTGTATTCATCTTTTTTAAGAATATAATTAGTTATTTTACCATTTAGTAGTTTTATTCCATCATCTTTTTTAAATTTAGTTTCATTTGTAGAGACAATTTCAAGAAGATTATCAAAATATTTTTTTACTTTATTCGCTTCATTACTAATATTAAAATTACCTAAAAATAAAATATATTCTTTTGAAAATATTAATAATGATTTTATTTTTTCTTTAAATTCTCTATAATTTATTTTTTTTAAATAATCTATAATTTCATTTGGTTTAGCTTCATCGTTTATTAATATATTTAAATACATATTTACTAATTGAGTAGGACTATTATATTTTTTATTATAATAAATTTCGTTTAGTTCATCTATAACATTTTTAAAATATTTTTCATTATCGTCAATGAATATATTATTAATAATTTTATTTATTTCAATAACAAAATCAGTTAGTAAATAATTTAGACAGCTATAGTTATAAATAATAAATTCTTTTGTAAAAGAAATATTAAAATAACATTTATAACTAGTCATATTTGAAATATAATAATTAATTACTTTATTTAAAAAACTATTATAGATATCTAATAATATTTTATTATACTTTTGAAGGAAATCGTTATTTTTTTTAATTGAATAAATTCTACAAAATGGTTTTTCATATTTATTAGTGTGTAAAATATATATTTCTTTTTTATCATCCTTCAAAAATAATTTTGGAACTTCATTTTTATTAAAAATTTTATATAATAGTTCATATTTAATTTGAAAATCTTTTATAAGTATACTTTTATTAAAATCAAAATTTAATTTATTTTTACTAACAATATTATTTATATTTGAAATAAAATATTCAATATTATAATATTTACTTTTAACAAATTTTTGTTTATCAATATTTAATTCGGTATTTGTAATAAATTTTAAATCATAATTTTTAGTATTTTTTTTAAATATTTTATAAATATTATCACTATAATCTTCTATTTTATATTTTCGTATAATAGAATCATTTATATTACCAAAAATCATATTTTCTACAGTATTAATACACATATTTGTAGCGGAAGATTTATCATGATATAAAAAATCTAATAATTTTATTGATTGATAATTATTATAAAGATGTTTAAAAGTTTTTTTATCAAGATTAATTAATTTATTTAGAAATGAATAAAATATATTAATAGTTTTAATTAAATTTTCTTTATTATTTTCATACAATATAATTTTAATATTTATAACACCTTCAACATCAAACATATATTTGATATTTGAATATAAATATTTTACTAAATTTTTTTCTTTTAAATAAAAAGTTAAGGATTCTTCATATTCTGAACCAATTAAGTATGTTAAAAAATTAATTAGTTGATAGTCTGTATTATTTGAACCGTTGCATTTAATTATAAAAAAAATATCTAAAAAATTAAGTTCAGATACTGATTTAAATATTATTAAGTTATTATTAATTAAATTTAATTTTTCATCAGGTATATTTAATTCTTTTTTTAATTTAGGTTCTATATCGTTAAAATATGGTATGTATTTTTTAATCATTTCATCCATATCTTTTGAATCAACAATACAAACATAGTAATTATCAGTTTTATAATGTTTATTATAAAATTTTAGAATATCTTCTTTTGTAATATCTTTTAAACTATCTAAATTTCCAGTTCCAAATTTAGCATATTTAGAATTTTTATTTTTAATAAATTTTTTAAATATATCATCAATAATCCAACTATCTGATAATATATTTTTATTATGCTCTGAATCAATTATTTCCATTTCTGATTTTATATATTTCATATCTAAGATAGGCTTTCTAAAAAACCAAGATAACATATTAATACCCTTTTCTAAAAATGTAGAATCTAATTCTATAAAATAACATGTATTATAATCTGTCGTGTATGCGTTATTCATTCCCCCACATTTTTCTAAATAGGATGAAAAATCTCTGCTATCCGGATATTTTTCACTACCCATAAATAATAAATGTTCTAAAAAATGAGCGCATCCAGCAAATTCATCATCATAACAACCTGCTTTAACACCAACACAACAAGCAGATTTATTAATTTTAGGATCAGAAACAAGAATAACTTTTATTCCATTTTTAAGAATAATACCTTTAATATTTCTTTTATCATTTATAGCTAATTTTATATTAATATTAAAATCGTTAATGTTAATATTCATCATATAATATACTTTACAAAAATTTTTATATAAAAATAACGGTTAAAAATAAAAAACAATTAGTTAAAATTTTATCAATATTATTATACAGTAATACAAATATTGAAATGATTGAAAATTATATAATAGACACAGATAATACTATATTTGACGACAGTATTTTAGATCATGAAAAGTTTATAAATAATAAAGAAATATATGATATATATAATAATAGAGTAGACGAGCCATTACATAAATTTTGGTTTAAATTAGATACAACAAAATTTTTAAATTGTTATTATGACTATAATATATTAACATTTGTAATAAATGATAAAAATAGTAAAATAAAAAAAACGATTGATTATATACACAAAATAGCAGAAACAATAAAACAAAAATATATTCTTTATTTAAATCTAACAAATATAGATTATGATAATATTGACATAGAATTACCAATTAAACAATATGATAATTATCCTTCAATTATTAAATTTTATAATAAAAAGAAATCAATATATAATGAAAATAATCAAAAAGAAGAAATAATAAATCTTAGTTCAGGTATTAAATATCTACTTTTATTTGAAATTAATTATTTTAAAATTATTAAAACAGATAAAAATTTTATTATTAAATTTTTCTTTAATATACTTAAAATACAAACTCAAAAATTATTTAATATTGATGATTATTCTCTTAATAAAAATATTATATTACCTCCGCCTCCACCTCCTCCACCTTCATTTCCATCTATTAATTATAAAATTATTACCGATAAAATTAATAATGACAAAATAATTGAGAAAACAAATGATAAAATAAGAATAATTATATCAGAAGAAGAATTATTAAGTAAAAGAAATGAATTAAAATCTATTAAACATGAAATAAATAATATAGAAAAAAAATGTAATGAAGATCAGACTATAGATAATTTTACAAAAGATTTAATAACACAAAAAAATCTTTTGAAAGAAGTTAAAAAAAAAAATTAAAAAAAACTAAAAAATCCAAAAAATCTAATATTGAATTAGAAAGAGAATTAGAAATGGAATTAGAAAAAGAATTAGAATATATTATATAATATGTACTAAAATTTAACAAATCTAACAAACAATATTTTTTAGTTGATTAAATATACAAATTAATTGTATTAGTTCGTCAGCCCCATCATTAATTTTTTTTTCAATATTACTAAATTCAAATAAGATAGATGCTTTTTTACTATCTTCTAATTCATTATTATTAACTACATAATCTATAACTTTAAGTAAAATAGAATTAAAAACATAACCTTTAGACACTATTTCATTAGTAATATCCATAATACAATCTATATTATTTTTTTCTTTAATTTTATCAATATAGGTTAAAAGAGTTTCATCATTAATAAAATTACATATTTTATAGATATCATTTTTGGAAAATAAAATATTATCACATATAGCATAATATTTTAAGTTTTGTAAAAGAATAATACTTTTACGAAAGTCTCCGTTTGATATATTAGCAATACTTAATAATCCATCATCACTAATAGATATTTTTTCTACATTGGAAATTTGTTTTAATTTATTAAAAATATTTTCTTTTCTAATTGGTTTAAATCTTATTTTTACACATCTACTAGTTATTGGTTCAATAATTTGATTTATATAATTACAAATAAAACAGAATCTAGTTATATTAGATGTTTCTTCCATAACTTTCCTTAATGCTGCTTGTGCTTCTTTTGTCATTGCATCTGCTTCATCTAAAATAATAATTTTATAAGGAGGACAAAGATAATTAGGATCACTTGTTCCAATTGCTGTTTTAGCAAAATTAATTATTTTATATCTAACAACATTAATACCTCTTTCATCAGAAGCATTTAATTCTTTTACTCTTTCATTAACACGATTTGGACCAAATAATTCATTACATAATGCTAAAATAGAACTAGTTTTACCTGTTCCTGGACTACCATATAATAATAAATGTGGCATTTCTCCGGTTTTTAAAGTATTTAATAATATACTTATACCTTCATCTTGTGAAATTATATTTTTTAATTTTCTAGGTCTATATTTTTCAATCCATGGTATTTCATTATCTAAATATTTATACATTTCTATATATAATAATTAATATATAGTTAATATATCAATATTTTTAAATATAAAGATATTTTATAAATAAAAAAAATTATAAATATAAAAACTTTAATTCGTTTTTTAATAAATAAAAAAACAAATTACTAATATAAATAATCATGAATCAAGCTTTTACTAGAATTTTAGATAATCAATCAAATAAATTACTTGCTAATTTACCAACTAATGATGTTATGCCTAATTTAAAAATGGAAGTATCAACACCTATTATACAACCAACACAAATTCAATCTATGCCACAATTATCACAACAAGTTGGTGAAGGAGTCCAAGAATCTAAAGGAATTAAATTACTTGGATTTGAATTTACTATATATACATTAATTTTAGTTGTTGTATTAATTGTATGTGTTGTATATTTCCTTTATAAATACTTTTTTACAAAAACAGATTTAGTTGTTTATAAAAAGAATCCCAAAAAAGATTTAAAAAAAGATTTAAAAAAAAATAAAGAAGAATTTATTAATGAATTAAATAGTTCTGATGGTTCAAATGGTTCTGATTCTTCTTCTCCACAAACACTTAATGAATAAAAATAATATAAAAATAATATAAAAATAAATAATCACCTCACATTTCTATTAAAATAAAATTTACTTATATCTATTGGTTTTGTATAAGTAAAATATTCTTTTGTATATATTTTTGTAGATTCATAATAGTCAGGATTAAAATTAGGTTTCTTAATATATTTATAATAATATTCTTCAAATAATTCATTAATTTCATCTATATATTCTTCATCAACATCTAGTTCCAATAATCTTTTTTTCAACTCCATTAATTTTGGTTTTTTCCAAATTGGTTTTTCATTTACTAAACTATTATCTTTGTAATTTTCATCAAAATTATTTTTAATATAATATTCCTTAATTAAATTAAACTTTTCTATTTCGTCTTCTTCAACATAGTCTGATATATTCTTATTTAAAGCATATTCTTTTAATAATTCATATGAATTATCATATTTCTTTTTTAAATTAAAACTGCCATAATCTGTTCCTAATAATACTGAAAAATTTACTAAATCTTCTTCATTAAATATTATATTGTAATCTACCTCTAATCTTAATCTTGATTCTATTGTTGTAATTAATTTATATAATTCTATCATCTTAAATTTCTGATTATAAGTTTTTCTCATGATTCTTGGTGCTCCAAATATTAACATATCGCTGTCATCTGATATAATTCCAAATATATATTTATTTTTATTTGATATATAAGAACATAATGGATCTGCCTCTCCTTCTGCTCTAATACATGGAATACCTAATAGTTCTAATATTTCCATCCAATCAATTATAAAATAATCTTTTAATATAATTGATTTTTTATATATTTTGTGATATTCATAATTATCTTCAGATAATCTTCTTTTATTATCCTCAAATGATATTCTTCTCGCATTATCATCATTTTCTTCTTCATTATTAATATTTTCCTCAATATTAATTAATTCAGGCGGTGTTCCAAATATTAATTTATCATGCATATTGGTATCACTATTTTCATCTGATGAATAATTATCGTTATTTAATTCCCTCAGAGAATTTCTTATTTCTCTTAGTTTTCTTAAATTAATTTTTAAATTATGCCTTCTTTCTTCTATTTTCTTCTTTTTTATTTCTGGAGATCTACCATCAAAAATAAATATTGGAACTATCATATTTCTTAAATAATATATAAGTGAATTCAATAAACCATGAATATGACTTATATTTAAACCTGTATCACTTATTACCTCCTTATTTTTAGAACGCATGTAAATTAATTGAGTGTATATATGCTGTATTCCATCAATTATACACGATTTTTTCTTTATTTCTCCTATGTTTATCGTCTCATATACATCAGAAAAATTATTCGTTATAAATTTATATAATCCTTCAACTCCCATAAAATATATTCTTATACAATATATTTATATATAAATATAAAAATTTAGATTTAGTTTTTTTACTTATTTATTTATTTTATTTCTTATTTATTCAAATAATTAGTAATTTCTGTAATACTATTTTTACAAACAATTCTTATTTTCTTTGAAATACATTTTTTTTCTTCATAAATTAAAATATTATCCTCCAAAAATTTTAGTAAATTACTAAATATATCATTATTTTCACTGTTTCCTGATGAATTTTGTGGTAATATAACCGATATTAAACAAGTTAATTGTTGAATAGCCTTTTCTACTCTACTAAAATATTCCTGTTCTTCCTCTTCTTTGTATTTTATTAAATTCTCTAAATCACTAATTATACTTACCAATATTTTCTTCTCAATCAATTTAGTATTAAATAATGTTCCGATTAATATCATTGATTTTTCACTTTTCTCTCTAGACCATAATTCATCATCGTATTTTAAACTTTCCATATAATCTTTCTTAACCGCTGTTAACAATAATCTTCTAAAATATATTTTTTCATTATCTGCCGTTAAAAAATATGTTGATTGTAATTCATTACATAATGCTGCTACTACTGGTCTAATTTGTTCGCTGTCTCTTTTAATCTTATAAATACATTGTGAAACAAGTTCAGATAATTCATCATAATTTTGAAATACTATCTCTCTTATTGATGATACAATTTTAGTAAGATTCTGAGCGTGAAGTTTATTTAAAGCTTGTGTAATTTTAGATTTAGTTGTATCCTCTTTAATCGCATTTTTAAATACATAAGTAGAATTTCCTTTAGCCGCATTTTGATTTAAAACATTGTTAAATGTAAAATTATTAAAAAATGATACAACTTCATTATTCATTGTTGTATTAGATTTTACTTTCTCTAGCAGTAATTCATGATTATATGCTTTGTATTCCATTATTATATATATATATAAATATCTTTAAATAAAAATATCAACTTTTAGATTCATATATAATACTTCCATCATAATATACTCGTAAAACATTATTAGACCATAATTCATATCTTATTTGAGAACAAAAATCTGGTATAAAATATTCTTTATTTGGTTGAAAATATCTTAATAATGCCATTACTATCGTATCATGACTACATAAAAATGAAAATTTTATATTATCATTCTCTAATATATTAAGAATTTTTTTTATTAAATTTTTTACCAATAATCTTGATAAACTAATCGTATACAATTTATTATAATACATATTTATAATTATATTTAAGATTGTATCGTATTTTTTCGTCCAATTTTTAGGTAATGGATATTTATGAACTTTATAAATTGATAATACACTTTGTATTCTAAAGTAATCATGATTGTTTTTTATTCTATAACCAAATATATCATATATTCTCTCATTAAATTTTTCTAAAAATTCTCTCTCTAAATCTAATTCAACCTTTTTTTCTAATTCTAAATATTCTTCTAATACATCCTCTTCTAATGAAAGCTCATCCAATATATTTGTTTCATATTCTAAATCTAAACATGATAAAAAATATTCAGTAGTTGATCTAGTTCTCTCAAAATTACTAGAACCTATATATATGTTATCACTATCTAAATTAAAATTAAAATAAGATTTATATCCATTATAAAACTCTTCTCCTGCTAATCCACTATAAATTTTACCAACATCTGTTAAAACCGCCGCATAAACTTGATTATCGTAATTTAATTTATTAGACCAATTAGAATTATCTAATTTTGGTAAAAATATTAATGGTTCTCTTGGTCCATGTCTTGCTACACAAACTAATTTTCTAATATAACATAATTTGTGATAAAACAAATTATTCTTTTTTCTAATAAGCAAATGACAATGTTCTATATTTTTAACTGTTTTAATTATAACAGGATTTTGAAAAATAATATAATCATATATATCTTTATTTATAATGTTATTTGATAATAATAGGTTTTCAATATAATCATTGGTATATTTACCATTAAAACACCAAATTACATAACTTTGTAGATTACAAGGTCCTTCATAAGGATATTTGTTTTTAACCAAATATATATTATTTCCAAATGAATAAATACTGTTTTTTATTAAACTTTGTTTTAATTGTTCTAGCTTAACACTTTCAGAATTATTATTTAATAATTTACTTAATGTATAAAGAACTTCAGAATAATAATTTTTTTGGATAGATATTATTTCAACATTATGAGAAATATATGTTGGATCAGTTATGTGTGGAAAGTTAATTATCATAGTATTGTAATGATTAAAATATTTGTTAAAAG
>Ga0194129_10007651_pt1 | contig 12782 bp, 11 predicted proteins | sample TA2KigCa35mmetaG_FD_150862 | JGI IMG/M metagenome (GOLD analysis project Ga0194129, IMG submission 150862) | Freshwater microbial communities from Lake Tanganyika, Tanzania - TA2015038 Kigoma Deep Cast 35m | ecosystem: Environmental > Aquatic > Freshwater > Lake | place: Tanzania: Lake... | reverse complement strand
ATAATTTTTTGTGTGGGAGAGTAGGTCGCCGCCAGGGTCCTCTCCGGCAGCCCGGGCGATTGTTCGCTCGGGCTGTTTGCTTTTCGGCTCGCTTCTCGGCTCGCGTGGGCTGACGGGGACGCGGGCAGGCGGGCGATGATGGCGTGCGCGCACAGGGCGACGGCGGGGGGCGCCTACTCACCGCCCTCCGAGCGCCCGCGCCCGCTCTCCCAGCTCACCTCGATCGCCAGCGCCACCAGCTGCGCGCTCACCTGACTCCCCATCTGCGCGCCGAGGCGCTGATAGGTGAGGCGCGGCGTCAGCGAGAAGCCGCCGGGGGCGCTCGCGCCGAGCTCATAGCCCACGCCCAGCTTCCACAGGCCGCCCCCGCCGCTCGCCTCCTCCACGCTCGCCGGCTGCCCCGCCGCGGGCTTAAAGCCGCCCCCGCCGATCCCCAGCGCGCCGCTCACCGTCAGCCCGCGCAGGTGGGCGCTGAGGCGCCAGCGCGCCTCGAGCGAGAAGCTGTAGACGCCCACCTCATAGCGCCCGTCAGCGCTGCCGCCAAAGTACGAGTCGCTCCCCAGCCCGATCGTCAAGCGCGGCACCACCTCCTCGGCGATCAGCAGCGACGCGCTCGTGCCCCTGTGCAGCCCCAGCCCCTCCCCGCTCACGCCCGTCCCCGCGCCGCCGTAGCCGCCGAACGCGGCGGTGAGCTGCAGCCCCTTGGAGCCTCGGTCATCCTTGAGCTCTTCTCCCCTCGCGGGCGCCGCGAGCAGGAGCGAGGCGCACAGCGAGGCGCACAGCGAGGCGCACAGCGAGGCGCACAGCGAGGCGCGCGGCGAGATGCGCTGCGAGGCGCGCTGCGAGGAGCGCGATGTGGCGTCTAGCGCGGCGCACGGCGAGGCGCCTCGCGCGCCCTCTGCCGCCGTGGGGAGCGGGGGGGGCTGCGTGTGGTGGGTCTGCGGGGTGCTCAAGCGCTCCTCCTGGGCCCGCTCACGCTCGTCGTGAGCCTCTCGGGCTCGCTGAGAGATACTCGATTTACGCCCATGTTTCAAAATAACCAGCTTGACAAAAGTCCACGCCACACCTATGTTTCCCCGACTTTGTACCCGTGCGCGCGCACACCCTGCGCGCGCGCCTCGCAACGTATTCCCTCCCCCCCATATAGAAAGGTCGTGAAGCTTTGAGTCAGAATGAGCTCGCACTCCGTCCCCTCGAGGTGACGGTTGACGGTGATAATAACGTGGAGCGCGCCATCAAGGCGCTGAAGCGCAAGGTCGCGCATGAGGGCATCTACAAGGAGCTCAAGCGCCGCCGCTTCTACGAGAAGCCCTCTGTGAAGCGCAAGCGCAAGCAGCGCGAGGCAGAGCGCCGCCGTCGTAAGGAGCGCCGCCGCGCGCTCCGCGCCCGCGTCCGTCGCCGCTGAGCTGATCTCGACTCATGGCCACCGCTAGGTATGACTCGGTCAAGGTCTTTACCGCGACCAAGGCCAAGGAGCGCGAGGCGCTCGGGGAGGCCGTCACCGCCTGGCTCAGGAAGAACGAGGGCGCCGTCGAGGTGGTGGACACCGAGGTCCACCAGTCGAGCGACCAGCAGTTTCACTGCTTGACCATCGTGGTGTTCTATCGACGCGCGGGGCAGGCAGAGGCGCAGCCCTGAGCGGCTGAGGCCCCTCCGCGCTGGGCGGCTCTCCTGCGGGCGGCTCTCCTGCGGGCGGCTCTCCTGCGGGCGGCTCTACTGCGGGCTCCCCTCTAGCGTCACCTCGAACCCGCACGCCCGCGCCCCGCCGCAGCGCGCGGCGCTCGCCTCGTCCGTGAGCGCCTCGCCCTGCGCCGACAGCGCGCGCGTCAGCAGCGACCCCCGCGCCGCCCCGCGCAGCAGGGGGCGCCCGTCCACGCCCTCGAGCACCTCGAGCGCGCTCTCCCACCCCCCCGCGCAGCAGCGCTCCTCGCTCGGCGCCTCCTGGGCGCTCAGGCTGACGCGCGCCTCGCAGCGACTCAGGGCGCTCCCCGCGGCGCTCCCCGCGGCGCCCCCCGCGCTCAGGGCGGAGGGCGGGAAGGCGCTCACGCGCTCTCCGTAGAGGCACAGGCGGCGGGGGGCGCCCCCCTCGCCGCGGCACAGGGTCGCCGTGAGCGGCGCGGCCTCCCCGGCGAGCTCTAGGTAGACGACGTCGCCCGACACGCTCACCTTGAGCGCCCCGCTCGCCCCCTCCGCGCTCAGCTGCGCCCCGCTCAGCTCGCAGTCGCTCCACCGCAGCGCGGAGCGCAGCGCGTAGCGCTCCTCGAGGCCGTAGACCGAGAGGCGCTGGCGCTCGTCGTCGCAGCTGAGGCCGGGCGCCGCCCAGGGCAGGCACGCGAGCGGCGCCCACAGCCCCCGCGGGCGCCGCGGCGCGGCGGAGCGTCGCGCGGCCATCAGTAGAAGGGGCGCTCCACCCCGGGAATCACGTTGGGCTGGCTCGAGGGCGCGGGCTCAAAGGGGTCCGGCTCGATCTCCTTGAAGGGGTCCTCGTCCCCCATCAACTCCGTCAGCGACATGTCCGCCGACACCGACAGCTCCACCGCGAAGGGCCCCAACTCGTGGCGCGTCGCCACCTTGAGGCCCGTCTTGAGCGTCTTCCAGCGCTCGAGCGTCACCGCCACCCCGTCGAGGAGCGGGTGCGCCGAGGACCACACGCGCACCGCCCGCGGCGTCCCCTCGGCGTTCACCAGCCACTCGTAGCTGTCGTCGGTGAGCGCCGGGTTCAGCTGCGACGAGTAGTGCACGAACAGACTCTCGTTGGGCGTGCCCTTGTTGAGCAGGAAGCGCTTGACCCCCTTGTCGAAAAAGCTCTGCGTGGGCTCCAAGATAAAGCGGTCCCGCAGCCAGCTCTCGTACGCCGCCGTGAGCACCTGCGCCGCCTCCTCTCCCTTGAGCAGCTTGCTGCCGCGGCGGGCGACCTCGCGCTTGCGCGTGATGTCGAACAGGACGGTCAGATCGTCCTGCTTGACCCGCACCAGCCCGCGGCGGAGGTCCCACAGGTGCTCGCGCCCCCACAGCGTCCACTTGATCGCCCCCGTCTGCGCCCACGCCTCGCGCTGCGCCTTGCTCTGAATCATACGCGCGAACGAATCCGCCTCCTCTCCCGCGTCCCCCTTGGTGGGGAGCCCCGCGCGCAGCGTGAGGAAATAGACCACGGCGCCGAGGAGCGACAGGAGCGTCACGCCGAAGAGCACCTTGATGAATTTGACGATGTAGCGCATAAGACTCCCTTGAAGTACGCCGCGGCGAGGCGCGCGCAGCTCAGCGCCGCTCGCGCCGAGCGACCTCGCCGAGGGCGTGGCGCACACGATGCCACAGACGCGCGGCGTTTGGAATCGGTTTGAAATCGCGACCGTGGAATCGCGACCGCGGAATCCTCAGAGGGGGGAGGCCCCATGACCCACATCATCAACACAGACCGCTTTGAGCGCTTTACGGGCACCGGCGCCTACGTCGCCTCGCGCGACCTGCAGGAGGCGGTCAACGTCGCCCTCGCCCTCTCGCGCCCCCTCCTCGTGAAGGGGGAGCCCGGCACGGGCAAGACGCACCTCGCGCGAGCGGTGGCGGAGGCGCTCGGGCGCCCCCTGCTCACCTGGCACGTCAAGAGCACGAGCAAGGCGCAGGAGGGCCTCTACACCTACGACGCCGTGCAGCGCCTCCACGACAGCCGCTTCAACGCCGCCGCGGGCGCCGTGGCGGACGCCCGCAAGTACATCCGCTACGGCGCCCTCGGGCGCGCCTTCCTCAGCCCTGAGCCCTGCGTGGTCTTGATCGACGAGGTGGACAAGGCGGACCTGGAGTTCCCCAACGACCTCCTCCACGAGCTCGACGCGATGTCGTTCGCCGTCTATGAGACCGGGGACGCCCACGTGGCGGTCCACCGCCCCCTCGTGGTGATCACCAGCAACAACGAAAAAGAGCTCCCCGACGCCTTCCTGCGCCGCTGCGTCTTTCACTTTATCAGCTTCCCCACCCCCGAGCAGATGCGCGAGATCGTGCGCGTGCACCACCCCGACCTCGAGGGGCGCCTGGTGAGCGAGGCGGTGACGCGCTTCTACTGGCTGCGCGGCCTCAGCGGCCTGCGCAAGCCCCCCTCCACCAGCGAGCTCGTGGACTGGCTCAGCGCCCTCAGCCGCGGCGGCGTGCCGGCGGAGGAGGTGGCGGCGCGCGTCCCCTTCCTCGGGGCGCTCCTCAAGAAGGAGCAGGACCTCGCCGCGGCGGCGCGGGCGCTGGCGGGGCGCGGGGGGCGCTGAGTGGGCGCGGAGCTCGCGGGCGCCCCCTTCTTGGGCTTCTTTTATCTGCTGCGCGCGCAGGGCGTCCCCGTGAGCGTCCGCGAGTGGCTCACGCTCCTCGAGTGCCTCGCGGGCGGGCTCGTGGGGGCGGACCTCTCGCGCCTCTACGCGGTGGGGCGGGCGGTCCTCGTGAAGCGCGAGCGCCACCTCGACGCCTATGACCAGTGTTTCGCCCACTACTTTGGCGACGCCGAGCCCCCCGCGGGGCTGCCGAGCGCCCTTGACGAGTGGCTGCGCGCCCCCCTCCCGCTCCCGGCGCTCGACGAGGAGACGCTCGCGCGCCTCGAGCGCCTCGACCTCGAGGGCCTCCGCCGGCGTTTCGAGGAGCGCCTGCGCGAGCAGACGGAGCGCCACGACGGCGGGAGCAGGTGGGTGGGCACGGGCGGCACGAGCCCCTTTGGGCACAGCGGGCGGCACCCCACCGGCGTTCGCGTGGGCGGCGAGGGGCGGAGCCGTAGCGCGGTGCAGGTGGCGGCGGAGCGCCGCTTCGCCCCCTACCGCGCCGACCTCACCCTCGACACCCGCCAGCTCAGCGCCGCCCTCCGCCGCCTGCGCGCGCTCGGGCGCGACGGACGCGCCGACGAGCTCGACCTCGACGCCACGATTCACGCCACCGCCCGCCAGTGCGGAGAGCTCGAGGTGGTCCTGCGCCCCCCGCGCCAGAATCGCCTCAAGCTCGTCTTGCTCATGGACGTGGGCGGCTCCATGGACGACTTCGCGCACCTCGTGGGGCGCCTCCTCAGCGCCGCCCACCGCGCCCACCACTTCCGCGCCTTCCACCCGCTCTACTTCCACAACTGCGTCTATGAGCACGTCTTTCGGGACGCGCAGCTCCGCGACCCCCTCCCCCTCGACGACCTCGCCCACGCGCTCGGCGTGGACGCTGAGGCGCGGCTGCTCGTGCTCGGGGACGCGCACATGTCGCCCTATGAGCTCATGAGCGCGGGCGGCGCCCTCGACTACCGCCACCACAACCTCAAGGCGGGCCTCGAGCACATGCGCGACCTCCGCGCCGCCTTCCCGTGGGCGGCGTGGCTCAACCCCCTGCCGCGCCGCTACTGGGAGCACCCCACCATCGACGCCCTCGGCGCGCTGTTCCCGATGTTCGAGCTCACCCTCGAGGGGCTCGAGGGGGCGGTGGCCGCCCTCAGCCGCCGCACGGCGTCACCTCCACGGTGAGCGCGGCGGGGGCGACGATGTAGCCGGGGACGGGCAGGCGCACCCGTACCTCGCGCTCCTCGCCGGGCTCCATGTTGAGGCGGAAGAGCGGCGCGCTCAGCCCGCTCGGCGTGGCGCCTGGGTCGCTCGCGCTCGCCCCCCCCGGCGTGAGCACCACCGAGCGCGTGAGCGTGACCTCCTCGCCGCCGCGCAGCTGGTAGCGCGCGTGCAGAGGCCCGTTCCACAGCATCGACGGGCGCCGGGCGGGGTCGGTGAGCGCGAGGTAGGCGGCGGAGGGCGCGCGCGCGTCGCCGAGCGGCGCCGCCCCCGCCTTGAGGGCGAGGTCGGCGTACGAGGTGAACGACACGAGCGCCGACGCGCACGCTGGCGCCGCGCTGCGGAGCTTGAGGCGCGCCTCGTAGACCACGCCGTAGCCCCCAAACAGCACCTCAGCCGAGTCGCCGTGGCGGGCGAGCGCGCGGGGGCTGTGGGCGGCGTCAAAGAGGCGCCAGCCGAACGCCTCGCGCGCGCTCTTGAGCTCGCGCTCGCCACCGCCGACCCACTCGCCCCCCTCGTAGAGCCCTGCGGCGCGCCCGTAGCCCTTGCCGTTGTACCAGCCTGGCCACTTCACGTCACCGGCGGCGTAGGGGGGAGTCGTGGTGGGGGGGTCGCCGGCGTGCGCCGCTACGTGCACCGCCACGCAGCCCCCCTCCGCCTCGATGCGCAGCGCCCCCTCCACCAGCGACTCGGCGGTGACGGTGACGAGCGTGTGGCGCTGCCCGGGGGCGAGCGTGAGCTGCCCCTCAAGGGGCGCGCCCTCGCTCAACGCGAGCCGGAAGGCCGCCACGCGCGCGCCGAGCCAGCCCTCGCGCGTGGTCTTGTAGCCCGAGATGTCCGACCAGGTGGTGGTGCCCACCCGCGCCGCCCACCGCGCCACCGCCCCCGCCGCCCCCGCCTCCACCTGCACCGAGAGGCGCCGCGTCCCGCTCAGGTGCGCGCTCGACAGGATGTGCGCGAGGTAGAGGTCGATGTGCCGCACCTCGCCGAGGGGGCAGCCGGGCTGCGTGGCGCGCCACGCCTCCTCGTCCTCGACGCGCAGGTCGGGGTAGGGCACCCCGTAGGCGTCGCCGCGCGGCGCGAACGCCTCGGGCGGGCGCGTGGAGGAGAGCAGCCCAAAGCCCCGCAGGTCCTCGGGGTTGTTGCTCACCCACAGCGGCGCGCCGGTGAAGGCGCCGCGGAGGGGCTCGAGCGCCCTGTAGCGCAGCTCGCTGAGCCGCGCGGCGGGCGCGTCGGCGGGCGCGGCGGGGAGCGCGGCGGGGGGAGTCGCGGATTTGTCGCCCACGCCCCCCTCGCCCGCGGGCGCCTCGCCGTCGCCGGCGCAGGCGCTGAGGAGGCTGAGGGCGCTGAGGAGGCTGAGGGCGCTGAGGAGGCTGAGGGCGCTGAGGGCAGCGAAGGGAGGGGGCGTGAGGCTCATGGAAAAACACCTGATATTTTAAATATCTGAAAAAATATCTGATTAAGCTCTTGAGATCTCAGCGAGGCTCGTGTGGCCGCATGACACAGACCAAACGCACGCTATAAGCATGCTATAAGCACCCTATAAGTAGAGCATCCCGAGGCGCTCTCGCGCAACCCTCATCCCCCCCCCGCCCCTCGCCGCTCTCCCCCGAGTCGGAGTCCCTCATGAGCTACGGCCGCCCCCCTCTCTCGCCCCCCCCCGCGCCCGCTGACCCCCGCGCCGCCCTCCGCGGGCGGTTCAACCCCCTCGGCCTCACCGTCGGCGCGCCGCTCGAGCTCACGGCAGGGCGGCCGGGGCGCTACGTCGTGAGCGGCGTGACCTGCTTTGAGCCCCTCGGCCCCGGCGAGCGCGCCACGCGCTATGAGCTCGCCAGCGTCTACCCCCCCCTCGCCGTGGAGGTCCTCGACGCGCCCCACGGCCTCTCGTTCACGCTCTATGAGCTCGCGGAGGAGTCGGACCTCGACCTCGAGCTGCTGCGGGTGTGTCAGCGTGAGGACAGCATCGACCACACTTATGATGCGCGCGGGGTGGGCGACGCGCAGACCACCACCTACCTCAAGGACGCCGAGGGGCGCTCGCGCGCCCTCCTGCTCGACGCGCAGGGCGCCTCGGAGGGCGACGTGCGCGGGTTCTATTACTCCGCCGGGGACGGCAGGTTCCTGACGGTGGAGGTGTGGGAGGCGGCGCGCTGGATGCGCTTTTATGTGGGGCGCGACCTACCGGGCTCGGGCGTGGGGGGGGGGCGGGGCGGGGGGCGGCTGGGGGCGGCTGGGGGCGGCGGCGGGTTACGCCTTGGCGCCCTTGGCGTCCTTGCGCTCGGCGGCGTTGGCGCGCGCGAGGTCGCGGTCGCCCCGCTTGCGCGCGCGGTCCTTGAGCTTCTGCTTGAGGCGGCTCGGGCGCCCGCGCATCGGCGCCCCCGTCAGCGTCTCGCCCTGGTAGACGTTGCCGCTCTCGGGGTGCACGCAGATCTCCGCCACGCTCCAGCCGTCGGCGCGGAAGGGGACGCGGGTGAGCCAGAGCGTCATGCGGAGCACCCCGCTCTGCTGCGAGCGCAGACGCACCATGTACATCTCCTTGGGGGGCGCCACGCGCCCCACGCGGCTCACGGAGTCGATGGTGAGCTTGGCGTCGGAGTAGAGCTTGGCGTAGAGCTTCATAAAGTAGGTGAGGCGCCGGAGCCCCACGAAATCCTTGCCCTTCTTGAGGCGCCGCTCGTCGTTGAGGCGCGCCTTGAGGTCGTACGAGAGCGACTCCCAGGCGGCGTCGGCGGCGGCCGGCTTGGCCATGAGCTCGAGGTGGGCGTAGGCGCGGTCTTGGACGGCGAACAGGCTGCTCCCGCGCCCCACGAGGTCTCGGATGATGATCACGCTCACGATGAGGGCGACGATGAGCGTGAAGGGGTGCAGGAGGATGCTGAGAATCATCGCCTCGCTCCAGTGCTTGTGAGGGGCTTGTGAGGGGCTTGTGAGGGGCCTGTGGGGAGAGCGTGAGGGGCGCGCGGCGTGCGCTGAGATGTGCGTGAGGGTACCACCTCGCGACTCAAACCGCTACACTCGCGCCGCGCTCTTAGCGTAGATTTTGAGCGCCCTCGGCGCCCCCGCACCCCCACTCCCCGCGAGCCACGCCACGATGATTCCAGCCCTCCCCTCGCGCGCCCCCCTCTCGCCCCCCGTAGAGCGCTATCTCGCCGCGCTGCGCGCGCGCAGCTTCTCCGGCGAGCTCTCCGCCGACTGGGCGCGGCGCGCCGTAGGCGCCACCGACAACAGCGTCTACCAGCTCACCCCCGAGGCCATCCTTTACCCGCGCACCCGCGAGGACGTGCAGCTCGCCCTCACCCTGCTCGCCGAGGAGGCCCACCGCGACGTGCACCTCACCCCTCGCGGCGGGGGCACAGGGACCAACGGGCAGTCGCTCAACACGGGCGTGATCCTCGACCTCTCGCGCCACTTTGGGCGAGTCCTCGAGGTCAACGCCGAGGAGGGCTGGGCGCGCGTGGAGGCGGGGGTGGTGCTCGACCAGCTCAACGACGCCCTCGCCCCCCTTGGCTGCTTTTTTGCCCCCAACCTCTCCCCGAGCAGCCGCGCCACCCTCGGCGGCATGATCAACACCGACGCGGCGGGGCAGGGCTCCATGGTCTACGGCAAGACCAGCGACCATGTGCTCAGCCTCGAGGTCGCCCTCCTCGGCGGCGCCTGCGTGACCGTGGCGCCGCTCACGCTCGAGGAGCTGGCGTCGGGGGGGCTCGCCCCCGCCCTCGAGCCCCTCGCCCGCGAGGTGCTCACCCTCGCCGCTGAGCGCGCCCCCCTCGTGGAGCGGGTCTTCCCCAAGCTGAGCCGCTTCCTCACAGGCTACAACCTCAAGATGGTCTATGACGCCGCGGGGGGCGTCCTCGACCTCACGCGCCTCCTCTCGGGCTCTGAGGGCACGCTCGGCGTGGTGGTGGAGGCGACGGTGCGCCTCACGCCGCTGCCGACGGCGAGGCGCGTGGTGCTCTTGCGCTACGCGCGCTTTGAGGACGCCCTCGGCTCCGCCCGCCTCCTCTTGGCGACGCGCCCCAACTCCATCGAGACGATCGACGAGAACATCCTGCGCCTCGCCCGCCAGGACGTGATCTATCACCGCGTGCGCGCGGCGCTTGAGGGGGGCGAGGGCGCGGGGGGCGGCGCGGGCGGCCCTGAGACGCGAGCGGTGAACCTGCTCGAGTTCGAGGGGGCGAGCGAGGAGGAGGTGGAGGCGCGCGCCGCCCGCTGCGTGGAGGAGCTGCGCGCGCGCTTTGGGGAGCCCGACGCCCCCATCGGCGCCTACGTGGCGCGCTCCGCCGCCGAGCAGGCGGCGCTGTGGGACCTCCGCAAGAAGGGCGTGGGACTCCTCGCGGCGCGCGAGGGCGACCGCAAGCCCGTGGCGTTCGTGGAGGACACCGTGGTGCCCCCCGAGCGCCTCAAGGAGTACGTGGCGGAGTTCACCGCCCTCCTCGACGCCGAGGGGCTCGAGTACGGCATGTTTGGGCACGTGGACGTGGGCTGCCTCCATGTGCGCCCCGCCCTCAACCTGCTCGACCCCGCCGACGAGGAGCGCCTGCTGCGCGTCTCCGACCAGGTGGCGGCGCTCGCGCGGCGCTACGGCGGCGTGATCTGGGGGGAGCACGGCAAGGGCGTCCGCAGCGCCTACAGCCCCGAGGTCTTTGGGCCGCTCTACCCCACGCTGCAGGAGGTCAAGGCGCTCTTTGACCCCCACAACCAGCTCAACCCCGGCAAGGTGGCCACGCCGGCGGGGTCGCGGGCGTCGCTCATGGAGCTGGCGAGCCCCCTGCGGGCGCACGCGGACCGCGGGGTGCAGCCGGCGGCGCTCGCGGCGTTCGTGTCCACGGTCCACTGCAACGGCAACGCGCAGTGCCTCGACTACCACCCCGACCACATCATGTGCCCCTCCTCCAAGGTGCGCCGCGACCGCCTCCACTCGCCCAAGGGGCGCGCGGGGGTGATGCGCGCGTGGCTCCGCGCCCTCGCCGATGAGGGGCACGCGCTCTCGGCGGCGGACCTCGAGCCGTTTGGGGAGGCGGCGCGCGCGGCGGCGCGGGCGGCGCGGGGGGGCGCGGCGCGCTGGCTCACCCTCCCGCTCACCCTCCCGCTCGCCCTCGCCCGCGCCCTCCGCGCCCGCCCCGGCGCCGCCGCGCCCGCCCCCGACCTCTCGCACGAGGTCTATGAGGCGATGAGCGGCTGCCTCTCGTGCAAGGCGTGCGCGACGCACTGCCCCGTCAAGGTGGACGTGCCGCGCCTCAAGGCGCGCTTCCTGCGCCTCTACCACGCGCGCTACCCGCGCCCCCTGCGCGACTACCTCGTGGGCGCCCTTGAGGCGGGGGCGGCGCTCGGCGCGCGGGCGCCGCGCCTGGCCAACCTCCTGAGCGGCAACCCGCTGGCGCGCGCCCTCTCGCGCCGCCTCGTGGGGCTCGTGGACGCCCCCGCCCTCAGCCCGCGCTCCGCCCTCGCCCGCCTCAGGGGCCTCGGCGCGCGCGCCGCCACCCCCGACGCCCTCGCAGCGCTCTCGGCGGAGGAGCGCGCGCGCGCCGTGGTGCTCGTGCCCGACGCCTTTAGCGCCTTCTTTGACGCCGACGTGCTGGTGGACTCCTATGTGGCGCTCGAGGCGCTCGGCGCGCTGCCGTTCGTGGCGCCCTTCCGCCCCAACGGCAAGGGCTACTACGTGAAGGGGCGCCTTGAGGAGTTCGCCCGCTGCGCCGAGGAGCAGGCGCGCCTCCTGCGCCCCCTCGCCGCCGCGGGGGTGTCGCTCGTGGCGGTGGACCCCGCCGTGGCGCTCACCTACCGCGATGAGTACCAGGAGGTGTTTGAGCGGGGGGGCGCCGGGCTCGGCTTTGAGGTGCTGCTGCCGCAGGAGTGGCTCGCCGCCCACCTCGACCTCCTGCCCGCCGGGGCGCTCGCCCACGCCCCCCCCGCCTCGCTCTTTGGGCACTGCACGGAGCGCGCCTTGGCGCCGCAGGCGATGGCGCAGTGGGGGCGCGTGTTTGAGCGGCTGGGGGCGCCGCTCTCGGTGGCGAGCGTGGGCTGCTGTGGCATGTGCGGGGTCTTTGGGCATGAGGCGGAGCACGTCGAGGAGTCGGCGGGGGTGTTTGACATGAGCTGGCGCCCCGCCCTCGACGCCCTCGACGCCGCGCGCGACCTCGACGGCGCGCTCCCGCCGCTCAGCGAGGACGCCGCGCCGCCGCGCCCCCCCGCCGCGCGCCCCCTCGCCACGGGCTACTCGTGCCGCGCGCAGAGCGCGCGCCTGCGAGGCGCCGCGCCGCCGCACCCGCTCTCGTGGCTCGCGCGCGCGCTCGTGGGCTCGCCCGCGTTGACAGCCGCGCCGCCGCGCTCTTAGGCTCTTGCGTTCACTTCGCGCCCGCGAGCGCGAGACACACGAGGAGCCTCCGCCATGCCCACGCCCCCCCACGCCCTCTCCGCAGACCAAATCGAGGCCGACCCCCGCGCCGCGCTCATCTCCGCCGCCCTCGCCGGGGCGCGCCCCCTCGACGAGGAGGTGGAGCGCGCGGCGCGCTCGGCGGTGGAGGACCTCGACCTCGGACTCCTCCGCGTGGCGTCGCCCCCCGAGGCGGGCGATGCGGGCGAGGCGGGCGAGGCGGGCGGCGAGTGGCGCGTGCACGCGTGGGTCAAGGAGGCGATCCTCCTCTACTTCCGCGTGAGCAAGAGCGCGCCGATGGACGATGGCGTGTGCGCGTACCTCGACAAGGTGCCCCCCAAGCGCCGCCTCGAGGGCGTGCGCGTGGTGCCCCCCGGCGTGGCGCGCTACGGGAGCTTCTTGGAGCCTGGGGTGATCTTGATGCCCGGCTACGTCAACATCGGCGCGCGCGTAGGGGCGGGCTCCATGGTGGACACGTGGGCCACGGTGGGCTCGTGCGCGCAGGTGGGGGCGGGGGTGCACCTCTCGGGCGGCGTGGGGCTCGGCGGCGTGCTCGAGCCCGCCAGCGCGCGCCCGGTGATCATCGAGGACGGCGCGTTTATCGGCTCGCGCTGCGTGGTGGTGGAGGGCGTGCGCGTGGGGCGCGGCGCGGTGCTCGGCGCGGGGGTGGTGCTCACGGCGAGCACGCCCATCATCGACGCGCGCGGCGCGGTGGAGGTGATCTATAAGGGCGCGGTGCCCCCCCGCGCGGTGGTGGTGCCCGCCTCGCGCCCCAAGGCGTTCCCCGCCGGCACCTACCACCTCCCCTGCGCGCTGATTATTGGTGAGCGCGGCGCCTCCACCGACCTCAAGACGTCCCTCAATGACGCGCTGCGCGACTTGAGCGTGGCGGTCTAACCCCCTCACAG
>Ga0194129_10007649_pt1 | contig 12785 bp, 12 predicted proteins | sample TA2KigCa35mmetaG_FD_150862 | JGI IMG/M metagenome (GOLD analysis project Ga0194129, IMG submission 150862) | Freshwater microbial communities from Lake Tanganyika, Tanzania - TA2015038 Kigoma Deep Cast 35m | ecosystem: Environmental > Aquatic > Freshwater > Lake | place: Tanzania: Lake... | reverse complement strand
GACCTTGAAGGTCGCTCCGCTTCGCTCCTCGGACGCGCCTTGAACTCGCCGCTCCTCCCCATCGCGGGCCGCTCGGGGTGTGAGCGGCGATTTCGGCGTCCTTCTCACTCGTCCGAGCAGAGCCCCGCGAACGGACCGACGGGCTGACCGCGCTGGAAGTCGACTGGGCAACCGCCGGGGCGGCTGACCATCTCGAGGAGCTCGAGCGCGAACGGGCTCGTCCAGTCCCGTGCGCCGTCGACGCGCGCGCGGATCACGCCCTCGCCGTCGATGATCCAGGTCTCGGGGAACAGCGAAGTCCCGAACTTTCCGCTGACGATCTCGGCGTCTGGATCGAACAGGACGGCGAACGGCGGGGCCTTGCCCTCGAGCACGACCTGGAGGTGGTCGCGCACCGCGTCGGGGCCTTCGTCGGTCGAGATGGTCACGACTTGAACGCCATCCTTCTTGACGATCTGCGCGAGCGACGCGAGCGACGGCATCTCCTCGAGGCAGGGCTTGCAGGTCTTCGTCCAGAAGTTCAAAACGACGGGCTTCCCCTTGGCGAAGAAGGACGACAGCTTGACCTTCTTGCCGTCGAGATCGGCGAGCTCGAAATCCGGCACCGTGCGGTCGCGACCGGCGTAGGTGGGCCGGTACGCGCAGAGGGCCGAGCAGGCCGCGATTCGCTGGTCGTTTCGGGCCGCCTTCACGAACGAGAACACGCCGACCGACGCGATGCCGATGAACGCGAGTTGCGCGAGCTGCGAGCCGAGCGAGCTTCCAGGCGTGCGCTCGCTTGCGTCGGTCGAGGTGGCGGGTGGAGCCATGACGGAGAGGCTATAGCACGGCCCCGCCGTCACTCCTCCGGCGACTTCCCCGCCGGCCACCCTTGCGCAAAGGCCCGTCTCAGGGCTCGGCGAGCGACAGCAGGCGGCGGAGACGGGCTTCGTCGACGGTGTACTTCATGATCTTCCGCCCTTCGAGCTCGACGACCGGCACCTCCCAGTCGTACGCGGCGCGCTTGTCGGGCGGTGCCTCGCGGTCGAGATCGCACACGACAAGCTCGAACGGGACCTCGTGCTTCACGCGGACGAGAGCGTCGTACGCGACCTCGCAGAGGTGGCACTCCTCGCGCGAAAACAGCGTAATTTTCGGCATCACGTCGACTCCGCGCTCGGCTCGAGCCAGCGGGTGTGGCGGCGTCCTTCGCCAGCCTCGCTCTTGACGATGAAGAGCCGAGTCCGCGCGGTCTTCACCTGCCGAGCATCGAAGGCCTTGCGGTAGTCGGCGAAGCGGCCGCCGGCGTGGACGGCTTGACGGAGCGCAAGCGCTTCGGGGACGCCCCCCTGGGCGAGGACGTACTCGACCCACGCCCAGCGCGCGCTCGTGGCGCGAACGTCGGCGCGCCCCTTGAGTCCGCGGCGGAGGCGGTCGAGGCGCCGGTCGACGACGGCGATCCCCGCGAACGGCTGGCCGTCGAGGGGCGTGTTTCGCTTCGCGCAGAACGGCGCGATCGTCAGGGCCACCGGGATGATCTTCGAGAGCTTGCTGACGAAGGCCGCGCACTCGTCGACGTCCTCGTCGGTCTCGCCCGGCACGCCCAGCATGAGGTAGAGCTTCAGCCGGTGAATGCCGTGCAGGCGTGCCATCTCGGCCGCGTGCTCGAGGTGATTCGTGCGCGCGCGCCGATCGAGGATCTCGCGCACCCGGTCGCTCGCGCCGTCCATCGCGGTGGTCAACGTCTTGTACCCCGCCGATTTGAGCGCCCCGACGAAGCGATCCTTCAGGCGGTCGGGCCGGAGGCTCGACAGACCGACCTGCGCGCCGCGCGCGACGAGGGTCTCGACGATCGGGACGATTTCCGGGTGATCGCTGACGGCTGCTCCCACGAGGCCGACGCGCGTCGCGTCTTCGGGGATCAACTCGAGCACGCGCGTCATCGGCACGACGCGCATCCCCCCGTTCGTGGTGCGGCGCATCACGCAGTAGGTGCAGCCGCGAGAGCACCCGCGCTCCGTCTCGATCAGGAACATGTCCGACAGCTCCGTGTCGGGCGTCCGGATCGGCGACCAGGCCGGCAGCAGCGCGTCGTCGCACTGCGCCACGGCGGGCATGCGGTCGCCATGATGCTCGGGGACGAACACGTGCGGCATCGCCGCGAGGGTTCGCAGCGCCTCGCCCCGTGACGGCGCCTCGCGGAGGACACGGAGGACCTCGACCGCGAGCGAGTCGGCCTCGCCCATCACCACCGCGTCCACGAACGCGGCGAGCGGGAGCGGATTCGAGAACGTCAGCGGACCTCCGGCGATCACGATCGGGTGGCGCTCGTCCCGCTCTTCGCGGAGCGCCGGGATCCCGGTCGCCGCGAGCATCTGCACGACGCCGGCGAGCTCGAGCTCGTAGGCCACCGAGAAGGCGATGACCGGGAAGGTGTCGAGCGCGCGCAGGCCCTCGTAGCTGAGGGGCGGCTCCGTCACCGGACCGCTGCCGGCGTCGTCGTGCAAGAACACGCGCTCGCACGCCATCTCGGGCTCGGCCTGGATCGTCTTGTAGATCTGCAGGTACCCGAGCGAGCTCATCCCCACCCGGTACGGAGAGGGGTAAGCGAGGGCGACGGTGAAGGGCGCGCTCTTGTCGACGCGGCCGCGCTCGAGGCGCAGACGCTGCCGGATCAGCTCTCGAAGCGCTTCGCGACGCATGCGGATATCCGATGGGGGAGGAGTCTCGTGGCAGAGCCCAGGCTGCCTCGACCGCCGGAGCATAGCGCGAAAGGAGCGAGCCTGCGCGGCGCTCCTCGCGGAGCTTCCGAACGACCGTGCGCCGACCGTCGGTCTGCCAAACGAGCGCCCCCTCCCGGTCGGTGCGGTGGATCGCGCACGCGTGCAGGGCCTCCAACGTCGCCGGCGCGGGGTGACCGAAGCGGTTGCGAATCCCGGCCGAGATGAAGGCATCGCTCGGCCGTACCGAGTCGAGGAACGGCTTCGTGCTCGAGGTGCGGCTCCCGTGGTGACCGACCTTCAGCAGGTCTGCGCGGAGGCGCTCGCGTCCCAACCGAAGAAGCCGCGCCTCGGCCGCGTGCTCCGCGTCGCCGACGAGCAGCGCGACCGAGGACCCCAGCGCGATGCGGAGCACGAGCGAGGCGTCGTTCGTGACGCCGAGCGGGTCGGCCTCGGGGCATGGACCCAGCACGTCGACGGTGGCCTCGCCGAAGCTGCGCGTCCGGCCACACAGCGCGGCGGGGCCCAACACCGGGATCCCTCGTGCTCGCAGCGGGGCGAGCAACACGTCCGTCGCCGCGTGCTCGTCGTGGCCCGCCTCGAGCCCGCTCTCCCAGAACTCACCGACCTCGATGTGCGGCAGGAGCGAGCGCAGCCCGAGGTAATGATCGGGGTGCGGATGGGTGAGCACGACCACGTCGATCCGCGAGCGCCTGCGCGCGGCGAGCTCCGGGCCGAGCACCCGGCGCCCGACATCGACGGGCGAGCCCACGATGCCGCCGCCGTCGATGAGCATCGCGCGGCCATCCGGGAGATCGACGAGCAGCGCGTCGCCTTGACCTACGTCAAACATCGTGATCCGGAGCTCGCCCGTGGGCGCCCCTCGCGCGCGGGCCATCCACTCGGCGGCGCCGAGGGCAAGCACGGCGAGGGCGAGCACGGCTCCGCGGCGGCGCTGCCAGAACCAAAGCGCGAAGGTGCTGACGGCAAGGACGGCGAGCTGGGCATCGGTGGGCGGTGGGAGCGACAGCTGCGCGCCTGGGGCTTCAGCCGCGGCGAGCGCGACGGCGCGCACGAGCCGCAGCGAGCCGGTGACGAGCCAGCCGAGGTACCGCTCGACGGGCGGGAGCCACCCGGTCGCCGCGTGGAGCAGCGCGGCCGGCAACGCCACGAGCTCGGCGACCGGCGCCGCGAGGAGATTGGCCGTGATGCCGTGGACGGGCAGGCCCCCGCCGAAGCCGAGCACGAGGGGCGTCGTCGCGAGCGTCGCTCCCGCGGTGGCCACGACGCTCGCGTGGAGCTTGCGCTCGACCGTCGAGGTCTCGGCCGGCGCCCGACCGGCGACACCGAGGAGCGCGCCCGTCGCCAGAAACGACAGGGCGAACGACCCGTCCGCCGGGGTCAACGGATTGACCGAGGCATGAACCAGGAGGGCGAGGCCGAGGCTCCTCGACGGTCGCGGCCGTCGACCGAGCGCCCGCGCGAGCAGCGTCATCGTGAGCATCGTGGCGGCCCGCCACGCGGACCCACTGCCCCCCGCAAAGTCGGCATGGAGGATGGCGAGCGGCAGGCCGACGCCGGCGGCGATGGCTCCCACGTCGGTGCGGCGGACGAGCCACTCCACACGCCGCAACAGCAGCCCGAGCAGGCCCACCACGGCCCCGACCGCAACGACGAGGTGCCCGCCCGAGACCGCCAAGAGGTGCGAGAGGCCGCTCGCCTGGAAGGCGTCACGCTCGGTGTCCTCGAGGTCGGCCTCGCCGAGCACCAGGGCCCGAGCGAGCGCCGCCGCATCCGGTGCGATGGTCGCCTCGATGCGGCGGCGAACGTGCGCCCGGGCATGATCGATCGCGCGGCGTGGTCCCGAGGCACGTGCCTCCACCGCGACGTCGAGGATACGCCCACTTGAGTTGATGGATATCAATCCAAGGGAGAGCCTCGGGTCCCGTCCTTCGGGGTTGTCGAAGCGCTCGGTCGCTCCCAGCTCGGCCACCACATCGACAATGTCGCCCCGACCGAGGTCTTCCGGCGCACCGTGGAGTCGCGCGACGACCGCTGGCGCCGCCCCGTGGTCGCAGGTGCCCTCCATCACCGCGAGCTCGATCACGGCCCGGCCGCACCGCTCGCTCGAAGGCGATGCCACCTCGGACTGGCCCCGTACGACCGGCGAGCGGAGCACGCGTCCCACGATCGAGCAGCGCTGCGGCGGCACGAGCGCCTCCTCCGCGACGAGGCGACCTCGCTCGGCTTCCTCGAGCGCGCGATCCGTCCGCAGGGTGGCGACCAGCGCCACCGCGGCCAGGGAGACGAGCGCCAGCGCGCGCGCATGGCGCCACCCGGCGACCAGCATGACGGCGCACGCGACGCTCGTCGGGACCGGGGCGAGCACGAGGCATGGTCCGAGCGACGACGCGAGCCCGAGCGCCAGCGTCGGGTCGAGGAACGGGGGAGCTGCGTCACGCATGCCGAGCCCGCTCCGCAAGCCCGATGCCACGCGGAGTTCAGCGCAAATTCCGGACGTTTCGGTGCCTCGTGGGGTGGCGAGCGGTGGCGGACCGCCGGCGGCCGCCACCCACCTCGCCACGGCGCCCACCCCGGTGCCGAGGCTCGGGACGGTTTCGCTTGACCCGTCGCCCAAGAGTCGGGTCCCTTCCCAGCAGAACCGCATGGCAGCCATGAAGTCGCTCGTGCTCGGAACCTCGCTCGTCTCGACGCTGCTCCTCGCCGCCGGCTGCGACGGCAAGGTCGAGCAGTGCAACCGATTGGTCGCGGCGATGAACCACACGAGCGACGAGCTCACCCAGCCCGGCGAGGATCCGGCCGCCCTGGAGGCCGTCGCGACGAAGCTCGACGCCAACGCGCGCGAGCTGGGCGCCGTCGAGGTGAAGCTCCCCGAGCTCGTGAAGTTTCGCGACGATTACCTCGAGCTTCTGACGCAAATTGCTGCCGGGTTGCGCGACGCCGCTGAGGGCTCGCGTTCGGCCGATCGGGTCCGAGCCGAATCGGCTTCCCGCTCGATGCTCGGGATCGGCGTGAAGTCGGGGCGACTCGTGGAAGACATCAACGCGTTCTGCGGCGCGCGCTGATCGTTCGCGGCGGCGGCCTCGAGTTGGCCCGCCTGGCTCGTCCGGTGCACGGTCCTGCCCGTGAGAGCGAAGATCAAAGACCGCAACATCTGGTTGATCAACGCGACGATCCTGCTCGTCGGCGTCGCCTGCGGCATGGCGATCGCGCTGCTCGCGATCCACCTCGACGAGCGCAGGTACACCAAGGAAGACATCGGCACGCTGGCGGCCTGGTTCGCGCTCGGCATCGTGGGCTTCTCGTTCCCGATGAGCGCGCTGATCGAGAAGATCACCGCGAAGCGCACCCTCGTCGCCGCGCTGTTCCTCTACGCGATGACCGTGGCGGTCTTCCCGTTCGTCACCGGCTCGTTCGCGCTCGCCGCCTTCGTGCGCGTGCTCGACGGGGCGGCCTCGGCCGGCATGTGGATCGGCTGCGAGACGATCCTCCTGCAGCGCGCGAACAAGGACGAGAAGGCCGCGATCACCGCGATGTACGCGGCGGCGATCGCGGTCGGGTACATGGTCGGTCCCTTCCTCTCGAAGCTCGTCGTCTCGTTCGCGTCGATCGAGGCGGCGTTCCTCGTCGCGGGAGTCGTCTCGGCAGCCACGGGCGTCATGGTGCTCGCGCGGCTCGATCCGGACCCCGCGGTCGCGACCGCTTCACCGGGCGACGAGAGCGGCGCCGATGGCGCACCGGCCTCCTTCGGGGCGCTCGTCTGGCGCATCAAGAACTCGTGCTTCGGCAATTTCGCCTACGGTTACTTCCAGGCTTCGGTCGTGCTGTTCTTGCCGCTCTACCTCGTCGCTGCGAAGGGGGTCACGCGCGAGCAGACGATCATCATTCCCGGCTTCTTCGCGTTCGGCATGCTGACGTTCGTCCGCGTCGCGGGCTGGTTCGGCGACCGACACGGGCACCTGCTGACGATGCGCATCCTCGGCGCGCTCGGGCTCGTCACGGTGCTCGGCTTCGTCGTGCTCGACAGTTTTTGGCTGATGTGTGCGACGGTGGCGGTCGCCGGGGCGTCGATCGCCAGCATCTCGCCGATCAGCCTCGCGCTCCAGGGCGTGATCTTGAAGCCCGCCGAATACGGGCGCGGCAACGCCATCTACAATGGCTTCTATGCCGCGGGCATGCTGCTCGGTCCGCCGATCTCGGGGCGACTCTTCAATCACCACGGCGGGCCGACGATGCTCTACCACCTCGCGGCGCTGTGGGGCGCGTTCGTGCTGTTCACGCTCGTGTTCGCGAACGATGATCCCGCCCGCGGTTCGCTCGAGCTTCGGCCCGGGGCTCAGAACCCATAGAAGAGCGCGAAGCCGCCGGAGAGCAGCTTCCACGGGTCGGAGGACGCCGTGGTGCCGAACGTCAGCCCGGTGAGGCCCGCCTCGGCGTCGCCGATCTTGCCGGTGCGCTTCTCGGTCTCGACGCGCAGACCCCAGGAGGCCTGCAGCGAGAGCTGCGGCACGCCCCAGAACCCGAAGGACAGCTCGCCGCCGAGCCGCGCGCCCGCCCCGAAGCCGAACCCGGTCAGCACGAGATCGAGCGGTTCGCCGGTCGTGCTCTGGCGAAACGCCGGCAGCCGCGCGCGCGAGTAGGCGACGTCGAGCTCGGGGATGACGAGCAAGTTGTAGTGCCGCCCCGCATGGACCGAGAGCGGCGCGCCGATGCGCCCCACGAAGGACGCTCGCCCAGCGGCATCGCCCTCCTCGAGGCGATCCTGGGTCGGGTCGGGGTTCGGGACGACGCGCTTGAACTTGCCACTCTCGAACCCGAAGCCAACGCCGAGGTCGAGGCCGATTCGTCGCGACAACCAGTAGCGTGCGCCGAACAGCGGTACGGCGCTCTCGTCCGGCGCGATCGTCAGCGTCGCGCTGCCGCGCGGGTCGATCTCGATCGCGTTGCCATCGAGCGCGACGCTCGGTGCCACGCGGGTACCGAGGTAGGCGATCGCGAAGCGACCGACGCGACCCTCGTGGTCGGTCGCAGGCTCGGGTGCGCGGAGCGTCGCGGGCGTCGGCTCGTCGTCGGCGGCGGGCGGCGGTTCGACGGACGTCGCGGACGTGGCAGGCACGGCCATCGGAGTCGGAGTCGTCTCGGGAGCGACGCCGGCGGGCGCGAGCGACGGGGAGGCGGTCGGCTCCGGCGAGGTGGGATCCTCGGCGAGTGCGACCGGCGTGAACGAGAGGATGGCAAGCGTAACGCAGACGCTCGAGGCGGCCTTCATGGACCAATCAGCATACTCGAATGCATCCACGGCGGAAGATTGCAGCGTGACGGTGACGCGCACGATCGCGCCCTCATTGGCCGTGCGCGGCGTACCTCCACCGCGTACAATCTCGCTCGCGCCCCGACCCGACGTCGGCGCTGCGACTTGGCCCCCGCGGGCCGGACTCGATTGCTCGGAGGTGCTTCGATGCGTCCCCTCTCCGTCTCGCTTGGTGTGATGGCTCTCGGCTCTGCCTTCCTCGCTTGCGCCACGCCCGTCGATGGGCCGGATCCGGACGCGCTCGGTGAGGCGATCGCCGCGGTGTCCCAGCCCATCCTGGGCGGCTACGTCGACAACGCCGATACCTCGGTGGTCGGCCTCGTGTCGCTCTCGAACGGCGGTGTCGGCGCGTGCTCCGGGACGTTGATCGCATCGAACGTCGTCCTCACGGCTCAGCACTGCGTCGCCGAGATCAACACCGGCGGGCAGGTCGACTGCAAGAAGAGCAAGTTTGGCACCGTGAAGAGCCCGAGCGCGATGTACGTCACGACGAAGACGTCCCTCAGCCAGAACCCCTCCGACTACCGCGGCACCAAGGAAATCCTCGTCCCCGAGGCCGGCTCGGTGTGTGGGACCGACATCGCGATCCTGGTCCTCGCCCAGCCGATCGACGCCTCGGAGGCGGTGCCGCGCGTGCCTCGTGTCGACGTCCCGATCGCGAAGGGCGAGGAGTACTCCGCCGTCGGTTACGGTCAGCGCGGGGAGAGCGGCCCCTCCGGAACACGCTACCGCCGCGACGATCTGGTCACGACCTGCCTCGGCGCGGACTGCAATGCCCTCGGCTTCATCGCCGAGGCGGAGTGGCTCGGGGACACCGGGATTTGCCAGGGCGACTCGGGCGGCCCGGCGTTCGACCTGCAAGATCGCGTGGTCGGTGTCGTGTCGCGCGGCGGCGCCGGCTGCGCGTCGCCGGTCTACGGGCACGTCGAGTCGTGGGGCGACTGGATCAAGTCGGTCGTGGTCAAGGCGACGACCGAAGCGGGCCTGGAGACCCCGGCATGGGCGACCGGCTTTCCGACGGATCCGATCTACCAGTTCGAGGTCGGCGCGGCTTGCACGCAGCCGACCGATTGCCCCTCCAACGCGTGCCTCGATGGTTACTGCACGCGGCCTTGCACCGACCTCGCGGTGTGCCCCGGCGGCTTCGACTGCGGCGAACAGGGCTACTGCACGAAGCCGAAGTCGCCGCCGAACCCGTCCGAGGGTGGCGACGGCGAGACGGTCACGGAGGTGACGGCGTGCAGTGTCGCCTCGGTCGGCGTCGCGTCGCGCTTCGGTTCTTGGCTCCTGCCGGCTGCGGCCGCTCTAGCATGGCGTCTTCGAGCCCGTCGTCGCCGCTGACGCGTCGCGCGTCGCTCGCGGCGTTCGCGTCGTCGCTCCTCGCGTGCCGCCGCACACCTCCTGCGGCGGGCATGCGGGTGGTGTCCCTTGCGCCGAGCATGACCGAGTCGCTCCACGCGATCGGCGCGGGACCACTGCTCGTCGGTCGCACGACGCACTGTGACCGGCCCGCGGAGGTGCGTTCGCTGCCGAGCGTTGGGGGATACGCGGAGCCCGACGTCGAGCGCGTGCTGGGCCTCGCGCCGACGCTCGTCGTCGGTGAGCGCGGTCCGGCAGGGCCGAGTCTCGAGGAGCGGCTCCGCGGTCACGGTATCGCGACGTTCTTCCCACCGACGACCACGGTCGCGGAGGTCGGCGCGATGCTCGTCGGGCTGGGCCAGCGCGTCGGACGAGCTGCCGAGGGGGAGGGCGCGCGAGCGAACCTCGAGGCATCGATCGCGAGGATCGCTTCGTGGTCTCGCGAGCGGCCGAGCGTCTCGGCGGTGATGGTGTTCGACGCGAAGCCGCTCTTCGTTGCTGGGCCGGGAGGGTTTCCCGACGAGCTCCTGCGACTCGCCGGTGGAACGAACGCCGTGACGGGCGGTGGCGCGTTTCCCACCCTCGACGTCGAGCGGCTCCTTGCGCTCGATCCCGCGGTGATCGTCGACGCGACCGACACGCTCGAGGGCCCCTCGCGTCTCATCGCGCTCGAGGGTTGGGAGCGGCTGTCCGCGGTTCGAGCGGGCCGGGTCCGCAAGCTGGCGAGCGACGCGGCGATGCGGCCGGGGCCACGGTTAGCCGAGGGGCTCCTCGCGGTCGTGCGGGCGCTGCATGGCGAGGTTCCGGCGCTCGAGGTGCCGCGCGCGGACGGAGGTGCGGGATGAAGCAGCGAGCCGATGTCTTGCTCGTCTCGCGCGGGCTCTGCGAGTCGCGCACGCGCGCGCAGGCGCTGATCATGGCGGGCGCGGTGTACAGCGGTGAGCGTCGCATCGCGAAGCCCGGGGATGCCGTGCCCGAAGACGCGCCGCTCCGCGTGGCCGAGGCACCGCGCTTCGTGTCGCGCGGTGGCGACAAGCTCGAGGGCGCGCTGGGTGCGTTCGCCGCGAACGGGCTCGACGTCGCGGGCAGGGTGGCGGTCGACGTCGGCGCCTCGACCGGCGGGTTCACCGACTGCCTGCTGCAGCGCGGCGCCGCGAAGGTCTACGCCGTCGACGTGGGTTGGGGCCAGCTCCACGCGAAGCTCCGCGTCGACGCGCGCGTCGTCGTCATGGAGCGCACCAACGCGCGCTCGCTGGAGGCGCGCTCGTTCGCCGAACCCGTCACCCTCGTGGTCGTCGATGCGTCCTTCATCGGCATCGGCAAGCTGATGCCGGCCATCGCTGCGATGCTCGTGCCGGGGGGCGACCTCGTCGCGCTCGTGAAGCCGCAGTTCGAGGCCGGGCGCGAAGCGGTGGCGCGGGGGCGTGGCGTCATCCGCGACGAGGCCGTGCGGGCGAGGGCGATCGCGGATGCCCTCGTCGAGATCGAGGCCGCGGGCTTCGTCGTCGTCGGGAGCGTCGACAGTGCGGTCGCCGGACCGAAGGGGAACGTCGAGCACCTCGTCCACGCTCGGCGCTCGGGCTGAGCCCAACGGCGGGACCGCGTGGGGGCGAGGGGGTTCCGAAGCGTCGGAGCGCGGCGGGCTTGCCACCGATTCCACGCCCTCCGTGGCGGGATCGTGTAGAGTCGAGACCGTCCGCGTGAAGCTCGACGTCACCGCCCTTCCGCCCGGGCTCGTCCTCCTCGACAAGTACCGGGTCATCGCCACCATCGGCGTGGGCGGGATGGGCGTCGTGATCTCCGCGGAGCACCTCAGCCTTCACTCGAAGGTCGCGGTGAAGTTCATGCTGCCGGCGCTCGTCGCGCACGACTCGGTGGTGAAGCGCTTCGTCAACGAGGCGCGCGCCGCGAGCCGCATCCAGAGCGAGCACGTCGCCCGGGTCATTGATGTCGGTCAAATGAAGGGGGAGGGCCTCCCGGAGGGCGGCGTCCCCTACATGGTGATGGAGTTCCTCCAGGGGAAGGATCTCTCGCTCCACGTGCGAGCCGGCAAGCGCTTCGCCGTCGCGGAGGCCGTCGATTACGTCGTGCAGGCGAGCGAGGCGCTCGCGCAGGCGCACAAGGTCGGGATCATCCATCGCGACATCAAGCCCGCGAACCTGTTCCTCGCCGAATACGAGGGGCGCAAGGCCGTCAAGGTGCTCGACTTCGGAATCTCCAAGATCCTCGACGAGGAGCCCCAGGAGATGAACCTGACGAAGACGACCACCGTCCTCGGCTCTGGGCTCTACATGTCGCCCGAGCAGATGCGAAGTGCCAAGAACGTCGACTTTCGCACCGACATCTACTCGCTCGGCGTCTGCCTGTACGAGCTTCTCACCGGGACGCAGCCCTTCACGGCGGAGACGTTCAGCGAGCTCGTCGTCAAGGTGAACATCGATCCGCCGACGCCGCTCCGTCAATACCGGCCCGACATCTCGGAGGAGTTCGCGTCGGCGCTCGAGAAGGCTTATGCCCGCAAGCCGGACGATCGCTACCAGACGATCCAGGAGATGGTGGCGGCGCTCGGAGCGTTCGCCGACGCCTCCACTGCGAAGGCGATCCACTCGGTGCAAGGCATCACCATCGCCGGCACGCTGCCGACGCCTCGCGGCGCGCTCCCCTCGGGGGCCGAGCACCCGCTCACCGGCATGGCAGGCGCCCTGACCGCGTCGCGTGGCGATGCGAGCAGCAAGTCCGGCAAGTCGAAGGGGTTCCTCGTCGCCGGGGGTGTGGCGGTGCTCGCGCTCGTCGTCGGTGGGGTCGTGGTCGCGCGCTCGGGGAGCACGACGAAGCCGGTCCCGGCGACCACCTCGACGGCAGCCACGACCGCTCCGACCGTGGCCGAGTCGGCGAGCGTGCCCTCGGCGACCGCCAGCGCTGCCGAGGCTGCGAGCGCGGCGCCCGGCGAACCCACCGCGGAGGTCGCGGCCGATGCGCCGATGGCGTCCGCCTCTGCCGCCACCGAAGGGGAGCCGAAGGTTGCCGTGCCGGGGGGGACCAAGGGGAACACACGCGTCGCGGCTCCGACGTCGGCGCCGACCAGCGCTCCCACCGTGGCCACGACGGCCGCGCCGCCGCCTCCTCCTCCGCCGCCCCCCCCGAAGTGCGTGACCAAGCGCGATCCGGTGTCAGGGTTGATCTTCCCCTGCCTCTAGTCCGCTCGGGGTGTGAGCGTCTCGGAGACACCGCGATGACGCGTCAGCGGAAGAGCCGGGAGACACCGCGCTGACGCGTCAGCGGAAGAGCCGGGAGACACCGCGATGACGCGTCAGCGGAAGAGCCGGGAGACACCGCGATGACGCGTCAGCGGAAGAGCCGGGAGACACCGCGATGACGCGTCAGCGGAAGAGCCG
>Ga0194129_10007647_pt1 | contig 12786 bp, 14 predicted proteins | sample TA2KigCa35mmetaG_FD_150862 | JGI IMG/M metagenome (GOLD analysis project Ga0194129, IMG submission 150862) | Freshwater microbial communities from Lake Tanganyika, Tanzania - TA2015038 Kigoma Deep Cast 35m | ecosystem: Environmental > Aquatic > Freshwater > Lake | place: Tanzania: Lake... | reverse complement strand
GGCCGTAGCAGGCGCGGAGCCAACTGACGAAGCTGCTGCGGCTCCTAGAGCAGATTCTGTAGGGTCTTTGGGAGAACATGCTGTGACTGCTGTTCCGGAACAAGTACGACCACGTTATCGTCTTGGTCCAGATGATAAGTGGGAAAAGCAACACCCTGAGACAGGAGCATGGGAGCCTACTAATGAATTTGAAGATACGTCAGCTATATGGAGATCCACAGGTCCAATAGAAACTCCAGAAGAACTCGAGGCATTTCAACCTATTACTGAACATTACAATCGTGCTGATGGTATCAGCAAAAGAATCGAAGCCTACCAACAAGAGCTGAGAGGGGAACAAATAAAAAATGCTTCTCCAGAGCGTGACAATCGCATTTTTGTACTTGCGCATCTGATTGCCGTTTTGAACAAAGCTAGAGATTATCAAAATGCGATGCTTGTGAAGTTAGTAGAACGGGAGCCTTCACCTGATTCTCGAATCGCTCTCTTGGAAGACTCTTATTCGCTAGCTTTTGCCAGCCGGATCAATGAGTCTCCTAATAAAATAGAAATGATCGCTGATCAAATAGAACGAGAGCATCACGAGCTCACTAGCATTCAAATATTTGCCAATGTTCTAAAACAAAGGATCGATGCTATTACGGCTGCCGGTGAAGAGATTCCGGAAGAGTTACGAGAAGCAAGAGCAGCTCTTGATCAAGCAAAGACCCATCAACAAAGAGTCATTGAAGCAACAAGTGCCTACGCACAATGCCTGAAGCCTCCTTTTCAAGAAATAGATGAAGCAACTCAAGCGCGCATGGAGGAGCACCTTTTGAATTGCAGAGGCGGAAAAAATATGGCCGAGGAAAGAACAAGATCGGCCTTGAGTCGAATACAATGGGATCAAGATATAGTTAGAGAACTCTCTATTCAATATGAAGCTCTAGCAGCAGAGCAAAGAGGTCGAGAAGAAGATCGACTTCAACCACGCCAACCAGTCATCGACTTGTTGACGCATTCGGCAGAGTTGAGGCAACAAGCAGCAGCAGAAAATAATTCAAGCAAAGCAGCCCGTCTCAGCGACGCAGGTAACGCTCTTTATAGTGCAGCGTTAGAAGCACAACGACTTCAACCACGCGAACAAGTCATTGAGTGGTACACTAGATCGGCACAGTTGAATCAACAAGCAGCAGCAGAAAATAATCCAGCAAAAGCAAACCGTCTCAGGCTTGTAGGAGAAGCTCTTTCTTGGGCAGCTTTAGAAGCACAACAACTTCAACCAAGCCAACAAGTCATCGCCTTCTACACTAGATCGGCAGAGTTGTTTCAACAAGCAGCAGCAGAAAATAATGAATCAAGAGCAAGCTATCTCAACTCTGCAGGCTACGCTCTTTCTTGGGCAGCTTCAGAAGCACAACAACCTCAACCACGCCAACAAGTCATCGCCTTCTACACTAGATCGGCAGAGTTGTTTCAACAAGCAGCAGCAGAAAATGATCCAACAAGAGCAAGCTATCTCAACTATGCAGGCAACAAACTTTGTCAAGCAGCTTCAGAAGCACAACAACCTCAACCACGCCAACAAGTCATCGCCTTCTACACTAGATCGGCAGAGTTGTTTCAACAAGTAGCAGCAGAAAATGATCGAACAAGAGCAAGCTATCTCAACTATGCAGGCAACAAACTTTATGAAGCAGCTTTAGAAGCAGAACGACCTCAACCACGCCAACAAGTCATCGATGATCTATTAAGAGAGGCAAGAGAAAATGAAGACCGTGCCACTAATCATAAGACATCAAGTTCATCATCATGCACAATTAGCTAAAGCCTGTCCAAAAGCGAGTCGTTTTTGGACAGGCTCTTACTTCAACTGGAGATTTCTATTTTGGATAAGAGTAATACCATCTTCATGAATTAGCTGGACTATATAGTGTATTAAATTGAAAAGGGCACGCGATAAGCTTGTTCTTTTTCCTTAGAACTGCGTTCTCAGATCTCACGTTATCTTCTGTAACGTGAGTGATGACAACGCAGTCAGATGCCAATAAAATACAGCTGGCTGGGAGGCCGCTGGATCAAGTGCCGAAGGCAGCCCCGCAGGGGCGAGTCGAGCGGGAGCGAGCGAGTTGCAACAAGCTCTATAATCGAGATAATGAGGGAAGATGGTATAAGCTAAAGTCGGTTGGCTCCATTCATATTTCTCATGTCCTGTACCCCTGGCCCTGCTTTACTTCGTGCTTTTTCCGCTTTGCTCTCTGCTGCTTTCGCTTTGCTCTCTAGTGTTGTCTTTTCTGTCCCGTTCTTTACTGCTGCTCTTCTTGTTGTCTGCCTTGTCTCATGCCTGGATTAAGGCTTTGATATAGTTGCACCAGAATGAGCTTCTGGAGCTGCTTTTCCGATTGAAGGAAGAACAACGAAGGAGAGTGCTAATAAAAATAAGGCTAAGGTTTTTTCATAGGATGTTAACTTTTAGGATTTCGAAACAACTTTGATTAAAAATAAATCAAAAATTTTGAAAAGTAATTTCTTTCTATTTCTTCTTTGCATTCTTTGTTCTTTTGCCGCTATTGCCTTCTTTTCTTCTTTGTGAAAGAATCTCTCGTATGAAAAAATCTCTACTTAAACTCTCCGTTCCTTTCTTCATGGCTCCGATGATCGCTGGAGCCGCTTCTACTGCTTCTCTTCATGATATCAAGATTGTGATGAACACTTCGAAAGGAGAGATCCATGCGACGCTCTTTGCTAGCAAGGCTCCGATGACTGTGGCCAATTTTCTCAATCTCGCAAAACATGGCTATTACAATAACCTCACCTTCCATCGCGTTATCGCTGATTTCATGATCCAAGGCGGCGACCCGACTGGCACTGGTATGGGCGGACCTGGCTATAAATTTGCTGATGAATTTTCTCCGAGCCTCAAGCACGATCGTCCTGGAATTTTTTCGATGGCGAACTCAGGACCTAACACCAATGGAAGTCAGTTCTTTATCACCCACACCGCAACTCCTTGGCTTGACAACAAGCACACCGTCTTTGGTGAAGTCACCCAAGGGCAAGATGTCGTCAATGCCATTCGCCAAGGCGACACCATTAAGAGCATCAATGTCCTTGACAGCACCGATGCTCTCTTTGCCGCTGAGAAAAAGAATATTCAGCTTTGGGATAGTAAGCTGAAGAAGTAACAGAAATTAACTGTAAAAAGAAATTCACCACAAAGAACTCAAATGCCCCTTTCAGCGGCAACACAAAGAACTCAAAAGATTTTTTCTATAGAAAAAATCTAAGGCTTTGAAAATGACAATCACAGATAAAATTGAGGGCTTAAAAAATTGTGATTACGAACAATAGAAAGAAGATATCTCTTTTTATCACTTAGATTTTTTCTATAGAAAAAATCTTTTGCGTTCTTTGTGTGCGGCGTAGCCGCTTTGTGATCTTTGTGGTGAATTTATTCTCTAAGTTGACGCGATTGATCTTTCACCTAAAATTCAACCTTACTCTCTCCCATGTTCACTGCTGCTGATTACCTCGATCTTCATCACACGGAGCATCGGATTTTATTTGATCAAGTCACTCATCCTTGGGAAGTCTTGCCGAAAATTAAAAACTATCTGCAAGAGCGCTTAGAGCCAGCAAACTTCGGCATGCTTGTCGGAAAACCTTTCATCGGTGAACATGTTTTTATCGGAAAGGGAACGATCATTGAAGAGGGAGCCATGATCAAAGGCCCAGCCTGGATTGGAGAAAACTGTGAGTTGCGCAAAGGTTGCTACATCCGAGAAAATGTGATCATTGGAAATGGAGTCGTCATTGGAAATTCTTCCGAAATAAAAAATGCCCTCATTTTTGATGAGGCTCAAATTCCTCACTTTAACTACGTGGGCGACTCCATCTTGGGCTTTAAAGCTCATCTCGGTGCCGGAGCGATTCTTTCCAATGTACGACTCGATCGTGAAGAAGTCATTGTCACTTCAGGTTCAAAAAAATTTTTAACTGGTTTAAAAAAATTTGGAGCCATCCTCGGCGATCGTGCAGAAATAGGTTGCAACGCCGTCTTGAGCCCAGGATCGATCATCGGCCGCGATAGCATTATTTATCCCAACACTTCCTGGCGCGGCATCTTGCCGGAAAAAAGTATCGGCAGGACGACAACAAAACTTCATGTCGTACGATAACGGTAGAGATCCATTCTGGATTAAAAAAGAAAATGTCATTTGTTGGTGGCATGTTGTCGCCGCCGATATAGTGTATTAAATTGAAAAGGGCATGTTAGAAGCGCTGAAATTTTTTCTTAGAACAAGGCCGAAGATCGAAGCGCTATCCGAAGATAACGTGAGATCTGAGAACGCAGTTCCAAGGAAAAAGAGCAAGCTTATCGCGTGCCCTTTTCAATTTAATAAACTATACCGTCTTACCGTGAAGTCATCATTCGAGAGCAAAACCTCCCCTTCATCAAACCCAGCCTCAAAGGAAGGAAGAAAAGTATCTCCTTCGACATCACGATGAACTTGCGTGATAAAAAGTTCGTCACACTCGGGAAGAAAGAGTCGAAAAACATCAGCTCCTCCAATCACAAAAATTTCTTTGGAAGGAATGTTCAGTTTTTTTAAAGCTTCTAAATCTTTGACGATCTCCACACCTTCTTGTGGTTCCATTGTCCGACTCAAAACAATGTTGCGTCGCCCTGGAAGTGGCTTTCCAAGAGATTCGTAGGTCTTACGACCCATCAAAATCGCATGGCCCATTGTGGTTTTTTTAAAAAATCGAAACTCTTCGGGAAGATGCCACGGCATCCCTCCTTTCACTCCGATTACACGATTACGAGCCATGGCCATGATTGCTTTCATAAAGGATCAGAGAATAGCCACAAAGAACACAAAGAGCACAAAGAAAATGATGATTTCTTTTTTGTGTTCTTTGTGTTCTTTGTGGCTAATTTCTTTTTTTCTTAGCTGCGAAGCAGCTAGATAGCAATCGGTGCCTTAATCGCAGGGCAAGGATCATAGTTGATCAATTCAAAATCATCGTAACGAAAATCGCTCAACTTTTTAATCTCTGGGTTGAGTTTCATTTGAGGCAATGGTCGAGGCGTGCGGCTTAATTGTTCTTTGGCCTGCTCTTGATGGTTAAGGTAGAGATGTAGGTCGCCAAACGTGTGAATGAATTCTTTGGCACGCAATCCACAAACTTGTGCAATCATCATTGTGAGGAGTGCGTAGGAAGCAATATTGAAGGGGACGCCAAGAAAAAGATCTGCGCTGCGCTGATAAAGCTGACAACTGAGTTCTCCGTCGCAAACATAAAATTGAAAAAGAGCATGGCACGGCGCTAAAGCCATTTGATCAAGCTCTCCGGGGTTCCAAGCCGTCACGATATGACGACGGCTATCAGGACGTTGTTGAATTTCTTGCAGGAGATTCTCAATTTGATCCACTGCCTTTCCATCAGGCCGGCGCCAGGTCCTCCATTGGGCTCCGTAGATGCGCCCAAGATCTCCTTGCTCATTCGCCCACTCATCCCAAATGGTCACCTGATGATCGTGTAGGTATTTGAGATTCGTATCTCCTTTTAAAAACCAGAGCAGTTCATGAATGATCGATCGCAAATGAAGCTTCTTGGTCGTTAAAAGTGGGAACCCCTCTCGCAAATCAAATCGCTCCTGCGCTCCAAAAACAGAGAGCGTTCCGGTCCCTGTGCGATCTTCTTTGCGCTGGCCTTGTTCTAAAACTAATCGGAGGAGTCGATGATATTGAAGCATGGGAAGTCAGTTTAAGAGTTGAAGAGTTGAAGAGTTTGGGAGAATCCAAACAGTGATACGAAAACAAAATATTGCTGTCCAAGATAAAGTTTTCTTTTGAAAAGACAATCGTAACTACCACATCATTACATGACGTCTGTGGTGTTTAAGAGTTGAAGTGGTTGAAACAACACCGTGGTATCTCTTAAACTCTTAAACTTTTTTCCACCTCCTCTTTCAGCTTCCATCTTAAACTTAGTTCACCTATCCTCGAGAACATGCTTGAAATCTTACAAAAAGGTGGCCCCCTCATGTGGATCATTCTGCTCTGCAGCGTAGTGGTCGTCGGTGTTTTTTTTGAACGTCTTTTTTACCTCCATCGCATTTCGATTCGCGTGGGAGAATTTTTAGAAGGAATCTCTGTTCTGCTAGAACGGGGTCATCGAAATGAAGCATTACAAGAATGCATGCTAACACGCGGCCCTGTTGCGCGCATCTTACAAGCGGCCTTACAAAACGCCGACGCGGATCATGCTTCTTTGAAAGAAATTACCACCGATGCAGGACTTCTCGAACTTCCCAATTTGGAACGGAACCTCTCACTCCTTTCGATGCTTGCTTACCTCACACCACTTATTGGTCTTCTCGGAACCGTCTTAGGGTTGCTTGATGCGTTCCTCGCGATCTCTGCTCACAGCGGATATGCAACGACAGCGGAAATTGCGAAAGGTGTTTTTGAAAGTCTCCTCACCACCGCCGCAGGCCTTGCTGTCGCGATTCCAGCATTCCTCTCTTATACGTACCTCTCCTCTCGCGTTAACGATCTCATTCATGATATGGAACGGGCTGGGATTGAAATTGTGCAGCTCGTGACCAAAAAAAAAGACTGAAGGCGTAAGGCTGAAGGCTAAAGGCCTTACTTAATGATTGTTTAAATTTAATTTCATCATTTTCATTGCTCTTTCTTTAAAAAATAAATTCTCCTTATGGAAAATCTCCAACCTTCAGCCTTCAGCCATAAGCCATAAGCCTCATTCCCCATGCATCTCCGCCGCACCAAAGAACCAGGTCATCCCTATTTCTTTTTAGCACCTGCTCTCAGCACAGGGCTCTGCTTGATTTTCTTTTTACTCATTGGTGGAACACTTTTGCTGCAACCGGGAATTGCTGTCAAAGTTCCGCAGGCTCCTTTTTTATTAGTGCCACATCATGATCCTTATGTTGTCACTATCACAGGCAGCCCCTTGCCCACGATATTTTTTGACAATCAAGAAGTCTCTCTCGAAGAGTTTCAACAAATGCTTACGGCTCGTGATGCCCATGGAAGCTTGATCATCAAGGCTGATCAAAAAGCTCCATACGATCTTATTGTGGGAGTGATGACCATTGGCATTAACAAGGGATTTTCGGTAATTCTCGCAACGGGGGAGGAAGCTTCACAATAAACAACGCATATCATTAAATTGTTTTTGTGTTTTTCAGTTTTCAATTTAATACACTTTTAAATGCTATCTCGCTCCACTCTTTTTAACTCGCCGATAAAGAACGCTCCACGCCTCGCCCTACCGTTTTTCATTCTCCTTGCAGCGCTCTTTCATCTCTCGACGATTTATCTTTTTAAAATTGTCTATGCGCCATCACACCTCAGCAAACCAGTTCCCGCTCAGGTTTTTTTTCTTGCGCCCAACTCACCTTCCTCTCAACAAATTTCTTGCTGGTTAAAATCAAACGACCCGTCGATTTTTTCTCCTCTAAAAACAATTCAAGCAGCACGTCTTCCTATTCCCTCTTCTATTTACGATCCGAAACCAGCCTCCCCTGCGCTACGTCCTTTGCCCATTTCACAAAAGGATCTTGCAGCTGATTTGCTTCCACCTACCGATCAAGCAGCCCTTCCTTCTTTTGTTTCACCCAATACAACTGCTATTCCAGCCGCAAGCATTAAGCCCATCCAACAAAAGACCACAATCCAGCTCTCAGATCCCCTCTCAGCGCGGATCGCAGGCGCACTAGGAACTCCCCTCTTGCCCTCAGAAGCAACACTCCCACTCCCGCCGACAAAATTAACACTCAACATCGATGCAGAAGGAATTCCTCGCCATGTCATTGTCTCACAATCGTGCGGTAATGCCGCTGCCGACGAGGTTGCAAGCCGCTGGGCGATGACTCTTAGTTTTACAAAAACTGATCATGAAACGTGGGGGACATTGCTTGTTATTTGGGGAAATATCGCTACGCGATAGTTGAAATTGAAGTTTCGTGCGCTTCGCGAAATAAAAATGCTATTTTTGCCGAAGGCAAGACGAAACTTCAACTTCAACTGCTTCGAAGCAACTTTTTCCCTACAACCTACCACCTACAACCTACCCCACATTGCCCCATGCTCTCCCTCACCCTTGCCTGGTTCGTCTTCATTTATCTTACAATTTTTCTTGCTGGAATTTTAGTCCTTTGGATAGGATATGAAATGCTTCGTAAATATCTCTCTTCAACGTCATCATCTCAGCACTTTCTTTGTCGCATCTGTGGTGCTTCTTTAACTAAGCCTGAAACCAACACCATTCTCTCTTGCCCTTCCTGCGGCAGTCTGAATGAGTACAACGATCAAGGAGGACTCTAATATGGGCATGTGGATTGGACGTAATCGTAAGGCACGCGTCACTTACGGATTTGACGAGATCGCACTCGTTCCTGGCTCAGTCACGATCAACCCAGAAGAAGTTGATACCAGCTTTTGCATTCCTCGCAAAGATGGGACTCATTTAGAGCTTTCCATTCCCATTATGGCAAGCGCGATGGATGGTGTCGTCGATGTTCGCTTTGCTATTGCGATGGGCAAACTTGGCGGCGTCGCTGTCTTGAATTTGGATGGTATTCAGACTCGCTATGATAATCCGGATGAAGTGCTCGCAGAAGTCTTAAGCGCTGACAAAGAAAGTGTCACCGCTTTGCTCCAAAAAATGTATCAGCAACCGGTGCGCGATGACCTCATTGCAAAGCGGATCGCCGCGATCAAAGATGCTGGCGTTTTAGCTGCTGTCAGCTCAATCCCTCAACGCGCCGAGCACGTTGGTCCAATTGCCGCTGCAGCTGGTGCTGATCTTTTTGTAGTTCAGAGCACCGTCTCCACTGTTCGTCACATCTCGACTAAATATCAATCACTTGATCTTGCTAAGTTTTGTAAAACACTTCCGATTCCTGTCATCGTCGGCAACGCTGTTGGCTACGATGTCACCTTGGAGCTGATGGAATGCGGCGTCAGCGGTGTCCTCATTGGCGTTGGTCCTGGAGCTGCTTGCACCTCACGTGGCGTTCTTGGATTGGGCGTCCCTCAAGTCACCGCTACTGTTGACTGTGCTGCAGCTCGTGATGCTTATTTTAAAAAGACTGCACGCTATGTTCCGATCATCACCGATGGTGGCATGAGCAAAGGAGGCGATGTTTGCAAAGCGCTCGCTTGCGGTTCCGATGCCGTCATGGTTGGAAGTGCTTTTGCAAAAGCTTTTGAAGCTCCCGGCAAAGGCTACCACTGGGGCATGGCCACACCTCATGCCAACTTGCCACGCGGCACGCGCATTCACGTTGGATCAACTGGCTCGCTGGAACAAATTCTTTTTGGACCTGCTGTTGTTGATGATGGAAGTCAAAATCTCGTCGGTGCCATCACCACCTGCATGGGTAACGTTGGCGCGATGACGATGAAAGAATTCCAAGAAACGGAAATCATCATTGCCCCTTCGATCAAAACGGAAGGAAAACTTTTCCAAACCGTCCAGCATGTCGGAATGGGGACGCGCTAACAGCCTGGAAGGCTGTTAGCAGGTTGTAGGTAATAGGTGGTAGGAAAAATTTTTACGTGAAGCAATTTAAAAAATAGAATCTCTTTTTTAATCATTCGTTGAATAATGAAACTCATGATCTATAAATTAAGAGCTATTTTTTTCCGTCTCTGCAAATCCTGCAGCCTACAGCCTATAGCCTATAGCCTGTTAATAGGCTGCAGTCTATTAACCTCGTGCGCCACCCAACCCCCTGTTGTTAAGCTCGAGAAAGCCCCCGTTCTTCCACTCTCGATCAATCGCTATTTTGCATTTCGCAAGGAGACGCAATTTCTCAATGACCCAACGACATTTCGTCCGAGCCGATCTGATGCGATCAACTTCATGAGGCGCTCCTATATGTGGCCAGCCACCACCAGAATCGAGCAAGATGCCATTCGCGGCTGCTATCTCAATTTTTATTGGTGGAATCACGGACCTCGTGAGGATGTCACCATTCGTTTGGAATACCATCAAGCAGGCTTAGGAAACGAAGTTCTCGCTCAAGAAATTAACTATCCTCAAATGCAGGGCTCGCGGACTTCCATTTTTAAAGTCATTGGCGATGATTATTTAGAAAACGGCCGAGTCACTTCCTGGCGCGCGCTCCTCATTGTTGATGGAAAAATTGTTGGACTAACTCAATCGTTTTTGTGGAAGTAATACCACTTTCAATAAATAATCGAACTATTGCGACTTGTTCTTTTAATCCCTAGCCCGCAAATTTCATACTGCTTCGTCGCGAGGCGCCGCGAATCCTGATGCAGACAAGGAAGGCGATGGGTTACGACGACGGCTGTATTCTCCATACCGCTCGAGGAGCAATCCGAGCTTGACGCTGTATCCATCAGGGTTTCGCAAGCCGTAGCAGGATCAGTATGAAATTTGCAGGTTAAACTGAATGCTCACTAAACAAAAAAACAGCGCCGATGAGAAGCTCACCGGCGCTGTTGTGGTTTTTCTTTACTAAAAATTAGCTAGCTGGTGTAACTGATTTTTCTGGTTTTGCTGATTTAACTGGCTCTATTGCTTCACCTGGCTTTGTTGCTTCAGCTGGCGGCGTTACTGCTTCAGCTGGCGGCGTTACTGATTCAGCTTGCTCTGTTGGAGCAGCGGGAGCAGGAGGTGTTAGAGCCTCTACAACATGAACGTTGAAAGAGACTTTGTCTTCACATTTTTCAGAAGATTTTCCTTTTTTATCAACAACTGTTTTGCGGAGATGAAAAGTAATTTTGGTATCACCCACTTTCTGTGGCTCAAAAATAAATTCATCATGAGAAACACCTTCTTGGATATCAGGAGCTTTCTTGCCTGTATCCCAAACTGGTTCGCTAGTGAAGATGTTATCATCACTCAATTTTAAAACGCCATCTTTGGTCAAAGATGCTGGCTCATCGGTAGCACCAATGAGGTTAGGAATCCAAGTTTTCAAAGAGCCACCTTTACTGGTCCAATGTTTTTCTGCCTTGGCATCACGAAACCAAACGGTATCACTCTTTAAATGAACCGAAAGCCTGCGATCCATTGGAAGTTCAACGGTTTTCCCATCATCTCCTCTGGTAACAACGATGAAACAATTTTTTAAGCAATCACCGGCGGTCGGCTGTGCAGGGTCCGGATCAGCGTGAAGCACACAAAGGCTAACAAAAACTGCAAGGCATGTTATAATGGTTTTTTTCATGATTTTGGTTTGTTGTTGGTTAAGTTTTGAAGAAAAAAATTTCTCCACAAGGAAAACATACTCCGCTCCACCCCAAACACAATATCTTTTTATAAAAAAGAATTCACCTCAAAGTACACAAATGCCGCTTTCAGCGACAACATAAGGAACACAAAATAAAATTTTTTATAAAAAATTTTAAATCTTTGAAAAATACAATCAAAGACAACTTAAAAAAGTGTATGCTTTTTCTAAGACTAAGAATTTTTTTATAACAAATTCTTTTTGTGTTCTCTATGTTCGGTGTAAGCCGCTTTGTGTTCTTTGTGGTAAATTGCTTCCCTTAGAGGGTGTCTTGAAAATATAGTGTATTAAATTGATGCAGTACAAGGAGCGAGAAGCAGAGCCGAGGAGTGTATAAGTAATACTCGACAAAGACGAGCATCACAGTGACGCAGTAATGCGCGATTTTAGCTTTTTCAAGACACCCTCTAAGTTGACAGCATTGTCCTTGTCATGGCAACAAACAAAAATGTTTCACTGGTGTAATGGCAATATTCATAATCTTTGCTTAAGCGTCTGTACCGATTTATCCAAGCAAAAGTTCGCTCTACTACCCACCTTCGAGGTAATATTTTGAAACCATCTGAAGTATCAATACCACGTTCTCGAAGGTAACTATTGATGTCTTGAATCCCACTAGGAACTCTGAACCACTTTCTTGGTCGCTTAACAATCTCCAAAGTGCGGCCAAAACTTTCTGTAATAGCTTGCATCGATTTTCCAAGGTATCCCATATCAGCCCATATTTTTTTTTAGTCGTTGGTAGCTGTTTTCTATCTTTTCAAGCAATCGTTTTAAACCTTCTCGGTCATTTAAATTCGCTTCTGTAACATGAGCTTCTAATAAAAAACCCTGTGTATCGACGAGAATATGGCGCTTACGTCCTTTTACTTTGTTGCCACCATCATAGCCTTTGACTCCTCCTCTTTCTGTTGTTTTTACTGACTGGCTATCAATAATGCCTGCAGTTGGAAATTTGTTGCGCCCTAATGATTTTCTTAACTCTCCCCGTAAATAATGATTAGCTTTTTGAAAAAAACCTCTCTGCTTCCATGTTCTCAGTTGTGTATAGACTGTTTTCCATGGTGGAAAATCATGCGGCAGATGACGCCACGAACAACCTGTGCGCAATAAATAGAAAATAGCATTGAGCATTTCTCTTTTACCATACTTGGGTTTTCTTCCGCGGTTAGTTTTTTTATTTTCTGTAAGAGTTTCAATCAATTTCCACTCCTGATCTGTTAAATCATCTGGATACGCTTTCCGTTTTTTCATGGCACAAGTTGTTATGATTATTAATCATTACATGCTTATCCTTGAATTTCAAGACACCCTCTTAGAGCGTTCCGGTAAAGGTGAAAGGGACAAAAAAACTCCTTCAGAAGCTCCAAAAGAGGAGAATGACGTAAAGAAAGCCTTTTTTATTCATCTCTCCTATCCTTTCCATCGCTTCCATTTCTGTGAACCTCTTTTTTTCTTTCTATCTTTGTGAAGGAAATTTGAAAAAGCGCTCAGCAGTTTTGGTA
>Ga0194129_10007643_pt1 | contig 12788 bp, 10 predicted proteins | sample TA2KigCa35mmetaG_FD_150862 | JGI IMG/M metagenome (GOLD analysis project Ga0194129, IMG submission 150862) | Freshwater microbial communities from Lake Tanganyika, Tanzania - TA2015038 Kigoma Deep Cast 35m | ecosystem: Environmental > Aquatic > Freshwater > Lake | place: Tanzania: Lake... | reverse complement strand
CCTCGAGCGTGCGGTCGGACGGAGGCCCGCGCTTGGCTGAAAACGCCGCCCAGGCTCCCGCCGGCGGGGCAGGCCGCGGTCGTCCCGACCCGCGGATCCTGCGCCGCCTGATGGGCTTCGTGCTGCCCTACAGGCTGCATCTGGCCGGGGCCGTGCTGGCGCTGTGCGCGGGTTCGGCGGCCGTGCTCGGCTTCGGCAGCGGCCTGCGCTGGCTGGTCGACAACGGCTTCGCCGCCGGCGCGCCGGGCCGGCTCGACGAGGCACTGCTCGCCATGCTGGGCATCGTCGCGCTGCTCGCGGCGGCGACCTTCGCGCGCTCGCTGCTGGTCGGCTGGATCGGCGAGCGCGTCGCCGCCGATCTCCGCCAGCGCGTCTTCGCCCATGTCCTGTCCCTCTCGCCGTCCTTCTTCGAGGCGAGCCGCACCGGCGACGTCATCTCGCGGCTCGTGGCCGACACGACCCTGATCCAGACCGTCGTCGGCTCCTCTGCCTCGATGGCGCTGCGCAACGTGCTGCTCGTCGCCGGCGGGACCGCGATGATGGCGGTGGCCTCGACGCGGCTGACGCTCTTCGCCTTCCTGGTCCTGCCGCTGGTCGTCGTGCCCATCGTCGTCTTCGGCCGCCGGGTGCGGGCGCTGTCGCGCGACAGCCAGGACCGCATCGCCGACACCGGCGCCGACATCGAGGAGACGTTCAACGCGATCGCGACCGTGCAGGCATTCGGCCGCGAGCCCGAGCGCGTGGCCGCCTTCGACGCGAAGGTCGAGGCCTCGGTGGCCGCGGCGCACCGGCGCAACCGCGCGCGCGCGGCGCTGGCCGCCGTCGCCATCCTCCTCGTCTTTGGCGCCATCGCCATCGTGCTCTGGGTCGGCGGCCATGACACGATCGCCGGGCGCCTGTCGGCCGGTCAGCTCTCCGCCTTCGTCTTCTACGCCGTCGTCGTCGCCGGCTCGGTCGGATCCATCAGCGAGTTCCTCGGCGACCTGCAGCGTGCAGCAGGCGCGGCGGAGCGGCTCTTCGAGCTGCTCGACGCGCGCACCGACCTGCCCGTCCCGGCGACGCCGCTCGTCCTGCCCGTGCCTGCGCGCGGCGAGCTCGCCTTCGAGCGCGTGTCCTTCCGCTATCCCTCGCGCCCCGCCCAGGCGGCGCTCGACGGCGTCGACTTCCGCGTCGCGCCGGGCGAGACGGTCGCGGTCGTCGGCCCGTCCGGGGCGGGCAAGTCGACGCTGCTGCAGCTCGCGCTGCGCTTCCGCGATCCCTCGGCGGGCCGCGTCCTCCTCGACGGCGTGGACGTCGCGCGCTGCGATCCGGTGCAGCTGCGCGCGCGCATCGCGCTGGTGCCGCAGGAGCCGGTGGTCTTCTCCGCCGACGTCGCCGCGAACATCCGCTTCGGCCGGCCCGGGGCGAGCGACGAGGAACTGCGCGCCGCAGCCGAGGCCGCGCAGGCCGCGGAGTTCATCGCGCGCCTGCCGCAGGGCTACGCCACGCATCTCGGCGAGAAGGGGATGCGGCTCTCGGTCGGCCAGCGGCAGCGCATAGCGATCGCGCGCGCGATCCTGCGCGATCCCGCCCTCCTGCTGCTCGACGAGGCGACGTCGGCGCTCGACGCGGAGAGCGAGCGCCTCGTCCAGCTCGCGCTGGCGCGCCTCGCCCACGGACGCAGCACGCTGGTCGTCGCGCATCGCCTCGCCACCGTCAGGCGCGCCGACCGCATCCTCGTGCTCGAGGGCGGCAGGCTCGTGGAGCAGGGGCGACACGACGAACTGCTCCGCGCGGGCGGGCTCTACGCGCGCCTGGCCCAGCTGCAGTTCATCGGCGAGGACGCGGGCGCGGCCGGCTGAGCCTCAGCGCGAGGTGAGCCGAAGCTCGATCCTGCGGTTGCGGCGATACGCGCCCTCGTCGTCGCGCGGGTCGACAGGCTGGAACTCGGCATAGCCGGCGGCGCCGAGGCGCTCGGCCGGCACGCCGCCCGACATGAGCGCGCGGACGACCGACATCGCGCGCGCATGCGAGAGCTCCCAGTTCGAGGCGAAGCTGCGCGCGATCGGCCGCCGGTCGGTATGCCCCTCGACCTGGAGGATCCAGTTGACGTCGTCCGGTATGCGGGCGGCGATCTCCGAGAGCGCCGTGGCGACGCCCTCGATCTGGCGTCGTCCCTCGGGCTCCAGCGTGGCGGAGCCGGACTGGAAGAGCACCTCCGTCTCGAAGATGAACCGGTCGCCGACGACGCGCACGTCCGCGCGTTCCCCGAGCACCTCGCGCAGGCGCCCGAAGAACTCTGAACGGTAGCGCGCGAGCTCCTCGACCTTGCTGGCCAGCGCCAGGTTCAGCCGGCGCCCGAGGTCGACGATCTGCACCTGCTGGTCGCGCGACCTCGCCTCGGAGGCATCGAGCGCGACCTCGAGCCGCCCGAGCTGCCCGCGCAGCTCGGCGAGCTGGCGCGCGAGCATGTCGACCCGGAACTGCGCGTCGGCCGAGAGGCGCCGTTCCGCCGCGAGCGCCTCGCCCGCTCCGCGCAGGTCGGTGTTCCGGGAGGCAAGGTCGCGCTCGAGCTGGTCGCGGAGGATCGTCAGCGCCTCGATGTTGCGACGGAGCGCGTCGAGCTCGCGCAGCTGCACCTCGACTTTCTCGCGGTCCGCGGCAACGCTGCGCACGGCGTCGGCAAGCCGCGCGTCGGCCTGCTGCGCGCGCTGCTCGCTGGCCGCGAGGCGCCGCGCGAGTTCGGCGGCCTCGCGCTCGCCGAGGACGACCTTGCCCTCGGCCTCGCGCGCCCGCGCATCGGCCTGCTGCGCGCGCTGCTCGCTGGCCGCGAGGCGCCGCGCGAGTTCGGCGGCCTCGCGCTCGCCGAGGACGACCTTGCCCTCGGCCTCGCGCAACCGCGTCTCCGCCTGCTCCAGCCTCTGGGCCAGCGCCGCGGCCTGCTCGGCGCTCGCGGTGGCGCGGGCCTCGCCCTCGCGCGCGCGCGTCGCCGTGGCGGCGAGTTGGCGCAGCAGGTCGGCGAGCTGCCCGCGCGTCAGGGCGACCTCGGCTTCCGCGGCGCTGGCCCGGCCCTCGGCCCCCTGCAGCCGCGCGGCAAGGTCCCGCGCCTCGGCGTCGCGCCCCGCGAGCGCGGCCGAAAACTGGTCCGCGCGCCCGCGCGCCGCGTCGAGCGCGCCGGCGACCTCGCGCAGCCTGCCTTCCGCGATGGCGAGCTCCGACTGCAGGCGGTCGCGCATCGAGGTCGTGCCGGCGAGCTGGCTCGCGAGCACCTCGGCCTGCTCGCGCAGCCCCGCGGCCGTGCGCCGCTCGCTCGCGAGCTGGTCGGCGAGCTCGCCGATGCGCTGCGAGAGGCGGTCGAGCGCCTGGTCGCGGCCGCTGATCATGTCCTTAAGGTGGAACTGGAACAGCGTGAAGATCATCAGGACGAACACGATGACCATCACCAGCGTCGCGAGCGCGTCGACGAAGCCCGGCCAGATGTCGAGGCCGTTGCGGCGGCGGCGACGGGTCTGGGCGCTCACGGCCGGGGCCCGGGATCAGCGCTGGTCGTCGGCGAGCGCGGCGATCGTGCGCGCGAGGAGCCGGAACTCGTTTCGGACGTCCTGCGTGAACTGCGCGCGGCCTGCCTGGTTCTCCTCGAGCAGCCGTGCAAGCAGCGACTCGATCCCGCGCAGCGACGCGCGCAGGGCCTCGTCGCCTGCGCCCGCGCCGCCGCGCGAAGCGGCCTCGGCGAAGCGCTGCAGCGCCGGGCGTAGCTCGAGCTGGGCTTCCGCGAGCCGGGCCACGACATCGCGCTCGGCGCGCATCTCCTCCGTCAGCTGGGTCATGCGCTCGCCGAGCATGACGAGCGCGGCATTTGCGCCCTGCCGGCCCTGCTCTGCCTGCTGCACGGTGCGCTGGAAGTTCTCGAGGTTGTCGGCGGTCTGCTCGAGGAGCGCCTGGATGTAGGCCGGCACGGACTGGTCGCCGTCGCCGACGGGCCCGCCGCCGCCGAGGCGCGTGACGCCGGAGAGCCATTCCTCGAGTTCGTTGTAGAAGCGGTTCTGCGCCTGGCCCGACTGCAGGTCGAGGAAGCCGACCACGAGGGACCCTGCGAGGCCGAAGAGCGACGTGCCGAAGGCCGTGCCCATGCCGGAAAGCGGCGCCCTGAGACCGGCCTGCAGGTCGTTGAACAGCGACGAGACGTCGGTCGAGCCGCTGAGGCCGGCGATGACCCCGGAGACCGCGCTGACGGTCTCCAGCAGGCCCCAGAACGTCCCGAGCAGGCCGAGGAAGATCAGCAGGCCGACGAGGTAGCGCGACAGGTCGCGCGACTCCTCGAGGCGAGACGAGATGCCGTCGAGCACCGCGCGCGTGGCCGTGGCGGAGAGCTGCAGCCTGCCGCTGCGCCGCTCGCCCAGCATCGCGACCATCGGCGACAGCAGGCGGATCCGGCGCAGCGTCGAGCCGGGTATGTGCGCCTCGGCCTGGAAGCCGCGTATCCACGCGACCTCCGGATAGAGGATCAGGACCTGGCGGATGTTCTCCGCCACGCCGAGCAGCAGCACGACGACGATGATCGAGTTCAGGATCGGGGCGTTGTGGAACGCCTGGATCAGCTGCTCGTGGAGGAACGCGACGACGCCGCCGACGGCGGCGAGGAAGAGCGCCATGCGCAGGAGGTAGCGGAACGGCCTCGTCATGGCGGCGCGGCCCTCAGCGACGCACGAGCGTCACGTCGACGCGGTCGGCCGGGCCGTCCTCCGGCTGGTTGCCGCGGGCGAAGACGTCCATGCGCGTAGAGGCCAGGCCCTGGTCGATCAGGTAGGAGCGCACGGCGAGCGCCCTGCTGAGGCTGAGCCGTCGCGAGCGGTTCGCGTCCTCGCCCGCTGCGAAGCCTTCGATGCGCAGGCGGCCATCCGGCGCGCGGCGCAATTGCTCGACGATGTCGCGCAGATCGTTGCGCAGCTCCGCTGGCGGCTCCGCGCTGTCCGCGGCGAAGGAGAGGCGCGCGGCGGGCTGGGCCGCGCGCGACGGGGGCAGGCTGGCGGCGAGCGGCGGCGCCGGCGGTGGCGGCGCGGCCGCGGGCAGGGCGGGCGCCGCTGGCGAGGGGGCTGCCGCGACAGCTGCTGCGCCGGCCGCCGCGGCGCCTGCCGCAGCAGCCGCGGGCGACCTCGCCGCCGCGGGGGAACTGGCTGCCGCGGGCGAGCTCGCCACCGCGGGTGTGCCTGCCGCCGCGGCTGCGCCGGCTGCGGCAGGTGCGCTGGCCGCCGCGGGCGCGGCCGGGCGGACCGGCAGCGAGGAGGCGACGCTCTGCGGCGGCGGCGTGGGCGAGACCGGCACGGGTGGCGCGACCGCGGGCGCCTGCTCGCCGAAGCTGGGGGGCGGGGCCGGGGCGCGGAATTCCTGGGCCGCCGCCGGCGGCGCGGAAGGGCGCGGCTGCGCCGCTGCCGCGGGCGGGCGTGGCGGGGGGGCGGCGCCGGCGACGGGCGCCGTGTCGGGCGGCGGAGGCAGCTGGCGCAAGGCGGGCGCGGCGGCGGCCGGCGCCGCCGGCGGCGCGGCCGCCGGGGCGGGAGCCGCCTGCGCTGGTGCGGCGGGGCTGCGGTTGGCCGCGCGCCGCTGCTGGCCTGCCGAGGATTGCTGGCGCTGCGGCGCGCGGCCCTGCAACTGGTCCACCACCGTCCAGTCGACCGTGACGCCGCTGCCGCGCTGGCGCAGGTGCTGCTGCGCCGACGCGCCGCCGGGCGCCAGGAGGAGCGCGGCAAGAATAATCGCCGTGCCGCCGAGGATCGCGGGACGCTGGGCCGCGGGGAGGGGGATCGCGCGAGGTTTCCGCATGTCGTCCGGCAGGTTAGCCACCCCATTGCGGTGCCACAATGGCCCTGCGCCCGGGGAGGGCCGGGGGCGAGACTAGGCTTCGGATCTTGGCGAATCCTTGGCGGCGGCGCGGAGGATCCGGCCGAGCGGGCCAAGGAAGTTGCCGTTCGTGGCGATGACGTTGCCTGTCCTGATCGCGTTCTGGCGACCGTCGATGTCCTCGACGAAGCCACCGGCCTCGCGGACCAGCAGGGCGCCCGCGGCGATGTCCCAGGGATTGAGCCCGTACTCGAAGAATCCGTCGAGGCGACCAGCCGCCACGTAGGCGAGGTCGAGCGCGGCCGCGCCCATGCGGCGCACGCCGGCGGTGCGCGCCATGACCGCGGCGAGCTGGCGCAGGTAGGACGGGTGGTCGCCACGCGTCTGGAAGGGGATCCCGGTGCCGACCAGCGCCTCGCCGAGATTCGCGCGCCCGGAGACGCGCAGGCGGCGATCGTTCAGGAACGCGCCATGGCCGCGCTCGGCCCAGTACATCTCGTCCTGCACGGGGTTGTAGACGAGGCCGGCGACGATGTCCCCGCCGCGCTCGAGCGCGACCGAGATGGCGAATTGCGGGATCGAGTGGAGGAAGTTGGTCGTGCCGTCGAGCGGGTCGATGATCCAGCGATGCACGCCGTCGCCGGCGACCTCGCCGCCTTCCTCCAGCAGGAAGCCGTAGCCCGGCCGCGCGCGCTGCAGTTCCTCGCGCAGCGTCTGCTCGGCGCGGCGGTCGGCGGCGGAGACGAAGTCGCCGGGACCCTTCACCGAGACCTGGAGGTTCTCGACCTCGCCAAAGTCGCGCACGAGGGCGCGTCCCGCCTTGCGGGCGGCGCGCTCAATGACGGTGAAGAGTGCGGAACGCGTTGCCATTCCGGCTCAGCGGGCCTTCGGCGCGGCGATGGCCTGCATCAGTCCTTCGCGCGCTCGAGGTAGGTGCGCTCCTCGATGTTGACCACGATGCGCGTGCCCGCCGCGATGAAGGGCGGGACCATGATCTTCGCGCCGTTGTCGAGCACGGCGGGCTTGTAGGAGGAGGAGGCGGTCTGGCCCTTCACCACGGCGTCGGCCTCGACCACGGTGCAGACCGTGCTCTGCGGCAGCGAGACGCCGACGACCTCGCCCTCGATCAGGTTCACGGTGCAGACCATGTTGTCGGTCAGGAAGTCCGCAGCGTCGCCGATGAGGTCGCGGTTGACCGTGGTCTGCTCGAAGCTCTCCTGGTCCATGAACGTGAAGGCGTCGCCGTCGCTGAAGAGGTACTGCATCTCCTTCTCGTCGGCGCGCAGTTGCTCGACGGTCTCGTCGGCGCGCAGCTTGATGTTGGTCTTGGTGCCGGTGCGCGCGTCGCGCATCTCCACCTGGTTGAAGGCGGAACCCTTCCCCGGGCTGACCACGTTGTGCTTCACGACGCGCCAGATCTTGCCGTCGTACTCGATGATGTTGCCGGCGCGCACGGCACTGCCGATGATTTTCATGGCTCTGTTTCTTCGGGTCTGGGGAAAAAGGCGCGCGGAACCTAACAGGGCGCCCCCGGCGCTTCAACCGATCCGCTGGCGCGACGGCGGTCAGGCCGGCAGCGCCTCCCAGCCCATGCGCGCGCGCCAGTCCAGCGGCAGGTTCCCGAAGCGCGACAGGCGCAGCTGCGACAGGTCGGCGAAGTCGCAATGCCCCTGCAGCACGATCTGCGCAAGCGCGCGGCCGGTCGCGGGCGAGAGGCCGAAGCCCACCGACGACATGCTCGCGAAGATGACGTTGGAGGGGTCGGCGAGCCGGTCGAGGATCGGCCTGCCGTCGGGCGTGTTCTCGACGACGCCTCCCCAGGATCGGATGACGCGAACATGCCCGAGGCGCGAGAAGAGCTCGGTGAGCCGCCGCGCGAGGCTCGCGACCACGGGCGTGTTGACAGCGCGCGGCGTCGCCTCGCCGTCGATGTCGAGCCATTCGTGCGGCCCGCCGCCATAGGCGAGGTTGCCGCGCAGCGTCTGGCGGCCATAGAGCCCGTTGCCATCGACGCCGCCATGCGCGATCGCGGGCAGCGGCTCGGTAACGATCATCTCGACGCGCGCGGGCGCGATCGGCACGCGATGGCCGAGCGGCGCCATCAGCGCGGCGCCATGCGGTCCTGCCGCGACCACGACGGCGTCGCAGCCGATCTCGCCCGCCGAGGTCTCGACCGCGACCGCGCGCCCGCCGCGCACGCATATCGCGCGCGCCGCCGTGTGCTGCATCACGCGCCCGCCATGGCGCTCGACGGCCCAGGCATAGGCCTGGCTCGTGCGCTGCGGGTTGGCGTGGCCGCCGCAATGCCAGAAGAACGCGCCGGCGACGTCGTCGCCGACCCACGGCACGAACTCGCGCAGCTGCGCGTGGTCTAGGCGCTCGATGCGGAACCCCTGGTCGGCGGCGATGCGCGACCCGGCCGCCAGCCTCTCGAGCTGGCCCGCGTCGAGTGCGATCCGGATCCGGTTGGGCCGCCACTCCGTCGGATGCCCGAGCAACTCGTCCATCATCGGCCAGAGGCGCTGCTCCTCGCGGAAGAGCGGCGAATAGGCGTGGCTGCAGCCGCCGCCGTTCCGGCCCGAGGCCTCCCAGCCGACGATGCCCTTCTCGACCACCGTGACGGCGTGGCCTCCGCGCGCGAGCCAGAAGGCGGTCGAGAGGCCCGTAACGCCCCCGCCGACGACGACGATCACTTGTCCGCACTCCCCGCGCCGAGCCGCGCGCCGATGAACTCCGCTCCCTCGGGCACGGGCTCCCAGTGCGGCAGCCATTGCCCCGCGATGCCGAACCAGCCCGTCCAGTTCGCCGCGACCTCGGGATCCTCCTCGAGCGCCGCCATCACCGACAGCGGCAGCGGCCGCAGCGGCGGGCGATGCGAGGCGAGGCCGACCCGCGCGCCATCGCGCGAGAGGATCGCGTGCACGCTCTCGCGGCATCGCCGGCCCTGGCACGCGCCCATGCCGGCGCGCGTCAGGCGCTTCACATGGTCCTGGTCGAGGCGCGGGATCGCACCGAGCCCGTCGCGCGGGCCGTCGGCGCCGAGATAGCGCGGCGGGCGAAGCGCGCGCAGGTCGCCGGCGCGGACCTCCTCGCAGGCGCAGACAAGCGCGTCGTCCGCGGCGGCCGCGCGCGCGATCCACTCCGCGCGCATGGCGGGACCGGTGCCGGCGGCGTCGCCGACGACGCGCAGGGCCACGACGCTCGTCGCGCCAACCGTGCCGAGCACGGGGACGAAGCCGCCGCGCGCGAGATCCCATGCGACGGCGCAACCCGCCTGGTCAGGAAGCTCCACCATCGGCACGGCGTCCACGGCGAGCACGACGGTGTCGCAGGCCACCTCGTGCTTGCCGTCGGCATCCTCCCACGCGATGCCCTCGACCTCGTCGCACCCGAGGATGCGCAGCGCCACGGGCGAGGCGACATGCGCGGCGAGCGCGATGCCCGCCGCGCGCGCGGCGCCCACCGCGCCGTCGGCGAGCGCGCCGCCGCCGACGACGGCGACGCGCCGGCCGGTGAAGGCGGCGTAGAGGCGCAGCGCGGCGTCGAAGCCGCGCGCGCCCATCACGCCGGGCAGCGTCCAGCCCTCGAATGGGATCGTGGCGTCGCGCGCGCCCGTCGCGATGGTGAGCCGATCGAAGGCGACGAGCCACGCCGCGCCCGCGTCGGCGAGGCCGAGGAGCGCGTGGGGCTGGGAACGGCTGGTCGCGCTGCGCGGGAAGCATCCCCACGCCGCCGTCGCCATCGCCACCTCGACGCCTTCCTCCATCGCCTCGAGCAGCGCCGGGCGCGCGGAGACGATGCGCTCCTCCATGCGCGCCGCGTTGCGCGTCGAGGCATCGAGCCTGCCGCCGAACAGATAGGGGATGTCCATGCCGAACAGTCCCGGATCGAGCGGGTGCTCGTCGACGAGGAGCGTGCGCTCGCCCGCGGCCGCGGCGGCGCGCGCGGCCGCGATGCCGGCTTCGCCAGCGCCGACGACGACATGGTCGTAGCGCCCGCGCGTCGCGAAGACCTTGCCGGCGATGGAGGTGGGGTCCGACGGCTGCATCGCCGCAGGTTAGGCGCGGCCCCGCGCCTTGTCATGCGCGCGATGCCGGCGGGGTTCAGCCGGGGCGCGGCGCGCGCGCGATTGCGTCGAGCAGGCCGCGCAGCGCCTGTTCCGGACCCTCGGGCGCGTTCCATGCCGCGCGGCCGAACTCGAGGAATTCCGCGCCGGTCGACGCCCAGGCGCCGGTGGCGTCGAGATCGATGCCGCCCGAGACGATGCACGGCACGACCATGGCGCTGGCCCAGTCGGCGACCGTCTCGCGGGAGACGGCGTGCGCGCCGCGGGCCGGGCCGAACGCGACGTAGTCCGCGCCGGCCTCCGCCGCGACCATCGCGTCGTCGTAGGAGCCGCCGCATGCGGCTCCCACGCTGCCTGCCTCGCCGAAGGCGGCGCGCGCCGCCGCGACGCGATCCGCGGGCACATGCACGCCGTCCAGCCCGAGGCGCCGCGCGAGCGCCGCGTCGCCGTCGAGCAGCAGGGCGATGTCGGCGCGATGCGTGACGCGCACCAGCGCATCGGCCGCGCGCGCGACGTCGTCGTCGCCGGCGCCCGGCATGCGCAGGCGCAGCGACGCGACGTCGCCCGCGTCGAGCACGCGCGCGAGCAGGAACGTGAACGCCGTCGGCTCGAAGGCCGGCGGCGTCACGAGGCAGATGCGGCAGCCGGGCGTGCCGCTCATGCCTTGCCGAGATAGATCTCGGTCAGCTTGCCGAGCAGCTCCAGCGCCTTGTCGCGCGGGCGCTGGAAGGTGTTGCGGCCGATGATCGAGCCGTTGCCGCCGCCCTGGTGGATGGCCTTCGCCTCGGCGCAGATGCCCTCGTCGCCCTTCGCCTCGCCGCCGGAGAAGACGACGATGCGGCGGCCGTTGAAGCAGCTTTGCACGACATGCGCGATGCGCTTGTCGAGCGACGAGATGTCGATCTTCTGCGCCTCGTAGACCTTCTTGGCGGCGTCCTGGTAGAGCGCCTGCGCGGGCGGCTTCACCTTGATGACGTGCGCGCCGAGCAGCGCCGCCATGTGCGCGGCGTAGGCGCAGACGTCCATCGCGGTCTCGCCCTCCTTGGTGAGGTCGCCGCCGCGCGGGTAGCTCCACATGACGACGGCGAGGCCGTGGCTCTTGGCCTCCAGCGCCATCTCGCGGATCTCCTCCATCATCTCGAACTGGTCGTCGGAGCCCGGGTAGATCGTGAACCCGATCGCCGCGCAGCCGAGGCGCAGCGCGTCCTTCACCGAGGCGGTGACGGCCTGGTCCTTCGGGCGCGCGAGCGAGTTGGAGGAGTTGACCTTGATGATCGTCGGGATCGCGCCGGCGAAGCTGTCGGCGCCCGCCTCGATCATGCCGAGCGGCGCGGCGTAGGCGTTGAGCCCGGCGTCGACCGCGAGCTGGAAATGGTAGTGCGGGTCGTAGGCCTCGGGGTTCGGGGCGAAGCTGCGCGCCGGGCCGTGCTCGAAGCCCTGGTCGACCGGCAGGATGATCATGCGGCCGGTGCCGCCGAGCTTCCCGTGCATCAGGATGCGGGCGAGGTTGGCCTTCGTGCCCGGGTTGTCGCTCTCGTAGTTGTCGAGGATACGCTTGACCTTCTGGCTGATGCGCATGGCGCTCTCTCTCCCAAGGAATTCGACGCGCGTCTTCTAGGAGAAGCCGCGCCGAGGCGCAACGCCCGCGCGCCGGCTCAGCGCGACCTCGCCTTCGCCGCCAGCCATGCGCAGCCCGCCCCCGCGCCCAGCGTGGCGAGTCCGCAGGTGCCGACGAGCGCGGGCATCGTCCAGCCGCGCGCGAGCAGCGCGGCGCAGAGCAGGGCGAGGCCCGCCATGGCCGCGGCGTTGGCTACGTTGTTGGCCGCGATGATCCGTGCGCGCTCGCCTGGCGCGCAGCGGCGCTGCAGCGAGGCGTAGAGTGGCAGCGAGAAGGCGCCGCCGGCTACCGACAGGCCCAGGAGGTCGGCGAGCAGGCGCCACTTGCCATCCGCGAAGAGCCAGAGGTCGATGGCGAAGGCCGCCATGGTGACCACCGCCGGCGCGACGAGGCGCAACGGCTCCTCGTTGCGCGCCATGCGCGCCGCGAGAATGGAGCCAGCGCCGATGCCGATGGCGAAGGTCGCGAGCATGGCCGTCACGGTCGTCTCGTCTCCGCCGACCCCGCGCGCGAGCACCGGCAGGCCGGAGACGATCGTCGCGCCGAAGGCCCAGAACCAGGACAGGGCGAGGATCGCGCCCAGTTGAACGCGGTCGGAGGCCGCGATGCGCAGCACGCCCAGCGTGTCGGCGACGATGCGCGGGCGCGGCGCGGCGTCGGGCGCGGACGGCGGCGCCGGCGGGATGCGCCAGGCCGCCATCGCGCCCGCGAGCGCCGCGGCGAGGCCGATCGCGGCGATCGCCGCCACGCCGCCCGGCGCGAGGACCAGCGCGGAGCCGAGCACCGTGCCCAGCAGGATCGCGAGGAAGGTCCCGGCCTCGACGAGCGCGTTGCCGCGCACGAGTTCGCCCGGCGGAAGATGCTGCGGCAGCAGCGCGTACTTCACCGGGCCGAAGACGGTGGAGTGGAGGCCGAGCAGGAACAGGCTCGCCAGCAGCAGCGCGACGCTCTCCAGCGCAAGGCCCGCCGCGCCGGCCGCGACGACCGGGATCTCCGCCAGCTTCGTCCAGCGCGCCACGCGCGCCTTGTCGATGCGGTCGGCGAGCGTGCCCGACGCGCCGGAAAACAGCAGGAACGGCGCGATGAAGACGGCGCCGGCGAGCATCGCGAGCATGCCGGCCTCTGCCGCTGATCCCGATGCGAGGCGCCAGGCGGCGAGGACGCCGAAGGCGCTCTTCACGAGGTTGTCGTTGAAGGCGCCGAGGAACTGGGCCGCGAAGAGCGGGGCGAAGCGGCGCGCGAGGAGCATCGGCCGCGTATCGTCATCCATGCGCCGGCCTCCTCCTGCTC
>Ga0194129_10007640_pt1 | contig 12793 bp, 11 predicted proteins | sample TA2KigCa35mmetaG_FD_150862 | JGI IMG/M metagenome (GOLD analysis project Ga0194129, IMG submission 150862) | Freshwater microbial communities from Lake Tanganyika, Tanzania - TA2015038 Kigoma Deep Cast 35m | ecosystem: Environmental > Aquatic > Freshwater > Lake | place: Tanzania: Lake... | reverse complement strand
GCTTCAAGAGCATGGCATAGCCGCGCTCCTTGCCCACGACGTCGACGACGCTCGTCGGGCCATCGACGCGGGTGACGCCAGGGATTGCCGCGATCGTCTGCTGCAGGTCATGCAGCACGTCGAGATGGGCCCGCGCCACCGCAGGGTCGAGGACGTCGCCGTCGGTGAAGGTGACGATCACGTCGTGGGCCGACAGCTGGTGCGGCAGGAACTCGGTGTTCAACAGGTCCATCGCCGCGCGAGCGTCGTCGCCCGCAGGCAGGATGCGGTGGTCGGGCACCGACGCCTCGAAGCGCGCAAACGGCACGCCCAACGTCACCATACCGGTGACGACGACGACGGTCACGAGGATGGGCCGGCGCATCACCGCCTGCGACACCGTGAACCAGAACCCCGAGCCCTCGCTCGGCGGCCGCGGCGGGAACAGCGGCACGCGCAGCGCGTCAACCTTCGGTCCGAGCAGCGCGAGCATCGCCGGCAGCAGCGTCATCGCCATCAGCAGCGACCCGGCGACAACGGCGAGGCTGCCCCAGGCGACGCTGCGCAGGAGCATCTGGGGAAACGCGAACAGGCCGCACGCCGAGGCGAGCACCGTCAGGCCCGAGAACGCCACCGCACGGCCGGTGGTGCTCATCGTGGCGACAACCGCGCTCTCCACGTCGCGGCCGGCGTGCAGCTCCTCGCGAAAGCGGGCGACGACGAACAACGAGTAGTCGATGGCGAGGCCGAGCCCGAGGATCGAGATGGTGTTGGCGGCGAAGATCGACACGTCGACCACGGTGATCAGCGCCCGCATCGCGACCATCGCGAACGCCACCGAGCACGCCCCGAGCAGCAGCGGCAGCGACGCCGACGCCAGCGACTGGAAAATCACGACGAGCAGCACTGCCGTCAGCGGGAACGCCAGCAGCTCGGCATTGCGCAGGTCGCGCTCGATGGTGCGGTAGACGGCCTGGTTGGTCGGCGCGATGCCGCCGAAGGCCACCTGCAGTCCGGCCATCTCGCGCACCGGCTGCTCGAGCAGTGGCCGCAGCCGCCCGTAGGTGTCGAACATCGCCTGATCGTCGCCCCGCAGGCTGACGGCCACGAACGTCCGTCGCCGATCCTTCGAGACGAAGATGTCGCCGCCGGCGTCCCACATCGATCGCACGGCGACGACATCGACGTCCTTCTTCACCGCCTCGAGGGCCGGCAGCACCGCAGCCAGCACCTCGACGTCGTCCACGGTGCCCGACGCGACGGTGTAGATGGCCACGACGTCACCGGAGCCGATCTTCATCTGCTCGACCATCAAGCCGCGGACCCGCCAACTCTCGGCCGACGGGTCGTCAAAGCCGCCGGCGCGCAGCATGGGCAGCACCCCGCGCGAGAACCACGCGCCGAGCGGGATCAACAACGCGTAGACAGCGACGATCGCGACCCGGTGGCGAAACGCGAAGCGACCGAAGGCAGCGAACATGGTGGCAAACCTAGCAGGGTGATGGCGTCGACCCTAAAACGCCGGCGTTCAGCGCTGCGTGCCGTCATCGGAAGCCGACGTCGTCACCGGGCGCGACGCGGACGGCAGCGCGGTCGACGGCGACGCCGGGTCGGTGTTGTTGCTGTCGTCGCCATCGGTGTTGGCTTCCTTGCTGACACCTTCGTCGCCGTGCTCGTCATCGCCATCGTCGCGCACGGGGCGGACGGGCGGCTCGACCCGGGGTGGGACAGCTGGCGCCGATGGCCCGGCCGAAGCAGGCGGCGGTGGGCGCGTGCAAGCGGCTTCGGCTTCGGGCGCGAACGTTGGCTGGCCCGCGCACAAGGCGACGAACGCGGCGTCCGCGGCACGACGAATGAGCGCGCTCGGCGCCTGCAGCGCCGCCGCGGCCTGGGGCGCGTCGAAGACGACACCGACGTCCACGAGCTCGATCAGGGCGGCGGCCCGCGCCTTGTCATCCATGGCGCCGCTCTCGAGGGCCGCGAGGGCGCGCGCGCGGCGTTCCCCGCGCGCCGCCGCCCGCAGGCTCAGCGACGTGGACGAAGGCGCGTGGCCGTCGCGCGGGTCGGCAACGACGGCGTCCTCGGGGCGGACGTCGAAGGTGACGGCGCGCAGCGCGGCGTCACAGGCCTCTCCCAGCGCGGCAGCGACGTCGTCGCGGGCGATCAGCGGGTTGCGTCCGCCGCGCGCGCGCACGGCAGCGGCGACCGCCGCGAGTTCGACCGCCGAGACGTTGCGGACCGGTACGGCGCGCACCGCTTCGCCCTCGGCGTCCGCGACGACGGTGTCGTCCACAAGCACGCGCAGGCGGCATGTCGCCTGGTGACGATGGACGTCGCGCCCGACGGTGACCCCGGCACGCGCCCGCACGACCTCGATCCGGCCGGCGCGAACGACGGGCGCCGCCGACGCCGGCCTCGCCTGCAGCGCCGCAAGCGACGACCGCAGCCGCGCGCTGAGGGCCGCCTCGACGACCGCCAGCTCGTCATCGCCAAGCGCGTCACGCCCCGCTGCGATCCGCAGCGTCGCTGGAGGCGTCGGCAGCACCGCCCCGTCGCGCAGCGCCCCCGCCCGCGACACGACGCGTACCCGCGTCTCCGTGGTCGCGCAGCCGCTCGTGGGCAGGGTCGCGACGATCGCGGCAGCGAGCAGGAGCGCGCGGCCAGAACGGTGGTCGCCGCGCGCACCGTGGCCCAAGGTGGTACGGCTGTCGTTCGTCATGACCGCTCCGGCACTCCATCGCTCGACGTGGCGCTTCGTCGTCGCCTATCACGGCGCGCGCTTCGGCGGGTGGCAACGGCAGGACAACGCCCGCACGGTGCAGCAGGTGCTCGAAGAGACCCTGACCGCGCTGTCGCCGGAGCCGGTGCGCGTGCGCGCCGCTGGGCGCACCGACAGCGGCGTGCACGCTCGCGGGCAGCTCGTCTCGGCGACGTTTCGCACCCGCGTGCCGCCCGGGAAGATGGTGCTGGCGGCCGGCGCGCACCTGCCCGACGACGTAGCCATCGTCCGCGCCGACGTCGTCGATGACGGCTTCGACGCTCGCCGTGACAGCATCGCCAAGCGCTACGTGTACCGGCTGCACAACCACGCGGCGCGCGACCCCCTCGATGGCGACCAGCGCTGGCACGTCCGCGGGGCCCTGGACGTCGCGGCGATGCGTGTCGCCGCCAGCGCCCTCGTCGGTGAGCACGACTTCGAGGCCTTCCGCGCCGCCGACTGCCAGGCCGCCCACGCGCGGCGCTACCTGTGGCGCGTCGACGTCGACGACCAGCGACCGCTCGTGACCATCGACGTGCGCGGCAACGCCTTTTGCAAGAATCAGGTGCGCATCATCGCCGGCACGCTGGTCGATGTCGGCCGCGGCCGCCTCCCCGCCGCGGCGGTGGCGGCGATCCTCGCCGCGCGGGATCGTCGACAGGCTGGCGTCACCGCGCCAGCCCAGGGGCTGACCCTCGAAGAGGTCTATCTGGCCGACGACGCCGCGCGCGCCGGCATCCCGGCCGACGCGCGCTTCCCGGGCTGGCCGCCCGGCTCGCACGCCGGCGGCGGCGACCGCGGCGACGACGACGACGACTCCGTCGACGCGCCCGGTTGAGCGCGCGCAGCGAGCGTCAGTCGAGCACGATCTCGCGGCTCACCTGCGCGCCGGCCGCGACGTCGACGGTGAAGGTCTGTTCGGCGCCCGGCGCGCGCACAGTGACCTTGTGAGGCCCCGGCTTGACGTCGAGCCGCAGCGGCGTCTTCTGCGGCGCGCGCTTGCCGTCGACGAAGACGTCGGCGCCCGGCGGACGCGACGACAGCACCAGCCGGCCGAGGTTGCGCGCTGGCGGCTCGGGGGCGGCGGCGCTGGCGGCCTCCCTCTCGGCCACCAGGTCAGCCGTCGGTCGCTCGTCCAGCGTCACGTCGACGGTGAGCGCCTGCCCCGGCTGGGCACGCACCTTCACCGTCCTCGGCGCGAAGAACGGGTGCGTGGCCGTGATCACCAGATCCTGATCGGGCTTCACCGTGCCGCCGATCCGCCACGGCTCGCCATTGACCGTCACCTCGGCATCGCGGGGCACGACACGCAGCAGGAGCGGCATCGGGATCGGTACCAGCGTCACCAGCAGCCGCGGCGCGTCACTGTCGATCAACACGGGGCGCCGCTGCGGCTCGTAGCCTTCGGCCTCGAACAGCAGGTCGACTACGTCACCGCGCGACACGCGGAAGCGCGCCGGCGTCACGTAGCGGGGCTCGGGGCGATACGCGAGGGCGATGCGCGCCGAGGCCGGCACGACCTCGACAACGAGCTCGAGCGGACCGTTGCCTGCGGAGGGCGCCGCCGCGGGCGCGGCCGGGGGCGCGGGCACCGCCAGCGGCGGGGGCGACGATGCCGCCATCGACGCCGGTGTCGTCGGCGACGGCGGCGGCACTGCGTGACCTGACGGCCCGGCGGGCAACGCGACAGCGACGGGCAGCTGGCGGGGGCGCATGGCCACCCGCACGAGCGCCACGACGACGAACAGCGTGAGCAGTCCAACGAGGACGCCGACGAGGACCGGCGTAACACGAAGGCCAGCCCGCGTCGGTCGCCTGACGGCGATCGCCGGTCCGGCTTCGGCACCTGCCCCCGGGATCGGGCGGAGCTGCGTACGGGTGACCTCGTGGTCGTCGCCATCGTCGAGCAGCGGGCGCGGTCTCTCAACGACGCGGGCGCGCGACGCGACCGCCGCGGGGGCCGGCTCGTCGTCCGCGGCAGAGGCGGCATCGAAGTGGCGCCGCATCAGTCGCGCGATCTGCTGCGGGCTGAACGACGGATCGCGGGCGTACAGATAGGCGCGCAGCGCGGCGCCGAATTCGCCGGCGTCCTTGTAGCGCTTGCGCCGATCCTTCTGCGTCGCCGTGGCGACGATCGCCATGAGTTCGCGGTCAGCGAGCCCCTCGCTCGCCAGATCGGGCGTCGGTTCCTCGAGGATGGCGTCGATGACGTCGAGGTCGCTGGCCTGCGGGTAGCGCGCGCGCATCGCGAGCAGCTCCCACAGCATCGTGCCCGCGGCGAACAGGTCGACGCGGTGGTCGATGCCCCCCACGCCCGCCAAGCTCGGCTTGATCTGCTCGGGCGCCATGTAGCGCAGCTTGCCCTTGACCTGGCTGCCCTGCGTGGCTTCGAGCCGGTCGCGCGCGCGCGCGATGCCGAAGTCGATGACCTTCACCTGCCCGCTCAGCGACAGCAGCACGTTCTGCGGGCTGATGTCGCGGTGGATGATCCTCGCCGGCCGCCCATCGTCGTCCTGCTCGGAGTGCGCCGCGTGCAGACCGTCGAGCACACCGATGACGACGGCGCAGGCGACCAGCGGCTCGAGCGTGTTGCCCGCCTTTCGCACGCGCCGCACGAGTCGGCTGAGCGCGTGGCCGTCGACGTACTCCATGACGATGAAGTGACTGCCTGACTCCTCGTCGACGTCGAATTCGAGCACCTGCACCACATTGGGGTGGTTGAGGCGGACCGAGATGCGCGCCTCGTCGACGAGCATGTTGACGACCTGCTTGTTCGACGAGAACTGCGGCAGGATCCGCTTGATCGCGACCTGCTTTTCGAAGCCGTGAGCACCGGTGGCACGGGCAAGGAACACCTCGCCCATGCCACCCTTTCCGAGCCGGCGCACCAGCGTGTAGCGCCCGAGGCGCGCCCCCTCGATGGTGTTGTCGTCGGCCACGGCCCATGTTCGCGTCGACCTCGCTGCTATTTCAAGCGGCGCGGCGACCGCTCAGGCGCGCCGGGGGTCGACCGCGCCGACCACAGACGGCAATCTTGCCCCCGTGCGTGTCGCGCTGCGCCCTGCTCCGTTGTCGCTCGTCGCAGCGAGCCCGCTGGTCGTGGCGCTGACCGTGGCGCTCGTCTTGCTTGCCAGCGGCGCGTCCGCCGCGAGCCCCGCGCGCGGGCGGAACGACGACCACCGCGCGCGGGGCGCCGGCGACGAACGCGCCGCGGCCGCCGCCGTCCCGGTGTACGCCGGCCTCGCGGTCCGCGGCGGCGTGGTGCCGGCGCTGGCGACGGCGATCGGCGAGGACCTGCGGCGTCAATTCGCCGCGCGGGGTGCGCGGGTGATCGTGCAGGCCGAGCGGCAGACCGTCGTCGAGCGGCAGACGCGCGACCTCGGCCAGATGGACGCCCAGCTCGATGACGCCGCCCGCGCCCTCGCCGACAGTGACGTCGCCGCGGCCCGCGCCTTGATCGGGGAAGGCCTGGCCATCTTCGAAGAGGCCTTGGCGTTCTCCGAGGACGACGCCACCTGGGCCCGCTACCGCGAGGCGCTGCTGCTGCTGGCCACGGTCGCCGCCGCCGACCACGACGATCAGGGCGCCGACGCGGCGCTGCTGCAGCTGCTCGCTGTCGATCCCAACTGGAAGCCACGACGGGGTGCGCTGCCCGCCGCGCTGGTGCAGCGCTTCGAATTCGTGCGCGACGAGGCGCGGGCGACGCCGCCGGCGCCCCTCGAGGTCAAGAGCCGTCCACCTGACGCTCATGTCCTCGTCGACGGCCGACGGGCCGGTCGCGCGCCGGTGGCCGTCGAGGTGATCCCGGGCGTGCACTACGTACTGGTCGAGCACGACAGCCGCATCGCTCGCGAGCGCGTCGTCGTCACCGCAGCGGGTGGCCGGGTCACTGCGCGCCTGGGCTCGCCCGAGATGGAGGCCGCCGCCGCGCTGGTGCGGCGGCTGCGGGCGCCGGCGACGACCAAGAAGGAACTGGTCGAGGCCGCATGGGACGTCGCCGACACCACGCTGTGCGCCGTCGTTGTGCCATGGGGCAAGGCGGCGCAGGTCTTTATAGGTCGCCTACGCGAGGGGTCGCTCGACATCGTCGTCGGCGCGACCGTACCCGCCGCTGAGGCGTCACGCGAGCAGGCGGTGTTCGACGTCGTCGAGGCGGCGCTGTCGCGCCCAGGCGACACCTGGGTCGCGGTGAAGAGCGCCCCCGCGGGCGACGCGGCGAAGCTGCGCGAGTCATTGCTGCAGGGTCAGGGCGACATCGGCGCGGCGGCCGTGGTCGCCGATCTGGGCGCGCCGTTTCCGACCTCGATGGTCGTGGGCGGGATCGTCGGCGGCGTGGTGCTCGTCGGTGGGGCTGCGCTCGCGGTCATCGCCTACCTCGGCGCCGAGGACGAGAAGTCCCGTGGCTTTCGCTATCGCCTCGACGGCAGCGGACTGGAGTAGCCGGATGCATCCCCCGCGGCACCCACGTTCGACGTTGCGATCGTTGGTCGTGGCCTTCGGGCTCGGCGGCGCGACCATCCTCGGCGCGTGCGGCGAGGCGCCGGTGTCGCTGCTGCTCGTCTCCGCGGACGACTTGACGGTGGCGCCCGAGTTCCTGCGTCTGGTGTTCCGCCCGCAGGGCGAAGACCTCGTCGAGACCGAGATCTTCTCGCGCATCGCCCTACCCGACAACGCGTTCGTCGCGGTGAAGCCGGGGCTCGTGTTCTCGGTCGATGTGATCGGCTGCACCGACAACAAGCGTGACGCCTGCGCGACCGAAGACACGTTCAATGCGCGCGGCTGCCGCGGTGCGCTCGTGCGGGGAAAGAACGACCCGCTCGAGATCACCGTCGAGCTCCACGGCGCGCTCGAGGGCAACGCGCTCTGCCCCGTCGAGGATCCAGCGAACTGACGCCCTCAGGGCGACGGGCGCAGCAGCAGGGCGAGCAGCCCGACGGCGAGGACGGCGCAGACCACGACTGCCACATTCCTGTCCCTCAGTGCCCGCGCCGCGGCGGGCGGCGACAGCGTCACGAGCAGCTCGGTCTCGACCCGGGGGAACGGATTGGAGAGCTCGCTGTCTCGCGAGGGTGACGCGGGGGCCTGAAGCTGTTCGCCCGGCCCCACTGCCTTCGCCGCCGTCACTGCCGTCACTGCCGGCAGCGACGGGTCACTGGCGCGCGTACGCGGGGGGCCAACCGACGGCCCAGCGACGGCGGACGCCGCGAGCGCCGGCCGCACGGGCACCACCGCCGCGCTCGTCAAGACCGCCGACGAGGCCGGCGCCGACGCTGACGAAGGCGACGCCGCGAGGGGAGCCACGCCCCCCGAAGAGCCCGACGACGCCCCCGGCGGCGCGAACGACGCGAACGACGGACACAAGGCGTCGTCGGCGTCGCCCGGGCCGACGACGGATCCCCCCGTCCCCGGCTCGAGCCGCTCGACGATCGCGTCGAGGCGTCCGCGCACCTCGCGCATCGTCTGCGGCCGCCGCGACGGCTCGCGCTCGAGGCACTGCAGCACGAGGTCGTCGAGGGCGCGGGGAACGACGACGCCAACGACATCGGCTGGGCGCGGCGGGATCGGGGCCTCCTTCAGCGGCAGTGGCAGCTTCTGGCCGCCGGCGCGTCGAGGAACAGCGTGAGCTCCCTGTCGGCGCCGAGCCACGCCGCGAGCGTCAACGCGGCGCCGTTCTTCGTCAGCCACGCTGGGTCGACGCGCACCGTGCCGAGGGTGTCGCCATCGAGGCTGGTCGCATCGACGGCCTCGTAGAAGCCGATGAGCAGCGTGCGGTCCGACGGCGGCCGGGGCAGCGACAGGCGCCGCACCGTCGACACCGGCGTGTTGGCGGGCACGAGCTCGAGCCCGGGCGCCGCCAGAGAAGGCGTCGCCGACGCTGGCGATCACCTTGACCACGCCCGACACCAGCGCCATCAGCGTCGCGTCGAAGGTGCCGCCCCCGAGGTCGAAGACGAGGATGGTGCGGTCGACGCCAGTACATCGACGCCGCCGTCGCCTCGTTCACCATGCCCTTGACGCGCACGCCCGCGCGGCGTGCCGCCTGACGCCGCACCGCGCGTTGCGCGAAGCCGTAGTGCGCCGGCGCGGTGAGCACGACCTCCTCGGTCTTCTCGCCGACGTTGGCCGCCGCGAGTTCCAACTCCCGCTGCAACACGTCGACAGCGACGTCTTCGAGGGGCTGCTCCTCGTCGCGGACCTGCACCGCGCAGCGGCCGCGGTCGCCTCCGACGATCGCGTAGGCGAAGGCATCCTTGTGCTGATGCACGAACGGCGAGGCGTACCGCCGACCGAGGAACCGCTTGACGCCAAAGACAGTGTTGTTCGGATCGTCGACAATCTGCTGCCGCGCCGGGTGCCCCACCAGCGCGTGGCCGCACGGCCCGTACCTCGCCACCGACGGCAAAAACGACGAGCCTTCACGCACGGCGCACACGTGCACCTCGCCCCTCGCGTCCACCCACGCCGCCGCGGAGTTGCTGGTGCCGACGTCGATGCCAAGCACCGGTGTGATCGGGGCAACGCCAGCGGGCCGCTGAAAATTGCCCTCACCCGGCTTCTTTCAGCGGCCTGCGCGATCGAGCTCGCTCTCGCACTAGACGAGAGCGAGGAACACCGAACAGGGTCGTCACGAGCGGATCGCGCCCACCCCCGGGCGCACCAGGCCGGGCGGTACGACGGCGTCAGTAATTCAGATCGAGCACGACCGCCGGCTCGGCCTGCACGACGGGACGCACGAACGGCAAGGGCGTCACCCAGACCGCGTCGACGCTGACCGAGCAGGCCCCCCCCACCTGCACCGTGGGAAAAAGCGGCGCCGCGCCGAAGGGTGGGTCGATGTCTTTGAGCTCCGCAAACACGACGTCGTCTACGACGAGGCGCACGCGTGATCCGTCGACAACGATGGTGAAGCGGTGCTCGGCGCCGGGGGCCTCGGCGAACCGCCGCGGCGGATCGGCTGGCTGGGCCGGCTGCGTCGGGCTGGCGATCACGTCGGCGGTGGTCTGCAGATCATCGCCCAGGAAGAAGCCCGCCGACGGCGAGACGAACGGCGACGTCCCCGACGACGTGAAGCCAAGGAACACCTGATCGCAGGTCACGCCATTTATCCGCGCCCGGAACGTCACCGACGACGGCGAGCCGGTCTGGACGCGCCAGATCACGGTGGTGTTGTCGACGACCTCGACCTTGCCGTCACCGGGCACGAGGGCGGCGGCGCCGGGCGCATCGACGAAGCGGGTGTCGTCGCCCTCGACGGGAAAGGCGTCGCAGTCGTCGAAGAGCGCGAACGCGCTCGTCGGGTCCTCGAGCACGCGGACGCCCCCCTCGCGGGTGCGGTGCTCGAGCCAGGCCAGCGCGTCCCGCGCGCCGGCGGCCAGCGGTCGCGACAACGGGATCCACACATCGAAGCGATCGCGGAACAGGTCGCGGTACACGCCGACGACGCGCCACTCGGCTGCGCCGGGATCGAAGTCGACGAAGCGGGCGTCGGGCCGGATCTCCTCAAGCGGAATGACGCCGTCGGGTCCGCCGAAGCGCACCGGGACCGCCGTGCCCGCAGGGAGCTCAACGTCGGCGCGGTTTTCGACGGCGAGCAGCCGCCGCTCGATGAACTCCTCGTCGTGCCACGGCGGCGGCGCGCACAGGCCGACGTTCGCCGCGCAGGACCGCCCGGGCGCACACTCGCTGTCCCTCGTGCAGGCGGTGTAGCCGTCGTCCTCGATGGCCGGCAGGAACAGGCACCCCGGGGCCGCCAGCGCGAGGGCGACGCCGACGACGGCAGGCCACGGCGGTCGACGGCAGCAGGGTCCCGCAGTCCTCGCGTCAGTCATCGCGCCTCCTCTGCGTTCGGCGTCGACGTCATCCACAGCGCGACGCCGCCAGCGGCCGCGGCCACACCGACGCCGTAGAGCACGTCAGCGACGACCGCCAATGTCGTACCGCGCGTGACCAGCTCCTCGTCGCGCGGAAAGACCAGCTGTCGATCGGCGGCACGCTGCTCGACAGCGAGGCTGTCGAGCAGAGAGAACATGCCGCAGACGGCGCCGCCGAGGAGCAGGGCACCGCCCGAGGCCAGCGACACCATCGCCGCGAGCGGTGGTCCGCCGGCGTTCGCCGTCGACGCCGCGGCGCCCTCCGCGAGCGCCGCCGTCGAGACGACCGGCAGCAGGACGACCTTCAGCTCGACCTGCTCGCCATGACGCACGTCCACGTCGCGGGTGAAGGGATCGTAGGCCGTGCCGTTTTTCGACTCGGGGCGGGTGACGCGCAGCGCGCGCTGGCCCTCGCGCAGCCGCTCGACCACGAGCCCGCCCTGCGTGGGGACGGCGCCGCGCCGACGGCCGTCGACCTCGACGACGTCGCCCGGCTGCCCGAGCACCACCACGCTGCCGCGCAGCGTGTCCTCGGCGAAGGCCTCGCGCACCAGCCGATCGAGGCGCGCGGCGTCGGCAACGCTGCCGTCGAGCGTCGCCGAGAACCGGGCGTGCGACGGGGCGACCACCAGGGTCACCTGCAGTCCCCCCTCGACAGCGGCGACGGCGCCGAGCCGGTCGGCGCCGCGTACCCTGGCGACGTCCTCGTAGCAGGCGTCCGTGTCGGCACAGCGCCGCAGTACGCCGTCGTCAGCCTTCGTGGACGGCAAGAGCCGGGCCGCGGCTTCGCGCACCAGCGCGTCGACAGCCGTGCGTACCTGCGCGGTCACGCCCCGGGCCTGCCTCGTCGACACCGTGCCCCGCGGCGTGAGGGGCAGGACCGTGACCGCGCGACGCTCGATCGCGACGTCGTCGGCGGCGTCGCCCGTGGCGTCGTCTTCGTCGCCCGCGTCAGGCGAGCGCGCCGCGGCGCTCGTCGCGGGGACCGCGGGCGACGCCATCGCCTTTTCAGCGCGCGCCTCACCGCCGACGCCGAGCGTCAGCATCGCACCGAACCCGAGCACACGAGCCGACCACCACATCGCTCAATCCTCGCCGGAGAAGAGGTCCCAGCGCAGCTTGCCCGACGACGCGTCGAACACGGAGGTCGCCAGTGCACCGCCGCCGACGAGCGCCGCGAGGCCAAGCAGCGAGCCGCCCGTCCACCACAGCGCCGTCTGGCGCATCACGTCATCGGGGCGCGGCGTCGCGCTCGTCGTCAGCAACGCCCCGGCCACCACGCCGCCCCCGGCGATCCCGAGTACGCCGGCGACGACGCCCAGCTCGGCAGGCAGCGCGTCGGGCGCGTGCATGGTGGCGGCCGGCGGCGGCGGGGGCTCGTCAGCCGCGATCCGTGGCGGCTCGCTCGCCGGGCTTGCACAGGCCAGCGTCCCGCCGGGCGCCGCGACGGCGTCGAACACGCGCGCGCAGTCCGGCGCGTCGGCCGCATCGGCGACCGACGGCGGTGGTCTGGCGATCAGCGCAACGACGACAGCGAAGGCGGCGGTCACGAGGCTCCGTCCTGCTGCGGCAGCGTCGCGCGGCGCGCCGCCAGCGGTTCCACGCGACGACCTTGTCCGAATTCGTCGACGCCGTCGAGGGCGCCAGCCGGAATCACAGCCGGCGTCGCCCTTCCTCCGCGGCCTCGGCAAGCACGGCGGCCCACGCCTGCGCTGGCCCGTCCCAGCTGACGTCGACAGCGAGCAGCCGTTGTCGTACGGCGAGCAGGTCGCCGCGTCGCCCGAGGTCGCCGACGCGCTCCACCGCGTCGACGAGCGCAGCCACCGACAACGGCGCGAACAGCACGCCGGTGCCGCCGGCGCGGGGATCGCGGCGGTCGTCGGCATCGTCGTCGGCATCGTGGTCGTCGGCGGCGATCTGGACTGCTCCCGGGTCGTGGATGGTGTCGACGAGGCCGCCGGTGGCGTGGGCGACGGGGACGGCGCCGTAGCGCTGCGCGATCAGCTGCACGAGGCCGCACGGCTCGAAGCGCGACGGCACGAGCACGGCGTCCGCGGCGGCGTACAGACGGCGTGATGTCCCCTCGTCAAAGGCGGCGCGGAACCAGACCCGGCCCGGGTGGCGGCGGGCCTTGTCAGCGAGGGCGCGCGCCAGCTCGCGATCACCGTCGCCAAGCAGCGCGAGC
>Ga0194129_10007639_pt1 | contig 12795 bp, 14 predicted proteins | sample TA2KigCa35mmetaG_FD_150862 | JGI IMG/M metagenome (GOLD analysis project Ga0194129, IMG submission 150862) | Freshwater microbial communities from Lake Tanganyika, Tanzania - TA2015038 Kigoma Deep Cast 35m | ecosystem: Environmental > Aquatic > Freshwater > Lake | place: Tanzania: Lake... | reverse complement strand
TCTCGGCAGTCGCCATATGCCGGTGGTGTCGGTGCATCTGGTGGAGCTGGTGGCCCGCTCCCTGGCCCAGGAGGGCAACAACCTGATCACCTCGGGCGCCCAGGGCGTCAACGCCGCCGTGATCCGCGGTGTGCTCGATGTCGACCCGGCACGGCTCACGGTGCTGTTGCCCCAGAGCCTCGATCGTCAGCCGGGGGAGTCCCGCGAGCAGTTGGAGCGGGTGCTGCACCTGGTCGAGAAGCCCGAGCACGATGAGCTGCCCTTGCCGATGGCCAGCAGCCTCTGCAATCAGGACATCATCAGCCGTTGCGACCAGCTCATCTGCTACGCCTTCCACGACAGCGAGACCCTGTTGGCCAGCTGCCGCGTTGCAGAAGACATGGGCAAGGTGGTCAGTCTGATGTTCTTTGATTGACCGGTCGCGACCAATCCGCAGGACGCATGCGGTCTCTGGGGCGGTGGTTCAGCCGAGGATCCCTTTGAGTCCTTCGATGTAGAGCAGCCCTGTGCACACCATGGCGCCAGCCCAGCAGAGGCTGCGCAACGGCGGCAGGTTGGCCACGTAGGCGGCGATGTAGGCCAGCCGCAACGCTGGCCAGGCCAGGGCTCCGGCGGTCACAATCGGCCCCTGGGCACCGGCCAGCAGGGCCAGCAGGCAGGCCGGGGCAAACAGGATGAAGGCTTCGAAGCTGTTCTGATGGGCCCAGTTGGCCCGCTTGCCCCAGGCCGGCAGTCGCTCGAACATCGCCCGTGGTGCCCCCAGGTCCGCCAGGGTGAAGTCGGCCTGCGAGCGGGCTGCCCCCAGGGGCACCAGGCTGGCCACCACCACGGCGGCGCCGAGCAGCAGGCCCCAGGCGAGAACGGGGTCGGGATGGGATTCCATGGGGCAGACGGGTGCGGCACTCTTTTCTAGGCTCTGGGCAACGCGCGCCGTTCCCTTTCCGCTCGCCATGGCCGACACCTTCAGCTTTGACTGCGTCAGCGACTTTGACCGTCAGGAGTTGGTCAACACCCTCGATCAGGTGCGCCGCGATGTCTCGCAGCGCTACGACCTCAAGGACTCAGGCACCGAGATCGAGCTGGAGGAGACGTCTCTGGTGATCACCACCGCCAGTGACATGACCCTGCAGGCCGTCGAAGACGTGTTGCGCCAGAAGGCCACCAAGCGCAACCTGTCGCTGAAGATCTTCGACTTCCAGCCCCCGGAGCCCGTGGGTGGCAACCGTGTCAAACAGGTGGTGAAGCTGCGCAAGGGCCTCAGCCAGGAACTGGCCAAAACCCTCAGCAAAACCGTGCAGCAAAACCGTGCGATGAGCTCAAGAAGGTGACGGTGGCCATTCAGGGTGACAGCCTGCGCGTCACCGGCAAGAGCAAGGACGACCTGCAGGCGGCGATTCAGCTGCTCAAGGCCCAGGACGTCGAGGTGCCGCTGCAGTTTGAGAACTACCGCTGAGCTGCGCCCGCCGGATGAAGCGTGTGCGGCGGCCGGCTGGAGAATCTGGATCGACCGCGGCGGCACGTTCACCGATGTGGTGGCGCTTGCTCCGGGGGGAGAGCGCCTGGTGCGCAAGGTGCTGTCGCAGCAGCCAGGCCTTGAGGGAGATCCAGCGGTCAGGGCGATTGCCGAGCTGGTGGGGGTGCCGCTGGATCAGCCCTTGCCAGCGGGCCTGATCCAGGAGCTGCGGCTCGGCACCACCGTGGCCACCAATGCCCTGCTCGAGCACCGCGGTGCGCCGGTGCTGCTGCTGATCAACAGGGGATTCGCCGATCTGCTCACCATCGGTGATCTGCATCGGCCCGATCTGTTTGCCCAGGCGGTGAAGCGTCCGATGCCGCTGGAGCTGCGGGTGGTTGAGGTGGCTGGTCGTCTGGCGGCCGATGGCAGTGAGCTGGAGCCCCTGCAGATCGACGCCGAGTTGAAGCAGCAGGTGTTTCAGGCGATGGCTGATGGCTACTGCAGTTGTGCCGTTGCGCTGCTGCACAGCTACCGTAATCCCAGCCATGAGCAGCGCCTCGCGGCCTGGCTGGAGACGTTGAAGCCTGAGGCAATCGGTCTGTCGCATCGGCTCAGCGGCCTGCCGCGGCTGGTGCCCCGCGGCCAGACCACCCTGGTGGAGGCGGCGGTGGCGCCGGTGCTGGACCGCTACCTCGATCAGCTGGAGACCGCCCTGAACGGGGCGGTGCCCCTGCGGGTGATGCGCTCCAGTGGAGCGCTGGCTGAGCGCCCCTTGCTTCACGCCAAGGACACGATCCTGTCGGGGCCCGCCGGCGGCATGGTGGGCGCCATCGCCGTGGCCCGCCAGGCCTTGCTGCTGGCCGGGCTGCCCTTGCAGCCGGTGGTTGGTTTCGACATGGGCGGTACCTCCACCGATGTGTTTCATTGCGGCGTTGCTGCGGGCGATCTGCAGTGGCAGCGCAGCCCCGAACCGAAGCGAGCATCGCCGGACTTGTGCTGCAGGCACCGGTGCTGCCGATTCACACCGTGGCTGCCGGTGGCGGTTCGATCCTGCGCTTCGATGGCGAACGCTTGCGGGTGGGGCCCGAGTCGACGGGCGCCGATCCGGGACCAGCGGCCTACCGCCGCGGAGGTCCACTCACCATCACCGACGCCAACCTGCTGCTGGGGCGTCTGCCGCCCCAGGCCCTGCCGCCGGTGTTTGGTGCAGCCGGCGATCAACCCGTTGATCAGCAAGCTGTGCAGCAGGCGTTTACGGCCCTGGCTGCGCAGATGGCACCAAGCCGTCCGGGGATCACCGCCGAGCAGGTGGCGGCCGGCGCCCTGCAGATCGCCACCGAAACGATGGCTGCGGCGATCCGCCACATCTCGCTGGAGCGCGGTCAGGATCCCCGTGAAGCGTTGTTGGTGAGTTTCGGCGGTGCGGCCGCGCAGCAGGCTTGCGCTCTGGCCGCTGAACTGGGCATCCGGAGGCTGCTGGTGCATCCGCTGGCTGGGGTGCTGTCGGCGTACGGCATCGGCATGGCCTCGCCCTCGCTGCTGTTGGAGCGCACCCTGCGGCAGCCCTTGCAGCCGGCGGTGGTGCCATGGGTGCAGCAACAGCGCCAGCAGCTGGTCGCCGAGGGTGCCGACCAGCTTCGCCGGGTCGGGGTGCTGCAGCACGGCTCCCCCCCGGTGCAGGTGCAGGTGGAGCTGCGCCACCGCGGGCAGGAGCGCGGTTTTGTGCTGGCCTGGCCCGAGTTGGACGGCCTCGACCCAACCCGCCTCCTCACGCAACTGCAACGCGCCTATGCTGATCGCCATCAGCAGCACTTTGGCTACGCCGGCAGCGTCGATGATCTGGTGCTCGAGCGCCTGGTGGTTGAGCTCCGGGCTCCGGACGCATCCGCCGCCCCCAGCCTGCACACGGAACAACGGGCGCGGGCGGCCGCTGGCGGAGCCCTGAGCGATCCCAAGCCTGCGGTGACGCCGCTCTGGCTCGATGCCCAGCAGGGCTGGCAGAGCGTTCCCCTGTGGCACCGTGATCAACTGACACCCGGCCAGCGGTTGAGCGGCCCGGCCGTGGTGCTGGATCAGACCACCACCCTGGTGCTGGAGTCGGCTTGGCAGCTGTTGACCCTGGCCGATGGGTCGCTGCTGCTGGAGCTTCAACCGGATCCACGGCAGGCATCGACGCCTCCTGATCGCCGGCGAAGGCACAGCGCCACAGCTGTTGCGCTCGGCCAAGCAGATCGGGCAGCGGTGGATCCCGTGCTGCTGGAGTTGTACCAGCACCGCTTCGCCGCCATCGCCACACAGATGGGACTGCAGCTGCAGCAGAGTGCCCGCTCGCTCAACATCCGAGAACGGCTGGATTTTTCCTGTGCCGTGTTTGATGGGAGCGGTGCGCTGGTGGCGAATGCACCGCACATCCCCGTGCACCTCGGATCCATGGGGGAGAGCGTGGCCAGTCTGCATGCGGCCATCGCCCGGGGTGAGCGGCCGCCCCTCTCCCCAGGCGATGTGGTGCTCTCGAACAACCCTTACAACGGCGGTACGCACCTGCCCGACATCACGGCGATCACGCCGGTGTTTGCCAGTGTCACCGCTGACAGCCCAGAGACGGCAGCTGGACCACCGTTGTTCTTTGTGGCCTCCCGCGGTCACCACAGCGATGTGGGTGGCACCACCCCGGGTTCGATGCCCGCCACCAGCACCTGCATCGATGACGAAGGCCTGTTGCTCGACAACCTCCTGTTTCTGCATCAAGGCAACCTTGATGAGCCGATGTGGCGCCAACGTTGTGCCGCCATGAGCCATCCGGTGCGCAACCCCGACATGTTGCTCGCTGATCTGCAGGCCCAGGTGGCGGCCAACCGCCTGGGTGCCGCGGCTTTGATCGGCCTGATCGGGCGCCATGGCACCCCTGAGGTGCTGACCTACATGAAACATGTGCAGATCAATGCAGCGGCGGCGGTGCGCCGGCTGATCGATCGCCTGCACGATGGACAGGCGACCGTGCAGCTGGATCACGGGGCCCAGATCTGCGTTAGCGCCACGGTTGATCACCAGCGCCAGCGGTTGCGGCTCGATTTCAGCAGCAGCTCGCCGCAGCATGCCGGCAACCTCAATGCGCCCCTGGCCGTGACCAGGGCTGTGGTGCTCTATGTGCTGCGCGTGCTGGTGGCCGAGCCGATCCCGTTGAATGCCGGTTGTTTTGAGCCGATCGAGCTGATCGTGCCCCCCGGGTCTTTGCTCAATCCGTTGCCACCGGCTGCGGTGGTGGCCGGCAACGTCGAGATTTCCCAGGCCACGGCCAACGCCCTGCTGCTGGCGCTGGGTGCTCAGGCTGCCAGCCAGGGCACCATGAACAACCTCAGCTTTGGCAATGCCGCTTGCCAGTACTACGAAACCATCGGCGGTGGCTGCGGCGCCGGCCCGGGGTTTGCCGGCGGATCGGCGTTTCAGAGCCACATGACCAATTCGCGCCTCACCGACCCTGAGGTGCTTGAAGATCGCTTGCCGGTGCGGGTCGAGCGCATGGCCATCCGCCAGGGATCCGGCGGCCGTGGCACCTGGTCCGGCGGCGATGGAGTGGTGCGTCAGCTTCGCTTTCTGGAGCCGGTGCGTCTCTCGCTCATTTCCGGATCACGGCTGATTGCCCCTGCCGGCCTGGCCGGTGGCAAACCGGGCCTCTGCGGGCAGAACACGCTGGTTGGCCGCGATGGCAGCACACAGCAGCTGCCAGGGTGTTGCGAACGGCAGCTGCTGGCCGGTGACGGCCTGCGCATCGAAACCCCGGGAGGCGGTGGCTACGGCCGGCCGGGTTGATCCGCTCAGGCCGCTGGCTGGCTGGGAGCGGTGATCAGGTTGACGGCTGAGAAGGCCAGGCCGATGCCGAACAGTATGCCGATGGCCCAGATGCTGTCGGTGGGCCACTCAGCAATCAACATGCCGCCGAGGATTGCGGTGACGATTCCATCGATCAGCACCAGGCCGCGGGCAGGACCGGCGCCGGTGGCCGCGGCGGCCAGTTCCATGACGCCTTCAAAGGCCAGCAGAAAACCCACGAACAGGGTCAGGCTGACCTCGCTTTCAACCGGGAAGGCGAGCACCCAGATGCCGCCACCGAAATAGAGCAGACCCGACAGCAGCCGGAAGATCTTGCCCTTGAGATCGGCTTCGCCTGTGAGCCGCAGCACCTGGCTCACGCCGGCGATCACCGCCACCGCACCGATGGCGATGGTGAGCAGGGTGGCCGACACAAACGGAACCACAATTGACAGGCCGGCGGCCGCAAACAGCAGCGCCGCTGTGACCCAGCGCAGGGTGGGTGAAGCTGGAACCGACACGTGAGCAACGTTCAGAAGCTGAGGTCTACCATAGAGGCCATGCGGGGCGCCCACTGGTTGCAGGCATCCTTCGAGGCGGCCACTTGGCTCATCCGTCGCTTAATCCGTCGCGATGAGCCGAGTGGGATTCAGCGCGATCATCCATAGCCCTCCCCGCTGGCGTGTGTGAGCACACGCTGACCGCTTCTATGGCGAACCATCACAGAGTCGTGCGCCTGTGCGGAACCCTTGCATGGTGAATGATCAGGCCTGATTCCAGGGGCGATGTTCGAGCTGCTACCGCCGCTCAATGACCACAACTTGCCGTGGATGGACACGATTCATCCAATCGTGGTCCATTTCGTGATCGCCATGGGGTTGATCAGCTTCGTGTTCGATCTGATTGGTGTGGTGTTCCGCAAGGTGCAGCTCTTCGAGGTGAGCTTTTGGAATCTGCTGTTTGCCACAGCGGCCATCTTTGTGGCGATCATCTTCGGCCAGGTTGAGGCCGGTCTGGCCAATCCCTACGGGGCGTCCAGCGAGATCCTCAACCTGCACAGCACCATCGGCTGGTCGCTGGCCGGGGTGTTGTCGCTGCTGTCGGGTTGGCGCTATGTGATCCGCAGCCGCGATCCGCAGCAGCTGCCACTGGGCTTTCTCGGTGCCGGAGCGCTGCTGTCGGCGTTGATCGTGGTGCAGGTGACCCTGGGCAACCAGCTGATCTGGGTTTATGGCCTGCACACGGTGCCGGTCGTCGAGGCCACCCGTGCCGGACTGGTCTGAGTGACGGGAATGGCCGCAATGACAACGCTGATCCTGGCGGCTGCCCAGGCGCCGTTTGTGGCGGATCCGCCGGCGATTGAACAGTTGGCTGGCGAGCTGGGGCCCAATGGCCTGCCATACAGCCTGCCGATTCACCCCAATCTGGTGCACCTGACGATCGGCCTGTTCGTGATCGCGATCGCCTTTGACATCGCCGGGGCCCTCTACCCCATTGAAAAGAGGGTGTTCCGCTTTCTGGCCCTGCCGATCACCCGGGCCGGGTTTCACGATGTGGGCTGGTACAACCTGCTGGCCTGCGCCGTGGCGACGTTTTTCACCGTGGCCGCTGGCTTTTTCGAAATGCTGCTGGCCCAGCCGATCCCCGGTGTGACCAGCACCATCGGCCTGCAGAGCATGCAGACGATGCTCTGGCACGGCGTCGGCGGGGTCGCCATCCTTTTGGTGATCATCGCCATGACCGTGTGGCGCGGCTACCAGCGCTTCGTCTGGCGCCGCGACATGGGCCGTCAGGTGCAGTGGCTGTATCTGCTGGTGGGCCTGGGCCTGTTTCTGGTGATCGGCCTGCATGGCACCCTCGGCGCTGAACTGGCTGGTGAATTCGGTGTGCATGTGACGGCCGATCAACTGCTCGCTGCCGGCGCCAATCTCAGGGAGGCCCTGCCATGACCAGCGCATCTCCGCAGAAACCGCGTTTCACGCCGGTTTCAATGCTCGGCCTGGCCGTTCTTGTGCTGCTGCTGATTGCCCTGAGCTGGTGGATGGGCCAGCAGGCCTATCACTGGCTGCCGGTGCAGGCCTCGACCGCAGCACCGTTGGTGGATGGGCTGTTCAGCTTTGAGACTGCCATCGGCACGTTTGTCTTTGGTGGGGTGGTGTCGGTGATGGCCTGGGTGCTGCTGATGCACCGGGCTGAGAAATACGACGAGACCGATGCCGAACCGATCGAGGGCAACACCAAGCTGGAGGTGATCTGGACGGCCATTCAAGCTGGAGGTGATCTGGACGGCCATTCCGTTTGTGCTGGTGATGGCCATCGCCGTCTACGCCATCCGGGTGAACACCAGCCTGGGGGTGCTGGGGCCGATGGAGCACATCCATCAAGACAACCCCGTTGAGGAGGTGGGTGGTTATCCGGGCGATCGGCTGCCGACCGAAAACGTTGAAGTGATCGCGCGTCAATGGTCCTGGGAGTTCCGCTACCCCGACCAGGGGGTGTCGTCCACCGAATTGCACTTGCAGGTGGATCAGCCGGTGCGCTTTCGTCTCGTGTCTGAGGACGTGCTGCACGGCTTCTTCGTCCCCGCCTTTCGCCTCAAGCAAGACGTTGTGCCCGGCCGGGCCATCAACTTCAACCTCACCCCAACCCGGGAGGGTCGCTACCGCCTCAGGGATTCCCAGTTCAGTGGCACCTGGTTTGCCGCCAATCAGGTTGACGTGGTGGTCGAGAGCGGCGAGACCCACGCCGCCTGGTTGAAACAGGCAGCTGCTCTGCCTCTCCAGAGCGGCATCAGCGACGCGGTGGAGGAGTACAGCAAGCGTGCCCAAAAAACCAATCCCGGCTGGGCGACGGTGCCGCCGGCCCCACCCCCTCAGGTGAATGTGCCTGGTTCCAACAACCTTCCCCATGACGCCTGAGCTGATCCGATGACTCTCGCAACCTTCCCTGACAGCGAACCCAAGCCGAGTTGGAGCCGCTATTTCAGCTTCAACACCGATGCCAAGGTGATCGGCATTCAGTACATCGTACTGGCCTTCTTCTTTTTCCTGATTGGTGGGCTGTTGGCCATGATCATCCGGGGTGAATTGATCACCCCGCAGTCTGATCTGGTGGATCGCACGGTTTATAACGGCATCTACACAATGCACGGAACAATCATGTTGTTCCTGTTTATTTTTCCGGTCCTGAATGGGTTCAACAATCTGTTGATTCCCACCATGATCGGAGCCCCAGATATGGCCTTCCCCAGGCTCAACGCTGTGGCTTTCTGGCTGGTGCCCATATTCGGAAGCCTGCTGATTGCGAGCTTCTTTGTGCCCGGTGGTCCGGCTTATTCCGGATGGTGGTCGTATCCGCCGGTGAGCATTCAGAACCCGCTGGGCCATCTGGTCAGTGGTCAGGGGATGTGGCTCACCGCCGTGGCGTTGTCTGGTGTGGTGGCTCACCGCCGTGGCGTTGTCTGGTGTGTCATCCATCATGGGGGCGGTGAATTTCGTGACCACGATCATCCGCATGCGAGCACCGGGGATGACCTGGTTCCGGATGCCGGTCTTCTGCTGGACTGCATTGGCGGCCCAGAGCCTCCAGCTGATCGGTCTGCCTGCCCTCACGGGTGGCGCGATCATGCTGTTATTTGACCTGCTCGCCGGCACCACGTTCTATGACCCTGTTGGCGGTGGTGATCCGGTTCTCTATCAGCACTTTTTCTGGTTCTATTCCCATCCGGCGGTGTATGTGATCATCCTGCCGGTGTTCGGGATCTTCTCAGAGCTGTTTCCCGTCTACGCGCGCAAGCCGCTGTTCGGCTACGTGTATGTGTCGTTGGCCTCGTTCATCATCGTTGGCCTTGGCCTGATCGTCTGGGTACATCATTTCTTCACCAGTGGCGTGCCCCAGTGGATGCGCAATCTGTTCATGGTCAACACCATGTTGATTTCAGTTCCTACCGGTGTGAAGGTGTTCGCCTGGCTGGGCACCCTCTGGCGAGGCAAGATTCGCTTGACCACACCGATGCTGTTCTGTCTTGGCGGTCTCTTTAATTTTGTGTTTGCTGGCATCACCGGCGTGATGTTGGCGACCGTGCCTGTTGATATACACGTCAGCAATACCTACTTCGTGGTCGGCCATTTCCACTATGTGATCTACGGTGCTGCGGTCATGGGGATCTTCGCTGCAATCTACCACTGGTTTCCCAAGTTCATCGGTCGTATGCCCTATGAGGGGCTGGGCAAGCTGCATTTCCTGCTCACGTTTGTGGGTGCCAACCTCAACTTCCTGCCGATGCATCCCCTGGGCCTGATGGGCATGCCCCGGCGGGTGTCCTCCTACGACCCGGAGTTTGCCTTCTGGAATGTGCTCGCCAGCCTGGGTGCCTTTTTGCTGGGGGTGTCGATCATTCCCTTCCTGCTGAACATGATCAGTGCCTGGGTTCGTGGGCCCAAAGCCACCCACAATCCTTGGAATGCCATCGGCCTGGAGTGGCTGCTGCCCTCACCCCCCGCCGAAGACAACTTCGGTGAGCATGTGCCCGTGGTCATCTCCAGGCCCTATGGCTACGGCTTGGGCAAGCCCCTGGTGGAACACCAGGCAGAGCTTGAACAGGCGCTGAGGGCTGCAGAGCTTCAGGAGGTATCGCGATGACCACCACCTATCCCTCACCGTCTGCCCCTGAGGAGCATGGCGGCGAGCACGAAAAGAACAACCTCACCGGCTTCATCATCTTTCTCTGCTCGGAGAGCGTGATTTTTCTGGCCTTCTTCAGTGGCTATGCCCTGCTGAAGACCAGCGCCCTCGATTGGCTTCCTGCAGGCGTCGAGGGGCTCGAGTGGCACATGCCGCTGATCAATTCGGTGGTGTTGGTCTCTAGTTCGGGCACCATCTATCTGGCTGAGCGGGCCAAGACCAGAGGAAGTCTCTGGGGTTTCCGAGGCTTCTGGCTGCTGACCATGGCCCTGGGCTCCTATTTCCTCTATGGCCAGGCCGTGGAGTGGAGTGGTCTTGAATTTGGCTTCACCTCCGGCACCTTTGGTGGCACCTTCTACCTGCTGACCGGCTTCCACGGGTTGCATGTGGCCACGGGCGTCGGTCTGATGACGCTGATGTTGATCAAGTCGTTCATTCCCGGTAACTACAACGGTGGGGAACAGGGTGTTCAAGCCACATCGCTGTTCTGGCACTTCGTGGATGTCATCTGGATCATTCTGTTTCTCCTCATCTACGTATGGCAGCGGAGCTGACCCATGATCATCGATGACAACCAGTACGACGTGATCGTCATCGGCAGCGGTGCCGCCGGCGCCACCGTCGCCAACAGCCTGGGTCAGCGCGGGCTCAAGGTGCTGCTGCTGGAGCGGGGCGGGCCGATGCCGCTGGCTGACCAGAACGTCGCCGATGTGGATCTGTTCCGCAAGGACCGCTACCACCCTGCTGAGCAGTGGTTCGGCACCGATGGCGACCCCTTCTCACCCCAGGCGATCTATGCCTTTGGTGGCAACACCAAAATCTGGGGGGGCGTGCTCGAGCGAATGCGCGAGCGCGAATTCGAAGGTCTGAATCTGCAGGAGGGGCCGTCCCCTGCCTGGGGCCTTGACTATGGCGCATTTGAACCCTGGTACGAGCAGGCCGAATCGCTGTATCGCGTCCATGGTGCAGCGGGCGTTGATCCCTCCGAGCCCAAGCGAGGCTCACCCTACGGTGCAGCGCCCAAGCCGGTGGAGCCGTTCCTGGAGGAGCTTTGCCAGGGGTTGGAGCGTCAGGGTGTGCACCCCTACCCCCTGCCGCTCACCTGGTCGGAGTCGGCGGTGGACCCCAGTGGCGATGCCGAGCTGTTCGGCGTTGATCCTGCCCGCAAGTGCGCCTCGGTGACGCTCAGAGGGGGGGCGACGGTTAGCCAGCTGCATGTCAATCCCGCCGGCAACGAAGTGAGGGGCGTGGAGGCGATGATTGATGGGCAGCGCTGGTTGTTCAGCGCCCATCAGGTGGTGCTGGCTGCTGGTGCCATCAACAGTGCCGCCATCCTGTTGCGTTCGGCAACCGATCGTCATCCCCGAGGCTTGGCCAACGGCTCCGATCAGGTGGGGCGAAACCTGATGAAGCTTCAACAGACCTCGATTCTGCAGCTCGCTGCGGCTCCCAATACCGGCCGCTACGGACGCTCCTTCGGGATCAACGATTTTCTGTGGGGGGACAAGAATGTGTCCTATCCCCTCGGGGCCGTCCAGAACGGCGGTGGCGTGCTCCAGGACGCCCTGTTCGCCGAGTCGCCTCCGGTGTTGTCGCTGGTGACCAAACTTCTCCCCAATTTCGGGCTCGAGCAATTGGCCTCCCGCTCGATCACCTGGTGGGCCAGTAGCCCTGTTTTGCCCAAGGGGCATAACCGTTTGAGCCTGCGCGAGGGCCGCATTCAGGTCAATTACATCCCGAATAATCGTGAGGCCCACGACCGTTTGGTTTACCGCTGGATCGACGTGCTCAAGGCCGTCGAGGCCGATCCTACCTGTCAGGTGGTCAAGGCGGCGCCCACCCATCCCCGTGGGGAGGCGCCATTGTCGGCGATGGGCAGCGCCTGCGGCACCTGTCGCATGGGTGAGAACCCAGCTACGTCCGTGGTTGATCTTCAGGGCCGCAGCCATGAGCTCAGCAACCTCACCATCGCTGATGCGAGTGTGTTCCCCTCCTGTCCAATGATGGGATTCGGGCTCACGGTGATCGCCAATGCCCTGCGGATCGCCGATGCTGTTTCGGCGTCACTGCGCTGAGGTTGACACCAATGCCGCCAGACCCCGCCTTCACCAACACGTCCACACCTTCAGAGCTCAGACGAATCGCCGAGCGCGATTACGAGCAGAAACCCTGGGCTTTGTGGGGTAGCTATCTGCCGGAGCGGCAGTGGGGAACGGTGCGGGAAGACTATTCCGCCGATGGCGATGCCTGGCGTTCCTTCCCCCACGACCATGCCCGCTCTCGCACCTACCGCTGGGGTGAGGACGGATTGCTCGGCATCTGTGACGAGCAGTGCCGGCTCTGCTTCTCGCTCGCCCTGTGGAATGGCCAGGATCCAATCCTCAAGGAACGTCCCTTCGGACTGGGCAATCCCGAAGGCAATCACGGCGAAGACATCAAGGATTACTACTACCACCTGGCTAACACGCCGACCCACAGCTTCATGCGGGGGTTGTACAAATATCCCCAGACCCACAGCTTCATGCGGGGGTTGTACAAATATCCCCAGGCCGCGTTCCCCTATGAGCAGCTGGTCGAGGAAAACAGCCGCCGCGGTCGGGATCAGGATGAATATGAGCTGGTGGACACCGGCATCTTCGACCAGGGTCGTTATTTCGATGTCTGGATCGAGTATGCCAAGGCCTCGCCCACCGATCTGCTGATCCGCATCAAAGTCGTTAACCGCGGTTCAGACCCAGCCCCCTTGACTTTGTTGCCCACCCTCTGGTTGCGCAACACCTGGGGCTGGGGCTATCCGGATGAATCCCCCCAGTCGACGCAATTGGAGGGGGATCGCCTCGTCCCTG
>Ga0194129_10007637_pt1 | contig 12797 bp, 10 predicted proteins | sample TA2KigCa35mmetaG_FD_150862 | JGI IMG/M metagenome (GOLD analysis project Ga0194129, IMG submission 150862) | Freshwater microbial communities from Lake Tanganyika, Tanzania - TA2015038 Kigoma Deep Cast 35m | ecosystem: Environmental > Aquatic > Freshwater > Lake | place: Tanzania: Lake... | reverse complement strand
TTTGTGTTATAACGTTCTTAAAATCTAGCATTCTTTTTTTTAAAACTACACGTGTGTCGTGTGTGTCGCCACTTTCACCATCTTCATGTCCACCTATGAAATTTTCAGTTGCAGTATCATCAAAATTTATTATTGGATTTAAATCAGTATTATATAATAGATTTTTAATAAATTCAATTCTCATTGGAATCGTATCTTTATCTTTTGAAGGTTTTTTATGCAAAGAATCATTATCGTTCATAATTATATATAATATGTTGATTATATATAAAATAAATTTTTTACTCATTTTAGAAATTAATATTTTTTCAATTAAATTTATATCTAAAAATGGAAGTATTGGGTTTACAGTCCAAAATAGATCTTTGTAATGAAAATCTAATTTAAAATTATTTGGTAACATATGTATTAATTTTTCATTACTATAATATTTTCTAATATCTATAGGTATAATTGATTTATAATAAGAGGGTATAACTGAAATCAACTGTTGGCTAATTGTTATTGCAGGTTCATCGTTGAATTGATATGTATTTAGTTTATCTATATGTTTATATATTTCTGTTATAAATGGTGCATGATTATATTCATACTGTGTTTTCCAAGATTTACACTTATTAAAATAATAATCCATTGTCCAAAATAATATTTTATAATAACTATCAACTATTTTTTCTATTTCTTTATCATCTCTTAATTTAATATTAAAATGATGATTATAGTATTTATTTTTAGATTTATTTAATTCTACTTGAGGGGATGTTAAATAGAATGGATCTAATTCTAGTTCTTTTTTATCAACTGATAAATATCTCTCTAATTCTATCATATTTTCAATCTCCCATAGTTCTCTATCTAAATCATTTGTAGCTCTACAAGTCTTCTGTTTTGAGAAATACTTTGGCATTGTAATCTTAAAGAAGTCTTTTTCACATTCAACTAAATAACTCATAAATAGTTTAAATGTTGTTTCATTTATTTTTAATTTATTTTTATCAGAAATTAAGTAACAACCTGTTCTTTCTACTGCATGTACATATGCATCTATTAAGATATCTAAACCGTCCATTTTAATATCAATAGACGGAATATGCGGAATAAAATCATTACCTAGAAAATAACATAGAAATATAAAATCATCTTTAAAATTTGTTAATTTATTGTTTCCTAACACAGACATTGTTAATTTCTCAGTAATATATTCATTAAGAGTACTAATAGTATTATCTATAGATACATATGATAATGGTTCTTTGACATCTTTTATTGGATCTAAATCTATTACTTCAACTTGTTTAAATTTTTTATCTAATTGAGATTGTTCTCTTAGTAAATATAAATTATTTAAATCAGATGCAAATGTTAAAAATATTAAATCAGCATCTAATCCATAAATTACATTAGTACTTTCTGTTTGTTTATCAATGTTATTTTTAATATATTGTAATATTTTATGTTCTCCCTCACCAACATCTTTAAATGACGAATATATAATTTTATTATTAGTTTTACTAAACTTAGAAAGTTGAACATCTAGTTTAATCATAAACTCTGTTCCAGGTGTAATAACTATATTTGACCAATTTCTATTACACTGTTTTTTATATTTATCATAAATATTATATTTTATTTCATTATCAATAATACTTTTATATCTTCTTTTTCTTTGCTGATTAATTTTAGCAACAGGTGCAACCCCATCAACTGCTATATAAATAACATCAGCAGGATTAACATAATCAATTAGATAATTAATATAATTTATAATTCTTTTTATCATCATTGTTTCTAGCTTCTTAACATTAATCTCATTTGGATAAAAATGTAAAACTTTAAAACATTGAGGATGGAATAAACAGTTAGCATCTATGTATAAGCCAGATGCTTTATTTGGTAATTCTTTTAATACAATATTTTTTTTAACATTATGTCTTAGTAACCATGCAAAGAAACCAGGAACACCCATTTATTATATATATATCTTATTAATTATAAGTAATTAATAGAATATATTACCGTCAATTTTTATTATAATAAAAATTCAGGGCAAAAATATAAATCTAGCGATTTATATTTGTTGCCGTCAATTTTTAATCAATTTTTAATTAATATATAAATTAAATTAATTTTATATTATAAAATTATAAGATGTCTGAAAATCAAACTTCAACACCAACACTAAACGATGTTATTGGTTATGTTAAAGCTTTACCAAAAGGTCAAACTGGCGGTAAGAAGAGAGGCTCTAAGAAAGCTTCTAAGAAAGCTTCCAAAAAAGGTTCTAGAAAACTCGAAGGTGGTAAGAGAAAAATGTCAAAGAAAGGATCTAAGAAAGGCTCTAAGAAAGGTTCAAGAAAAATGAAGAGAGAAATGCCAAAACCTATGCAAGATGTTATGGATATTAAAAACAAAATAAAGAAAGATAACCCTGATATCAAAGATGGTCCTGGATTAACAGCTGTTGTATGGGGATTATACAAAGGTGCTGATAATGATTCTTCTAAAGCTTTTGATAAATACAAATCAATGAAAGATAAGTTTGCCAAGATGGTTGAAGATAAAATAGCTGAATTCGCTGCTAAAAGAGCTAATAAGTAAAAAAATAATTATAATTTTTTATAATCAACACATTTATCATCAAAACAAATATTAAATTTTGTATCGTTTAATATTTCCAAATACTGGAATTTTCTTGGTTCAAACATATTACCTGTTCTAACATAAGTTTCATCAAATCTGTCAAACGCTGCAGAACTTCCTGTATCTACACGCCATACTTTATCACCACAAGTTGCATTAATGTGTAAACTATGTTGAAATGATTGTGGTGTATGACCAACTATAATGTTATTAACTTTAAACATTTTTAATATCTTATCTATATTATTTACACATTTATCATCTTCATATGGAAGTTGTGATTTAATCATTCCTAAAACTCTAACCCAGAACATAGACTTTTCTTGTGATGGATCTAAAATTATATCTTTTACCCGTTTTACATTTACTTTATTCATTAACCATCTCTTAATTAAAATATTAACATTTTCAAAGTCATCTCTATCTTTAAATTTAAAAGCTTTCTTATTATAGTATTTATTTTTATAGTTCAATCTAATATATTCTGTTTTTTTTTCATTCTTATCAACATCTTTTATAAGTTCATTAATAATACCTGCATGAACAAATAAATTTGAACCAATAATAACAGCAGGATATCTTGTACATCCTAGAAATAAACCATATTCATTACCTGGTTGAAATGCATGTGTACGACCTGCCATACCATTCTTGAATTTTACACCAGTTACAGGATCTCTATAATTCTTAAATCCATCTATCCCTTTAGCACTAACATAAGACATATTACCAAGAGCATTGTTAATTTCGTGATTTCCAAGAAGAGAAATAACCGCACCACCTTCTTTAACTGCTTGTTCGTGTAATTCAGTAAATAATTTTAATATTTTGATATCAGAATGTTCATCATCTAACGTTGTTTCAGGTAATTCACAAGTCATATTACCATAAACTCTACATCTATCAACTTGATCACCAACTTGTACAACATAAGTTTTACCACCTGTCCATTTCATTTTATATGTTACATCACTTCTTATTTGAAAATTTTTATGTTCAACTAATTTACCTTTTAACTCTTCACATTCACTATCTTTACTATCACAAGATATATTTTCTAATATTTGATTTTCATCTTCTTTATTTCCTGATTTAGTGTCGTTAACTGTTTCAACTATCTTTGCAACACCACTCATTAATAAAAGTTTAACAGCCATTTTATAATCGCCGTGTATATCACCAAAAACAACAATTCTTTCAACAGGTTCAATTATAAAAGGAGTATAAGTATAATCTTTACAAATATCATTATATTCTTTCATAAAATTAGTTTTATAGTTTGACATATAATATAAATCAATAAATTATATTATATATATATTAATCAAACTTATAATTATATCCTTGAGAGACTATTCTTTTATCTTCTATTGTTATACCATAATTTTTTTCAAAATATTTTAAATCACCAGTATTATCTAAATCTGTAAAACTTTTGTATCCTGGTAAATCAAAATAAGTTTTAAATCTTGTTAATTTAACTCTATTGTTTTCTAAATCCATATCTTTCATTATCATAAAATCTGGACCATTTATATTTGTTAATCGATAATTCTCCACAGGACTTGACTTATTTTTAATTTTTTTTAAATCAATAGCACTATAATCATCATATTCAGCTATAACTGGTTTATCTGTACAAATTCCTGTATCTATATCAACAGAAGTTTCATAGTATTTATCTTTTATTTTTTCAACTTCAGGACAATTATAATTCTTAAAACTTCCGAAATATTCATTGTTATTTGATAATTTTGTTAATAAAATAATTAGAATTAATATTAAAATAGTTAATATTATAGTTTTCATATATAATTAGTTAATATATAATAATTAGTTAATATATAATAATTAGTTAATATATAATAATTAGTTAATATATAATAATTAGTTAATATATAATAATTAGTTAATATATAATAATTAGTTAATAAAATTATTATATAAGTTTAGGCTGAATTAAAAAATATTTTTAAAGAGTAGCTAAGTTAGTTTGTTTAGAGTTCATAACACCCATAATAGCATCAGGGTTTATTTCAACAGGTAATTTCATTTTATCAGGTGTAGCAACTGTAGGAACGTCAACTGATTCTAATTCAGAAGCAACTGCACTTACAGCAGTTCCAGCAACACCAACAGCTGTTGAAACAGTTGAAGCAACAGCTACTTGAGGAGCAGGTTCGCTGGTTACACTTTCTTCAGATACAGGTTCATTATTTCTCCATAAATTAGAATAACCCATTACATCACCAGAAGGTTTAGCCATAACAGTTTCTGAATTTAAAGGTTCTTCTTCTTTATAAACACCATCAGTTACCATTACAGGTGAATTTTCAACTAATCTTCCTTCTCTATTAGCAACACTTCTCATTCTTTCATTGTTAAGATACATTTGAGCAAGTAATATTAATATGAGAGCAACTAAAGCACATATAACTGCTACTGTAAAATTACCAGTAACTAAATAAGCAATTACTAACATAATTACAAATTGAGATACACCGTGAGATAAAACGCTATCAACTTTAGCGGGAAGTTTAGGCATATATCTAGCACCATAAGCAACAGCTAAAAGACTGACTACACCAACAACATATTTATTTGTTACAACTTTCATTAAATCTACAGTTAAATTGGGATTTGATTGAGCTAACATTGCAGCATTACTAGAGTCCATTATTATATTATATAATAATATTTTTATATTTTATTTTAATAAAAATATTGATATTTAAAATTATTAAAATAAATAGTTTATATATCTATTATATGATAAAAAATAGAGGTTATTATATTGAAAAATCTAATTATACTGAAGAAGAAATAAGAAAAATTAAAGATGAATTAACTGTTATACCTAAAGTATTAGAATTTACAAATAAAGCAGTAAAAAATAATACTGATATTAATGATAACATTAATGATGATGAGAATGATGATAAAAAATATAAACTATATGTTAATACAAAAAAATATCTAATATTGCCTAGATATTATGGTGTTAGAAAATTTGGTGAAGCTGAAATAAAAATACAAAAGTATCCTGTAAATATTAATTTTAAAGGAACTTTACGTGATTACCAACAACCAATAGTAAATCAAATGGAACAACATTTAACTAAAAAATATGGTGGATTATTGAGTGTACCTTGCGGAAGAGGTAAAACATTGATGGCAATTAATATGATAACAAAATTAAAAGTAAAAACGTTAGTTGTTGTACATAAAAGTTTCTTATTAGAACAATGGATTAAATCTATTAACACTTTTACAGATGCAAAAGTTGGAACTATACGTGGTAAAACAATAGACGTTGAAAATAAAGATATAGTAATTGGTATGATACAAAGTCTTAGTATGAAAGAATATGAAGAAAGTATATTTGAAAAGTTTAATTTTATAATTTATGATGAAGCACATCATGGTGCATCTAAAGTGTTTTCACGTTGTTTAATGAAATTAGGTGGGTTATATAATTTAGCATTATCTGCAACACCATATAGAAGTGATGGTTTAATTAAAGTAATTCACTGGTTTTTGGGTGACATAATTTATAGAGAAAGTGTTAGAATTAATAATCAAGTTGTAGCTAAAATATTTAATTATCAATCATCAGATAAAAAGTTTAAAGAAGTTGTTTACGGTTGGGGTGTACAAAAAGGTAAACCTAATATTGTTAAAATGATGAGTAATATTGTTGAACTAGAAGAAAGAACAGATCATATAGTTAAAATTATTTTGGAAATATTAAACGAACCTGAAAGAAAAATAATTATATTGAGTGAACGTATTGCTCATCTTGTCGCTATGAAAACTAAACTAGATAATTTACTTGCTGAAAAAATTAAAAATCAAACTATTTTAGAAGGTGAAATTAAAACTTTCTACTATACTGGTGAATTAAAAAAGAGAGAAAGAGAAGTTGCAGAAAGAGAATGTGATGTATTATTTGCAACATATGCAATGGCAAAAGAAGGATTAGATATTGAAAGATTAAATACAGTAGTACTTGCAACATCACAGAAAGATGTTATTCAATCGGTAGGAAGAGTTATGAGAAAGATATTAACAGAAGGTGATCATAGACCATTAATTATAGATTTTACAGATTATATTTCTAGCTTTATAAATCATAAGAGACATAGAGTTAAATTTTATAATCAGTCACAATTTAACATTGAAAATTATTATATAAATAATAAAGATTTTGCAGATGATAATTTTAATAAAATAGAAGCTAATTTAGAAGAAATTATAACTACTGATAAAGTTGGGTGTATTCTAAATAATATAGGAAATAATAAAAAAACTATCAAACCAGAAGTAGAAAATAAAGTATTAAATTTAAAAAAGAGATTGTTTTAATAATAAATATTTATTTTTATATTTCATATATTTATCATAAGATAATTTACCACCTGTATGGGGTGGAGTATAATCAAATATACCTACGTAATTATTTAATGTAGGAAATATTTCTATAGCTTTTTTATATATTTCTCTATCTAATTGTTTTCTAATTGGACTCGTAAGTAGTTCGCTTAGAAGTTGAGTTTCACCGAAATCTAATATATAGGGAATATCGCTATCCGCTTCATAATATATTTCTTCATCATATATTAATTTATTATAATACTTGCACATTAAACCAATGAATTTTCCATAATTTTGTCTTAATGGAATAGGGTATAAATAAATAGATTTTGCATTTGTTATTCCTATACCTAGTTCAGGTTTATCACTAATTTTAACAAAATCCATAATTATTAACATAGGATATTTTATATTTCTATATAATCTTGGTATTTTAAATTGCCAATTAGAAACACATTTTGTTCTATAATATAATATTAATATTTGTAAATGTGTTTCTAATTCAGTTAACATTTTCATATTTTTTGCATTTATCATATAAAAAGCATATGATTTATCACCAATAATTATTTTTTCAATTTGTTTATTTACACCTTTAGGCTCATATTTAGGATGTCCTTCGATTGTAATCTTATCGCTTATAATACTAGATAAATCTATATCATTTATTTCATCATAATTATATTCTGGTTTAAATTCTTCTAGATCACTAATATATTTACTCCATAATTCAACTATATTTGATACAGTTATTATTTTTGTAGCTAATGATAAATTAATAGTAAATTTTGGTTTTATCGGTGTTGCTGTCGCCATTTATATATTAAAATTATATATTAAAAATTGATAAAATAATTAATTAAACACAATATTTAAAATAAAATAAATATTAGATATTAATATGTTATCAGTAAAACAAACTAAAAAAAAACAAGTTTCAGTATCATCAATTCCATGGATTGAAAAATATAGACCTATATCTATTGATGATATTATGTTGGATAAAATAGTTGCAACTGAAATTAATAATATAATTAAAAATAAAGAAATTCCAAATATGATTTTAACAGGTACTCCTGGGACAGGAAAAACAACAACTTTACTATGTCTTATGCATAAATTATACGGACCTTACGTTAAAGATGCTGTATTAGAACTAAATGCATCAGATGACAGAGGTATACATTCTATAAATACAAATGTATTAAATTTTTGTAATTATATGTTACCATATAAAAATGAGAAAACACCTTATGCTGATCACAAATTAATTATCTTTGATGAAGCAGATAATATGACTGATAAAGCATTACCATTAATTTCTATGTTAATGGATAAATATTATAAAAATACTAGATTTGTTTTCACCTGTAATACATCGTCTAAGATTATTGAATCTATTCAATCTAGATGTAAAATTATAAGATTTAAAAGATTAACTCAAGAACAAGCAATGAAAAAACTAACAGATATTTGTATAAAAGAAGATTTAGCTTATTCGAAAGATGGTATAGAAGCTATATCTGTATTATCTAATGGTGATATGAGATTGGCAATTAATCAACTCCAATTAACTTCTGATAAATATGATAAAATAACAACGTCAACTGTTATGAAAGCTTGTGATAAACCATCACCTGTATTAATAAAAGATATTCTACTTAATTGTATTAATAAGAAATTTAAAGATTCTATAAAATTAACTTATGATTTGAAAGCAAAAGGTTTTACTGGAGTGGATATTATAACTCAAGCATTTTATGTTTTAAAAATGAATATTTGTAATGATATTGATGAAGAAATAAAGATAAAAATGCTATATGTTATATCAGAACATATGTATGAGATTTCAAGAACAATTGATACTAATATTCAGTTAACTAGTTTTTTAGTTAATTTAAGTAAGATTAAATAAAATTGATTTATTTATTATTTAATTATATATTTAATAATAATATTTAATGAGTGAAAATTTAACTAATACTGGTATTAAGAAGATTAAGAAAATTAAGAAAGTTAATAAAACTGATATTAATAAAACAGAAGATATAGTAGATAATAAAGAAACTCAAGCAAATCAAGAAAATATTATAGAGAATAATACAGAAAATAATATAGATATAAAAAATATAGATGGTCTTAAATATTTAGAAACTATTGAAGATAATTCTATAAGTTTAATATTAACAGATCCACCTTATATAATTTCTAGAGATTCTGGAATGGATAAACATTATAATAAAGTTAAAGAAAATGAGAAAAATAATATTAATTATATTAAAACAGAAGAAGAGTGGGATAAATATAAGAAAGCAAATAATATATTAAATGATGATAATAAAGAAAAATTTTTAAAATATGGAACTATTTATGGAAAGAAATATTGTGTAAAAACAGATTATGGTGATTGGGATAAAGAGTTTACATTTGAGACATTAGAGAGTTTTATAAAAAGTTATTATAAAAAGTTAAAAGTAGGAGGAACTTGTATTATTTTCTTTGATGTTTGGAAAATGGGACAATTAAAAGATATAATGGAAAAATATAAATTTAACCAAATAAGAATTATTGAATGGATTAAAACAAATCCTCAACCGTTAAATAGTAAAACAAATTATTTAACAAACTGTAAAGAGTTTGCTATTGTTGGAATTAAAGGTTCTAAACCAACATTTAATAGTTCTTATGATAATGGTTTATATCAATATCCGTTACAAGGTGGAAAAATAAGAGTTCATCCAACTCAAAAAAGTTTAAGTTTATTTGAAGCTTTAATAAAAAAACATTCAAATGAGAATGATGTAGTATTGGATACTTTTTTAGGAGGTGGAACAACTGCAATTGCTTGTAAAAATACAAATAGAAAATTTAAAGGATGTGAAGTGTCTAAAGATTTTTATGACAAAATACTCCTAAATATTAATTAATTTTTTAATTTATTATAAACATGCTTTGTAAATGCAACAGGGTCATACCAATATGTTCCAACTTTATTGTTTGGGTCTGTTTCATCGTATTCTTTTTTTTCTCCAATGAAATCAATACCAAATGATTTAAATTGAGGCATATTAGTTGCTCCATATAATCGTTTTTCTTTTTTTTCTTTTATTGCAACTGCTCTTTTACGTAAATTACAACTATTACAAAGAGATTGAAAATCTTCAATAGTTTGTGTTTTTGTGTTTAATACACGAGGATCGTTATACAGATCATTTTTATGATCACAAACTATATTACTATTACTTCCACAAACTACACATGGTTGTTCTCTAATTTTTTTCAAAATATCTCTTCTAATAGGTCTATTTAATTTCTTCTTATCACGTTTTCTAATAATTTTTATTCCAATAATTGTTTTTCCATTTTTATTATTTTTATTTATTTTATTTTCTTCAAAAAATTTTTTAACATTATCATCTTTAATATATTTTTCTTCTGTATCTTCTGAGTTTTCTGAATATACTTTAATACTACCATTTGCATATATTACAAAAGAATCAAAAATTTTACGACACCATCTATCACCAGTTCCATTACCACTAAGATGTAAACATTTATTTTTTGCTTTATTTAAATCATCTCTTTTTATTATTTTACTATAATCTTTACCAGCAAGTTTTTTTACTTCATCGTCAATTGATAATTTATTTTCTTCATTAGTTTTAGTTGTCATAATAATATATAATAAAAATATTATATTAATTAATTTATATTTCAGTTTTTATTATTTTTAAACAAAAAAAAGCATAGAATTTAGAATATCAAAAAAATATCAAAATAAAAAATGATTTATTTATTATTTAATCAATTAATAAATAATAAACTATTATGACACGTGTTAATTTAATAACAGATTATTGTAAAAATTATAAGATTATTCAGGATAAAATTCATGGTATGATGAATATGTCTAAATTAGCTATAACTATAATAGACACACCAATATTTCAAAGATTGCGAAATTTAAAACAGTTAGGAGTTTGTTATCTAGTATTCCCTAATGCAGTTCATACACGTTTTGAACACAGTCTTGGAACATATTATTTAGCTAAAAAATTATTAAACAATTTAATAATCAATTCTTCTAATTATGAAATCATAGAACCGTTAAAAAATATAGAAGAATTAAAAAAATATTTTATAGAAAAAGGTGTAGTTGAACTAGATGATTATATAAAAGAACTTATAAGTATATCTGCACTTTGTCACGACTTAGGTCATGGACCATTTTCACATATTTTTGATGATAAATTTATACCAACTATTATTAATGATTTTAACATTGGTGAGAATAAACATCACGAATATAGATCTTGTGTTTTACTAAAAAAAATTATAAAAGATAGTTTCTTAAAAGATATAATAACAGATGATGAAATCACTTTTATGACCAATTTAATACATCCTGATAGATCTAAACATCAAGGATATATTTATCAAATTGTTAGTAATACTCTTAACGGTTTAGATGTTGATAAATATGATTATTTAACGAGAGATTCTACTTTACTTGGAATTAACATTGCATTTTCTCCAGACAAGTTAATTAACAACGCTATAGTTATTAATAATATTATTGCATTCCCAAAACAAATTGATAGTGATATTATAAATTTATTTTCAACAAGACACTATTTACATAGAAAAATATATTCTCATAAAGTTGTAATTTCTATAGATTTAATAATTTGCAAACTTCTTACACTTATTAACGACGTTTTTAAAATTGGCAAATGTCTAGAAAATATAGATGAAAAATTTATAAATCTCACAGACAACGATATTTTAATTAGATCTAAATATCTTATAAATTATGAAGTAAATGAATTAATAAAAAAAATAACTATTCACGATTTTTATCCGATACTTTATTCAACAACTCTTAACAGTGATGATAACGTTGAAGATTTTATTAAAAATTTAATAACAGATAAAAACTTAGATAAAAATAAAATATTAATTAGTTATCATAACATTGGATATACAAATTCTAGAAATCCATTAGATAATATTTATGTTTACACTAATAAAAATTGTAAATTAGTCAAATTAATTAAATTCAATATAACAAAATTATTACCAGAAATATATCAAGAAAAACTACTAATGATTTTTTATAACGGTTCTAAAACAGATCCTGAATTTAACACAATAAAAGAAGTTTTTTAATAATTATATATATTATATATGAGTGTATATAATATATCACAAGAAACAATAAGAACTATTATTTTATTATTTATTTTAACAATAATTTATGTTATATTTATTAGCAATAAAATATGTAATAATCAAAACTCTTTAGTTTATCATATAATAGATAGTAAAAAAGAAGGACCAACTGTAATGATTATTGGTGGTACACACGGTAATGAACCAGCAGGATATTTAGCAGTTAAAAAATTATTAGAAGATATAAATAGTAGAAAAATAGAAATTAACAGAGGTAAATTAATATTAGTACCAGAAGTAAATTACTGTGCTTTAAGATTAGGAATAAGATATATACCGTTTGTCGGAGATATAAATAGAAAGTATCCTGTAAATATTAATGAAAAAATATCTAGTCAAATAAATAATAAAATAGTAGAGTTAGCAAATTCAGCTGATTTTATTTTAGATTTTCACGAAGGTTGGGGATTTCATAAATTAGATAATAATAGTATAGGTTCAACTATAACTCCAAATGATAATAAAATTTCACACGATATTGCACAATTATTTTTAGAACAAATTAATAAAAATATTTATGAAAATAATAAAAAATTTAGCATTTTAACAAG
>Ga0194129_10007628_pt1 | contig 12807 bp, 15 predicted proteins | sample TA2KigCa35mmetaG_FD_150862 | JGI IMG/M metagenome (GOLD analysis project Ga0194129, IMG submission 150862) | Freshwater microbial communities from Lake Tanganyika, Tanzania - TA2015038 Kigoma Deep Cast 35m | ecosystem: Environmental > Aquatic > Freshwater > Lake | place: Tanzania: Lake... | reverse complement strand
ATGATATAAGGATTATTATTGTTGATGATAAAAATGGTTATATTATACTACCAGATATAACTAGAATTAAGTTCTACCGAATTACCCGCGGAAACCCAAGGTTTCAGGTGCTATTTTAAGGAGCGGTTTCAAAGATTGTGCTGAGAAACTCTGCAAACTTACAAGGGACTGCATTACCAAGTTGTCTATACATAGATGAGATAGAACCTACAAATTCAAAAGAATCCGGAAATGTCTGAATTCTCGCACATTCTCGCACAGTCAATCTTCTTTTTAGTGAAGGATGATTATGAATAACAGGTCCGCCACTTCCACCACCTCGTCCTGTAATTGTAGGAGAAGGTTCGTCCCATTTGAGTTCTCGGTTTCCAAGATATCCAGTTACTGCACATTTATGCTTTGTTCCAATATGTTGGATATCTGTTTTATATTCAATCGATAAATCTCCAATAGCATCTTTCAATGTTAATATTTTTTTAGAAGGCTCGGGCCATTTAGGGGTAAAGTGAATGTCAGAACGAACACCAATAATAATAACACGCTGTCTCTTTTGAGGAACATTGTATTCTTTAATATCAAACAGTTTAAACTGCACATTGTATCCACATTCTTCCAAGTCTTTTAGAATTACTTTCATTACTTTACCTGTTTGATTTTTCTTGTCTTCTTTTGTATCATAACCGCCCATGTTTAAGAGACCTTTCACATTCTCAAGTAGGAAGTATCTTGGTTGTTTTAGTTTAAGCAAACGTAGAATTTCAAGGTACAGTTCGTTTCGTTTGTCTTTTTCATTTCTATATGGATTTGCCATTGAGAATCCCTGACAAGGAAACCCGCCAATAAGGATATCACAATCAGGAATCGTTTTTATCTCCTTAATATCACCGCATGTAGGTTTAATCTTGAAGTTTTTCTCGTAGGTTTTACATGCTTCTTCATCAAAGTCATTTACGAATACATGCGTATATCTGGTATTCTTATGAAATCCATAGTCAAGTCCTCCACAACCAGCGAATAGAGATGCTACACGAATCTCTTTTGACATACCACCGCAACCACAAAATAGGTCAATTACATTTAATGTTTTTGTATCAACCTCAATAATTTGCGTATTTTGTGGTGCTATTTCTTCCTTTGCTAAAAATATTTTAGGTTCTTCAACAACTTTGTTTTTGCCGTTAATTAGTTCTATTAATTGTGATTTATTTTTTGAACTGCACTTTGTAATACCCAATTCTTTACACTTTTCCAATAACTCTAATTTACTCATTTTTGATATATCCATTTGTTCGGTGATGTTAAATGTAATATTGTTTTCTGTATTATTTGAAATCAATTTTTTGTTTAATTCAATCAAATTTTCTTCAACTGCTTTGTCTATTAATGCTTTTATCTTATCAGTTTGTATTTCGCAAGGGTGTAAAGGAAGCCAACATCAATGCCGTACATCCACTTCTACTACGTGTATTGACATCGATATCATCACACTCTAATAATAATCTAACGACATTCGTATAACCTCCCCTTGAATCATATAACAGTGCTGTATTTCCGTATGGATCTATTACATTGACATCAATACTTGGATACTGTAATAATAATTCAACGACATCCGTCGCATTAAGCGACGAAGCAAGCATCAATGGAGTTATTTGTCTATCACCCGTTAGGAATGAGTTTATATAATCAGGATCTTATCTATGTTCTTCTAATATTTGAACTACACTTTGTCGATTATTGTCTGTCATCGCTTGTTTCATTTTTTTTTTATCATTACAAAAAAAAAATAATTTAAACAAATGCATTATGTATATATAAAAAAAGACAGTGTTCCCGAGTGGTCAAAGGGGTGAGGCTTAAGATCTCATGCGTAAACGCTTCGTGGGTTCGAACCCCACCACTGTCAGTTCATTTATTGAATAAAGAAATAAAGTCAAATAAAAAAACATTTTTTATTTGACGAATATGCTTCAAGTGAGAAAAAAACAAATACAAAATAAGGACGAGTCATCATTCGAATATATCTATATTACTTTCGAATCCAAACAAAATAAAAAAAATGAAACTAATTTAAATCGAATTTATATGATTATAAAAATCGATAATGGATCTTTCAGAATTTTATCAATCGATCATTGAACAGATATCCTCTCCAACGCAAACGCAAGCACATAAGTGCTCGGAGTTTATCATTCACTGTCATAATGTAAACCATACTTTTTGTATCTCCAAACTATTTTTCAAGCCTAAAATACAACCTGATGATACGATGTTGCATGCCTATATCTCGTATTATCCAGTGAAAAGTAGTAGTGACGCAATCTTATTTTACGATATGATTCCAGACTCATCCGTACCTAATGTTGTGAATGCGATGTTTGATATTTTATGGACCTATCAATTATGTAATGAATGTTATTATTTAATTCCAGCAAATCAGTCATCCATTTGTAAATACTGTCAGCCATCCAAACTCTTTTGGGAATACGGTTTGAGTCGTGGTTATATCGAATATATTCCTCAGTGCATGATCTGCTTAGAACCCGTCTACACTTCTAAATTAGAATGTGGTCATTATGTCCATCGAACCTGTTTTATTCAAATCAATCCTAACGATCAGTACGAAAATGATCTCGAATTTAAATGTCCTTGTTGTCGCCAATCCATTACGATGAAAGACAAAACTAACTATTTTCTAACGGACAATGATTAACGGATAATTGATTTAAATAGTTCTTTTTTTTAATAAAAAAAAAAATCCTCCATGCCTGAAGAAGACGAGTATAAAATTCATCGTTTATTAGACGGATATTTACATAACCATACTGAAATTCAAAGTATTAAACAAGATATTCAAGAGTATCAAAAACAATTTAAAAACCGTCTCGATGATTTAAAGAAACAGCAGAAGCAGACGGAAGATGACATTTTGAATTATTTAGAACAACATCAACTACCCGGTATTCGAAAAGGCGATTTTATTATTTTAGCGGACGAGAAACCGATCCCAGTCAAGAAAAAATCACAAAAGGAGCGAATCCAATCGATTTTACAAACGTACCAGATTGATAGTAAAAGTCAATTGGCCCAAGATTTAAACAACATCTTCCAGCGTTCATCCTCTGATCAATCCAATCGAATGAAATATATTAAATGTAAGCAATATTCTTAATGATGGATTAGATTCCATGTTCGTTATTCATCCATACGTTGATAACGAGTACCTAAATATCGACACGCCGCATAAAAAATTAAGAATAGTAGAACGGAACCAATCACACAACCAATCACGATCCCTATTATTTTACCGACCCTTTTCAGATTGGTTTCGCATTTTTTCACTCCACCGCATTCGAGGTCGCATTGTGTACAATTTTGCACTGTCCACTGCTCGTCGTTTTCGCATGTGCATCGATAATTTTGAGACATTTTTATTTACATGACAAATAAAAATATTTATCCTATTCGTTTTTTTATTCCAAACGTGGTAGTGTATATATGTTATATCTGTACAGAACAAGTTTGTGAATGAAAAAAAAATTATCCTTCGTTTTTCATGAATTTATGTAATAGAATATAATCACTATGATTATGAACATTTTCTAATCGCAATATTTCATAGTCTTTCGAAGCATTTAAAAAATAATATTTTTTATCTTCACGATGAAAGGATAAGGTGATCATGTTATCCTTTATCTCATGATTTTTTTCATGAAATGCAATTTGTTTACGAAAAGGATAGACAACGATGTATTTACCACGTAAGTGGTAGGCGTCCGAACAGAGAAACGGATACAAAATCATGGATAATAAAAACGGATTCATTTTTATTATTGGAATGTATTTTATTATATTTTATCGGAATTCGTATTCAGCCTCCTTATGACAAAAATCGGATGAATGTATTAGAGAAGTTGTTGTTGTCGCCTTTTACGGTCTCTAAGAGCCAACAATCGTATCACGATTTGTAAACCAGTGTTTGGAAACGGTCCATTATTGATAGAATACAAAGGATTAGTGTTAATGATCAAGGCACGTGTTTCTTGATAAATGGTAAGATCTCCTATGGATATCATTGTACGTACGTGATAGATAAGACTATACTACTACTTACTACTACACAAGTTTATTTAATATTTTCTATTTATTATTCAAATATTAAATCACAAATACATCCACGTTTTCATATAAATCCAACAAATCCATCACGTCTTCAATCATTTCATGAAATCGTTCAATATTCCGATTGACTTGCGTGATTGTCAAATCCGCGTGAATAATGTTTGCCATAATAAAATGATGAAGGATGGTTAAATGTAATGATAAGAAATGATTGTCGTCGGTAATCAAATCCAGTTTGCGATTTAATTCATCCATGATCTCGATAAATTCATCGCTGATATTCAACATGGTCTGTCGACACATCGGACACTTATCATTCGAACGAAACCATTGATGGATACACGATGTGCAGAAAGTGTGTCGACAACGCGTCGTGAAACTCTCTTCGTGAATATCCATCAAGCAGATTGAGCATTCCATTCTTTTGTCCTGTGATTGTCACAATAAAAAGAAAAGGGTTAGGTATTTAGAATATCGTTCATAACAATCAAGCAAGCAAATCGATAGAAAACATGTCTTGTTCTATATTCATCACAATTCGTGTCTACAATCCATCGCATACCATCATTTTTTTATGATGTATCGTTGAATTGAACAAAAAAAAATGGAAAAAAATGATTGGTACTGGTGTCGACAATTGTTTATATTTTAAATCCTATCAACAAAACGTTCATTATTCATGAATCAATTATTATCTTCTTTCTTTGAAAGAAAACCACCATCCTCTAGTTCGTCATCCCATACTGAACAAGATGAGATAGATTCCTCTTGTTCAGATCCAGATCTTGTGTATGAAGATGATCAGTTCCAAATTCGACTTTATTCGAATCGAGATACTGTCCTAAAAGAACAGTTCTCGAATTGGAGTCGAAATCGACCTGCGGATGAGTCACGCGTATCCGATATTGTCGAATACTATCAATTACAACATCGTCAAATGGTCGACGGTATGATTTACGTATGGAATCATGAAAATCGCTATTGGATTTATGACGGAATCCATCGTTTTGAAGCCGTTCTTCAAGTGTCTCATGAAATGTGTATGATGGTATGTCACGTCATCACTAAACGAGAAGAGGATATCATTCAACATTTCATTACTCTGAATAAAAGTATCCATGTGCCAACGCTTTATTTGGATATGACCGAAAACCATTATAAAAAAAATGTATGCGAATCCGTTGCCAAAAATTTGTGTTACGACTATCCGAATTTCGTATCTCAATCCCGAAATCCGAATACTTATAATTTTAATCGTGATCAATTGATTGAATTTCTATCCACGTTATCGATTGATTTTCAAAAACCGAATGTCATTCCTCATATCATGGAACATCTGAAAGAATTAAATCGATTCAGTGAGAAAATACATGAAAAAAGACGAGATTTACCTAACAAGTGTCATCGATATCAATTCTATCTATTCCTTCTACCCAAAGAACATATCAAAAAATATTTGGAAACAAATTTGCTTTAAATCGGTGGACATTTGCACTTTTATCATTTATATATTTAGTGAATATATAATCCACGAATTTTGAATGCGTCGGTGTTTACAATGACAATAGCAATGCTGTGTTTATGCGGAAAACAAAAAAAAATATTGATGAATAATAGATAATAGAGTCCATCTTTCGTCATGTCCAGCTCTTCTCCTCCTTTTTCATTGGATCAGGTTACATTACCTAACGTTCGTCTTGCCTATATCGCACGTTATTTGAAAGACATTTGTGAATATTTAATTTCGGAAATTAAATATTTATCCGTATTTTTATACACGCTTAAAATCATCCACTCTTCGTTCATCAATCCATCGTATCAACAACGTATCACACTAATGGTAGAAGAACTGGACACCACGTTACATCCTCTCAAAACCTTATATCAATTATCCAAAACAAGACAGTACATGGATATCGAACAGTATATGACCACGGTGATTGTCCCATTATATGAGAGTTCAAATTATATTTATACGTTGCTGAACTCCTTTTTTCAGTACTGGGGAACGACCATTTTAACCTTTACGAATATGAGTTATATGAGTACACAAGAATTAGAAGCAATTTCGAGCATGCTCGAATCCTTTCATGTATATGTGAACAATAGTTTGATATTGTGCGAAATCAATGTCACCAATTCTTCATTTTCCAGTGATAATTATGTGAACTTATGGTACAATTCGAAAATTCATAATTACAAACAGTTGTTACGTTTCAACGAACAATCGTATGCCTCCTTAAATGAAATTCGGAGACAATTGCAATTGGAATATATCTTATCGACGACTATCTATGAACCCTTCCAGCAAAACATGTCACAATGGATTCAAGAAATGACGACTTTACAATATGTCAACCAGAATTTAATACGATGTACAATCTCTTTTCAGACGTGGGTCAGTGATTTCGTACGTACCGCTTATTTGTTATCTCACGACACGGTATTGGTTCCTTCGATTTACGCCGATGAAAAACCTCCTCAATCCGATTCCGTGAATAATTGCTGGGCGTTTACGAATACATCGACGGGTCATAAAATCAATTGGTACTTCGGGCATTTTAATACGACTACGAATACTCTATCCTATCAGAACTTGAACAGTATCTTTTTTGTCATCTACGCCGACAGTATTGTCTCCAAACCATTCCTCACCTTATATACCATCAATACAAAAGGAACAGGGTGGTACGGTAGTAAAAAAACGTTTACCCAATATTCATTACCCTTACAAGAATGGACATTAGTCTATTGGGGGCAAGATCCGACCACCAACGGGGCTGCTTCTTCCTTTCAGATACCTTCTTACACATCCAAGATTCCATTGACGTTTGATTCGACCGATGCTCAGTCGTTTGTCTCCAAAGTGGGTAACACCGATTTACTCTCTGCGGATTCCATGTATTTAATTGCACTGGGAACGAACAGCGCTGCATCGCCGTCCAATGTCCATTTCAAAATAAAACAGTTCGGATATTGTACGACATCCGAATCCCAAGTCATGAATTTAATCACCCATTCTGCCTCTTTCATGGAAAATTAAATTATTTTTCTTTCATGTTAGAAAAATAAAAAAAAAAAAATTATCATATCTTAATTATAGAAATGTCGTCCTCTTCCACGTTTTCGTTTGGTTCAACCTTTCAATATCCTAAACTCCGAAAATTATGGATTTCTCATCAAATTGCACAAATTACCGAATTATTATTTTTTATCGACGTTGCGATGATTGAAATCGGAAATAATTCTCTGATTATTTATAACGGAGCCGTCGATTATAATGATTCCACTTTCGAAGGTTATTTACAAGATATTGTATCTTCCACCATTCTATTCGATAATTCATACGTCATTCCATGGAGACAAAACGTAGCCGAGGTTCAACCTTATTCCACCGTCGAAACCGCATTCAGGACACTCACTACCAAACTCGATAGCACCACAATCGATTCCCCCGAACTATCGGATATACTTATTATAGCACATTATCTAAAACGAATGGCTACTTTTTATTCAGACCCCAAAACATTATTAATGTCAGTCAATGATATACAAACTCATTTAGAAATTTATAAATTAATCGGACAATCGGTGTCGAACATTATTACTAAAGTAACATCCGCTCAACAAATAATGATTGTCCTTTCTCAAAATGATACGACACATCCTTTATACAATACGCTCGGTGCTTTGAAAACCTCTTTAAGTGACTCTTTTGCAAAAATATTAAATGTAACGGATTATCTGGATAAAACCTTGATAAATAATTTAGAAAATGGTGTGAATAACGTGATTGCGAACTTTGAGGTACTATCCGGTCGTCTTGAAGAAGCCTCTCTAAGCTTTATATCCGTCCATATTAAAGTTGTCCATATCTTTATAAACAAGGATAGTACGGATACTATATATCCATTCGCTATCACCAATGAATTAACGACCTCCTCTCCTTAGAAGAACAAAACCTATACTCGGTTCATTTGTACGCACTCCATTTTAACATAATAATAATAATTGTTCTTCTTTTGTTCCCACAAAAATGACACATGTGTCATTGGAATTCGGTGAAAATGAATATTGTAAATAAGATTGAATATAAAATGACCCTTTGAACGGATCATTCGTAGTTGTCGTATTCCAATCCTCCTGAGAGATGGCGAGTCGCACTTTGGATGGTGGACGATCCACATTCTCGATCGGATTTTCAAGTATAAAAGAGCATAGATAATAATTATCCTTGAAATGTTTTATACTTTTAGAACACGGATCGTTATGAACATTATATTCATCTTCTACCAATACTATCAATGACAAGTCCGATAAATGTTCCGATGCAAAATGAAGATGCCAATTGCGTGTCGAATCAGTCTCAGATGGTGTCCTCACCATATCGAGGTCTGTCGAGGTGCGGAACATTGAAAATGGAATCACATGGTGTAACATTCCATTTTTAGAAAGATAAGGAGTCGAAGACGTTTCATTCGCATTCATATAGTCATAAATAGCTTGAACTCGGTATTCTAATTGCGCCTTTTTATTTTCTTCTCTGCGTATTCTTGTCCAGAATTCATAAATCGGCTGTTCAAACGGAGATAGGTTTAAAAAAGTGGTTTTCCATATCTTTAATTCCTCCGAGATCGCTATCACTTGTTCTTGTGTGACTAGGGTCTGTTGAATTTCCAGTTGTTCAATGCAACGCAAACCGAGATTTCGGAGACGTATACAGGAACGTTCCAACTCGAATAAAGAAGGTATCAACTTTTCCGTAATGGTATAAAATTGATAATAAATAGGTTTAATATCCGTCAGCCATCTTAATTCAACAAATTCAATCCATTGAATCCATGTGCGTATTTCACGAGAAGACATCAAACCAATATTATCATTGATTGTCGTGGTAATATATTCTGTCAAATCACGGAAGGTTCGCTGAAAAAGGGAATAAGCGTCGTTCATTCCTTCTTTGTGTACCAAAATATGTTCGTTTAACGGAAACGATGGTATCATCGCAGACATGCATTTCACAAAATCGATACTAATTTGATAAATTGGAATAGACATGATGACTCTCTTCCACACAAATTTATTATAGTAAAGATTTTATTTATTCCGAAATCGTGTAATCCATCCTCCAAAGAGGAGCGGTGTTGTTACCATGAACAATTAGGACAGATACAAATAATGAATGTCTCACGAGGTTTTCTGTAAAAAAAATATTAAATATTGTTTGATTATAAATCAGAGAGAATTGTGTGTATTTTTGACATTATCAAGTAAAAAACAAGGATGATGGAATCAAGACCGTGGGGAGAATTTCATGTCTTACATGAATCCAACTGTAAAATTAAAAGAATCCTTGTCTTACCGCTTCAACGTCTTTCTCTTCAAAGTCACGAACATCGAAAAGAATATTGGATTGTATTGTATGGTAGAGGAATCGCTCAAAAAGGAGACGACATGCATCCCATTCAAGCTGGAGATGTGATTACGATTGAACAAAAAGAAAAACATCGATTAATTAATACCGATGAACAACGAACCCTCGAACTCATCGAAGTTCAAACGGGTGACTATCTTGGAGAAGATGATATTGTTCGGTATCAAGATGATTATCAACGAGTATTATGATGAATGATTTTTTTTTTTTATTTTTTGTTATAATAAAAAAATATGCAAGAATCAACGAATAGTAGTTCCAACGTTCGATCTCGTTATTCTCCTCTATACTCTACTTGGTGCGGTGATTCCATTCCTAAAGACCCGTATGTGAATTTTAATCCTCCTATACAATCCCCCATAGCCTGTCCTGCGGATTGGAATAATATACGTGTACCCAATCAGGAGTATAATATTGTGCTCGATTATAAACCACTCGGTTATCAGTCCCTTACCCATCAACAACCCTACTCTCAAACTCCGTATATGGGAGTGAATCCCGCTTATGAATGCAATAAAACGAATCGATACTATACCCGTATCAGGAAATGCGATGGTACATTAGAATAATCAAATGAATATTTTTTTGAAAAAGAATTTAATAAATTCTTGGATATTTTTGTCGGAAAAGGACACTGTATGGAAACGGAAGAAATGGATTTTTTCCAACATATTGTTGTATTGAATTTTGATTGGCGACGTTTGCATCCCATACTTTACCAGCATGAGTGGTAACATACCAATCGACAAAGTCGATAAATTCAACTGCGTTAGATACTATCATCTAGATATCTTATCTATTGTTAGTAAATATTTATTATTTTTTATTGGAACTAAAAAATAATAAATTCTATGTCTATTTGTTTTCTTTATGTATGAAGTGATGATATCAGTCCTAGGAAACAACGACCTCGACAGTCTCCTTTACAGGAATAGAATACGCCTTAAATGCATCCCCTAAAGTCATAATCTCAATCGTATCAATATTATCTTCTAAACACAAAATCTTATCTACGCTCTCTTGACTATCCAAAATAATATTTGCATGATACGAACGTCCCATTCGACCCACACGTCCCATCAGCTGATACAGCGTCGAAATCGTTTCTTTCTGGACAAAATCCGACGTAATGAAAATATTGACGAGTTCTGGAAGATTCGTTCCAAAGACAATATCCTTATTCGAACAAATGAAAAATAATTGCTTGTAAAAACTCATCATCAACTGACGCTGATAGGGAGTCATGATCGTTTTATCATACGACCCAATACCAGACGATAGATTCAGATTCTGCTGTTCATCAAACCCATCGTTGAAAGTAGGTGGTAATAGATTCGGGAGTCGATGAATATGTCGAGGAATTTTTTGACTCTGTGGATGATATTTGATGAAATGTTCTCTCGAATTCAAGACATATTCTTTGGGTAACATGCAAGTCGTATCCGTATCCGACGCTTCCGAAAATAAACGTTCCATTTCCAGTTTATTCATATTCTTATCTTTTCCACTTCGGTCTTTTCCGTGCTGTGTTTTCATCTTTTCCAATTTTTCTAATCGTTCTTGTTTATGGAGTTCGTTTCTCTGCGTTTGTTTCCACAACTCCGTCCATTTGACTTGTTTTTGAAATAAAGCGTCGGTCGTTTCATACAATAAGCGAGAGACTTCCGTCGTAATCAGCAACGTCTTTCCATCGAAAAAACGCGTTTGAGTCGTAAAACACTTTTCGAGAGACGGTTCATCCATAACCTGTGGAGAATAACCTTGAACCTGTTTCAAATACTCGTCGAAATGCTCTTCCAACCATTGTAGAATTTGGATGGTATACTCCACGATATTTTGATTCGTAATACGCCCGATATTTGGAAAACAATGCTGAAAGTGAAGAGAAGGTGGTAAGATGGATTTCATATACACCGACCAATAATAAACATGTTTTGCCGTATAACATCGTCGGATACGCGGATTCACTTGAATTTCTTGTAGTAAACGACTCAAATCTTCCTTCTTTTGGATAACATGATGAGGCATCATGATCTTTCCTTCGTGATTGATAATCGCACACGTGATAGGTACGTGACACGTCTTCACTCGGTATAAACATTCTTCACGAGAACACCCGTGACGTTTTTCAAAGGATTGGATTAAAAAATCGAGAGATTCGAAAGAGGGCAATATAGCAGATAATAACACGGTTTGTTTGGGTAAATAATGACATATCTTTCCCATCAATTCGTTTGAATAGCGATCCGAGATAAATTCATCAATATAGGCAATAAACGGATTCCCAATTTCATTCGCATGTTTCAATATCTCATAACACGATTCTAAATCCGCTACAATGATATCTGGCACTTTTTCTGTTTTACGAACATAGAATTTCCATTGTTCTTGTATGGTCCCCACTTTATCGGTATCCGTCATTTTGTATACTGTCTTCCATTTATCCGAAAAACAACGTTTATAAGGTCTCAATAACACTTGGGCATTGTTTTGTTCGTCTCGAATCAAACGGGACAACCACAGATGGAGATTGTCTCCTAACAAGGACATGGACGCAATTTCCTGATTCACCAATTCATTGGAACATGCGAATAAAAGAGTCTTTTTGCATTTTAATTTCTGAATTTTTTGTGCCAGAGGTATCGCCAAAAACGTTTTCCCAGTACCCGTTGGCATTTGATTCCCCATCAACAACGGTTTATTGGTCAAAACGGACTCGCTCACGCGATCTATTAATTCCAATTGTTCTTTATATAACTGAATAGACGAATGTCGTTTGTCCGCGGTCGATTGGATTAGGAATACAGGGTTTTGAAAGAGTAAATGATACATTTCTTCTGGGATATTGGTATTGATTTTCGTTTGAACCTGTTTCATCATGAGATAGATCGATGATTCCTGTTGAACCATGGGTGATAGAACTAATTGATCCATCATTCGATTCAAGGAAATGATAGCATCCAATAGATTGAGTTTGTTTGGGTTTTTTTGAATTAACAATTTATGACACCACACGATGATCATCCAAAAAAAGGTCATTTCCATTTGAAAATGGAACGATATGGGTTTGAGTGTCTCATCGAATTTGATCATCTGTAAATCTTTTTTGATCCGTTCTTTTTCCACCGACAACTTGATTTTGTCTTTATTACTCATGATAGGTGTTTTTTTAGTCGTGGTGGTGGTTGTGTTTAGAGGAATGGTGTATCGTTTGAGCTCTGGGAACAATTGCAACGCAATCTCAGTCCACA
>Ga0194129_10007627_pt1 | contig 12807 bp, 13 predicted proteins | sample TA2KigCa35mmetaG_FD_150862 | JGI IMG/M metagenome (GOLD analysis project Ga0194129, IMG submission 150862) | Freshwater microbial communities from Lake Tanganyika, Tanzania - TA2015038 Kigoma Deep Cast 35m | ecosystem: Environmental > Aquatic > Freshwater > Lake | place: Tanzania: Lake... | reverse complement strand
CTGTCTAGAAGTATTTTTGACTTTTTGGTCATCTTTGTATTTTTTTGCAGTGAGTCTTCTTGATGCTTTCATTGCGGTTTTTTTTGATTGGTGTTTAAGCTAAAAAATTTCATTTTTTTTCAAGAAATTTTTAGAAAAAAGATAGAATACACTAATGATTGATTTTAGATATGTTAAGACGGTAAAACCGGGAGCAATAGTATATTATACATATAATGATATTTCAATAGAATCATTCAAAAAATTAATTGATAAATTATGTGAGTCTGGTGAGATTGATAAGGAAATTGTTATAAAAACGGAATTGAAAATGATGCATATAGTGAATGTTTTGAGTCTTGCAACAAAACGCTATGATATTCGAAAAAATATTGTGATTGGAATTATAAATTAAATTTTATTTATCAGCAACGCCAGCAATTTGGCATATTCAGAACTTCTGAAGGTATCTGAACACTGGTCATGTGCGTGAACCTTCCAGAATCTAGCCCTTCTAAGCACTCAGTTTGTGCATAAGGATGATTTGGGTGTGGAATATACCACACACGTGGTGATCCATCAGAAAAAAGCTGGAGGTATGACATGTTCTGGTATTGAACCTTTGGTACTGGATTTCGTCCAATATTTAGCAATTGCATACAGGTTTCTGGACCAAGCCATTTCATTACCCCAGGCAATATCGAATCATGAATGTGACTCAATGAAGATGGGTCAAATCTCGGTAAAATTTCTCTTGGAGCTTCCACTGGAGCAGGTCTTGGAGCGGGAGGAGGTCTTGGAGCTTCCACTGGAGCAGGTCTTGAAGCCGGAGCAGGTCTTGGGGCTTTGACTTGGACGGGTTTTGAACCCCGTTCCACAGCAAAATCCACAAAAAGAGTCCGCACAAGGCTCGCTCCATTGGACTCATCAACGACTTCCGATCCATTCATTGCATCCAAGGCGGCTTTCGCTTCTTCTGGGGTTTGAAATGTGACAAAGGCAATTGTTCCATTTTTAGCAGGAGTAATTTTCACCACTCTGCCAAAGCGGCTGAAAAATGTTCTCAATACCGGAAGAGGTGGTAACTGTTGACCAACAGGTCCGTTCATGCGAACAAAAAGTTGCTTAGGGGCTTCGATTTCGGGTGAGGATGCGCGTGCTGCGCCTCCAGTGACAAAAGAAGACATCTCGTAAGATGTAAACCGGTTCTCTTCTGTCGGTAATCCTTTAAAATTATAATTTATTTTGCATCAATTTTTTATAGTAAATCTTCCAGCATTTTACCAATCCGGTCTCTTTGTATAGTCTTAAAAACTTCGTTTTCAAGACTCAAGCGATTAAAAACTTGAAAAGTTTTTATCTGCATATTATTTACAAAATTTATTTGAATAACGGATTTGAATAATACTTGATTATTTAGCAATTTTTTGACAAATATTGCATCTGTAATTGATTTGAATTTTACAAATCCAGTGTTTTTTGATCCAACAACGTTGCAATACTCTATATCTCCGTGTTTCTTGCACCGGCGCGCCAAAAGTTTTGATAATATATCATCGCAAATTGGGATTGGACAATTTGTGAAAACGAGATTTGTAAAAATTAATGTTTGTGATTGATTCGACATTTTCCATTCTTAAAATTGATCATTTATTTTAATTATTTTTTCATTTTTAGAAAAAATTGAATAAAATAGTTACTGGACCCCAAAAAGACAAAAATGGACCACTGTGAACACTATATTCGTAATTGCAAATTTGTATCGCCCTGCTGTGGCAAAATTTACACATGTCGCTTTTGTCATAATGAAAATGAAACTCATGAAATTAACCGTTTTGAAGTGAAGGAAATAGTATGCTCCAAATGCAATCACCAGCAAGCAGTAAGCAACCAATGCACAAATTGTGGAATTGAATTCGCCAAATATTTCTGTAAAATATGCAATTTTTTTGATGATCGCGCGGAAAAAGGATATTACCATTGTGATAAATGTGGAATTTGTCGAGTAGGTGAAAACCGAAATTTTGTGCATTGTGATATATGTAATAGTTGTGTTATTGATAATAAAGGTCATGTTTGCAGAAAAAATGCATTCCGTACACCTTGTCCTGTATGCTTGGAAGACTTATTTATATCCACGCGTGGAAGCTATATTTTAGCTTGTGGGCATCCGATTCATATTGACTGTTTGAACGAATGTATAAAAAATAATAAACGGAATTGCTCATTATGCCGGAAAAGTATATATAGTGGCGAAGATTTGCAAAAAATAAACCAGTATATTGATGCACAAATTGCATTATTCCCATTTGGCGAAGATATTTCTTATAATATTAATTGCAATGATTGCCCATTTAGTGGCGAGGCAAAATTCCATCCTTTTGGAATGAAATGCGGTGGATGTGGTGGGTATAATACGACTAGGACTTAAGAAAAAAATATTTAGATAATATAAAAAAATGTCTTTGAACCAGACTAGGACAATGCCGGTTTTCGAAAAAACATACATACGTACATCAGAACCATCAATGTCATTTACAAACTCATTTGTGCAACCCCGCCAACCATCATCTGATGCTAAAAAATTCCCTATTGATTACAAAAAAGTGAATCCCATACTTATGGGATAATTTGACCTATCCTAAAAATTGATTTATTTATATATTATTGATAATAGTATATAAAAATGCAATCACAATCTCAAAAAACTTTCCCAATTTTATACGGTGTATCCAAAACCGATAAAATAAAACAATGGCAAATTTCTGTGAAACTTAATGCGGATAAAACCGCCACCATTGAAACCCAAAATGGGTATGTCGATGGGAAAATGAATGTCAGCCATAGGATAATAACAACTGGTAAAAATATTGGGAAAAAGAATGAAACCACTATTTTTGAACAGGCGGTCAGCGAAGCTGAAAGCAAATACAAAGATAAAATTGAGAAAGATGGATATTCCTTGGACGCCGACAATATTGAAGAAAAAGTATATCCAATGCTGGCAAATAAATTTGACCCAGATGCCATAAAGAAGAGTGGAATTGTTTTTCCTTGTTTCGTTCAACCAAAAATGGATGGAATCCGATGTATGACCCATCCAAGCAAGACCGGTGAAATAACATTTATGAGCCGGAATGGAATGGAATACAAAGGGATGGACCATCTGGTTCCCGAACTACAGAAATTCTTTGAAATTGCAAAAAAAATGGGCTATCCCAATATTTACGCAGATGGAGAATTATTTACCACAAAAATTCCATTCGAAGAAATATCTGGGTGCGTTCGAATGGATGAAACTGAAGATCCAGAAAAAGATAAAAAGTTAAAGCTTATCGATTACCATATTTATGATATGTATGACCCGCAGAACAAAGAGCTAGATTATGAATCCAGAAAGAAAATATTGGACGAAATTTTCAAGAAAAAGAAGTTCAAAAAACTGGTGAATGTTGAAACCCAGGAAGCCCCCACCAAATCAACCGTTAAGAGCCTTCACGATTATTATGTTGAAAAAGGATTTGAAGGATTGATTCTACGTAACAAACTTGGTCCCTATTTGCTAGGATTCAGAAGCAATGATTTAATGAAATTCAAGGCTTTCCAAGACGATGAATTCGAAATTTGCGGATATGAAGAAGCATCCGGAGAAGATATTGGAACAATTATTTGGAAATGTTACTATACTAAAAAAGATGGAACAAAAGATACATTTAATGTACGACCGCAAGGAACAAGAGAGTTCCGCCGCAAATTATTTCAAGATGCAGAAAAGAATTTCAAAAAATTATTTCTTGGGAAAATGCTGACTGTGAGGTTTTTAACTCTGAATAAATACGGCTGCCCAACACAATTGACTGCTGTAGGAATACGTAAAGATCTTTAAGATAAAATTACATCAAACGCACCTTTTTTAATCAAATTCGCCAACGAAATATATAATTTTTTATTTTCATCCGATTTTTTTACCAAATAACCTTCCAATACTTTTTTATTATCTTTATTAGCATTATTAACAAAATTTTTATTATATATTGCAGAACCAAAATCAATAATCATAAAATCAATATTTTTACCTTTTTTTATAACAATGATATTATTTTCATGTAAATCTCGATGATACACACCTAATTCATGTAATTTTGCAATTTTTTTATTTAATTTTTTCTTATCTTTTTCATCAAAAATATCTTTTTTTTGTAAATATTGATATAAAGATATTCCATCTATATGTTCCATTGAAATTAAAGAATATACCTCAAATTTATTTTTATTAAAAATAAATGTAATATCATATACTTTTGGTGAAATTGAGTATTTATTTAATTTCTTTAATTTTTCATATTCATTTATATTTTGTTGTAAAAAATATTCGATTCCTCCACTCCAATAATTACCATTAAATTTTTGCATTTTAATCACATATTTCTTTTTATTTTTATTTGCTAAATAAACTGACCCATATGCACCTTCATTTATATAATCTATTTTAGTATATCCATAATTTTTAATATAATCTATATCATCATCAAATGAATTTATAAAAAATGATAATTTATGTTTTTGTAATATTGATTTTAGTTTTGATTCAAATAATTTAATTTTATATTCTTTTTCAAATATTTTATATAAAAAATTCACTTTTGCGTCTTCCTTTTCTAATTCTTTTGAGTATAATTTATTTATTTCTTTAACAGATTTGTTGTCAAGTTCAGATATTTCTTTATCTATTATTTTTTGAGATTCTATTATATTGAAGACAACTACCATATAATAATTATAAGAATTTATTTATTAAAAAACACATTAATAGTTGCGCCAGATGTATTATTTATAGTCATCTTTTTACCAGTCTTTTTGTCTTTATAAGTGGTCCCAGTAATTTTATAATTTTTCTGAAAATCAATAATATATATATTCAACACTGTATTAGTAATACAATTTATAGTCAAATTTGTTTTCAATCCATTCTTCTCTATAAATATATTAGATGTTCCAGTATTTCTTAAATGAAGTACAGCAACCGTTGAACATAAATCCTGGGGATAAAATGTATATGGTTTTTCAATAATGCGATTATATTGATAACTTATAGGTTGTAAATTATTAAATGTAAAACAATTATTGGAGAAATAAAAGTTTATATCTTGACAATTAGATCCAAATGTGAGTGACCTATCTTTTCCAACAATCATTTGAGTCCTTTGCTGAGCTCCACCTGGATTAATTACTTTTACACCATATTTAGAAATATATGCATCACTTGTACCCGTCAGATTGTACATCCAGCGTAATGCAGATGCATCCAATGGCATTAGTGTTTGGGCATATCCTGCTTCTGATGTAGTAAAATCACGAGATTTTGGTAGGAAAAAATCAACATCATTATATGACATTAAAGTATTAAATACTGAATTATTAATATAGCCAGCAATTCCTGGATAACGTATTGAAATTCCACTACAATATCCTTTATCACATGTAATATTACCTATACCTGGCATTATTGTTGACCCAAAACCATTATCATGAGGATGGGCTAAACCAAAACCATGACCAAATTCATGAATTAACGTTAAATATTGTTGTCCACCTTCTTTTATATTTTCATTAGTAGTATATTTATTTGATAAAAATAATACTACTTTATTATCAACAAATGCTGGACGTAAATATTGATATTCTGGTCCAAGGCAAGCACCAAAAAAAGGTAAATCAGCTAAAACACAAACAACATCTGAGTCTGCATAAGAAGTCGTAATTGACGATGTTTTATTTCCAAATGATGCATATTGTGAAAATGCATTATGAGTTTGTGATTGATAGTATGAGGACCAATCTGTTGGAGATGTAGCATAAGAAGAAAGAATATAATCTATTGAAGGATTTATAGAAGGGTCATCTGTTGACTTCCAAAAATAAAGACTAAAATTACTTATTTTGGATAAATCAAACGCATATGTTCCAGTTATAGATGACAAGTAAGGATTATTTGGGAGCTCTTTTACAACAATTGAGCTTGAAGGTATTGATTTAGATTTTAAGTAAAATGATTTAATTTTTTTTTTTAATAAAGCATCTAAATTAGCATTTCCACAACGCGGCGGATGTTCCATAATTAGTAAAATATTTTAATAAAAAAATGAAAGATTAATTAATTAATTATTATATTATTACTAAAAGAAAATGATTAAAATTGGTATGCTACTTTGCATATTCATTGGAACCACTGTTGGTATCCCAATTTTTTTTCCAGTGATTTCTAGACCAATTATTAACAGTCAGAAAAGAATTGAAATACCGAATGATGATTGTGGAATTTGCAACTATGTTGTTGCTCATTCGGAAGAACATATATCTAATTCAACCGCTGAAAAAGATGCGAAATATACCATGAAAAAGATTTGTGAGACATTGCCAAGAAAAAAGCAGAACCAATGCATGACAATGATACAAGATAATTCAAAAAGATTGATTCGTATGATTTCAAAAAAAGAGGATTCCAGCATCATTTGTTCCGAAATGCATATTTGTTCAAAACCACAAAATAACATTACAGATTGCAATTTTTGCAAATATGCTTCTGTTAGAATAGATGGATTTTTGAACAGAAATCATACATTGTATGACTTAATCAATTTTGCGGAGAATTTTTGCGAAGATGTGTCTGAAAATTACTATGAATCTTGCACCAATTTGATGAATATTCATTATTATGAAATTATTGAAAGATTGATGGACAGAAATAATCCAATTGATGCTTGTGAGGCTGTGAAGATCTGTTCCGGGGGAACCTAGGGTTCCCCCGTAGCCCCCTCCTCTTAATGAGGGAGGGAGGTATAAAATAGATCGTTGATATATTCCATCAAAAAATTATAATATAAATTATTCAATCGTATCACTCTCATCAAATAAGAGAGTGTCTAACTTTGATTCTTCTAATCTCAAAAAGAAGCACATGGTCCAAATTGTATTCAAATACCAAAATAATATAGGACTATACACTATAAATGAAACTTTTATCCAAAGTTGCTTTTCTGCATAAAATAGGTAGATATTTACATATATAGAAATTATTATTTTTATTTGATACATTGTTAAAATATAGCTATTTTTAGTTTTATTCCCATAATAGCTCAATAATAAAATTGGTATCAAAAATAAATATTCTTGAATGAAACAACTAAAAAATAGAGTTCCAATAAGATCAAGAATAATATTTGTTTTAATTATTTCTTGTAAAATAGCTATACGTTGATTGTTATCCATTTTATAATATTTGTAAATTATTTTTATATTATATAAAGAATGGATATAATAAAAACTCTTATAATATTATTTTTAGCAATAATTTTTACATTTAATAATGAAATTGTAAAAACAATATTAAAAGAATATTCTAAGAAAAATTATATCAATAAAGACAAATGCTTCAAAATTATGAGTGAAATTGATGACATATTAAAAAAATATAAGATAAAATACTATTTTTCTGAAGGAACTGCATTAGGATTATATAGAGATGGTGATTTAATAGACTGGGATGATGATATTGATATTGCAATGGAAGAAAAGGAATATAAACTGTTTCTAAAAAAATGTTTACCAGAATTAGTTAATAGAGGATATTATTTATTATATGTTTATTCAGGTCATATAAATCGAAATTTTCTGCATTTAATAAAATATGGACACTTAATTGATATAGAAAATATTATAAATAATAAAAAATGTATATCAAAAATTGGAGAACCGTGTAATGAATTATTGCCTCATATACAGAAATTAACAGAAAAAGAATGGAGAGGAAGAAGATTTCCCGTTCCAGAAGAAAGCTATTATGTTTACCTTTACGGAAAAAATTGGAAAGTTCCAAGGAAAACCAAAGATCAAAAAAATGTATAAAAAATTAAGATTTATAGCAAATCACAACATTACGGCGACCATCAACTTTTGGTGTTAATTTTACACAACCATTTGCGTTAACATAATTACCTGTAGCAGAAGTTATTCGTCCTTTTGCAGTAGTTCCGAGAGGATAGTAAGGATTTGGCTGATCATTTACTACAGCATATTGCCAAGAGATGGTGCCTTTCCCATTTATGAAATATGTATTCAGATAACGCACTAAATATTTTCCGGTTCCAACTTCTTGAATATAATCATCGGTGGCTTTGTAGCCAATAACTTTGGCTTTACTGTCATAAATAGGAGTGGTTATAAACCAGTGAGCAATGTAGGGTGAGGCTTGTAAAATTTATAATTTTGCAAAGCAAAATTATAAATTTCATTCATTATAAATTCGCTATACGAATTTATATGAACAACGACTTCTTTAGATTTGAATTCGGGGTCATTTTTATTGAAGTAAAATGATAACTTCGAGCACATAGTATAAGAATAGAAAAAAATAGAAATTTGCGTTTAATTTATAATAATAATATATATGAGCCAAATTATTAAAGAAATACAAGCGATTAAAAAATGTATAGCGGGGAAGAAAGAAAAATTCCAGAAATCACACTTGAATTTTGTGGAATTAAATAAGATTTTAGGGCGGTCATTGGAGAATATAAAGCCGAATCTTTTACTGGAATTGACGGCACACGAGGTCTTAAGTGATATGAAATTTCTGGAAATTATTGGGGATGTTTTCAAAGTTGATATGGCGGATTATATCAAATCAATAAACAATGATTTCCATACATATAACATGCCGCTGGAAATGGAGGGGCTTGATATTGAGAATTTTGACGAGATCAAGGAAACAATTGCAAAATATTTGGCGGAATTACGAGCCTATTATTTAAATAAATTTCAAATGATCCAGTCATCTATTTCAAAGCAAGAGGCTGATGTCGATGAAATTAGCAATGAATTTAAAATAATTGAGCGAATAACTTTGGAGAAATTGGATGTGAATGATAAATCTTTGGCGAAATTAGAGAAGAAATATGCGGAAATCTTGGTGTATGTGAAGAATAAAATATCCAATTAAACCCTTTTCTCTCAAATAAATTCTATATTTCGCAAAGCGAAATTCAGAATATCATTAGAGCAAAAGTGCTAGCCCCAAAACGCTTGCATTTTTGAAGAATATAAGCTGGTGTTTGGGGGTAAGCCCCTTTTTGAAAGGGGCTAAGGGCTAAAAAATTGAAATAAAAAATTATGCATTTTTATTATTATATCTAAAATGGAACAATTATCCCGAAACTGTCAAATTGACGCCTTCAATGGAATTACTGAGATTCTTCGAACCGATGCAAAATGCATTACAAAAATGTTTTGCGGGACCGGAAAATCAAGAGTAATTCGCGAAGTTGTTTTGAATCAGAAAAAAGACCTGAGTATTATTGTATTCCCGTCTCTTGCTCTTATTCGGCAATTTACAAATGATTATTTACAAAATATACAATCCAAGGAATCACATAAGATATTGAATATCTCAAGTGAAATTTTGGATGATTTTACAAGCACAAGAGACCCATTGGAAATTAAGCAATTTCTGAAATTGGAAAAACAAAAAATAATTTGCATTACTTACCAGAGCCTTAAAACTTTGGTTTCCAATCTTGAGAATACCGTAATCGGTCTTGCTTGTTTTGATGAAGCCCATAGAACAACCAGTGATGGTGTGAAGGAGCTAATATACAATACTGACAAATACGAAAAACAAGTCTTTTTTACGGCTACCCCAATAAATCAAAATGGGATTACGATGTTTGAAAGAGATGAAGATGAAATAGGAAAATACGGTGATTGTGGAAAACTTGCGTCTGAATATACTTATCTACAAGGATTGCGCGATGGTATCCTATCATTGTTCGAACTCAGAGTAGATTTATACACAGAAAATACAGTTGAACACATATATGAGAGTATTGCGAGAGCAATACTAGCATCTGGAAATCAACGTGTTCTTACATTTCATGCTGATACATCTGAGAGTAGTTCATCTGATACATCCGTTTTACGATTTGTTGATGAAAAATTATTCAAAAAAGTGTTTCAAAATATATCTGAGAAAGAATTTCCTGAGCTTTTAGGAAAGATTCAGAAAATAACATTTATTCCAATTACCTCTGGAACGAAGAACAAGGATGAAATTCTTGATAAATTCGATAAATGTGGCGATGATGAAATATATATTGTGTCATCTTGCCGCACAATCGGTGAAGGCGTTGATACCAAAAAAGCGAATATGTGCGTGTTTGTGGATCCAAAGTCTTCAATCAACGCAATTATTCAAAATATTGGAAGAATATGCCGGAAAGTCAATCATGAAGAAAAACCAGCAACTGTCTTAATACCTGTCTGTATCAATATCGATAAATACCGCGAATGCGGCGAAGATTATGAAAAAATGGACGAAGTATTGCGAGAGCAATTGAATGATTCTGAAGATGGGAATTTTAATGCAATTATGAATGTTTGTGCTGCTCTTAAACAAGAGGACCCAGAATTATTCGAATTATGCTTGAAATATCCTACCCAATTTACTGATTCGGAAAGGAAGCATTCCTTGAATTCACAAGGATGCGACTTAGGAGATGAAGTTGATTACTGTGATATTGATGAAATGATTGAAAACGGGGAACCTGTTGAAATTTATACTTTAAGTATCGAAGAACCGATTATTTCACATAATATGGATAAGTCTGATGAGTCTGATAATATTAAACGATTCTATATGAATTTGGGAAATGATCACGACGACGAAGAACCAAAATATTATGAAATTATTTCGAAAGAAAGGAAGAAAAAGGAAAAATTAGATGCACCATCTGCTAAAAATAGACCTTACTTAAATATTTATCAGAATGATGAAATTAAACTTTCTTGGAAAATTACTGATTCAGTTATGAATGGAAAATTTGGAAGCGCATTAATTGATTGCTGTGTTGAAAAATTGGATAATTTTGAAAAATGGACAATCAAATTTGAAAAATTATGTAAGTTTATTAATGAGAATGGAAAACGACCATCTTGTAGTGCTAAAAATCCAGATGAAAAAAAATTAGCATCATGGTATATTCATCAAAAAAATATATATAATCCAAATGGACCAGAAACTAGCAAATATATTATGAAAAAAAATCCTGAAATCTGGCAAATTTGGACTGATATAATTACAAATGAAAAGTATAGTAAATTCTTAGTTATTGATTATGAACAAGATTGGAAAATTAAATCTGAAAAAATGTTGGAATTTTATGATAAGGAACAAAGAAAACCATCAAAATATTCAAAAAATTCAGATGAAAAAAATTTATTATCATGGATTAAAAATCAAAAACAAATTTACAACCCAAAAGGTCCGGAATCTAGCAAAGAAAGAATGAAAAATCCTGAAATCTGGCAAATTTGGACTGACATTATTTTAAATGAAAAGTATAGTAAATTTTTTGCAGAACGATTTGAAAAATGGAAGAATGATAAAATAAAAATGATTAAGTTTTTGGATGAGAATAGAAAAAAACCATCAAACCATTCAAAAAATCAAGAAGAAAAAAATATAACATCATGGATTAAAAATCAAAATATGAATTACAACCCAAAGGGACCAGAATTTAGCAAATTTATTATGAATAATCCTGAAATCTGGCTAATTTGGAATGACATTATTTTAAATGAAAAGTATAGTAAATTTATTGCAAAACCAGCAGTACGATTAGAAAAATGGAAGAATGATAAAATAAAGATGATTGAGTTTTTTGATAAGAATAGAAAAAAACCATCAAATCATTCAAAAAATCAAGAAGAAAAAAATTTAACATCATGGATTAAAAATCAAAAACAAAGTTACAATCCAAATGGACCAGAATTTAGCAAATTTATTATGAATAATTCTGAAATCTGGCAAATTTGGAATTCTATCATCAATGATCCTAGATATAAGGAATTTTTTTATGTTTCACAGTCATCTTCTCATCCTCAAAAGAGAAAGATTTCTACAGAAATACAAAAATCCAAATCTCAATCAAAATTTCCTAAAAAGGATTCAAATATCTGCGAAGATTTTTCAGAAGCCTCTGAATCAGAATCGGAAGATGTTTTCATGTCATCTTCTCTTCCTCAAAAGAGAAGATTTCAATAAATATGTTGATTTTGTAAAGAAACTCTTTGAATCATACTCAAATGTTTAAAATATTTATTTCAAAATTTTTATAAAAATAGACCGGTATTTGGGGGTTAGCCCCTTTCAAAAAGGGGCATAAAGAATTTGTTATAATTAAAATCATGACAACCGAAATTCAATCCCCACGCCAGAAATACTGGAAACCAACAGACGAGAAATTACTTGAAGAATGGGCGGACCATGGTAAATCTTTTCGCTGGATGCACGAACAATCCCGCGTCAAATTCTGGAAAAGAAATATCCAATTCCAGGTCCCCGTCATTATTCTTTCCACTCTGACAGGCGCCGCCAATTTTGCCCAAGAGCGTGTGCCAGTGGAATATCAAGGGTATTACGCCATAATTGTAGGATTTTTCAACATTATTGCCGGTATTATTGCCACTATTCAGACATTCCTGAAAGTATCTGAATCGCTAGAGGGTCACCGAGTTGCCAGCGTAGCTTGGGGAAAATACTATCATAATGTGAAAACGGAGCTCCAGAAGGAGCCCGATGACCGCGAAGATGTAGTGGATTTTATGAAATATGCAAAAATGGAATATGAGAAATTGGTGGAACAGAGTCCTCCTATTCCGCCGGAAATTGTTGACCGATTGAAAACGAATGTTGGCAAATCGGATGTTCATGTTCATTTGCCGCCGAACGCGGGGGTTTTTGAGAAAATAGAAATTGGTAAACAGGGTATTCGG
>Ga0194129_10007614_pt1 | contig 12824 bp, 12 predicted proteins | sample TA2KigCa35mmetaG_FD_150862 | JGI IMG/M metagenome (GOLD analysis project Ga0194129, IMG submission 150862) | Freshwater microbial communities from Lake Tanganyika, Tanzania - TA2015038 Kigoma Deep Cast 35m | ecosystem: Environmental > Aquatic > Freshwater > Lake | place: Tanzania: Lake... | reverse complement strand
CCCCTTTATCCTAAACTGGTGTTATTAGATCCTGTTAATTGTCCTTTTTGAATTATACGAATATTCTCAATACTGGTAATAGTAATTTTGGCTGAACGAAAACTCTTAAAGCCAAGCATTGGCTTTGTTCGCTTCTTAATAAACCGATGATCCTGCTCGACAATATTATTGAGATATTTGACTTGACGCACCTCGATTTGCTTATCCTCAGCAAGCTCCTGGTTTGCAGCTTTAAGAGCAGAGATATTACTACCGCTTTTATCGATAGTCACCTTTTCTGGAGGGTCGTTATATTTAATAGCCTTACGGAAGAATGCTTTAGCAGCTGCGGCATCTCTGTATTTCCTAAGCAGAAACTCTATAGTATTACCGAGTGAATCAACAGCTCTATATAAATAAACCCATGCGCCATTTATTTACTTTAATGTATGTTTCGTCCATCCTCTAACTATTATCGAGAGGCTTTTTACGTTTTCTTACCGCAGTATCTATTAGCGGCACAAACTTTATTACCCAACTTTGCAGAGTAGCATGATCTATTTTAGCCCCCTCTAATACTAGCTATTTCTTCTAAATCACGATAGCTCAGAGAAAATCTACATTTCATATAAACAAAGAGCATTATTATCTCGGGTGATGAACAAAATCCTTTGAAGTATTTGATTAGTTTTGAAGAAATGTGGAATGGCATTCGAATATTTTTTATGCCTTTGTAACAGATTTAAAGACTACTAACAACAGATGCGACGGAACCGAAGCATTTTGCTTAAGCCAATTATTCAAGTATTTTATTGATTGCATAAGAAAGAGCTCTACACTAAGTTACAGTTATAGTAACTCTAGTGTAGAGTAAAAACAACTATATCCTTCACTAAATATATTTATCTCTTGGAAAAATCTGTATTCTTCAAAACAACATTTTCTCAATGCAGTAACAATATTAGGTAAATAAGTTTATGCTCCTCTGGTCCTTATCTTGCTCTAATAACTTTTGTCCTAATAGTGTGTTCTGGAGTAGAGTTATAACTGTCATTGGCCCAACACCACCTGGGACTGGAGTTATATATTTTACGACGGGTAGAGCTTCATTAAAATCAACGTCGCCAACCACTTCACCATTTTCCATTCTATTAATGCCAACATCCACAACTATAACACCATTCTTTAACCAAGAGCCCCTTATTAGAGCAGCTTTTCCTACTGCTACCACCAATAATTCAGCACTTTTTACCATATTCTCCAAGTCTTTCGTAAACTTATGGCACACTGTAACAGTAGCACCTTTGTTTAATAACTCCAAAGCCATAGGCCGCCCAACTATATTGGATGCCCCTACAACCACAGAATTGAGGCCTTTGAGGTTGATTTTATACTTTTCTAAAAGCTGGATAACTCCATAAGGAGTGCAAGGTCGAAATAACGGACTACGTTGCATGAGAGTTCCTGCATTATAAGGATGAAAAGCGTCAACATCTTTAAAAGCAGAAATTGCTTTTATAATTAAACACACGTTTATATGTGCAGGAAGAGGTAGCTGTACTATAATGCCGTTGATAGATTCATCCAGGTTTAATTTTGTAACCAATTCTAAAATAACTTCTGTTGATGATTCTTCTGGTAGTTCATATAGTAGGCTTTTCATACCAACTTGCTTACAAGCTGAGATCTTATTCTTTACGTAGATTCTGGAAGCAGGAGAATTTCCAACTAGAATAACAGCAAGACACGGAGCATTTTTACCATTATCCAGTCTGGTCTTTATATCCTTTGTGAGCAAAACTTTTAGTTCGTCGCTAGTCTTTTTGCCATCCAATATCTTACTGTGCATTCTGCCTCGTTTAAAATTGAAACATGGTCGTGCAAATCTCATTCTATAGAATTTTATTTGTCTTTTTGATAGGCAGATTGAATTATATTGAAGGCTTCCCACGGCTTATTAACAACACAAAACAAATCCAAATCTGGTTCTGCAATCATTTTTTTTGCTAGAGCTTTGTCCCGGAACCATTTTAATATTTCATCCCAATAGTCTTCGTCATACAAAATGATAGGGCATTTTTTCAGCCTATTTTTTTGCATCAAAATTAAAAGCTCGCTTAATTCATCGAGTGTTCCATAGCCACCAGGAAAGATAACGTGAGCAAAAGCATATTTGACAAACATAAGCTTTCTGGTAAAGAAATGCCTAAATCTTAAGCTAATATCTTGATAATCGTTGGGCTTTTTTTCGTGTTCCAGAAGGATATTCAATCCTATACTAGAGGATTTTTTTTGAAAAGCCCCTTTATTAGCCGCCTCCATTATCCCTGATGCACCCCCTGTTACTACTGAAAAACCAGCTTCCGATAAATCTCTAGCTAGTATTTCTGCATCTCTATAGAGAGGATCAGTGGGTGATATTCTTGCTGATCCGTAAATACTTACCGATGGTGTAATATGTGCTAACCTTTCATATCCCTCAACAACCTCTGAAATAATTTGGAATATTTTCCATGTTTCTCGAGTCATTGATGAATCATTAATTATTGGTTCTAGTGGTCGTTCTATAATTTTATTTTTATCCATGATTTTTAAGTATCCTACTCTGTTAATAGTTTTAAGGGCAGAGCGTAACAAACTTTTTTGTATAAACAATATTATAAGTTAACTGCTTCTGCCAAGATATTGAATGTTCGAGAACATAAATAGCAATAGGGAGCTTTTTCTCCTTTCTTGTCATCACCCTGTATTTGTCTTACGTCAGAAGATTTTTTTATTCGGTAATCTTTTATATTTTCTTTTTTTCAATTTGTAAAATTGCCTCCGCTATCATCGGTGCAACTGAAAATTGTTTAATTTTTTTACATTCTCTTGCCTGATTAGATAGAGGAATTGTATCGGTAACTATAAGCTCATCCAAAACCGAATCATTAATCTTATCGACTGCTGAACCAGATAGTACCGGATGAACGCAGTAAGCAATCACCCGATTTGCTCCAGACGCTTTCAGAGCATCAGCTGCAGCAATCAAGGTTCCAGCAGTGTCTACTATGTCATCAATTAAAATACAGTCTTTATTCTTTACGTCCCCGATAACATCAAGAGCCTTGACTAAATTAACATCAAGACGTTTTTTGTTTATAAAGATCAAGTCAGCATTATTTAATTTTTCGGCAAAGGACCTGGCTCTCGTAATACCACCAGCATCAGGTGCAACAACTACTAAACTGGCAGTTCCAAGATTTTTTTGCCTAAGTAACGCTTCTTCTACAAATAATGGGTTGCCGCATAAATTGTAAACTGGCATCTCAAAAAATCCTTGAATTTGATCTGAGTGAAGACTTATCGTAACAAAGCGCTCTATCCCTGATAACTTAAGCATCTTTGCGACTAATTTTGCAGCTATTGGCTCTTGCTTTGTTCTTATACATCTGTCTTGTCGTGAATACCCCATGTAAGGAACGATAGCAGTCACACTACGTGCTGATCCCCTAAATGCAGCATCTGCGAGTAAAAAAAGTTCCATTAAATTTGTATCTTGAGGAAAATTAGTTGGCTGTATTAAAATGATATCCTTATTGTATATGGACTCTAGGTACTGAACACGAATCTCTCCGTCTTGAAATTTGGATACCATAACTTCACCGAGCGCCAACCCCAAGGATTCAGCCACACGCTTAGCTAGAGCTGGGTTTGCAGTGCCTGAAAATAAAAGCATATTTGACATATATCCTCTCTTTTTTATTTCTTCTCTAACCTGGATTTTGCTTCCTTGAGAAAGCTCATCACTTGCTCGAACGTCCTATATAGTAGGCTAGTATTTTTTATTTGGGGGTTATGGTCCATACATTACATTACAGGTTTAATGTTTAAAATGTCTGATGCCAGTAAAATACATAGCTATACCATGTTTATCACAAGCACTGATTATGTCTTTATCCTTGATTGAGCCTCCAGGTTGTATGATCGTTTTTATACCGCTTGCCGCACAATATTCTATGTTATCCACAAATGGGAAAAATGCTTCAGAGACAAGTAAAACATCAGAGAGATTAGGATCTTCTCCTTGATCTATAAGGTTTTTTTGTGCAATTTCTGATGCTAATTTTACAGAGTTCAAGCGATTTGGTTGTCCGCTTCCTTGGCCCAATAATTGATAGCTACCATCTCGGCATTCTCTCACCAAAGCTATGGCATTAGACCTGATTTGCTTGATAGCTTCTATTCCAAAACTCACTAGTTTGTTTTTTTTGCCTAAATCTAGATAAGAGGTTTTGGTTACGCATTCCAATTTTTCGTAAGTTTTATTATTTACATCCTGAGATAAAACTCCTCCCGGAATAAACCTCAACTCTCTTCCTTTAGAATAAATATCTATGAATTTTTGACTGATTGATAAAATTCTCAAATTTGTTTGAATTTTAAGGTATGAGAGAGCTTCTTCGGTAAATTCCAGAGCTGCTATAACCTCAATAAATTTGCGCTTAGTTTTGTCGGAATTGTCAAATTCTAAAAAAACCAGATCTTTTTTATCGACCAAGCAGTTAAATGCGATCACTGAGCCAAAGGAAGAAACGGGATCGCCAGCCCATGCCAATGCCAATAAATTTGATTTGTTGTCGCCTTCGGCTAATCCGCAAGGTATGTTATGTTTAATAATAGAACATGCCTGACGCTCTAATGGTAAAACAACATCCAGCGCACTGACTAAGTCTAGTACATTATTGAATGATAAATCCTTACCGCTTAATTGATTTTGATCCAGCAAAAATGATCCTGCTTGAGCATTATTATCCCTGTAAACAGTAGCATTTTGGTGAGGATTTTCTCCGTATCGCAAAGTCTTATACTCGGAATAAGAAAGCCTAAGACTCGATTTACAACTCATCTCAGTCATAGTAGTAGCTATATCTGCGTCATAATTAGCTACTGTATTGAATGCTTTCACCATCAATTTATAGCGTGTCTCCAGCGAAAGAGACATATTATTTTCTATAAGCTCTCTGGTCAGGGCATCATAGTTATGCACATCAGTCACAACAGCAACGCCTCGGAAATTCTTTGCTGCAGCACGCACCAAAGTTACGCCTCCAATATCGATATTTTCTATTAACTTATCTAAATCAGCTTGGGATTTTTTGACCTGAGTGAAAGGATAAAAATTGCAGACTAGAAGATCAATAGGTTCTATTTCAAGAGCTTCTGCTTCATTAATGTCCTTTTCTCTGTCAAATAGAAGCCCGGATAATATAGTAAAATCTAGAGTTTTTACTCTACCACCAAAGGATTCTGGACGACTGGTTACTTTTGTAATATCTGTAGAAGTAATATTTCGCTGGCTTAAGAATTCCCTGGTACCGCCGGTGGAAATAATCTTAACACCACGATCCTCTAAAAATCTAGCAAATCGCTCCAAATTACTTTTATCTGAAACGCTAATTAATGCTCTCTTTATTGAACGCATGTCTTCGCACCTTTTTTATTATTTTTACAAACTTAATAATGTTCTTGAAAAATCAATAATCAGCGCTCTTTTGCTATGATTACTCGAATTCATCAATTTCACCTCTCTATACCTTAAGTTTCTTACAACAATTTCCATCAACGATTTTGACGATATTTACTTCATTCTATTTTTTAAAATATTGACAATCTCAACTGGTTTGATTTTGCAGCTTTGCATTAAAATCAGCAAGTGAAAGAATAAGTCTGCTATTTCATTCCTTAACTCATTTTGTTCACCGCATACAGCGGCAATAGCCACTTCTAAACCTTCTTCACCTACTTTTTGTGCTATACGTTTTATTCCTTGTGCAAAAAGCTCAGAAATATAACTCTCCGGCTTTGCATTGTTAAATCTATCTTCAATCGTATTCGTTAGCTTGTTGAGAATATATAAGGAATTTGGTTTATGATCACCAAAGCAGGTGTTCTGGCCTGTATGACATGTTGGTCCAAGCGGTCTTACAGATAACAACAATGAATCATTATCGCAATCCAATGATATATCTAAAAGCTCCAAATAATTGCCTGAAGTCTCGCCTTTTATCCAAAGACGGTTCTTTGTTCTACTCCAAAATGTAACTTTACCTGTTTGTATTGTGGTTTCTAGCGCTTGCTTATTCATGAATCCAATCATCAATACATGCAAATTCTGAATATCTTGAATACAAGCTGGAATTAACCCATTATGCTTATTGAAATCGACTCGATTAATATCTATCACAAACGTACCTCAATCCCATTACTGTGCAAAAAAGTTTTTAACTGGCAGATATCAATTAATCCTTTGTGAAAAACACTTGCAGCGAGAGCTCCAGTTGCATTAGTGTGTTTAAATATCTCTATAAAATGCTCCTTTGCTCCTGCGCCCCCAGATGCAACAACAGGTATGTCAAAATTACCACCCAACATATTTATTTGGTGTATATCATAACCAGAGCGTATACCATCCTGATTCATGCAATTAAGTACTATCTCACCAGCTCCTCTTTCAATAACCTCCTTTGCCCAGTCTATAGTGGACTTACCAGTATTAATTATCTTTTTGGTATCTCCTGTATATTGGTATACGTGGTATTTTCCGTTATTTTCAAAGCTATCAATACCAATAACTACACACTGGCAACCAAATCTACCTGCAAGATCATTGATTAATCTAGGGTTTTCAAGTGCAGGAGAGTTGATAGAAATTTTGTCCGCCCCACTTTCCAGAATCGATGCAGCTTCCTTGAGGGTTCTAATGCCTCCAGCAACACAAAATGGAATATTGATTACATCCGCAATTCTACGAACCCAACTCCTATCAACTGTACGGTTATCACTACTTGCTGTGATATCATAAAACACCAATTCATCGGCACCATCACTACAGTATTTTTGTGCAAGTTGTAGGATATCTCCAACAATTTCATGATCTTTAAAGCGCACACCCTTTACAACTTTGCCATCTCTAACATCTAAACATGGTATAATTCTCATCTTGAGCATGCTATGATCTCCTTTAAATCTAACTTACCCTCATGAAGGGCTTTTCCTATAATAGCCGCATCTATCTGCAACCTTTTTAACTCTAGGATGTCTTGTACAGAAGATATTCCTCCAGAAGCTTGTATCTTAACTTTTGGATATCTCTCTTTCATTTCCTGATAAAACTTAAAGTTTGGGCCGGCCTGCATTCCATCCTTACTAATATCTGTACATAATACATGCTTTAATGTGGGGTATAACTCTAACGCTTCCCACACAGTTCTCTGAGTTTTTTCTTTCCATCCTTTTGCTGCCAAATATGGCATGCCATCATCTAGGTAAAAATCAAGTGCTAGAACTAGCGTATCAGCCCCATATGTTTCTAGCCACTCTAAAGTGCTACTGGTATTTAGAACTGCACTTGAACCAATCACAACACGATCTATGGAAAATCCCAACAACTCATCTATATCATTTTTAGAGCGTATACCCCCACCAACTTGTACTGTTTGTTTAAAAGATTTTCTAATAGATTTGATGCAGTCTTTTTGACTTACTGCACCAGACCTTGCTCCATCTAAATCTACTACATGCAAAACGGATGCTCCAGTATCAGAAAATTGTGCCGCTACATCTGCAGGACTTAGAGAATACTTCGATACTTTTCTAAAGTCTCCTTGGGTCAACCTAACACAATTACCACTTTGTATATCAATGCTTGGAATAATAATCATCAAAACCCATTAGTTCGTTATATTAATAAAATTTTTAAGTAATTTTGCCCCGATTGCACCAGATTTCTCTGGATGAAATTGGACCCCGTAAAAATTAGCTTTTTTTATAATTGCAGCAAATTCCATGCCATAACAACATGTTGCAAGTGTATTGTTTGAATCAACTTCTGGAGCAAAGCTATGTACAAAATAAAAATTATCTTGCGTAGTAATACCTTCTAACAAAGGTTCATCGTTCTTGATATAATTCATATTATTCCATCCCATATGAGGAATTATTTTAACGCCTCGCAACCTTTTTACTTGCGTAGAAATGATCCCTAGACAATCGACATAACCCTCCTCGGAAGAAGTGCACAATATCTGCTGTCCTAAGCAAATTCCTAAAACTGGTTGTTTTAAAGAACGAATAACATTATAGAGCCCTTTATTTAGGATGAGATCCATAGCGTGCAGGGCTGCCCCAACTCCTGGTAAAATTACTTTAGAGGCGTTAACTATTACAGTAGGATCGCTTGTTACAATGGCTCTAACTTGTAAACGATAAAGCGCTGCTTGAATCGAGGTAAAGTTAGTACCGCCAGCATCTATAATCACTATATCTTGTTTCATATTACCCCCTTTGTTGAAGGTAACCCACTTGCAGTTTGGCTAATAGCTTGACTCAAAGCTTTTGCAAAACATTTAAAGCACGCCTCAATCATATGGTGGGTATTACTTCCTACTACCTTGATATGAATTGCAGCCCCAAGATTAGCACTTAAACTTTCAAAGAAGTGTTGCACCATCTCTGTCGGCAAATCTCCCACCCGTTGACTTGTAAATTCAGCATTAAAAATACAATACCCTCTACCACTTAAATCAATGGAAACTTGTGCTTCAGCTTCATCCATAGGCAATATAAAGCCATAACGGTTGATACCATATTTATCTCCAAGCGCATTTTTTAAGGCTATACCTAAAACAATAGCAACATCTTCTACAACATGATGTGTATCTACATCAATATCTCCGGTTGCTCTAAGCATTATTGATATCCCGCCATGCTTAGCAAGCTGCTCTAACATATGGTCTAAAAATCTTATACTTGTAATGATATCTGCGGTTCCAAATCCATCTAACACAACCTCGCACAACACTTCTGTCTCTATTGTCTTGCGGCTGTATGAAGCTTTACGAATTGGTGTATCTAGCTTTTTAAGCACTCCTAATGCATATAAAAGCAATTCATTTTCTTGCTTTGTACCAACTGTAATTCTTAAAGCACCATGGATTACATTGCTGCGATTGCGGACAATAATTCCTGCTCTCCTGAGCCGCTGATACACTACATCAGATTCTCTGAAGATGACTAAAAAGAAGTTGGCATCACTAGCCCTGACCTCAAGAACCTCAGGGCACTTAATTAGTTGCTGATGAAGATACTGGCGTTGTTCTTTGATTTTCTTAATTTTACTTTGCGCATAATAAAGCCCCATTGGAGAAAGAGCTTGCAACGCAATATCTGAACATGTTTGAGCTATAGGATACGGTGGCAAAACCTTTTTTAACACTGCAATAATTTCAGGATGTGCTATGATTGTTCCAATTCGTACGCCAGCAAGCGCATAAGCTTTAGAAAGGGTTCGCATCACAACTAAATTTGAGTGTCGTTCTAGTAAACAGGTTGCTGACAGCGTGTCAGAGAATTCTATGTACGCTTCATCTACTGCAACAATCCCATTGAATTTTTGACAAATTTTTGCAATTTCATCTAATGTTATTGATTCACCTGTTGGATTGTTAGGCGTACACAAGAATATAATCTTTCCTTGTTTCACTTCATCTAAAGTTGCTTCTATTACTTTGACTCCGTTTATATTTGCAGCTACCTCATAATATCCAAAGGTTGGTGGAATTATAACAATTGCATTTTTGTTTGAGGTACAAAAGACTCGAATTAGAAGATCTATCCCTTCATCCATACCTCTTGTAATCAACAACTGCGCTTCCTCAACATTATAGACCTCAGATAGTCTTTGCCTTAATAATTTAGGCTGTGGTTCTGGGTAACGATTTAATGCAGTGTGTGTTCCATATGAAGGGTATGGGTTCTCATTTGCATCAAGCTGAATCTGTGTTGCTCCAGAATATTCAGTTCTAGCGGAGCTATAAGGCTTCAATTCTAAGATCTCGGGACGCACTAACTTTTTTAACCAAGTCATACATCCCCCTCTAATAATAATCTTCTAATGGATACCGACATTTGATGGGCATCTAATCCTTCAAAATTTGCTAAAACTTCTACAGTTGGAGCCAATTCAAGCAATCCCTCTTTAGAGACTTTTTGGAAGGTAATAGCTTTCATAAAATTCTCTACTCCTAAGCCACCGTAATTCTTTGCATATCCATAGGTGGGTAGAACGTGACTGGGTCCGCTCGCATAATCGCCCAGGGCTTCTGCAGACCATTGTCCTAAAAATACTGATCCTGCATTTCTGATAAGTTTTATATAATTTTCTGCGTCTTCAATATTAAGAATTAGGTGTTCTGGAGCATAAGTATTTGATATCTCAAAAGCTTCATATAAATCTTTAGCTATAATTATATAAGAATGTTCAAGCGACTTGTTTATAATATCCTTCCGCTTTAAAGACTTTAACTGTTCTTTTACAGCAGTATTTATTTTTGTTGCTAATTGATTACTTGTAGTAATACATATTACAACTGCATCTTCATCGTGTTCTGCTTGAGCCAATAAATCAGCAGCAATCAGCTGAGGATTTACATTCTCAGTTGCAATAACCAGCACTTCCGATGGCCCTGCTGGCATATCGAGAGCCGCACCAAATGGATCTTTTGATACCTGGAGTTTAGCCTCTGTTACATATTTATTACCAGGACCAAATATCTTATCTACCTTTGGCACAGTTTGGGTACCATAAGCAAGTGCAGCAATCGCTTGAGCTCCACCGATAGAGTATACTTGTTCTATATCACAAAGTTGCGCTGCATAAAGAATAGCAGGATTAATGGTGCCATTTCGATCTGGTGGTGTTACGCATACAATATTATTGCATCCAGCCATCTTGGCTGGAATTGCTAGCATTAATAATGTAGAAACGAGAGGTGCTGTGCCACCAGGCACATATAATCCTACACTATCTATAGGAAACCAGGATTTCCATGCTTCAACACCTCCAAAGTTGCAGTTAATAGTTTGCGGTATTTGCAACTCATGAAACCGCCTGATTCTTTTATAAGCATAATCAATAGCTTCTTTTATTGTGGTTTTTATATTTTTACAATTCACTACAATAGAATTTAGGTCAACTCCATCGTAAGTTTTAGTATAATACAACAAAGCTGGATCACCTTCCGCACGAACTCTTGTAATAATATTTGCAACAGTAGATGTAACATCTTTTTTATCGTTCCACGTGCCGCGGGCGAGTATTTTATTCTTCGTGTCTGCTCCCGACTCCTGCCAGTTAATTATCTTCATATCTCTCCTCTAATAATAACCTTAAGCTGGTTAGAATTGTTTGTAATTGAAAAAGTTAAACTTCCTTCTTCTTATAAGTCTTTCTATAAGCCTTCTCCACTATTTGCCTTTAGCAAGGCTCCAAAGATCATAATCTTAGTTTTTCTATGTTTACATCTTCGTGCTCACTATAACTTCTTATGCAGACATATAGTCTTCGTATTTATCTTCAAAAAATCATCTTTTCTATTGGGATGACCAAGATTGAGCTAGCGCCAATTTCCTTAAGCTTTTCTATAGTATCCCAAAATACCTCCTCTAAACTTACTATATGTACAGCTATTTTCTGCGGCATACCCTGTAGTTCTAAAATAGTAGGTGATTCCCCACCAGGTAAAATCTTGATCAGTTCTGGCAACCTTGATCTATCAATATGCATCATAATATAGCGGTTTCTTTCTGCTTGTAGCACACCAGTTATTCTCAAGAGTAGTCTATCTAATAACGCTTGTTTAGAATCAGAAAAGCTATTCTGTTTGTTAATTAAAACAGCTTCACTTTTAGCTATAACCATGAACTCCACGAGTCCATTTTCCTTAAGAGTAGCACCGCTAGAGACGAGATCACAAATCACATCTGCTATACCAATTTGTGGAGCTAACTCAACAGAACCATGCATAGTGACTATTTTGGCATTAACATTATTTGCCCTAAGAAATCCTGAAAGTATTTTGGGGTAGGATGTGGCAATAGATTTGTCATTTAGATCATTTATAGAGCTGAAGTTAGCGGTCTTAAGATGAGCAAGGCTCAACCTGCATTTTGCAAAACCAAGTTTTGTTACAATGTTTATAGAATCAGCATTATACTCTTGTAGCAAGTTTTCGCCAACAATACCCAGATCACATATATTATTCTCAACTAAGCCAGGAATATCATCATCCCGAGCAAAAATAAAATCTATACCAAAAGCATCATCTTGGAATAGCAACTGATTCTTTGCGGCTTTTATTTCAATGCCACATCTCTGAAAAAGAGTCACACATCCATCAGAAAGTTTCCCAGATTTTTGTAATACTACAGATAACTTTTGCATTTTTTTACCCTCTGTGTTATCATGATACTGTATTACAGTAGTAGTACATACAAACCTTGTCAATGGTAAATATGATAGTTGATGAAAAATTTTTATCTACGGCTCATGAACTGGCTGATATTGCTGGAGCGATATCAAAAGATTATTTTCGTAAAAAAATAGATATGTCATTAAAAAATGCAAAGTATTTAGTGACAGAGGCTGATTTAAAGATAGAGAAGAAATTAAGAGAACATATAAATATTAAATATCCTGATCACGGTATTTTAGGAGAGGAATATGGCACAATGGGTAAAAATGCTGAATACTTATGGGTTATAGATCCTATCGATGGAACTACAAGCTTTATTTGTGGAAAACCCACATTTTGCATATTAATAGCTTTGTTGCATAAAAATGAAGCAGTATTGGGTATAATAGATCAACCTATAAATAAAGAACGCTGGGTTGGGGAAGTAGGAAAAATAAGTAAATTTAATGATATTGAATGTGTTAATAATCCGCAAGACCAAGGGTTACTCCGCTTAAGTTGCACTACACCACTGATGTTCTCTAAAAAGCAAAGCAAAATATTTAAATCAGT
>Ga0194129_10007611_pt1 | contig 12829 bp, 16 predicted proteins | sample TA2KigCa35mmetaG_FD_150862 | JGI IMG/M metagenome (GOLD analysis project Ga0194129, IMG submission 150862) | Freshwater microbial communities from Lake Tanganyika, Tanzania - TA2015038 Kigoma Deep Cast 35m | ecosystem: Environmental > Aquatic > Freshwater > Lake | place: Tanzania: Lake... | reverse complement strand
GTCGTAGCTTTCATCCCACCAACGATCGAATGTTTTAAACCCGTAGCTTCTAAGATATTGCAAGTTTCCTGCACAACCTAATAACACAAATGGTTGCCTTGCTACAATTGGTTTAAATATTTTTTCTGTTAAATGAGTACGGTCGTCCCAAAAACAAGTCTCAGTGACTACATGTAAGAAGCTTGTTGTTAATGCATCAATTGGACCTATGGTTTGACTACCATTGGGTATTGTTCCTGTACTGTCTATTCGTAACGGATATGGTATTCTAGCTAACGCATGTTGCGATTTTGAAATATATTCAGCTGAAACATTATATTTGCTCACTGTATCTAAGATATTTTCTTTGTAAGGTCCATGCACAGGACATACTTCGCTATAACTAACATAACCTTGACTGAGTAAATTGTGATTGGCTAGTTCTGCTATTAGAAGACTTCGATATACTCGTGAGTTACCGGTAATGCGATTAAAAGTAATGTATTTTTTTGTTATTTTTCTTTTTGATGGGGCAATTAGATCTGTGCAATATTGGTATCCGCGATACCAATCTGCTGCTGCTAACCCGTGAAAGAAATAAGCAGCATCAGTATATCCAAACTTTTGTAACAATAGATTTTTTTCAGCACTGGTTTTTTCTGTTGTAAGTAATACAGTAGGTCGAGCATCGCCGCAGTCATCTTTAAAGTTTCTGTTAATGTATTCAAATAGTTGGCTGTTGTAATTATAATTTAACGGTTCTTGATCGTATGCAATAATCAATGGACCAAAGCCTCCATTTTGCAATACTTCGATGTTTTCTGGTTGAGTAGATCCAAAAGGATGTAGATAAATGATTGTAGATTGTGTTATAATACTATTAACATACGCTAGGATGTTTTCGTAATGACTGTGAATATTGTACATGTTTGATGTTTTTTATTATGGCACTAAGCCTGATAGATTTGCATTTGAGCAGCCTGCTGATAGTTTAGAAGACGCTGCTAAAAAAAGTAGAACTAGATTTTACTGGTATATTTATGGTGGAAATGATTATGAAAATTTTGATTTTACCTGGCGCCCTGCTCCTTGGGAAGAGCACCATGTGCATTGTTTTGGAACGCAATGGCAACGCACAGGTGGCGCCTATCTGGCTAACAAATACACTACAAATAACAAAGAGTGGCATTTTAGAACAGAGCAAAAAGTCACACGCTGTGTTGAGAAACACAAATGGATTATTCCCAATAATATCAATGATTCACAATTTGATTATTCATGGCATCCTGACGAGTTAGAAGCAGATTACGAATATCATTTTCCCACACAATGGCAACGCGACGGCGGACCAATATACCGAGGTACAGCAGGTATAAAATTTCTAAACAGCCAAAAAATCAAATCTGGATCAACACAGATATTCTATATGGATTTTTTGAACGAAGCAAGTTCCGCTCAATTCACTACTCTTCAAGCTCGTTATCCAGATATTAAATCTACTAGGTATGTTAATGATCATTTAACTGTTTTTAAAAGAATAATAAATCTAGCGACCACTGAGTTTATATGGATAACTAGTAGTATTTGTGATTATACTACGTTTGATTTTACATGGCATCCGGCGCCCGAACAAAAAGAAATGATTCACGTTTTTAAATCACAACTAAATGAACCTTCAAGTCAGAAACAAAAACGCGGCGATACGTTTTACATACATGTTCCGTCATTTCGGCAACAGCTTTATAATTTAGAATTGTTAGATTGGTTTAATGTAATAAACTATTGCGATGATCAAGTGGTCAATTTATTTCCTATACCAACAATAGAATATAGTGCTGATAGTCTAGTAGAAGTAATTAAAAATCATAATTTTAATCATCCTTACAGTTTATTTGTCAAGGATAAACCTAATACGAATTATGAACCCTTGTGTATTTGGAGTTTAAAAGACAAGGAGATTCTATCTTTAAATTCATCAAATAATACAGCATTGGTTCCAAGAGAGGCCAAAAATTTTATTACAAATCAAGTGTATGATTATCCTTACATACAAAAAAATAAAAACTCTGACTCAATAAATTTTCAAGATATTATTTTTATAAGTTATGATGAGCCACAAGCTGAACAAAATTGGCAAAAATTAAACAACAAATACAAGGCTAAAAGAGTACATGGTGTAAGTGGCATGCATAATGCTTTGATGGCTGCTGCTGAAATTAGTTCTACTCCGTGGTTTTATGCAGTGTTCGCAAAAACAGAAGTAGCAGAAACATTTAAATTTAACTTTAGCCCTGATTATTTTCAACAACCCAAACACTATATATTTCATGCTCGTAATGTGTTGAATGGTTTAGAATATGGACACATGGGTATTGTTTTATACAACGCCAATTTAGTTAAAAAACAAACTGAATTTGGAATTGATTACACTATGAGTGCAGCACATTCAGTGATCCCAATTTTAAGTGCCATTGCTTCGTTTAATAGTAATCCGTATCATACCTGGCGTACAGCATTTAGAGAATGTGCAAAATTATCACAATTTATTGATGAACAAAATAATATCGAAAACGAGTATAGGCTTGATGTATGGTTATCAACCGCACAAGGACTTTATGCCAAATGGTGTTTACAAGGTGCTAGAGATGGTTACGAATTTTATCGTGCTAATAAAAATAAACCTAGTGAATTAAAGCAGGCGTTTGATTGGGTATGGTTGCAAGAATATTTTGAATCTATTTACAAGGATGTTAAACGCCCTGATCAAGATGTAGCTGAACATCGTCTAAAATCTTGGCAACGTCCAGAGCATTTTTAATATCAGTGCGTGGTTGTGTTCTTGTAATAACACAATTGATGAAATGTTTAAGTTCTCTTTGCAAAGGACTTATTGTTAAATCTGAACGATAGGTTGCGCTATCCATGAATAGGCCAGATAATCTTCGATCATTTACTTTGCCTAGTAAAATATCAACAGAGTTCTTGTTGTCATCCCAAACTATATGTCCTTCTGTGCCAATTATAGTAAGTTTTCTCACACGCTCTGGCCAATACCATGAACCTGTCACAGTCATTGAGATATCGTCGTGTTTGGCATTAAAACTCACATAATCCGGCACTAGATTATTTGTAAAATTGTTTTGACTGGCAGATATTATTTTTAAATTGCCGCATAATTCTAATAGAATACTAACGTCATGTGGTAGTAAACTAAGCAAAGGTGTAGTTTGAGTTTGATATATTCCCCAATTTAAACGTTCGCTAGTTATGTGTTTTATTTTGCCTATTTTACTTAAATTTTCTTTAATATAATCTAAAGCAGGATGATAAATGAAAATATGTCCTACCATTACAATTTGGTCTGTGATACAGTCCCATATATCGATAATCTGGCTAGCCGTTTCTGCCATTGGTTTTTCAATGTAGCAATCAAAATTTCTTAACAATAATTCTCTAGCAGTTTCACAGTGATCCCATAACGGTGTTGCTATAATAGCTGTTGTAATATCTTTATTGATGTCATTGATAGTTTGTCCGTTTTTAACATCAATAGTCTGAACCTGATTTATTTCAGGCAATGAGTTTAATGACTCAACTATCTTTGATCCCCAATATCCTGATCCTATTACTGCTACATTTATCACTGCCATTCCTTTACAAGTTTAATAATATACGACTGTTGTTCGTATGTAAGTGTATGATAGCAAGGTAAGCTAACAATGTTCTTACAAACTTGCTCTGCTATAGGACAATCTCCGCGACCGTATTTTTTAAAAATTAATTGTTTAGTTAAACTTTTCATATAATGAACGTTAACGGTAACTCCATTGGTTTTCATATATTCTATAAACGCATCACGGTTATGAACTTGTATTACATAAACATAGTAACTGTGTTTAGCCCACGGAGCAGTTTTTGGAGTACAAACATAATCTGCTAACTCGCGATTGTAGCATTCACATATATTTCTTTTTTTGTCTAACCAATTCTGAAGGTAAGGTAATTTGGCTTTTACAACCAAGGCTTGTAAGTTATCAATACGTGCATTGATTCCTTTAATATCAAAATCCCATTTAACAATACGTCCGTGATCTCTATGCATCTTGGCTCTATTGATTAATTCTTTGTCGCCAGTGATAGCTCCAGCATCGCCTATTGCACCTAAGTTCTTTACAGGATTAAAACTGTGGCATGTGAGATCTACTAGATTGCCAACCTTTTGTCCATTATATTCTGCTCCAATACTATGAGCTGAATCAGCAATCAAATATAAATTATATTTTTTGGCGATATTTTTCAGTTTATCGATGTCAGGGGTTTGACCGTACATGTCAACGAACAGTATTGCTTTGGTATTTACAGTAATCGCCTGTTCTATTTTGTCTATATCAATTTGATAATACTGGTCTATGTCTACAAAAACAGGTGTAGCTCCTTGCCAATATATTGCTTCTCCGGTACTAATAAACGTGTGCGGAGTAGTAATAACTTCATCACCGTTACCAATATTGCAAGCCATCAAGGCACACATGAGAGCGGTAGTGCCGCTGCCAGTTGCACAGCTGGCAGGAGCACCAACGTATTCAGCAAATGCCAGTTCAAATTCTTCAACAATAGGTCCTGTGATATAACTAGAGGTATCTAGTACTCTATTGATTGCAGCATCAATTTCTTTTTTGACTTCAAGATATTGCGATTTTAGATCAGTGAATGGTATCATAATTTAGCTTGCCAATAAGAACTTTTTTTAAACCATTCATGGTAACGCCGAAATCCTTCTTCTACGTTTACAACTGGATTATAATCAAAATCTGTAATCGCTCGATCAATACTGAGCCTTCCACGTTTAGGGAACGCTAAATCTCTATCTTGTATTTCTAATTTGCCGTTGCCGGCAATGCTTATAGCAAGCTCTGCGGCTTCTTTTAATGTTATCAAGGTTTGATCGCTGCGAGTAATATTGTAAATTTTATTTGCAGCTCGAGGACTTAACGCTGCTTCTGCAATGCCCATAGCAGCATCTTCTACGTAAGTAAAATCTAATACTTCATTGGCACCTTTAACTTTTAACGTATCGCCGCGCATAGCGCCTAACATAAATTTACTTACAACTCTATCTTCAACATCCCATTCGCCATACACTGCACTAGGCCTAATGATGACGTATTCGAATCCGTATTGTCGAGCATAATCTTCAACTAGTTTTTCGCCCATGTATTTCATAATACCGTATTGACCAATTGGATTACATTGTGCTGATTCGTTGACATCATTTTCAAAGTCTCCGTAGACCATACTAGAACTAATATATACAAATCTTTTTACTCGATGTGCAACAGCAGCCTCTAACAAGTTAATTAAGCCAGTTGCCATAACTTCGCTGGCCGTAATAGGGTTCTGACTTACAACTTTTTGCCTAGGAAAACTGGCCAAATGTATTACAACATTGCAATTAAAAATACCGATACGCGAGCGCATATCTTGACTGTTGCGTATATCTCCCACCAACGGAGTTGCTCTGATACGCTTGCATCTTTCTTTAATTAGATAATTTAATTCATCTTCAGGAACAAAGCCATAATTTGTTCTATTATCGACACCAAAACACTCTACACCTTGTTGTTCTAATACACGTACAACGTTGTGTCCGATGAATCCTGCGGAACCTGTAATAAATACTCTCATTGATATTTTAATGTAAAATAAATTTCTGCTTGTGGAGTTAAATGACCGCTAATAACTACTTGATACCCTAAGGTGTGCATACTGGGTACTACATGAAATACTGGTTCTTCTATAACATTTTCCATTACCCAACGACCCTTTTCTGTTTCTTGCCATTCTGCAATAGGAAATCCGGCATATAGATAAGGATCCTCTACATCAGCCATAAAAAATTCATGTAAAATCATCTGTACAGGATTTTGGTAGGGTGAATGTTTGTTTCTAACAGTTTATGTAAATCTTGTGTGTTATCTGGAAACTTTTTTAGTTGCCAGTTTTTTAAATTTAAATTATATTTGTAAATTAATATGTGTTGTACTATAGCTTCTTGCCATAAATCCATATCATACGTATCAATTTTTAAATAATAATTGTTGATTATACTCTCGCATATGTATTCTACGTTCCAGCAAAAATTTAAAATTTTTAATTGCTTTTTTTGCCATTCTCTATAGACTGGAATCCACTGTTGATATTTTTCATGATTGATATTTAAATTTAAGAATTTAAAAATATCTAATATTTTATCCTCGCCATTTAACCACAAATCCATAGAATCAACATAGTAATGTGTGTTAGAAAAATTTACTTTATTATCAAGAGTTAGATTGTTATATGGTCTGATATTTAATGCTATAAACTCTCTACGATCCCATACAGGTAAATTTTTAACCACATCGCCCCATTCTACATTGGTTTCTGCATTAAAAAATGCATTTAAAAATTCTTCTCGAACTGTGTCTTCGGAGTCGGATATAACATGTTCAAACATTTTTCTTTCAAGTGTTCGAATAAACATTCGATATAACGGATAATGCTGTTGTTTGACATAAATTATCGATACATTGTTTTTATAGCAAGCATTGAATATATCTTGATAGTCTTCGGATACCCCGCTGTTAATTTGCTCAAGCACATCAGATTCTGACACATCATCGATATCCAAATTTAATTTTTTTGCTACTTCATCTAAGTACAAAGAACAAGGATAAAGAGATAACAACTTACCATTAATTGATTTTAGTTTATCAATAACATCGATAGTATTTTTTGCGCCATTTACAAGATTTCTTTGATGTCCGTGTGCATTAACTAATTGCAAAGGATTATCGACTAATTTTTGCCATCCTTGGTCTACACTATAAAAAAATTCTTGTCCTGATAGATAATGTATACTCCAATCTAAGAATGTGCAACCTACTGGATTTATACTTGTAACACAAAATAAAGTTGACATATACTATACGGCCATTTCCGCTCGAATAGGATCGTGGTGCCGATACCCATGCAACTGAATATCATCCATTGAAAACTTAGTTATGTCTTTGATACTGGGGTTGAGCCACAGTCGTGGAGCAGGTAATGGCTCACGCTTTAGCTGTTCATTTACCTGTTCTATATGATCCAGATATACATGTGCATCGCCGAGTACATGAACAAACTCGCCTACTTGCAAGTCACCTACCTGTGCAATCATGTGTGTGAGCAAACTATAGCTTGCGATATTAAAGGGGACACCTAAAAACATGTCGCAACTTCTTTGATACATCTGGCACGACAATCTTCCATCTGCTACATAAAACTGTGCAAAGCAATGACACGGTGGCAGAGCCATTCTATCTAGTTCTCCAGGATTCCAGGCAGTCAGTATATGGCGGCGGCCGTAAGGATCTGACTTGATACCTTCGATCAACAGTTTCAATTGATCAATTTCTTTGACCTCAACATCGTTGCCTTGTCTTCTATAAGTAACCCCAAAGTCATCACGAAATGATCCGCCTGCTGTTCTGGGCTTGATAGTTCGCCAATGACGCCATTGCACGCCATACACTCTACCCAGGTCGCCTTCATACTTGGCTCTAGGTTTCCAATAAGGTGCCATAGCGTTTGGTGTCCAGATAGTTACAGTACCATCTCTGGTGCCATGTGTGATTTCGGCAAGTCTACGTTCATCGCCCGAGCCTTCAATCATCCATAACAGTTCGCCTACCACAGCATTCCATGCCAATTTCTTTGTAGTAACCGCAGGAAATCCTTGGCTTAAATCATAACGCTGTTGCATGCCAAATCTGCTTATAGTACCTACACCCGTACGATCATCTCTGCGTGTTCCGTTTTTTAAAACGTCACGCAAGGCATCTAAGTATTCGTGTTCCATTTATAAAGGTCTGAATATATCTACGTTTTTGTAGATACTAAAGTTTAACATTTTATCTGTACTAGGTCTACTGCTCGTAATTCTCATTCCAACCATAAATGCTCTCATATCGATTCTTACATCACTGAATGCAGCACCTTTACGATGCGTTACATAAGCATAATCAATCAAATCTTTGCAGTCCATGATCAATTCCGGACCACCAAGAATAAAAATATTTTTATTTGGAAAAAGAACTTGTAGTTCTCGAATTTGCGTTTTGTAATCGCCTGATAATCTTCTTACGCCAGGCATGTTTAATGGTTTATTTGAAACAACACAATTGATCCGGTTGGGCAATGGTTTAGGCATCTTGGGATCATCCCAGGTACGTCTACCCATTACTACAATTTGATCTTTGGTATGTTCTCCAAACCAGGCCATATCTTCGGGATCCACGGGCCAAGGTAGTGTGCCACGATTACCAAATGTGCCCATTTGGTCTGTGGCAAAGATTGTACAAATCATAAATTTTTTAAAATATTATCTGTTGCAGGCTGAACAACTTTTGCAACTGCCTTGACACTTATGTAAAAATCAATATCACTTATAATATGATCCAATGCACTCAATTTGACCTTGATCATTTTTTCAAGTTCGTTTGGGTCATTGCCTTCGTCTAGTAATTCTTTGATATTGATACTGACTTCGGTGCCGTCGGTGAGATTAACTGCAACACTTTCTAATAAAGCAATGGGAATCTCTTTTTTTTCTACAGATCGTAAAATAAATTCCCATTGCGCTTTGGTGCTTAGATTAAGCCGCTTGCTTCTTGGTCGAGGTTTTTTTGGTTTTCGTTCCGGCATCTTCGGCTCTTGGATTTAGACTTTCTGCTTCAGCCTTGAGACGTGCAGCTTCGGCTAATAATTGTTGTGCAGTTGCTTCCATTTTAGCGGCTTGCTCTAACCGTTGGGTCGCTAAATCGGAATCACTTAACATACCTGATATCATTTCAGCTGCACTGGTATTGCCTTGCGCTTCTCTAGTGCGCCGCTCACCAATTTCCTGAATTTCAGCTCGACGTGGAGCCTGTTTACCACTCATGCCGCGGTTAGCATCAAGATCCTGTAAGCGTTTCATGGCTTCCTCGCCTTTTTGCATTTCGTCAAGAATATCGTTCAGTTCATCTAGTCTCACGCTACTAGTCGAAGTAGGAGTTACTAGGACCTGATTGGTAGGAACTTTTTTCATCAATCCGTTACGGTGCAAACTTTCTAAACAGTTATGACCATCTGCCATTACAGTTCTAAAAAGAACATCACTGAGTTCTTTGGCCTCTTGACCCTGCGGACTTTCGAGTGCTCGCATCACTTCATCATGAACCATTCTAGGTAATAAATCACTATAGACAACTAAGGCCATGTGTTCGAGATCTGGAATTTTTCGAAATACAATTACGCATCGTTTATCGTTGTGTTTGCCAACGTGTTTTAACATTTGATTTCTCCTTGATTTTATTCAGTCTGATCCGCAGCGGGATCGGTGGGTACTTGTTTATTTATGGCACCACTGACTTCTAGAAATTTTAAAAGTTTATCGTATACTGCGCCAACTGCACTTAGCTCATCAGCTTTTATTGCACCACGTTCGCTTGTTACTCTTATTAGATTAAGTAAAAGCACTAAGTCCGTCAATGCAAGACTAGGGGGTTCGGGGGATTGGGAATTCTGATCCATTGTTTCTCCATTAAATTTGTATATTATTTAATGGAGAAACAACGTTATGATTTTTTTATTTTTAATTTGTATATTGTTGAATTTGATCTAAGCATAGACTAAACATACTTGCTTCACCAGGAACTTCAAATGCGGCGCAGGCAGTCATTGCAATACTACCACCCTCGGTTAGATAATAAAGATCACCAAACCAAAATCGACCTTCAAAGTTTTCCCAAATCCAATCAGTAATTTGTTTATGACTGTGCCGCAATTCAAATTTTACTTCGACAAAATGAGGTGGACAACGATCCAACTCACGTAGTCCGTGTACTGCTAACGGATTTGCTTCTCCGTCACGTAACATTTTTGTTGCCCTTGGTCTCGTCTGTTACAACAAGAATTTTTTGTTCGTCGGCTGATATGCTAGTATCTGGTCGCACGATACGATTTCTAAGAAACTCATTTGATTGTTCGATCCAAGTGCTTAAAATTTCTCGCTGCCCGGTTACTTCAACAATTTCAGCTGCACGAGTGATATCTTCTAGTGCGTCTTCGGTTAGCAACAAACGTTCTTGCAAGTCAGCAATAAGTTGTTTGACTTTTTTGCTTGCTTTAAGCTCGTCAAAATTAATTGGTGCCATTGTTGTCCCCTAGTCGTTCTTTCCAGTCAAATCCAACATAGTACTCCATGAGTGTTTCCATAGCATTACGGTATCTATAATTATGTTCAAGATCTTCTTTTTGATATTTCTTTAATTCTTTAGCAGACTCCAGGCGACTAATGTCCTCACACAAGCCTTTGTAGTCTTGTACAAGAATACTACGCATCAAGCCATCTACCGCTTCATTGTTTAGTTCGACTATCATCGTGCCATCCTTTCTTTCCTACAGGCTTGTTTCATTTCGTTAGTATAATCTGGACTGATTTCCGCAATACTGCAATCAATCACACGCCGATCATCTGGAAAACTATACATTGCCACAACAAATGCTATTGCTATTGCCACTAGAACTAAAATAAATTCTTTCGTTATCATTATCGTCCTTTTGCAGCTTCTTCGTAGTGAGCCCAGATACCCCATGGTGGTTCACAGCCAGGATTGCCTTTAATGATCCAGACAGTTTCGCAGTACTGTTCATCGCCCCAGTCGCCGCACGGCATGCCGTCAGTAAACATGATAAACTTTTTTGGTTCAATGTTTTCTTGCTTCATGAACCCCCAATTGCACATAAAGTCGGTGCCACCGCCGCCCATGGGTTCGTAGTTCATAATGTCTTCAATATTGTCCGAAGTGTAAGTCTGAACATTGTAGATTTCAGTATCAAAGCACCACAGTGTGATCTTGTATTCGTCGAATGCCTCCATGATACCTTTAATTTCTCCTAAGAATGCTCGACTATCTTCTTCACTAATGGATCCAGACTGGTCCATGGCAATACAGATATCAATCATGTCGCCAGGTTTAAGTCCGGGCATAATGGCATCCATATGCCAACCTCTACGACTTGGGCGAGCCCAAGTATAATCATTCTTGATTACTGCTGTTATCTGTTGTTGTAACAATTCCTTCCATCCAATTACGGGTGCAGTAATGTCTTTAAGTAGTCGCTTAATACCCATCGGTAAGTTACCTGCGCCAGCAGCCTGTGCTGCACTAATTACTGCGCCTTTAATCTCATCGCGGATAGCCTGTGCTTCTTCTTTACTAAGTTTAGGCTTGCCCGATCCATCCTCACTGTCGCCGTCACCATCTTCTTCGAGGTGATCGTCTAACAACATTTTTTCAAGTTGATCCATATTAATCTTATCTGCATTTTCGTACAGATAATCATACACTTCTTCGTAGCTTTGGCCTTTAAATTTGGCATCGTACAGAATAGGAACAACACTAATCTTTTCACCAATACGCTGTTCAATCAAGTCTTGATTAACACAGTAGTCAGCAGCAATGTTGCTGAGTCGCGGCATACGATCTCCGCGCCGACCCATGTGATCATAAACCGCATGCAGAATCTCGTGTCCAACTAGGAACTCGAGCTGTTTTAGCGGCATCTTGTTTACAAACTCACTATTGTAATAGAACTTGCGTCCGTCTGTGGCAGCGGTTCCGCACCACTCATCCGCATTAGTAAGTGTCATACGGGTAGCTAACTGTCCAAAGAACGGAGCCTTTAGCAGTAAGCCAATGCGAGCAGTAGTAAGTTTCTCACGGGCCGCTGCATCTGTGCGCGGATCCGTTATTGTTACGACTTTTTGCTTGTCAATTACTGTAGATTCTGCCATTGCTACTCCTTATTGTGTAATACATTATAACGCATTTTGGATTTATAGTCAAACCCATCTTAATGTTATGTGACTTAGGATCTCTTGGTTCCTAACATATATATACATGGCATTCGGATAATCTCTATCCACATGCCAACACCACGGCGGATCAAAAGGTTCGAATCCTTTGCAAGCTGTTGCAATATTTGCATGCAAATCGCGTTCGCAACTGTTGCCGTATTGTTCCTGCATCCAAGATCTTAGCTGATGAAAATTTCTGTAGTGAGATCTAGCTAAATCAAGACTGTTTTGAATACGCAGACGGAACTGCCAAAACGAGTATCCGTTATGTCTCTTATCTAATCTGTCAATAAAAAATTTCATAATAAAAAAGGGGTCTTACGGATTAAGTCCTGCCCCTGCCTCACACGCGACTCAATTACTTACTAGAACCCGCTGCGGCTAACACATACTTGCCAAAGCGTTTATGGAACTCATCAAAGCTTGGCATCTTGCCTGGAACCATTGGCAAATTGTATGTGGTCAGTGCAACTCTGGCACCCATGACAGTGACTTCGGTTGTAAAGTTATCCATCATAAAGCGAAGGAAGTTATCCGCCATTTTATGAAACTCGGCAATCTTGTCCTTGCCGTTTTTAGTGTAGTAGTCTTGCAACTCGTAACACATACTAGTAGTCAGTGAATACATGGCTGATACTTCTTTGGTTTTCAGTTCTTTAACCTTGCCTGCTAGAATATCTTCGGGCTTGGGCAACTGACCCGCTACTTTGCGGTGAGCCATAAACTTGTGTGCAATACCCTCGCCTACACAGCCTGCAACAAGATCCGTAAGCTCTGAAGCTGGCACGCCTTCGTCATGACAGAACTCACTAGCAAAGGTCCAAGAACGCGGCGTAGCAAACGAGCGGCTATTACTACGCGGATCAAAGTCAAACATGTCTGCCTTAGCAAACGACAGATAACCAACAACATCTGCATGGATCT